>Ga0325402_1000432_pt1 | contig 28850 bp, 14 predicted proteins | sample PopdelMetagenome_22_FD_207212 | JGI IMG/M metagenome (GOLD analysis project Ga0325402, IMG submission 207212) | Populus deltoides microbial communities from Bellville, Georgia, United States - Xylem-PdKOR-R3 | ecosystem: Host-associated > Plants > Phyllosphere > Stem > Wood/Secondary xylem... | reverse complement strand
ATAGAAAGCTTGGGTTTTATATCCATTCTGGGTTGGTTTGATGGGGCAATCCTTCCTTAAAACCCACTAGTATTAGGCCTCCAACTCCTACAGACTGCCTGCATATTTTATTCTTGTATTTTGACCATTCCATAAACTGCAACTAAATTTTAAAGACTTAACAATCTTGATTTCCTTTTTTAATCCTCCCAAAAAACAATCTAACCGATATGAATATGATAGTCCTCTCACCCTACTTGATAGAAGCTCTAACTGGGTTTCATACCCTTTCACTGTAGTGGTTTATTTCAGGCTAATAAGTGCTTCTATAGGATGATCATAAATAATCATTCTAAAATATACTCGTGAGGCCTTCACAAATGAATCTCAGCTAGTAATGGCCCATGTTTCTTCCATCTCTTAAAACTATGCAATTACTCTTCCCTCTATATGAAACTAGTCATGAATAACCTACGTTGGCCTTATAAACCCAACCTTCGGGATCCTCCCCATCAAACTTAAGAAAATCTAACTTCATGGGTCTTCTCCAGTATCTATCGATGATTCTCATTAATACAAGTTATGAGGATATTTAGTGGTGACTCTATAGCCTCTTTCCTCGAGCCTCTAGTTGATTTATTTTCGCTGACATTTGTTGTAACTACAGAACTAAATCTTCTAATACTTGATCTTGAGTTTGTTGATGGTATTGTTGTTGCTTCGAACTAGTTACTGCTTCGATTAATTATATCATTCTTGTGCCTTCATCTATTAAGTAGCTTGGGCCTCGAATTCTAAATTAATAGCTTCATGGCATTCAACATGTCTGTCTTATTTCCAAGAACACTGTTATTTATAAGCAAAAATAAGATTCAAAATTAGAGATAAATACATATTGAAATTTAAAAATGAACATGGACTTGATTAGATTAGTTGTTAATAGGGGTGTTCATTTTCGGTTCGGTTCGGTTTTTATCAAAAAAAATAACCAAACCGAATTTAAAAAAAAACTGAAACTGGTTCTAACCGACCGGTTTCGGATCGGTTTTTTAGAACAAAAACCGGTTCAAACCAGTTTGGCTTGGTTTTTTGGTTTGGCTCGGTTTTTTTTTCGGTTTTTTTCGGTTTGGGTTCGGTCTGGTTCAGTTTTTTCGGTTCTATGCTTAAAAAACCGAACCAGTTGGTTTTTTCAAAATTTTAATCGGTTTAATTGGTTTTTTTTCATGGTTCGGTTTTTTCAGTTAATATGTTGTGTTTTTTTCTTCAGAAATGGAGGTTATTTCTTAATTAATGTTCATAGTTCATGAATTACTCATAATAATATTCATTCTTATCATATAATTATTGTATTGGTTCATGTACTAAGACATTTTAAGGACTAAAAAAATTATTAATCAAATAAGGACTTAATATTAAATATTTTTCATTAATCAAACTCAAGCCTGAACTTATCACTATAAGTCCATTGTCTAGTCCACAAAGCAATTTTAGGTTTGAAATTTTTATTATCCAAAGGTTTCTTAGAACAATTTTTCATTTACCTTCATTTAGTTTTTTTAAAACAAGATAATGTTTCATGTTAGAGCACTCATGTTAAATTACAAATGCAACATAGCTTTAAACCTAAATGTGAGTGGACCTCACGTATGTATAATTTGACCTTAAAATGTATATTATATTGGATATTTAGGCATTAAATTGACCAAAAAATCATTAGGAAAACCAAATTTTCTTTCACTTGAACTAGTTTATTCACACTTATCTTTGACCCTTATCAGCAATTTACATAATTTTGAAACAATCCATCCCTTATTTTCCAAAGTAATCCTTCTCTTTTTTTCAAGAAAGTTTTTTATTAATGGCTAACATGGACAAACCAGAACATCAAAGAGTCAGGTTTTTATCAAGAAAAGCAAGAATTGTGACACTAGAGCGCAATCTATCGCACCTCTTTTCTAGGTAACAAAAAGGGATTACCTGACCTGGTTTTTTAAGGACCTCTTTAACAACCTTTGAGTGGAGTTTGTATTGCTTATCTCTCTTAATAATATGATCTAGTTGAGGTCTTTATGCCACACAACTTTGAGGCTTGAAATGGGTTTGGAGTGGAGGTTGAATATTGGATTTATGATAGGTTTTTTATGCAACAAGTGCTAAGGGCCTGTTTGTTTGCTGGAAAGTAGTTTTCTTTTGGAAAGTGAATTCCGAGAAAGTGAATTATTTTCTGATGTTTGGCAATGTAATGGAAAATAAGTTGGAAAACACTTTCCAGTATTTGGTTATGTCATGGAAAATGAGCTGGAAAATAACTTATTAATGTTTTATTTTTCTCAAGTTTATTAAAATAATGAGAAACAAACCTTACAAATTAAAAAGTTGAATGAGAATGAAATTGAAAAAAAATATAATTTCATAAATTATCTCAAATAAAATAAATAATAATCAAATAATAGAGATCATATCTAAAAAATAAAAAAATAAAAGATGAAGAAATTAAAATAATAATAATTAACATTTCATAAATTATTTCAAATAAAATAAGTAACAATCAAAAGAATGAGGATCAAATTTGATACATAAAAAATTTCAATAAAAAAATGATAAGGGAAAAGCAAATAACAATTATAAAAATAAAGACCAAAATTAATATAAAAATTAAATTTTAAGAGATGAAATTGAAAAATAAATATTCAAAACAATATATATATATATATATATATATATATATATATCAAAAGTTTGAAGACCAAATTTGATATAATCAATAAATAATATGATATTTCTAAATTTTTCACAACTTCCAGAAAGTGTTTTCCGCTCAGATTTTTCAGGAAAACACTTTCCTGGAAACCAAGCTAAATTTTTCTTTGACTGGAAAGTGTTTTCCGTTGACCAACTTTTCTAATGGCAAACAAAAATACAGGAAAGTTTAGAAAGTGGTTTCCCGAAAAGTGAATTCTGAGAAACAAACATTGCTTAGTACCAGTTAGTATTACAAATGGAGTAGGTTTTCAAAAGCATATCTACAAAATGTGACAATTCAAACCCATCTCAATTTTTTTTTTCCTTTTTTGTTTTTTTTTTCAATTCTATTCTTTAATATTAGATTGTTTTGGGAATTATACTTTGTATTTTTTTTATTTCCTTTATGTTGGGTTTTATACCAGTCTCAAGAATTTTTTTTTCTTGATTTCAACCTTCAACGATAAATCTATTAAGAATGGAGTTTTGTATATATTTTTTTCAGTTGCTTTTTATGAAATTATTTTGATCTCATGAACCAGATTGCGAATTTAACAAGTTAACTTGGGTTTACTCGTGTTTTTTTTCTTTTTCTAATTGATTTTTTTAACCCTTCAACATTGAGTTGATTGAAAATTGGGTTTCATGTTTTTTTATGGGATTATCCCTATCTCATGACACAAGGTCATGGATTTGGCAAGTTAACGTAGGTTGACTCGGTTCATTTTCTTTGTTCTTTTTTAATTGAACATTTTTTTTTCAATTTCACCCTTCAACGACTCAATCTTCTTTTATTTACTTTTTTTTTCAATCTTATCATTCAATATTAGGTTTTTTAAAAATTGAACTGTATGATTTTTTTTCAATTTGCTTTCTGTTGAGTTTTCCCGATTTCATAGATTTAGTTTTTTTTATTACAACCTTCAACATTATATCTATTGGAGATGAAACTTTGTAATCTTTCTATGAAGTTGTCCTCGTTTCATGACATAAATCGTGGGTTTAACAAGTTTGCTCAGGTTGATATTTTTTGTTTTTTTGTTTTTTTTTTTTGATTTCATCCTTCAACTTTAAATTTGTTGGAAACTAAACTTTGCAATTTTATTTTTATTTTTTTATGAAATTATCTCAACTTCATGATCTAAGTTAATGGTTTGGCAGGTGACCCTGGTAATTTTTTAAATTTAATATTTTTTTTAATTTCATCCTTCAACATTAAATTGATTAGGAATTAATCTTCATAATTTATTTTATTTTACTTTTTATAGTATTATATCAGTCTTATAATCATGGTCAAATATATAACAAATTAACTCGGCTCGGTCAAATATATAAATATTATAATTTTTAAAAACAAATATAATTCATTATACATTATATTTTATTTTCTTTATTATAAAACCATCCGACTCGCATGACAGTGCTTGAAAATAATCTAATAGCTATTAAAACTATAGGGCTAATTAAATTATTTTGTAAAGCCAAGAGAACGAAGCTAAATCCCAGCAGCTCCCATGGAAAGCGAGAGCCCTTCATGTCTAAATCTGGTGACAACCGACGGACGAAGCTCCTTGGCCACACCACGCAAACCAAAAGCAATATCCGGATCCACGAAAATTCCACACACACACACACACACACATATAGATATATATAAATAAATAAATATTAGTACGGTAAAGGCGGTTAAGTATTGTAGAGTGACTCCGTGTCAGAGACAGACTGGAATGCAATCGAACAACCTGTAATAAATAAAGGTGCAATTACAAACCTCAGATTAATCTCTCAATTATTCACCATTTCTCAACTAGGTCCCCTAACTATTAAGCCTTCCAAATGAGTCAAAGAAGCATCAGATGTTCTCCAATTGAATCATCTCTTATATAATTGCTAGCGTTTCCGTCTAAATTACATATAATCATGCTCATTATAACCCGAGAAGTTGAAATTTATATTATTATTTATTTAATTATATATATATATATTATTTTTATATATATCTAACAAGCGAGAACTCGGATAATTTTTAAGTATTTAGGGTTTTTTTTGTTAAGTGAAAGAAATTTTCATTTCATAAATTATAATTTATAAATATATCTTATTTATCTTTAAGATTTTTTTTGTTAAATGGGGGCATAGGTAATTTCTCAAGTGGCCTTAGCTTAAGCGACTGTACTTTAATCAAGAAACATAAGGTGCTTTTAAGGATCTAATTAAAAAACATAATATTTGGGTACTACATTGAGGATACTTTCATAGTAAGAGGACTAAGTTGATATTTTCTATTTAATTCGATAGTCAGGACTTATTCTCCCTATAAAAAAGCTAACATACAGTCAACAACAAATTCCAAAAGCCAATCTCTTTCTCTTCTCTTCTCCCCTAAGTAAACCACACCACCTTAGCCTCTCCCTCTGTCTCTCTCTGTGTACCGTCCAGTTCGAAATCGCAAGGTCTGTGCTTTTGTTATAATCATGATTAAATTCAATTGAATCAACTGAATTATGAGATTATAGTCGTTGTTGATTCTTTTTAACAAGGCGGAAGAACATTAGGGTTTCTATGTTTTATTATTTTGTTGTTAACGTTGGGTGTTTTACTTTGAATTGATATTTTTTCTTCTTTCTTTTTTACTCGCAGATTATTGCTGTTTAATAATAGTAGTATTATGGGTTTCAATACAGTTTATAAATGCTTGATGGACGTGTTTCCTCAGGTATCTACACTATAACTCTCATCTCTTATTATTGCGGAGTGTAATTGCCCCATACCTTGTGGATTTTTTTTGTGATCGTGCGAAATGGTTGTGATTAAGGCTTTGTTTTTGTTGATGGCTGTAATTTCAACTGTTTTGAAGTTGTGTAATGTTTTAATCATAAATCGAAAATCCCATTTATGTCAAGCATCAAGAGTTTCACTTAAGTTTGATAATTGAATTTTTTTCCCTTTTGGTTTAAGTCTCCAATATTTAATAATGCTCTGTCTATGTTAATTAGAAGGGTGTCTATTTTTTACTCCTTTATTATTATTGTTATTGTTTCCGAGTGAGGCGTTGTTGGTTTAAATTCATTCACCTGCTCAGGTCGATGCACGAATTCTGAAGGCAGTTGCCATTGAACATTCAAAAGATGCCGATGTTGCTGCTGAAGTTGTTCTTTCAGAGGTGATTCCTTCACTTTCCAGGCATTCTGCAGCTCCTAGTCCTCCCTGTGAGGATACCAGCCCAAGTCTTCCATTAGATGGACAAAGTAATATTTGAGCCCCTCATATCCCTTTAACAAATATTTAACTATGTTTATCCAAATAAATTTGGTTCCTTTATTTTTCGGTACTTCTTCTTTCAATTCAATAATGAAATTGTGACTTAATGAACATCTTGATGTGCAGCCGAACAAGAGGAAGAAACTGGGCTGAGGCATCGGCAGGTTAGTTTGGTGAAAAGTGTGAGATCTTCTGAACCAGGATTGATAGCCGAAGAAGATGATGGGAAAAATGAGTTAACAAGTGGTGTCAATGATGGTGATTCAACCCCTCAAGAAAATTGGCAGGATCAACCTATAGTTGTACCTTCTGGTGCAAATGCTGACACCAATCAGTTGCAAGGGCATATTGAAAGTGAGGAATTGGTTCCTTTATTTTTCGGTACTTCTTTTTTCAATTCAATAATGAAATTGTGACTTATCGAACATCTTGATGTGCAGCTGAACAAGAGGAAGAAACTGGGCTGAGGCATCGGCAGGTTAGTTTGGTAAAAAGTGTGAGATCTTCTGAACCAGGATTGATAGCCGAAGAAGATGATGGGAAAACTGAGTTAACAAGTGGTGTCAATGATGGTGATTCAACCCATCAAGAAAATAGGCAGGATCAACCTATAGTTGTACCTTCTGGTGCAAATGCTGACACCAATCAGTTGCAAGGGCATATTGAAAGTGAGGAATTGATACTGCTGAGAAAGCCCCAACACCAAGAAGGCATTTCGCAGCCTGGGTCAAGTCAGACTCTGATACTAGTGTCAAATGATTTGCTGCTGGGAGTTGATGCTGAAAATATGAATTCCAAGCAATATAGACAAATTGAACTTCTTGAAGAGATTGTCGAAGCTGCTAAAGACAACAAGGTATTGTTGGCTTTGAATTTTTTTTCTTGGTTTTGAATCTCAAATTATTGACATTGGAACATATTTGTACAATATACATCCACTAATCATGGAGATTATTTATTATTTCTTGTTGCTTTAGTTGTATTTAAAACAGTTCATTGTGTTATATTCTTATGCTCTTGTTTAATTTAGTTGATCAAATTCACTAAACATATAGCTTTATAATTTACATAAAGTTTGAAGATTTTTCTTTATGCGAGTTGGAGATAGAGTGAGATTTGTATTTCTTTGACTGTACAGTTCCTAATCAATTTAATTGCACTCTTTTGTCTTTTAACTTGATACAGAAAACCTTGTTTTCGGCAATGGAGTCAGTTATGAACATGATGAAAGAGGTTGAACTTCAAGAGATATCTGCAGAACAAGCTAAAGAGGAGGCTGCTAGGGGAGGTTTGGACATTCTAGTCGAGGTTGAGAAACTCAAACAGATGCTGGTACATGCGAAAGAGGCTAATGACATGGTAGGAAAATTGTAATACTGTATTTAATCACTGGTTGTGGATTATGCTCATTTAATTTTGAATGTGTTTGTCCTTCTTTTTTTCTTCTTTTTTTTTTTTATGATTGTTTGCTTTTGTAGCATGCTGGAGAAGTTTATGGGGAGAAGGCAATCCTAGCTACTGAAGTGAGGGAGTTGCATGCTCGACTACTTAGCTTATCAGATGAAAGAGATAATGCTCTTGCTATTCTTGATGAGGTATTGTCCTTATAATTTAATGGCGTATTTTTTATTTAAATGTCTTTCACATAATGTATCCCCTTGAAATCTCGTTGAGGAAGTATTCTATTATAACTTCACAACACCTTTTTCATTCCCTGTCTGTGCCTACATGTTGAACTGTAATTATTCTTCTTTCTATTATTTTATGAAGGCTCTTGGTTTACTAATGTATTTTAAGTGAAGGAATGCATCATCTATAGTCCTTATTGTTGCTAACCTGAACAAAATTATGTATAGATGCGCCAAACCCTCGAATCACGACTAGCTGCAGCAGGGGAGCTAAGGAAAACAGCTGAGTTAGAGAAGCTGGAAAAGGAGGAGACTGCACGAAATGCTCTTGCCGAGCAAGAAATCATAATGGAGAAGGTGGTGCAAGAGTCAAAAATTCTACAAAAGGAGGCGGAGGAGAATGCTAAGGTAGCAACGCATTGCCCACTATCACTCATAGTATTCTTAGGGTCTCTTGTCAAATTAAACAATAACTATTTGTTACTAATCCTTCTAATTTTGATATTTTGCAGCTGCAGGAGTTTCTTATGGACCGTGGTTGTGTTGTTGATACATTGCAGTAAGTCTTCCTCTGATTATTTTGATTAAGTTCTGCATTTTATATTTTGCTCTTTCCTGGTGACCTGAATTTACTGAATCTGATTTCTTTTGCTGCTTATCTTTAAACTCAAGGTTTTCCATTAGTAATAGGTTTTTTGTTAATAATAATGGTATCTCAAGGTTGCATATTTGTTGCAGTTCTTGCAAATCACCTCATGTCATTTATCCTGCTATTGCTTTTTTCATTCATCATTTTGTGTTTCTTGCAAATTAATTTCTTTGTAGGACAAAATTAACTTTTCTGCTAATTCTTAGTTGATGCCTTGTGAGAACCATCATTTTTGAGGGATCTTGAAATGATTTAAGTGATGATAATATACTTTGTAAACCGCATTTTTGCAGAGGAGAAATATCTGTTATTTGTCAGGATGTGAGACTGCTGAAAGAGAGATTCGATGAGCGTGTACCATTGAGTAAATCTGTTTCTTCAAGCCAGACTAGTTGCATTTTAGCCTCGTCAGGTTCATCCGTTAAAAGCGTGGCATCCAATCTGGCTGCTGAAACAGGCGAGACATCTGAGCTTCCAAAAGAGCCAATCCTTGCTTGCTCAGTGGAAAGGGATTTCTCAAATGAGAAACAGCTTTTGGATGATGGATGGGATTTCGTGGAAGAGTGACCGAGAAACATAAAGGAGCCCTTGTAAATAGTTAATAAAGTCAACAGTTGCAGTTTATAGTTATTTTATATCAACATTGGCGATTATGATTTTAGACTGCTAGGTTATCTTATCATTCTCTCGCTTACAGCCAATGTTGATTTCTATACAATCCATCTCGTTATGGTTGTGTAAGAATTTGAATATATTTTCAGAGCAACTCATATTTTCGGTGGTAGAAGCAACCATTAATCAAAGTCCAGGGAAGTTTCTAAGGATTCCAGATTTGTTGAGAAGGAAATTAAGAGCATCATCGAAGCTAGAATTTAATTCATAGGCTAATTGATAAATTAGAAGCAATAAGTATGGCTTGCTAATGATATGTTCCTGCATTGTTCCCTCGAATAAAAAATAGGCAATTACATGGCTTGAGGGTTCATGCTGACCAAGACTATCAGGATCAATTGGTTTGGTGATTCTCTCAGTTTATGCTCCTGATCTATTCTCAGCCATCGGGTGCTAGATTCCTTGTAGAACGAATATATCGACCTCTAATTCAATTTACAGAAACCCACTGAACATAGAGAAACTCCAGTTGACGCAGGATAATAGGATCCCACCTTCAAACAACCTTAAAAGGTTCCAGGAAGTGGATGATGTCGGAAATAGATTTAAACTAGTATGAGTTCATAAGTCAACTCAATAGTCTTTCGTTTCTTTCTTCCATACATTTGTACACCAAGACATATCCGGATTCTAACCTCTGTGTATTGTTAACAAAAAAAAAAAAAAAAAAACAGAAGAAGAACTACGTTAACTATTTGGACTCTGTATAAACTCTACATGACTGAGAACCCACAATTTCCAGCCCTTAACTTAGCCGTAGCAAAGTTACTGCTTAGTAATTGAGGATCAAACCCCAACCCAACAATACTGGACACTGATTGAGCCTCCATTGCCTGATGCAAGCTCGCCCATCCATCCATCCATCAAAGATTTAGCAGAACTCTAGTCATGCCAACATAGAAGCATCACGGTGCATCTCCATATTATGTAAAGCCGTGTTCTTTGCTCTCTGATTTGCTTTGAACACCTCTGCCACGACCTCAGCTTCATGCTTCTCATTGACAATGCATCTGCTGCCATCTTAGAGCTTAATTAGGCAAGGAAGTGTAATTGCTGAAGGTAAGTAAAGCGAGCACTTGGATTTTGGTTTCTTGTGCAGTAGAAGTGGTGGTTTGAACTTGAAGGGCTCTCATGGATCTTTAGGCCTTATATAGAGAGATTTGGAATGGAAGATATGTGAGTGACAAACATGTGGTGATAGACGAATGTTGGACTGCGTTCAGGGCAATGGGCCAGGTGTTGCTGTTGATGTAAATATGACAAAGAATACTTACTTCCTTGTCTCCTTTGTCCAACACAGTGTGATACAGACATGAAGAATACGAGAGATACAATAATAAATGTTGTTTTTTAAAATATTTTTTTTTATTTTTTAATATTAATTTATTTGATAATTTATTTTTATTAATTTGTTTTTGATGAAGCTATCTAAATATCATGAATAAGTTGTAGATTTGACATACAAATCTGGATAGGCTCGAATTATTTTTTTTTCTTTGCCAATTTCTTTATTGTCGTTATGCTTTTTTCATACTTATATTATCTAAATTATAAAAACTTATTAAACTTAATCAAGTCAATAACTCGAGTTTCAGATTTTTTTTTGAAAATGCTTGTGTCGCCTTAGCATTATCTAGTGAATAATTGTTACTCTGCATCCAAAAAACTAGGGAACCGTGCATGAGAAATACACTTTAATTTCTAGATTTTCTTTTTTAATTTAATCCTTATAATTTTATATTTTTATATTTCAGTTCTCAAATTTTATTTTCATCTCGTTTCAGTTTATAGGTTATAAGAGATGATAGAGAAAGTTGGGACCATAAAATAGTTAATCTTAGTACTAAATACTAATTGGTTTATTTTGGAGAGAGAATTTAATGGTATTCCTCTTTAAAAATGCTAGAAAAATTAGACCAGGATTTTTATTTTTATTCGATTTGATTTTTTAGTTTTAGAGTAATTTAAGGATGTTTTGAGATTAAAATGAAATTATTGAAGTTAGGACCATAAAAAAGCAATCATTTTAAAATTTATTTGAGTTTTTAAAATGATTAATGGGTTAAGTGAGCTCCATTTTTTTTTTTAATTCTATCATTCAATTTTTTTTTACTAAATTTTTTTTTTAATTTTATCATTTAATATTTATTTAATTTTAAATAAATTTTTATAATTTATTTTTATTTATTTTATATAAAATTATTATAATCTCAAACAAATATCCCAAACATATTAATCGCACGGCATATTCATATTTCAACTAAGCCATGTTTTCATATTTGTTGATTGATTTTGATTAGGAGCGCGCGCAAACACACACACACACACACACACATATATATATATATATATATATATATATATATAAAGACGGTAATTGACATTTTCTGGATTATGTTTTTTGAACCTAACTTAGGCTCGGTCTGGAAATGAAGCATTATTAGTATTTTTTTTTAGTAAATTAATGTAATTGCTAGTAAATAATTGAAACTAATTAGTGATTAAATAACACTTTTTTATTTATTTTTAATTACATTCTTACAAGGGAATCAACTGAGCATGTTTAATTTTGTGTGTCTCAAAATTAGATTCTTGAAAAAAGTAAAGAAATTATTTAATTGTTATAGATAAAAAAAAATCGTCATTAGAGAAAAAAAATTTAATAAAGAAATCATATAAATAAAAAATTTGTCTTTTTTTATATATAGCTATGAATCATATAAAGTATATATTATGAAATTACGAACATTATCCAAAAAAAATTGATAACTTGACACAAACCGCTATGTTTAAGAAAACATTATAATTAATCTTGAGGGGTTTAGCTTACTAGTCAGACTCTAGGTTTGCTTCCTAAATATCACCAGTTGGAGTCTCACAAACTTTAGGGCCACTGGAGGCTTACATGGTAGTTAACTTCAGGGCCCGTGGGATTAGTCGAGGTGAGCGCAAACTGGATCAGACACCCACGTTAATAATAATAATAATAAGAAAAACACTATAATTAAATCCTTTTATATCCAAAATGTCCTTGTTGATTTTAAAATCACCCCTTTAATGTACAAAGGATAATTTTGAAAATTGTTTTTTAAAATGTCAAAGAATTATACTTAACCTATAAATCATAGATTAAGAAAGGTAATTGAATCATGAACAACATAAAGTTACCTCGAAAATAAATTAACCAACACTTGAGTAATTATTTTTCCACATAAACTAGCCAGAACCCACAAGAAGAACCTAAAATCAATTTATTACCACATGTGAAGCATGTCGGATGCCTGGCCATGGTTTTTAATGAAGTAAATATATAAATCGAATCGAATCAAGGATTCTTCTCCCTCCCGTTCTTAGCAATTAATTATTATTATTATTAATCCTGTAATATTCCTCAATTCACATCCTAGCTACTCAAATATTAATAGCTCGTGGTTGTTTTATTTTTTAAAATAATTTTTATTTAAAAATAAATAAAATTATTTTTAATATCACGTAAATAATCTAAAAAAATTTAATTAACAAGTTACTGTATACAAATAACCATTGAGATATCTATCAACGGGACCACCCGTATCCTCACTACGCTCCACAATCACGTGCACCATGTCTAGCTAACTTAAAACCCATGCACCTAGTCCTCCTCAAGCCGACACGCCGGGCAGTTATCATTGCCGGCCGTGAGAAATCAGTTCAAACCTCGAAGTCAATCATAACGTGCCTCTTGTTCTATTTCCTTGCTTTATCTTCATGGGGGCACAGAGGGGGTGTTCCTTCGTTGTCCAGAAATAACCTTACATAGACCTTATGGTAACAGTCATAACTCAGATGGGGCCAACCTGTTCGGAGTTTGTGAATCGAGACGGTGACAGGTGTTCTGTTGGGTCATCCTTTCTGGGATCTGACCTAACTGGGCCATTGTCCACGTTCTAAAGCTTGTCTTCATTCCTCATGTTGTGATAAGGTTAGGCGAATAGGGAAGGAGCAACCTTATCTCATTGAGGATGAAGGCGAAGGCCTGTCTAGTGACACAAATTATGTGGCAAAGTTCTTGCTATGCAGCTACAAACTAGTTTTATGGAAGCTGACAGCCAATGATCATTCTTCCTTTGGACGGAATGATGAAAAACCAGACAATTAATGGAATGGTAATGGCCGGAGTTGAGGGGGCTTTTTCTTCTCTTACCCTTCTGAATCAGAAAATTAATCTCAACCCTTCACCCGTGAGTTGTTGTATCCGCCCGGAAATGTCCATCGGGAATCTAACCCACCGGTTTCATATTCCTTCACCTAAATGATAGAAAAGCCATGAAGATGAAGAGGGAAATATAAACGTGGGAAGTCGCAACAACTTATTGCTGGCAACATAGTGTCTGAACTACCTACGTCCTGTGGCTGCACATGTTGCATCTAACTCGATAAACATCCAACCTGTCGGGTGGATTTTTATTGTGTCATGTGACTTGAAAGGAAATTCTTGATTGCCCATCTCATGATTCTTGATTGTATTGCCCATCTCTACCTACTTGATTGTATTACATAAATCCAACCTGGAGTTTTTTTTAGCACATTTTAAAACAAACGGTAAAGTAACTCAATGAAGAAAATATTTGTTGATACCATATACTACTCTTATTTTGCAATTGTTATTTGTCAAACATGAATAGTAAATGACATATGTAAAGATCACTCATCTCTCTCTCTAGACTGAGATCACCCCCCGACCCCCACTCCCTCTTTTTACAGTAGTTCTATCAATTTTTGGTCAAAACAATCATCATCGGTTACCATCATCATCTACATTCTATTCTGAGAGGTTTATTAAACATTTTTTCTCTATTAATTTGATGTAATTTATGCTAATGTATGTTAATTTATTTCATACAATATTAGGGTTTTGAATTAGGGATTTAAAAAAAAATTAGGGTTTTTTTAATTAGGTTAATTAGATAAAATTTAAGTAGATGATTAGGTTATTTTGTTAAATAATTAATGATTTTTTGTTGTTGTTGATTGTGAATTAACAAAAATATTTTGTTAGAGTTAGTGTTGATTTATGTTAAATTATGGATTGTACCGAATTATGTATAAAATAAGATAATTGCTTATGAAATACATGGATTTAATTGATAATTTTGTTATGATAATGAAATTTGATGAATGTAAATGCTCGATGATTAATTTGATGAATATAGGTTTTAGCTAATTATGTTATTGTTGATAAATTATACACTTTAATTAACCTTAAGATATTAATAAATTATAATTTATACACTTTAATTAACCCCAAGATATTAATAAATTAGAATTATGTTTTGTTGTATTGTTTGATAAAATATATGGTAATTTAAGAATATTATGCTTCCATGATGGTATTATTATCAATACTAATAATGATATCACTTACAATGGAGAAAGTCATGAGTTTCAAACCGCTACATTAGATATTATGTCCCTTTAACGAGTTATTTAACATCTACAATATTATGATCAACTTAGCTGAAATATGTCTAAAATAGAAATTGAAATTACTTTAAGGACATTGCAATCCGAGATCAATTAAGCTCAAAGGATGAAATTGAAAAAAAAAATCAATTAAAAAAAGATAAAACAAAAAAACTTAAGTTAACCTGGCTAACCCACAGAACTTTAGAGAAAAAAAACTCAAGTCAATCTAGCTAACCTACAAAACTTAATAGTCAAATAATGAGACCATAATAACCCTATAGTAAGCAAATAAAAAAATTAATCATGAAACTTAATTCTCAATCAACTCAATGTTGAAAGATGAAATTGAGAAGAAATTACTTAAAAAAAGAATAAAAAAAATAACCTGAGTCAACATGGCTAACCTACAAAACTTACAACTCGGATCATGAAACTAGAAAATTCTGTACAAAGAAAATCAAAATAAATTATAAAATTCAATATCAATAAATCCAATATTAGATGATAATATTTAAAAAAAAAAACAAAATTTTAAAAAAAAAATCTTAAAGACCAAAGTGAAAAAAAACCTTGATTTTTTTTTAGTGTTCATCATTACAGTGAAAAGCCAATCACTTCTAGTATAAGTTAAATAATGTTAAACGTATTAAATGTTTAATGGTACACAATGGCCAAGTGCCGAACCCATATATTTTGAGCATCGATATAACGGAGATGGCCTTTAATACTATTACATTTGAATAAAATAGCAAATTCAGTAGCTAACAATGCCTGCAATACCTGATAAACAGTAACATGTTAGAAGCTCAAATTGATGCTACCTTGCACACCAAAATCTGCAGATCCCATGGTCACCTAACCATAATGCCCAGTCTCTCGCGTATAAAAATACTAGCTCCAGGCCATTGGACAGTCAAGATGATTTCTTTTGCAAGTAAACTAACAACTGGAAGTTTAAACCGCCATTTAACAAAGCAAACACTACACAATCCATTTTGTGATCCGTGGAGAAAGTAGGTGCTAAAATTGTGTGAATTACATTAGTAATCATTTGTGATAGACTGCCTGATTCTGTAATCCAAGTTCTTTACATGCGAGCAACCTTTTTGATGAAAAACAGATAGCAAATATTTTTCTATTTATTCCAAAATATAGACATGAGAACAACCAAGCAAGCAAGGGCTAGTTTCTCACAAAAAAAAAAATAAATAAATAAAAGTTTTAATTATAGTTTATATGTTTAAGTAACCATGGTTTGATTGATATACATGCTGTTTTTTAATCTCTCTCGCAAGTCACATCTCTCCCAGTGCTTTCTTGATATCAGCCTGTTCCCAAAAAACAAAGCAAAACTGAGTGTGATTTTATGAATAACATATTTGCTAGAGAGGGAGGGAGGGAGGGAGGGAGGAACCTCAATGGCCATAGGAGCAGTGATTGTGCTATAGCGACCAAGGACATGCCCGTCCTTGTCAACCAAGAACTTGGTAAAATTCCACTTTATCCTATTTCCCAGAAATCCAGGTTTACTTGCCTTGAGGAACTTGTATACAGGTGCAGCATTTGGTCCATTAACACGAACCTAGATGCAGCAGAGAGTTGAGAATCTAGTATTAAATAAGTACGTTCCCATGAGCAAAATCAACTACTTCTAACTGAAGATCCACAGTTGGTAAGCTGTATAATTTATGGTCACATGAAAAGCAAAGTTAAGTATCTCTCACAAATATGATGATTGACAAGCAATCACTTAAACATCAGGTTTAAAATCTTATTAAATCAGAAATGGACTTCTTGAATGCCAACACAATCCATGAATTCTACTTCAACTAGCATATTCATTTTCCTTTTTGAATTTGTCGTCTTTTACTGCATCCTACACATTCTAGCGATTCTAGATAACTGTAAATTGCTACTATACCCAACACAATCCATGAATTCTACTTCAACTAGCATATTCATTTTCCTTTTTGAATTTGTTGTCTTTTACTGCATCCTACACATTCTAGCGATTCTAGATAACTGTAAATTGCTACTATACTAACCCTTGTAACTTCTGATATTGAAAAAGATTAACAGCCTATACAATAAAAACATGCTCCTAATTTCTTAACATTACCCTTGTACAAATCTTGAATTCAACGAACTTCAGGAGAAAAATAATCTAAGTACTGATTAAACATCTATGTATGTCTACTTTTAAGTGTCAAAACAAGTATTTCCCAATATTTTCAGTTCCACTTTTTGTCACTTGATGGAGTATTGTAGACCACATATCTTTGCGCCTCTCAAAGAACCAAAACATGACAAAGATGTAAGTGCAGCAGTTCAGCTTTAAACCCCTTCCATTACCAGCCCATTTTTCTCAAATGGTAAACAAATGCAGGCAGAAGTTCTGTGATCAATTTAATTTGCAACCTATACACTGTAAAAGGTTTCCATGTCCCAATAAATGCGAACCAAAGGCCATCCAATTCAGTGCATGGGATGGAGTCGGGAATTCAGAAATACCCCTATTGAAAATATCATTAAAAATAAAAATAAAATGCTTGTTTCTTGGGTGCATCAGCTCTCCGCTCTCCAATCAAACATATGGCCACTTGCCTCCCACAGAACCTCTCAAGGGTGCTTCCCAACAAGGAAGTAGCAGAATTGACCAATTCACTTCCAAATCAATATCTCTTCATCATTGGCCACTGGCCAGCCCCATTTCTAATGCATTTAGACTCTAGGCTCACATTCAATCTGCTAGGGACAGGCGTTTCCACATCAAACAATACCATGCGCCCCTGCAGTCTAGAGTCGTCAGCGCCTCCTTATGAAATACAGTGATTCCTAAGTCTTTCATAATGGCCTTAGTAGTAGAGAAAGTTAAAGACCTTCTACCTCTGTAGTGGTATGAAAAAGTAGTGTTTGCTAAGCTTGCCTCTGATCTATATGGAATTCATAGATCTTCATTAACTCTCAATAGATAGCTAAACCAGCTACAATCAATCGCATAAACAGTAATTTCTAGGAAGCAAAATAACTTAACCTAAGAGAGAATGCATTGGTAAAAAAGAGTTATAACAAGCTTTTACAGAAATGAATGAACTTCTAGCATCATCTTATAACCAGATAGAAGATAATCACAGGCACTTGAGATCAACTTAGAAGGCAGCATTAACTACCTTCGTTGATCAACAAGTAGCAACATAGTGCAAAAGACTAGCTAAAAATTTGGAGAATATAGTGCCAAATGTTCCACTCCGGTCCCTCTGGTCTAATGTCAACCCATGCATTTAATTAGCCAATGAACCTACGGCATCACTGTTGTGGGAGAAATAACGATTAGCCATGCTGGCCACAACAAATCTTCTTTTGGGGATAAATAGGAAAATTAGATATAAAAAAAGGGCTCCATTTAGGCCTGTTAGAAATTAAACTGGGTGGATTGTAACTGCAACAATGCGCTTAACACAAGGACATGGCAACAGCATGGAGCGAAATGGACATTTGGCAAACTAGAAGGGGTGAAATGTCGACAACTATGGAGGAGATAACATCCTACTGCAATAACAAGTCCAAGTCCATTCATTACCTTGTGGAAAATTGGATAGTCAGCCTTGTACATAGTACAAGCAAAGTTTTGAGCATCCTCGCTTGTCCCAGGCTCTTGATTCAAAAACTGGTTACATGGAAACGCCAAGATTTCCAAACCTGACAGCATCACAAGACATCAAATCATTTTATTTTATTTTTCATCACAGCAGCTTTCTCCACACAAAAAAAAAATCTAGGTGAAAACATAGCATTAATTTAGAAACACAAACCTTTGTCCTTGTAATTTTTATAAAGATCAGTCAACTGGGTGTAATTTGAATCTGTAAATCCACTGTTCCAAACAACAAGAAGGAATCAATAATGAAGTTTCGAGTAATTCCATTCCCTAGAAGACGAAGAACAAAAAAGAAACAAAAACAAACCATTTAGAGGCGACGTTAACCACAAGAAGAACCTTCCCTTTATAGATACCAAGGTTCACGTCCTGACCTCTGTTATCCTGAAAGTAATTCACATCAAAATTTATTATTATTTTTTTAAAAGAAACCCATGAATCAACAAGCAATCAATCAATCTATAAACATAATATTTTATTTTATTACCTTGACAGTGAATTCATGGATTGATTTCTCTGGTACCGATGGAGAAGACCCCATTCCTCTCCACTCTCTCTCTCTCTCTCTCTCTCTCTGTGCCTCCGATGTTTAAGTTTTGTTTGCAATTTTCTTCTTCTCTTTTTTTCATACTACAAATAAATAAATAATGGAATTTATTATGGTACGGTGACTTGTTGGTTTGGAGAATTAAGTGGTTCAGAGTGGATTAAATAAATTATAGCAAATTTGTCTTTTTTCTTTTTTTTAGTTTATTATTTTTAATAAATATGAACGGCGATAAGGAGAGTAAGCGCAAGAGCTGGATTGACATTAAAAAAAATGCAGTAGTTTTTTTAAAAAAAAAAATATTAAATTGATATTTTTTAATATTTTTTAATAATTTTGATGTGTTAATTTTAAAAATAAAAGATATTTATTTTAATGTATTTTCAAATAAAAAATACTTTTAAAAAACATCATATATTAAAATATCAAATGTGCATTAAGTTCAAATGTGATCACCAAAGTGAATTACAATTATATTTTAAGATTTTTTGTTCTACTAGTTCGAGTATTTATTAAACAATTACCCAAATGCTCTCTTGTTGAATTTGTTCTTACAACATTGTTGAACTCAATTAAACTTGTTAGGTTAACACGGTGGCTCAATAACTTGGTCTTTAGAACAGGTCGAGTTTCAAAGTAAACTGGGTAGAAGTTAATTCAGTGTAACATAGCCAACGTAGTAGGTACACCTGCGACTTGATTGATTGAACCAACGCAAAGTTTGTTTTTATTTAAAAAAAACAACGTTGATTTGATTTATTTATTTTTAAATATTGGAACAACGATGTTTTGGATCAACAATGGTCAAATCATGTTAACCTACCCAACCCGTGACTTAAATCATGGTCCTGATCGGGTTTAATAACCTTGCTTTTTAGAATCTATTTTTTATTTAATTAAAAGATTATAAAAATAGATATTTACATGTAAGACAACAAATAAAATTATTAAATAGAAATGTATTTAATCAATCTATCTCTCGTATTTAATCAATCTATCTCTCTAAAATATTATTGCACTTCATGTCTCTAAAAAAATACTTACTTAAACATATGAGGATCCTCAAATATATAAATGTGAACCTTTTATAGGTACTATCTGCTAACCACATTGGCCTACTAATTACCGGGCACAAGCTACAAGCCATCTTGGCTAGGGAGAATGAATTAGATTATTAGAATCAAGAAATTAACTGATTACTTAACACATAAGCCCTGCTCCTAAGCCATTTGGATTTTTTAGAACATCATCAATTGGCGTCGTTTATGGGAATTATCAAAAAGCCATCAATTATTCTTTCAGAACTGGTTTTTTACATCCTTAATCACTATCAATGATAGACGATCATGATAAGCCTAAGATAGAACGTATCACGGACCTCCCTACAGCTATTAGCATAACTACTATATCTGAACATCAACAACTTTTTAATTAAGTTTGACTCCTCATTGAGCACCAATATATCAACCAAAAGAAGCTCCATGGGGCTATAAAATCACTCAACTAAGAGAATGATGTGCATTCTTATGATTCTATTGATGGTACCAATGAAGTTCTTTTAGTAGGAAAGACTATTTTAGTGATCAAGAATGTTCCAAATCAGTTTGGAAGGCTTGATATACTGTGAATATTAGAAGTGCACTATTTGTAATAGAATCATAAGACTAAGCAACATTTTTATTGATCTTAAAGTCAGAACATGATTTTCTCTATTAACTCAGTCTCCTTAGTGTGATTTTATAACTCACCTTAATAGGGATTACATGATATCCCTAGGGCAATAACTCAAATTCACCAAGGATGAGATTGACTCGATTTCCCTAGTATGACTGCACAACTTACCTTGTTAGGGATCAACATGTTCTTCCTGTGTAATTGCACAACTCACCAAAAATGGGATTGACTCGGTCTCTATAGTACGACTACACAACTCACATTGGCAAGGATTGACATGATATCCCTAGGGCAATAGCCCAAACTATCTAAAGAATTTGACTTGATATCCTTAGTGCAATAACATTGATCTTCATGAAAAGCCTAGAGGCATCTCACCAAGTCGTTAGGGATTCATCTAAACAAGAATATACCTACAACCTCTTATTTCCTTTTGGTTCCAAATAGGGAGCCAGACCTATTAAATCGTACTAAGGTTAGGCAATGTTTAAAGTTCAATTCAAGTTTAAAGAATAATTCTTGCCAAAACTTTAAATTTTAAATATTTTATCAATTATTGAACCCACATAAACTTTTTAAAAAAATTTCTAAATTGAGGCAATGGACCATACATGGAATTTTCATTATGGATGTTAGACCCATATAGAATCCATAAGTCAACATAGAAATAAAATATAAAAATGTAGTTTATAAAATAATAAGCATTACATAAAGACAAACCCCACATGATTGGGATTATTTACGTGACTGTGGGGAGATTGAGAGCAATGGCTTAGACATTTAGGTCAGGCTTCTCAACTAGATATTCCCTGTGTTAGGCAGTTGCAGCCCTAGTAGAGAATACATTAGCGAAGTTTGGAATGAGGAATGGATGAAAAGTAGCACTGAAGTCCACCTTCATTCCTTGTGATTAATTAAAGAAAAACATGTTGGACATGGCAAGGGAGATTTTATCCCCAACCGTTTAGGACAAAGCTACAAACCTTCTAAAAATTCATAGAACTTCTCAAGAGAATTCCTTAAAGCCTCTAGTCACACTTGAGAGCTCTGGACTTCTTCTCTGATAGCAAGGAGCTTAGCCCTCAGCCCATCTTGAATGGCCTTCATTATAAACCACCTAGAATTATTTTTGGTAGAGACTAACTGAAGGACAACACCTTGAAAACTCTCTTTTAACGTGTCATAGACCACCTTGAGGCTCTTCAATTCATTCTCCACAACTTTTTCTTCCCTTAGTCATTGGAGGGCAGTCTAGTATGCCCTATGTTTAGCAATGACCTCCCTTACATGTTTCTCCTAGCCATCCAAAACCTCTTAATATGGGCACACATCGTGAAAAACTGTCAAAGATAAGATTGTTAAGAACAATGGTTTTAAAACTAAACCAATTTCAAACGAGGAAGTTCCTTACACTAAAAGCCATTTTTTCCTGTAAGGGCTAGATAATGGTTGTAGCGCTCATCAAATTGTCTAAAGGAATAGTGAGAACCCTCTTTAACTACCTCACAACTTTGAGGTCAGACCTTCCACTAATAATAGCATTCATGGTCTGCCTTTCCTTGTCGATTAGGGTGGGGAAACTAAAAGGAGCTTGACCAAGAACAAGGCTGACAAAAACATCCTCAAATCTTTGTTTATAGTCCTCGGGAACTTTCCAGGTAGATGGTCGAACAGTTGTTGCCTTTGTAGCCGTGATTACAAGTGGAGATAGAGGAATTGTGTATATGAGCCTCTATAGACAAGAATGAAATACCAGTTGCTATAAGGGTGAAGGCCCTTTTTTTCTCTTAAAGCAAGCAACAATGCCTATAATTACTTTAAGAGGAGTCGGATCAGCTTGACCCCATCTTTTTTTTTTCTACAGGAGTTCTGGATCCTTCCATTGTTTTCTCAGGAACAGTTTCCTAAAAAAACAGAGGGTTCATATTTAATGATGGGTCATCCTCTATCTCTTCTCCAGTATTGCCTCCACTTAAATTAAAAGATGAAGACCACTTTCTTGAACTTTCCTCTACAAACTTTGTCAAAGTTTCTCCTTCCCTTGCAACTGTTAATCCAACACAAAAAGAAAGTCAGTAATGATCTTAGATGCACAAAAAACAAGGGATAAGAAAGTTGCATGCTTTGCAATATGGCCCAGTAATGCCCTTTGTCTATCTTATTGATGTCATGCTTGGTTGAGGTCAATGCCAAAACAGCACATGTTTTTTCATCATTTGAGCTTAGATGAGGCCTATTGTTCATATCAAGGGGAGGTACCCTCTAATAATATGAACAACCTCACATTTGTTACATTTCATCTTTGGGGCTGACTGACCTAGTATTTCTTATTATCAGCCACCTCCCTTTTTATTTCTTAACACGTAAAGACTTGCCCTATAAGGTTCCTTTTATGGATTTTATGGGTCTATTAACAAGGTAAAGAACCAACACATGTCATTGCCATCATCAGTGTCGGCAACCAAATTGTAACAAATCTTAAAGACATTAACTGTAGGCTCGATTTTGACAAACCTAAGAAACTTATCAAAGACGGATAAGGTTATCCACTTATTAAGGAGCAGTTGGCCTAGATTTAACTCATAATATTTGAAAACTCCCACAAATCCTTTGAGTTAGAAAGAATACCCGATCGCATACAAGCATAAAAAGGCTGTAATTTCAAATTGACCATGGGTAAAACTCAATGTCGATTAGCTTATATGTCCAGCCCTGGTAAGCATTTGAGTTATGTATTCTCCTGGTTTTTTACCATTAATGAACATCATGTCCTCTATACCTAACGTGCTAGACACATCATCCTTAAAGGTCTGAGGCAATTTCTCTCCCCTAAGGTTCCCTGATAATAATAAGAGAAGAACTTCTCTGACAGGAAGAACTACTTTTCCCTTGCCAGAGGTGATTGGTAGGGTTCCTCTTAGTTCTTAAGTCTAGTATGATGAACCCCTTTCCCCTACTACTTCCTTCAATTTCAAATTGGAACTTGAATACCTCACTTGAGGTTGTGGCAGTAGTTATATCCCTAGAATCAGATCTGACTCTTTTAGACCTATTTTACTATTAAAAAAAGAAGAATAAAAAGAAATAATATTTTGATAGAAAATACCTATAAAGATATTTTCTTCTCAGATTAGAGCAAAACTGGCTCAGGGATTTTTTTTTAACAAAACTATTTTATAAAAGCTACAAAGTAAAAACCAAAGAAAAGATGGAAGCAATAATAAATATAAGGTTATTAATGGAAAAACGTTTCACCTTTACATTTAGATGAATGACCTTTTATATCATCTTATATCTCTAAAAATCTACTCAAACAGTGTATTGAATGCATACTGTCATTTTATTTTTCAAATGACATCTCTTTTAATAAGAATAAGCCACTTGACTACAATGAATCCTAACAATTCTACAAAGGTCAGATAAATCTTATAGGAAAGGTATAAAGTCGCTTATTGATGGGACATACAACTCCCAGGTAAAAAGACTCTCATTAAAACTAATAACCTTTCAAATTTTTAGGTATTTAATACATAAAAATTTAAGGGGATACCAATAGATCAAAGTGTTATATATTGATGAGATGTAAGCACTAATTTGGTTTTTTTTTTTCCTGCCCCTCTCAATTTCATGCTTAAGTATCTATTCAATTTATTTTTTTATTTTTAAATTTATTTTATGTTTATGTTTTTTTATTTTATTTTTTAACATTTGATTTAATTAAATATTGAACTTTGTTAATTTTTTATTTACTTTTTATATTTTTATTTTTTTTTAATTTCTTTGTTAAATTTAGCTTTAAAAAAATTAGTTTTGAATTAAGTTAAATATATAAACATATTATGTTCACTTAAGGATATTTTTATTTGTTTTAATATAACTTTTTTGTGTCTTCTTAAATGATTTTTTTTATTTTTTATCCCTTTTTTTCACAAGTTTGAGATCAAACTAAATATTTTTTTGAAATAAATCATTAGCTTCTACTTAATTAATTAAATAGTTTTTACTTTTTACATTAGACCCCACTAATTACCTTTTATATTGTAGTTTCGTTAAAATTAAAATAATTTTTTTATATATAAACACAAGATTTTTATTTATTTTAAAAGCAAAAAAATATATCTTACATTACTTTTAACTAAACATATTTTTTAATATCTATTTTTTAAAATCATAATTAAAAAAAAATAAACCTATTTTTTCAGCCATAACCATAAAAACTACAGCAACATCAACCGTGCACTCAGGCTGAAAAATGTTTCTTGAATAACACGAACAGAGAGAAATCCCCAAAAAGTCTGATCTAATTTTCCTTGTATACCAGATAAAAAGTTACGAGTTCTAACCAATGGCCCTGGTAAATTTTTTTACAGAATTTCTCTAGAGGCCTTTTAATAAATAAATTATACCGACAATAAAAGAAAAATTGGGAATTGATACATGACAGCCTAATGTTAAGTTACAGCTTCCACGTCCCCTTCTTAATGGCTGTCATCTACTCTCTGCATTTGCTGAAAAGTTGACAGGATGTCATCTACTCTCTGCATTTGCTGAAAAGTTGACAGGATACATATATACAACCCCATTCAGTAGGTCACACCCCAATCATCTGTTGTAAAGCCTCTTCCAGACGAAATCCGGGGGGAGAAATCAATATAGAACCAGGTAGACTCACTCACTCTTTTGAACAAGCCGCAAAAAAACAGATAAAAAATGGATCCTTCCTGACAAATATAAAACAGTGAGTAAATCAATAAGATGATAGCATTTATAAATACACAATAAAAAGTTGCAACACAAAGCAGATATGATGATTACATACCAATCCCAACACTCTGATAACAATCTCATCTTGGCCGCCAAATGCTCGGAGCTGAAACACGACACAAATTCTTATAGCCTATACTAATATGAACTTCCATGTAGTTTTTAAAAGAAAAGGATCTTCCAATTATTAATAATTCTTATAGTGTTGGGAAAACGGTAATATTGGTTTTATTTTCAAACTTGACAAGATCTCTTGAAAAATTAACGCACCTCTATTTGACACTGGAATTGCACATTCAGGAGGAGGTCTAGAAGCCATAAAGTTTCTGTGATACATCCCCTGGGCATGAAAATCCCACTCTTGATGCGGTAATCTAGTTGGCTCCTGTGGAGGGCCATCATAAGGAACAGGTGCATAGGATGCTTTGGCTTTGTCAGGATATCTTGGACCTAGGCAGAGAAAAAATAGTGGATGGCAGACAATAAGATGCAACAATTATAATCACAGTAGAGAACAAAGCTTCCATTAATCCCTGCAACCTCTCATAAAATACTAAACATACCCGGAAAGGGGGCAGGAAATCTCCAGCTATCATTAAGCTCGTATGGGCCAGGTCTCATTCTTTCATGGTTATTATAAAAGTTTCCACAATCAAAATCATGTGAATGCTGGAATCTGTTGAAGTAGGAAGGGGGTGGGATTTCTCTTCGAGACTTCACATGTTGGTTTGCCTGAACATAAGAAAACTGATTCGAGGGAGGAGGGTGTTGCGGCCTTGGAGGATATGCTTTATGATGGAAGCTAGGACCATCAGTGCGATGAATATTATTTGATTGACATACAGGATAATTGCTGAAAGATCTGGTCGAGTCACAATGCTGCACCTGCATCTGATCTCTACATTCAGGTGTACGACAAAGCACTGCATTGGACAATGAAGGGTTGATTCTTGGTGGAACAGAATTCTGAGTCAAAGGTTGTCTCAAGTCATCTTGCAAATCCTGCAAATTTGATCTGAATCAGAAATGAAAGCAGAGCCTAATACATTCCACCTTCTATATATTAATACTGACAGTTGAACAAATATGTGAGAAAATGCGATCAACTATGGGCACATACATGTGAATTTGTATAAATATTTGAATCAACACCACTAGTGTAAGAATCAGGCATTGCAGATGAACAGGGTGCGGCAGGAGGAGGTGGGGGAGGCGGTGGTGGTGGTGGTGGTGATGACGGCAATGGTGGTGATGACGGCGGCACATCCTGTGGTAGAGGAGGGGCGAAGGGCTGTGGTAAGCACTGTTCAAGTTGATTGTGTGAATTACATGCAGCATCACCTCCACCAATGCCACTGGTTGAACTCATTTCAGCCTCACAAGAGGGGGCCACATCCTCCATTTCAAGCTCACCATCGACATCTTCCAAGATATGTGTATGCTTCTCTACTGCAGGAGTAAACTCTTGATATTCAGAAGCTTCAGCATAATGTTCTGGGGTGACAGCCTCAAACCCTCCATCAGAATCACTTCCGTCATCTTCATCCTTAAGCATGCGGGGCATACAAAATCCCGGAAGCTGGAAACTTGAATTGCTGAGGCAACAAGAACCATCTCAATATAAAACAGGTGTACAGATTTTGGGAACTACTCTACAAGCAAAAGATATATTAGCAGGACTCAAACCTTCCGTATTCATCCACAAGCATACCCTCCATGTCTCTAACAGGATCATCTAAAGCTCTTTCTGTTCTTGCTGAGCGACGAGAATATAGGCCAGCAGAAGATGAACCACCAAGTATATCAAGTTCCCAAATGTGATGGCGAATAACGGATTCAGAAAGAATCCGTCTTTCCAGCCAAAGCCTCAAAACCTATAAAATAAATATCAAAGGGTAACACATGAATGGGAAAAAAAATCAAGGACAAAATGCACTAGAAGTTTCCAAGGCTTGCCTTCAAACACTGTCTCCGATTTTCTTGTGCAAAACTTCCAGGAGGAGCAGCAGCTGAAAGTAGGCGTGGCAGTACAGTTTGAATAGCCGATGGATATATACCACCAACATCACCTGAAAATGGAACTGGAGATCAATATCACATATACCACAAAGACATACAACTTAAAAATAACAAGCACTTCACCTTTTAAACCTCGAGAGCACTGGGCAATGGAATCCACAAGAAAGAATAAATCCACCCTTTTATGTAAATTTGACTCACTTTCCAAACTACGAGCAAGAATCTCCACCACCTAAGTTTTTGAGTAGTATTATATCAAAAGATCATCAGAAAACTGGATCACACGTTTAAACTTCCATTTCAACTAAATTGTCATGAAAAAAGATACAAATAAACTTCATGGAGCCTCATCTCCAATGAAAATGAGTGAACATTCGGATTCTAACATGAACTTTGCTCAATGCAAGTGTAGAAAATGAGTAAAATTTTCGTTAATGCTAACTAAATGCCTGTTAAAAAAAACTCAAGTGTCAGTATATTTCATGCATATTGACTTCAGATATGTTTGCAAAGACATACTGCTGTGGAAAATCTGCACCTGATCTACAGACTTATTCTTGGAAGAATCAATGAAAAAGGTAAATCAGGCATCGACAACCCCCCCCCCCCTTCACTTTTTAAGAAATCTCAAATCTACATGTATTTTAGCCAAACTAAAATTTATTTTATTTAGCTGGCATATCATAATCTCTTAACAGAATGAGCTAACAACAAAAAATCTAAATCACATGGCTAAGCATCATCATCATACCTTAGCAGATACACCAAACTTTGCACAGTCAATAGCCATGCGTGTTGCTCGACTAATGCTCTCCTTCGTCCTTGTTAATGATCCAAGTATTGCTTCAAAGGATGACAAAGCAGCGTGTGCTTCTGCACAATTATTCCATTTCCCAACTGATTTTGGTCTTTGAGGCACTGCTGACTCAATTTTATCTTCATCAGAAACCGAAGTGCTCACAATTTTCTTTGGGTGTGAAAGGGAATTAGGACTAGAAGACCCACTGTTTTGAATAAAATTAACACTTTCTGAAGTAGACACGTGGACTGAGGCATTAGGAGTAAATATTTGTGCAGGACATTCTACTCTATCAGCTGGAGGCAGACTTGACTGGGCCAAGTCATCCTTGTCATCCAAATGATATTCGGAAAAAGAAACATGACTAGCTTCCTTCTGTCGCTGGTCACAGTTTACATCTTTTGCCACCTCACAACTAAGACAGAAAAATTAAGAAACTTAAGCACAAAAATGATGAATTGAAAACAAAATAAATGACAAGGAACAGTGATGGAATCTCATGCCTTAACACCAAGGATAAAGAACTTTTTTCGATAGAGGGTAAAAAATGCCTAGTTCTTACTGAAATTGTAACAGGTAAAAGCATACCAACACAGACAGCACAGAACCAAAAGGAAAATAACACTTACATGCCATTAGCTTGGCTGTCAGAATCAATTTGAGGCCTAACAGTCTCAGAATCCTCATAACCAACTTCCTCTGCAGTGAATCGAAGGAGATTTGCACCACTTTGAGGAGAAACTTTAGCGGCGTCATCAGCCTGAGAGATAATATTTGGACTCATCACAGAATCTTTGGAAGTATGAAGTTCTTTATTAGCATTTCCATCCCCGGAGTCTTTTAATTCAGTGTCATCAGAATTGCCGTCATCTTTTGGAAGCAACATCTGACCCAATGAACCATGACGGGATAGCAGACTAGCTTGTCTTCTATCAAGATTAGGCATCAATTGCAATGGAGATCGGGCTTGAGTAGAAATACAAGTATTGCCAGTTTCAAAACATAATCCACTG
>Ga0325402_1000430_pt1 | contig 28886 bp, 19 predicted proteins | sample PopdelMetagenome_22_FD_207212 | JGI IMG/M metagenome (GOLD analysis project Ga0325402, IMG submission 207212) | Populus deltoides microbial communities from Bellville, Georgia, United States - Xylem-PdKOR-R3 | ecosystem: Host-associated > Plants > Phyllosphere > Stem > Wood/Secondary xylem... | reverse complement strand
ATTAATTAGCTTGTGCTTTTTAACTTTTGATTGCAGTGAAAAGAAAATTTATTTCCTCTTTCAATTTATTTTATTTATCCTTTACATGTTAATGGTATGTTTAAGGATACAATAAAATTTATTTTTTAAAATAATTTTTATTTAAAAATATATTAAAATAATTTTTTATTTTTTAAAATTTATTTTTAATATCCATATTTTAAAACAATTCAAAAACATAAAAAAAAAATATTAATTTGATCTTAAAAAAATTCAAATATTTTTAAAAATATTGTTAAACTAAAATGTTAGACGGGGTGTGAGTTTTTCGTCCTGCAGCTCTGGCTAGGAAAATATAAGTTTCTTTTTACTTGTTATGATTGTATTTATTAGATGTATAATTACGTATTATGGGTGTATTTGTTAGATGTATAGCTACATATAACTCATGTACATTAGTGACGATGTTGCATTTGAAGTCGCTTTTGGGCTATAATTGATTGTCGCCATGACCTATAGGGTTTGACCTTCATGTTGGAATTCTTCTCTAGTTAAATCAATACGTGTGTGAGAATTTCAGCATATGCAAAATCAAAATATCATCACTTGCAAAACAAGTTTTTTAACAGATTTAAGAGAACATTCGATGTTTAAGTCAATATCAATTTTTATTGGAGGGGAACTTTTATGAAGAGTAGAAAATTTGAGAGCCTCTTTTTATAAGTGAATTTCTATTTTTATATTGGTCTTATCTTGCTATGATGTGAGTTATTTTTATAAAATTTTTATTTTTGTTAATCATTATTATCCTTTGATGGGAATATTCATGAAAGAGACAATAGGTATCCAATGCCTCCATTAACTCCATTTATTTGCTTAGAAAAGCAAATATGAGGTGTCATCCAAGGTTTTATTTTGAAACAATGAACCATTAAGGTCCAAGAATAGAAATCATGAGTCCATTGTGTGACTCTGATTCCAAAATATTCCAAAATGTGTAACAAATAAGGTGTCGTCCTATCTTGTATGCTTTAGTTGACTCCTAAAGCTATACATTATCATTCTTTGCCATTGATTTGTTGATTAAAGGCTTGGTTTGGATCAATCAATCCTAATTAAATTTAAATATATGGGTTTAGGTTTATGACTGTCGAGTTTAATTCAGGCAATTTATAGTTTATTTTTCTTATATGACGCATCATTTTGTGTCAATCTTACATGTTACATCTTTCAATGCCCTTGAGTTTGTGTAATCTAACCTCTATCTTCAAATCAAATTCTTAGGTTCATACATGTTCTTCATCTTCTTAAAAAGATTTAACCGAAATCATCCTTTTGATCTTTAATCTTTATGTACTAAGTGTGTGTCGTGTTTTTAGGTTCAAAGACAAGGCTAAGAAGCCCAGTCCATGTTGTTGGGCCAGACCTTTTAAGATTTAAAGACGTGTTTGGTGAAGCGATAATTTACTTTAAAAAAAAATGTTTTAGGGTCCTTAAATCATGTTTGGCAAACACGCTCTTAAGATAAATTTCTAATCTATGATTTTTAGCTAAGAGTGTGATTGAGAACCTACCATAACATTTGTTTTAGCATTGTATTATGTTTTTTCAGTGTTTTGCCAAAAACAACCTTAGTTAAATTTTACTTAAATTTCAGTTTTTTTTTAAAGATCATTGTACAATTAATTTTAGGGTTCTCATATCTTTTTACCCTTTCATATTTAATATTTTGGATTGTAGAAAAAAAATATTTAGCATAATTTAGCATCTCTTAAAAATACCAAAAAGAAATTCAGAAAAATAGTTTTTTATATTTTGCATATCATTAATTTAATAACAAATTTATTAACACAATAGACGATTGGCCTAAATTTTAAAAACACCAAAAAAATCTATTTATTTATTTTTAAAATAAAGAATTATGAACTTATACGTAAAATGTATTCTCGATATTAAAAGAAACAAATGCAAAAAATATATTTTGATTTTAGAATGACTATATATAACCTATAAAGTCATTATCCACCTTACCAGGGTGAGATCTGTTTTAACCTATAAACAAACTAATAATTAGAAAAATACAGAAATTTCTTAGTAATATTCAGACAAATAAATAATGTAACTTACCTTAGATAGGGTGTATTAAGAGTAATTTTATCATCCCCTGCACAACTAGTCTTCTTATCCATATTCTAAAGACCAGTTAAAGTTTTTAGTAATCAAAACACTAAGTGGCGACTCCAAACCTTTAAAACTATATAAAAAAAAACAAGAATTCTTTGTTCTTTTCAAATATACTTACGATCCCGATCCAAAAAGATGATCATCACGACGCCACTCACGTGCTACAAGAGTCATGGTAGTTGTACTATAATATTGGTATTTACTTAACATGACCTGCAAATAAGAAGTATATATTCTGTCCAAGAATAATGTCTTCATCAAAGACAATTCTTATTATTATCATACTAATTCAATCATGTATATCAAATATAAAAAAAAATAGAAACATTTACATAAATAAGTTCAGTATTGTTTATTTTGAAAGATTGGCTTTATAATTTTCTTCGGTTTCCTTTCGATTAGGTCATCCCAATTTCATAACTTGGATAGCAGGTTTAGCTGGTTAACCTTGTTATTTTTTTAGGGTCGTTCTTTATAGATTTTCTCAGTTTTGTCCTTCAAAATCAAGTTCTTTAAAATTAAGCTTCATCATTTTGCTTTCTATTATATTATCTCATTTTTATAATCCAGTAAGATTTGGCGGCCAAGTCTGAAGGTGTTTTATTTTTTTGAGATTTTTCATTGATTTTTTTATTTCGACCTTTTATATTTGGATTGTTGAAAATTGACCATCGTTATTTTTTTTCAATTTGTTTGTTATGAGGTTGGTTCAGCCACACAAACCGAGTTGCAAGTTTGATATCCTAACTTGAGTTGACTCAAAATTTTTTTTTTTATTTTGTCCTTTATCATTATGTTATCTTAGAATTCAACTTTGTAATTTTTTTTTTTAATAAATATTTTTTTTTCTATTATTATTATCACCTTTTCTTTTAAGATTTGGCCCATCTATTATCTTTCCTTTCTCTATTATATAATTGAATGAACATGAATTATTTTTTTTTCCCTTTTTTAAATAAGCATACAATGCCTAAGCTTTTTTTTTATATATGTTGCAGAGAAATCAATCTAGCCGCGGCAAAATACGAGTTTCCTTTATACTTAATACTAAAAACAATTATATTAAGGGTGCATATATTAGTTTTTAAAGTATTTTCTTGAAAAAAGGTTGTTTAAAAGTGTGTTTATGATTATATTTTTAAAAAATACATCAAAATAATATTTTTTTATTTTAAAAAAATTATTTTTGAAATTAACAAATCAAAATAATTTAAAAATATAAAAAAATTAATTTTTAATTAAAAAATTAAATTTTTTAAAAACACGGTTTAACATATATTTCTAAACAGCTTAAGTGCTAATACGGTAGGTTAGCCATAATCATGTTCGTCATGGAACAAGCTTCTGAAATGGACCACGAAAAGCATGACTTCGATCTAAATTGTCTCCCTGCTCCCGACTATCCAAGTTCACAAGAAGGTGATAAAGACGAAGGCAGTGATATCCACGAAAACCTCATCTGTCCCTGCTCTTCCCGACAATCCAAGTCCACAAAAATCTGGTGAAAAGGAAAGCAGTTATATCGATGGAGCCGCCCGATAAAGCTCAGGATCATAAGGGGAGTTCTAAGAAGCCCAGCGATTCTCAAGTTCAAAACGATGACAACTATAGCAGCAATTACACTGCTCAGGCCTCTCCACAATATTATAATCGATACGGCGAACATTATGATTCTTTTGAACGTACTTACCATTGTTTTCGCTCTCAGTAGTCGAGAAATCACACCTAGAGCAGGGGAAACGGATCATCGTGCCTGCTTCAGCTTTCGAGCTCCTCCTTGACACACTAGTTGAATATCCTATGCTATTTGAAATTCAAAACTAATTGAAGGAACGAGTTTCGAATTGTGGAGTGTATGAGTTCACTGCCGAAGAGGGTTCAGTCTTCTTGCCGGATTGGATGATGGAGAATTTGCAACTGCAGAACGGCAACGCTGTGCGCCTGAAGAATACTATCATAGAAAAGGGAACCTCCATGAAATTGCAACCTCACTCTATGGTTTCTCTAGCATGCTTAATCCCAAAGCAGCATTGGAAGAGACATCGAGTGCTAGCTTTTTTTGCTTCACCACTGGAGATACCATCATGGTCATCTATAACAAGGAATTTCAAGTTAATATAGTTGAAACCAAGCCATATAATGCCATTTCCATTATTGATACAGATTGTGACGTTGATTTTGTGCCTCATCTAGATAACAAAGAGCCAAGCAAGGAAGGGCACAAGTTCGTGCCTTTCACAGGTCTTTCTAGACGTTTGGATGAGAAAACTGCTGCAGAGTTAGCTCTACCTGATTCAGGTTCTGTTGAAAAAGAGAACCAGACAATTAACACAGCTCCAAGCATGGCCACTGAATCAGAGATCAGGTCTCGTAAACATCCAACAGAGGTGGTATGGTTCATGCTTGCACAGCACATGGAAAGAGATTGAAAGAGCTCAAAACAGAGGATGTCAAAGCTTAAACTACAAAGAAAGAACACTTCCAACGATTAACAGGGAAGAAATACTCGTTGGAGGGCTGACTTTGCTGTCATCCTTCAGGATTGCTATAGTGGTTTACGGTACTAAGGGAGTGAGAAAATCAATAGTTGCAACTATTTTTATGATTGAAATTTGAATCTCTCTTTCCTTGTATGCTTCTATAAATAGACTTTTTTTTTTGCTTGCTTGGTTAGTAAAGACAGTTTAGGCAGTCGATAATATATATTTTTTTTAAGCAGGAATTGCTTTATGAGAGACACATAACTGTTAACTAAAAAGGACAAGCAGAAGCTTTCCAATTTTTCCTTCGTTTAGCTGTTCTCTTCCAGTTTGTTTGCGTCCTGAATACTATCAGCTCAGGAGACCAAATGACATTGCAGAAGGCCATGCACCAAGTTTACCACTTAAAACTGCTAACGGTAACTTCGGGGGAACAGAAGCTCCACTAATTTCCACACTTGATAAAAGAGGGAGAAAAGTGCTTGCAACGATAATATCAGCAGCAAATAAAACATTTATAGTAGCAAAACAAATAGTTTCCACGTCAGTTAGACTCAGGATGCTCAACTGTATGATGAGTTAAATATACAAGGAAAGCAATGCTGCAGAACCAATTATGATTCTCTGAAAAATTGCAGCATCTTATGGACGACACCAGAGGAAGAAAGATATACATCATTTTCAAGTTCTCATCAAAAGCTAATGAAGCCTTAACTTAGTGTAGAATGTTTTTCAATTTTAAACCTCATGCTGATCTTATGCTTCTCTATAACTTCATAACATAGCAATATCACTTGTCAAACTGGGGAGACAAAAATGAAACCGAAGCTACTGGCTTAAGCATTTAAGCTAACATATTCAGCTAGACAAGCAAACACTCAATAAATATGCCAAGGGCTAAGGGACACTCTCACCAACGTGCTACCAGTCCTAGAAAGAATAATACACCACTCCACTCTTTGGCTTATGGGAGGCACCCTGTCAAGCATGCATGAGGTGCTGCCTTTGTCTCTATGATGTCACTTTGATCTTTCTTCAAGACTTCAACTGGGTATTTGCTTTCACCTCATTCTAATTCTCCAGCAACACAAGCCATCTATGTTGTATGCACAAGAGCCTTTCCCCAATAGGTAATAATCAAACAAGGCCAAATCTTTATGATGATATAATTTAATGAACAGTCTTGCTCATTCGAGTGCCAGCAAGAAGGATATTGAGATAGCATGGGCCTGTTAACAATCCCTTGTGATAAGACCACAGTTTTCATTGCAAGGACAGCTTCCCAGCAACACAAGGAATTATGATATGTTTATTGCAGCAACCACTAAATGCAGCCACCACAACCCAAATAACAAGTAAGCATCAAGTGTCAGGAACTCAGGATTGAAAAAACAAACACATGCAAAACCAAATCATATATCACAATGATTAGCATTTAGCCAATACATAACTATGATACAGAGGCACAAGCTCGGTATAAACAGCTTGCAACAATAAGAAAAGTACCAACAATAATTGGACTATCACATCCAAATATTTGCACTGATTTTAAGAATCTCATTTAATGATATAACAATACCTCTGACATGATCGCAAACTTTCACGTAAACCCTTAGAAAGGAGCACAAACAATCTGAAAAGGTAAAAGATAAAAATCAGACCCCTCGAAAAGAAGCTAAAACAAAATTATTGATTGTGATAATTCAATAAAAGATAGAGCAGCTAGAATCTTCCTGTACCTAAAATCAAGCAGTGAAACATAAAGGTCAATCCTGGCATCAGCAAGACATTGCATAATTCTTCACTTAAGGTCCAGCAAATAACTGCACTCTGTTCATGCCTTGAGTTGCAAATTGGATTAAACTCAGGTGTATTAACAGCTTTGCTACGTGCCAGGATGCAACCTACTATAAAATTCAGTGAAGTCAAGCCGAAAGAAGAGGAATTTCAAATCAACATGTTGTTGCACAGGCAACTGAGACAAGAAACCTTCGAGCAACACTGTATATTCCTTTGATATTTCTTCCAGTTCCCGCCCCATATTTTGAAGAAATTCACCAGCACGTTGTTCCAGGGCCTTCCTGCCATCACTAAACCATGATCCAGGCTCTGACGGATGATCTCTTGTCTGCCTTTGTGATTTTGTCTTGTCTTGAGAGGACAAAGAGGATGCCCTGGTTCTGCGTGTAATAGGAATCATGAGTGGTTCAACAAGATCATAAAAGAAAAGAAAAAAATATATTAAAAAAATAGCATTGTTGTTGTCAATTGATATGAGTATTAAGATCTTCACTTCAAAAACAAACATGCAAACGTTCAATACAAAACAAAATCATTCAAAAACACAACAGCTTTTTACCTTGCTTGTAACTCGTAAATTCCTTCACACAACCGATCTGCATGACTTCTGAAATGCAGTATAAGATCAAACAAAGCAAATAGTGACTTGTAAAGGGATTGAGATCGTTCACCAAGAAGAGATTTCTCTACAATTGAGTGGAGGTACTTATCATGTGCTGCAAGTAGATCATCAAGATCCTTTGCCACTTCCATCTCATTTGAGAAGTTAGACCATGAAACCTCCAGAACTTCAAACATGATATAATATTGCAAGTTTGTAACAAAATGATTCATCTGATTCCAAAGGACCTGACATTGTCTCAGTGTTGAGAGTAACTGTAACTTAACTGCATGCTGCAGCTTGGTGAAAGAATGAGAAGTAATACAATTAGGTTTCATTGTCTTCCACGCACCAATAAGTGCATGCTCCACTCGCCTCAGCTTCCACAGGAAATTAAAAATTCTTAAATACCTTGCCATAACAGATTCTGTAAACACTGTGTCTAATGGTACTCTGGCATCATATTCCAAAGAGAATACATCCCAACCTCTATCTCCAGTACCATGCGGCAACATCTTCACCCTCAACCTATCTAATATGTCAGGATCATCATACTGAGCATTGGATGATCGAATTGCACTTTCCAGCAACCCTGCCAACTGGAATGAACTAATTGTATTAGCAGGCTCGGAAAGTTCCTGCCCAACAATATCCATTAAATACTGGACAAAATCACCTTGCCCAAGCAGTAAATAACGCTTGATTGCAAGGCAGTGTTCTTTGAATTTATACCTCGTGTACATAACATCCAACAGATGCTTGTCAATTCTCTTTGCTGCTTCAACAACCAGAGTTTCAAGTGCATCAGTTTCACCATATCCAAGACTCCCTCTTCTAGTTGTGGTCCCAGCAGCAGCAGCAGCCTCTGTTGCAGTATCAGCCCAACCACGATCATCACAACAGACACGAAGGAAATTTATTGACTTCCCAGTCCTTAAAATGCGCTGAGCAAGGGGTTGTGAAATGAATGAAGGAAGCATTCCAGCGTGGAGCCTGTAACCTTCTCTCCAAAGTGATTCAGCTTTCACTGGCTGACCCACAACAAAGAACTCAGCAAAAATATCCTCCAACTCCCCTTCCAAAACCCAACTCCTAACCATTTCAAAAAGTGGCGAACAAACATGCTGCAGTAAACTCCTCATGAACTCGTGCACCAATGGATCGCCATGCTGGGCATGCAAATGTATAGCCCCAGCCATTGCCCCACCCCTCAAGACTCTGCATTTATCAACCAAAACAGCCATTAACCTCATTTTCACTGTAGGCTCAGCAAACCACACTGACAACCTCCTCAATGACAAATAATTACTCGAGCTAGTTGACTTTGAAACCAATGGAATTGGATTCATCGCCTGCGCTTCAAGCACAGCCAACAATTTATAATAATCTGAAAGCTCATCCTGTAACGCAGCACAAAATGCCTGCCCTACAGTTCCCACATCTTCAGCTGGAAACCGATCCATACTCTCTGAAATATACCCTTTAACTTTCCTAAACAACCACCCCAACTCACACAACTTCCTAACCATAACCCTTGTACCTCTTGGAACCTTGATTGAATTTGATAAAACATACCCATCAACATTTGCATCAAACTTCACATATTTCCCATCAATCCCTTGACAAACATATAACACATCTCTCACTAAAACTTCTTCGGACACCTCATTTTCCTCTTTCACCAGATTAACGAACTCTCTAAATGCGATTTCAAGCAAATTCTCCGGATCTTTACTAACCAACAAAACCCCATTATCATAACCCTTTTCCCTTTTCTTAAAATCACGGGAAATCCGCGATTCATTGCTCAAATCAAGCTCATTTAACCCCAAATTAGGTAACAAAAGCGTGGAATTTGGAGCATTTTGTGCAATTTTTGTATCTTCGGAAATGATTTTAAGCAAATAAAGAACTGCCCATTTGTTATTAATACTTCCCGGTCCCGTTTTCGATGCAAATTTGTTGTATAACTCAGCGAGAGTGAGAGCTTGGGAAGATTTACCTTGAGTGGCAAGACCACGCTTGATTGATTCAGCGATTGCGGCGGCATCAGGGGCAATCGATGGGGTTAATCTGCTGGAGAGAATGCGGATTGCGTAGCGAAGAGAATTTTGGAAATCAGGAGAGTTAGGGTTAGGGTTAGAAATTGGGGGTTTAGGGTTTTGAGAGAGTAAGCGATTGACTAATTCTTTGACCAGATCTAGGATGCTTTGCTGGTCGTCTTCATCTTCTTCCATTTCTGTTTTTTTTTTTTTTTTAGAGAGCAGTAGAGGAGAGAGAGTGAGGGTATTGGGAGTTGAGAGTCTGGGGTTTTTTTTTATGGGCGGGGAAATGTGGAGTTTTTGTATTTTTCAAATTGGTCTATATAATATATATTAATGAAATTTTATTTTTCAGGAAAAATATGAAGAAAGAAAATTGTTTTCTTAATTTCTTACTTTTGGAATTAAGAAAAAAATGAATCATTTATTTTGTATTTTTGAAATTTTGGGGAATTCTAAAAAAAAATGCAGAAATAGTTTTTTGAATTTCAAGGGATATAGCTTTGCCATGATTTTTATAAAGTATTTCCTTATGAAGAATGATAACACTTACAGAGAAATTAAAAAAATTTATTTTTAAATCTATATAGGAATATTATTTTTATTTTTTGGAAATGATTATTATTTTTATTTTTCATTATATATATTTTTCTTTTCAAAATGAAACCATAAATTGCTAGTTACTTGTAATATAATATAAAATAAGGTATGTATAATACTATTGCATTCAAATTTTCCTCAATTTTAAAATTTTTGTTTTGTTGGGTTCATGACGGAGGAAGGAGGGGGAGGGTAACTAACTATTAAATTTGCTTAACAATTAAGGATGTTGAATTTTAGTTATGTACGTATGAAGTTGTGGAAAAACTCTTAATAGAAAATGAGCTTTTATGAATTGTGATTCTAGGTTAAGATGTGAGGGCTTGATTATGTGTTTAATGTTTGGGCTTAGTTATAAGCGTGCTCATTCATTAAAAAATAAGCTTTTTATGGAATAAAGGAATCTACAATACTTAAATCAATAAATATATATATATAAAAATTAATGTATGAGAAAATGTAAGTGTAGAAAAGTGTTGAATTTAAGAGGATTATCTCTTTTTTGTTTATATGATGGCTTAAGATATTTATAGACCTTGGTCACGCTCATATCAGGATATGCAGGGTTTCACAATTGTTGAAAATGTTAGTATAAAGTTGTTAAAATCGTGATTCAACTCGTAAAATCGTACGTTTTTACGAGTTAATGTAGGCTTTACGTGCTAAATCGTCTATAAAACTCGGAATCAGGTAAAATCGGGTCAAAATCGGGTAAAATCGTTAAAATCAGGTAAAATCACGTAAAATTGCGATTTTACACCTGATTGAACGAGTTTGCCCGCAGGAAATAAATATGCAATACAGCTGCTAGGTGTTGACTACCTATTGGCTTTACCAGATCAAAAGCAATTCACATTTCATTTCACAGAAACAATCAGTCTTCTCTCTTCTCTTCAGATTCACTGTTCACATTCAAAAATCAAAGAATCAGAACATAAAAAATCCCTAAAATCAAAATCCTCAGCCACTCAGTCTCTTAATCTCTTTCTCTCAGCCAACAATCAACAACCATCCACCTCCACAACAGCCCTCGCCCCTCATCCTTTTTATTTTTCCACCATCGACGACGTCCTTTTCAGCACCCACTGTGAGAACCAGAGTCCATACAATAACAACGGCATCTCTCCATTCTTCACCAGGTAAGTTACTCTGTTTTTCTTGTTTCATCTCCTACAAAAATTCACCGGTTCTCTCTTCTCTGTCGATAACTACCTGCGTCTCTTTTTCCCTGTCGTTTCTTACTTTGATGTTAATATTCACTGGTACTTCTTTGATTGAATTCGCAGGCTCCAACCTTGACTGCAATATTGATCTGCATCTGCTCAGCCTCGGTGCTCACTACTCAAAACAGAGGTAAGCTTCTTAGTTTCTTACCATGTTTGTTTCTTTACAGTTTAATGATGTTAATTGTTAAAGATTAATATTTTGATTCAAAGTTTATGTGACTCTGTTAGTCTATCTATTGTTGAGAGTTTGCTTGCAAATTTTAGATTCAAATATAATCGTGCGTGTGTGTGACTCTGTTTTAGATTCAATGATGCATTGCTGCTGCTGCTGAGTTGTGAATTGTGATTTTGTGATGAATGGATTTATAGTAGAAATAAGTGTTGTCATTCCACGTGTTAGAGAGTATAGATTGTAATATAAAACTATTCGTAAACATCACCGAGCTTATAAAACAATTGTTGAGATCTTATTCAACTTTGATTTTATGTATTAAATATTTTAAAGCTTGATTTCGATTATATATATGAATTCTAAGTCAATTCAATACTTCTCTATGAATATATGATATTTTCTTTAATGCTTTATAATTGCTTTCATTTATTTATTGTTTACTTGGTATTCCATTATTCAATGTGATTCATGTGAATTGCTAAGAAAGATGCTATAAATGCATAATTCGGTATACTGTTCTTCCATTATGTATTATGTTCAATCAATTAGTATTCTGCTGCTGCATTGCTTCTGCTGCTGAGTGTGTACTAAAATCAAGTTTGTAACCTGTTATAAAATGTTTGGATTGATTACAGGACTGATTTGAATTAATTCTTGAATTGTTGAACTTATGGCATCTAGAAAAAATTCTTCTGGTAATAGGCTTGATGTGGGATGGCAACATGAGATAGATATTGATAAGAATTCTAGAAAAGTCCAGTGCAAGTATTGTCAAAAAATTATTAGTAGAGGTATTTTTTGTTTTAAACAGCATTTGGCTTACACTCGTAAGGATGTTGAGTCATGTCAACAAGTACCAGAAAATGTTAAGCAGATGATTTTAGGTGTTTTGGTGAAAAATCTAGAAGCAACTGAAAAGAAAAGAAAGGCCCTTCAATATAGTGTAAATGAGGATGATGATGATGAAATAAAAGAAATTAGCTCCAAGGACAAAGGAAAGAGAGTAGCTAGTGGGAGTGGAAGTACACAAACAACCCTAAATCAATTGCTAAAAAAGGATATTAGAGAAGAAGCATGTCGACAAATTGCAAAGTTTTTTTACACTAGTGCAATTCCATTTAATTGTGTAAAAAATCCTGAGTTTCTTAAGGCACTTGAATTGGTTACAAAGCGTGGGCCAGGTTTCAAGCCTCCATCCTACTATGATATTAGAGAGAAGTATTTGAAGCAAGAAGTGGATCAAACAATGAATTTGCTTGAGGAGTACAAGCTAGAATGGAAAAAACCTGGTTGTTCAATAATGTCTGATGGATGGACGGATAAAAAAAGACGTTGTATTTGTAACTTTTTGGTTAATAGTCCTAAAGGGATGGTTTTTTTGTCATCAGTGGATACTTCTAATATGTCCAAGACTGCTGATAAGGTATTTGAGATCTTAGATGCCATTGTGGAAAGGATTGGGGAGGAAATGTTGTCCAAGTAGTCACCGATAATGCTGCAAATTATAAGGCAGTGGGACAATTATTAATGGAAAAAAGAAAAAGTTTGTTTTGGACACCATGTGCTGCCCATTGTATTGACTTGATATTAGAGGATTTTGAGAAGAAGTTAGAGGTTCATCAAGTAACTATTGCTAAAGGGAGGAGAATCACCACATATATTTATTCAAGAACTATTCTTATTTCCATGCTAAGGCACTTTACAAAAGGAAAGGATTTGATTAGGCCTGCTGCCACTCGGTTTGCTATTGCATATTTGACTCTAGGATGTTTGAATGATCATAAAATGCAGTTGATGACCATGTTTACTTCTAAATAGTGGAGTTCATGTAGGTTTGCAAGAATAGAAGAAGGGAAACAAATTCAAAATTGTGTTTTGGACAGCATGTTTTGACATGATGTTACTATATGTATTAAGGCAGCATTTCCTCTAATTAAAGTTCTTCGATTAGTTGATTCTGATGAGAAACCAACTATGGGTTTTATATATAAAGCAATTGATGAAGCAAAAGAGAAGATACAAGTGAATTTTGGTTCTGTGAAAAAAAGGTATATATCTTGCTAATTTTTATTTCAAATGTTGTCATTTATTAATATGAACGTCATATATAAAGTAATGATATTTTTATTGTTTTTTTTTATATATATAGTTATATACCTATATGGAATATTGTTGATGCAAGATGGGAACTTCAACTCCACAGACCTTTACATAGAGCAATTTATTATTTGAATCCTCATTATCATTATAATCCCAATTTTAAGGTTAATGCCAACATTAAAATTGGATTATATCAATTCTTAGAAAGGATGGTGCCTAATGCAAGTGAAAGGTGCAAAATTGACTTGCAACTTGAATCATTCAAGGATGCAAAAGGGTTGTTTGGCATTGAGGCTGCCAAGACAGCTAGAGATAAAAAAAAAAACTCCAGCTCAATGGTGGGATTGTTATGGGGATGAATGTCCAGAATTACAAAGGTTTGCAATCCGAGTTCTAAGCTGGACTTGTACTTCATCTGGATGTGAGCGTAATTGGAGTGCATTTGAAATGGTAAGTTTTTTTTATTTTTTTATTTTAAATATTGAAATATTTGATAAAAATCGTATCAATTTGAATTGTTTATTTAGGTTCATACAAAACGAAGAAATCGTTTGCACTAGAGAAAAATAAATGACTTGGTATTTGTAATGTGCAATTTGAAATTGAATAATAATCAAGTCAAAAAGCAAGCTGATGATTTTGGTGTAGAAGATGATCTTTCATCTGATGATGATTGGATAACCGAGAGAGAAAAACATTCAAACATTGATTTGCTTGGTGCTATTGATAGTGCAACACGAAGACAAAATGGTAATGAAGATGAAAGTGATGAAGAAGAAATTCCTAATGATGCTGAAATGGAGAGTCATGGTACTGAAGATGATTTGGAGATTCAAATTGATGATATTGGTGTTGGTACTAGTAGCAGCACTAATGCTCATAATATTGGTGTTGGTACTAGTAGTGACACTAATAATCCTCTTGATGCTAATGATATTGATGAATGTCTGAGGAATAATGAGGAAGATGAAGGCAATGAAGCTGGTTTTAGTTTACATGACACACCAGCAGATTATTTGTTTTAAATTTGTTAATTATTAGCTAATGAAAAGTTATTTAAATTATGTATGAATTTTTATTTGAAGTATGTATTTTAAGGTGCTTGAACTATGTATGGATTTTTATTTGAAGCATGTATTTTAAGGTGTTTGAACTATCATGTATTTTAAGGTGCTATGAATTTTTATTTGAAGTATGAATTTTTTATAATGTATTTTAAAATTCTTTACGATTTTATGATCCGAGTTTGTTTAGTACTTTCCGTGCCGTGTTAAAATCGTGATTTTAACAACCTTAGATGTAGTGTCTTTCACTCTGTTTGTGGAGAAGTGGGTGATTGGTAGTGATACGTTGGCTAGAAATAATCATTAATAGAGAAATGAGGAACCTAATTTGCATAAAAAGTAGTTCGTGTTTGCATTATCGATTATTGAATAGAAAAGATGATGTCAACCCTGCATAAAAGTGTATACTTGTGAAGAATATGTCAAAGAGTGACACGAACCTTAAAAATATAAAGATCTAGAAATCGACCCTTCCCAAGAAAACTAAATTTAGACTTGTGATTGAGTTTGACAAAATGATAACATGTACCGAGACACCAAAACTATAAGTAATCAATCATCACCCAACATCTATAATCGAGATGCAAATGAGAAGTATAACAGACACTATGAAGCTTGATTAATTCTTTATTAAGTTAGAGTATAACTATGCACTAGAAAATATAAGCCTTTAATTGCCGAAATTAATTAGCCCATGAAGTGGATGAATCAAGCCCCTCTTATACATAAATTAAATTAACTAAGGTTTAATCATTATTTGTTAAACATGTATCCTTTTTAAAATTTACGTTAGCCCAAATACTTTGAATAAGCTTGTTGAATGCATATTTGAGCTTTTTTGCCATTGATCTTGTAATTGGACCAATTTGAAAATGCAATGGATCTTTTGATATAATCTTAATCATATCATCCCCTCTCTCATCAAAAAAATTCATCTATGAATCATCACCTACATCAAACAAAAAGAGATTAAACATATTAAAAGTAATAGTAAAGTATCATTAATTTTATCAAGGATTTGAAATGGTTCATCTCCTGTCAGCATTAACTTAGATCTTTTTTGTTGAGAAGCATACACACTAAGCCCAATCACCTAGTTCAAAAATAACATTTCTTTATTAGCTTTGAAAGCATATTGCTAATTCTTTTTTTACATTTTTCGCCTCACATTCTTATAAATAGCCTTTACTACTTGTGATTTTATATTGCTATCAAGACTAACTCTTTCATTAATAGGTAAAGGAAACAAATCCAAAGCAATAAAAGGATTAAAGTTATGGATAATTTCAAAATGAGAATAATATGTAGTAGAATACACGCTCTTATTATAAGCAAATTCAATAAAGGAGAGACAATTTTGCTAATTATTCAAAAAATTTTGAATGATAGTTCTTAACAATGGAGTTAAAGTCTTATTAACCACGAAACTTTATCATCTGTTTGTGGATGATAAGTAGTAGAAAATAACAATTTATTCTTAATTCCGCCCACGAAACTTTTCAAAAATAGCTAAGAAATTTAACATCACGGTCAGAGACAATGCTTTTAGGTACCTCATGGAGTCGAACTATCTTTTTAAGGAATAAATTCGCTATGTCAATCATATTATCAGTTTTATGATAATATATGAAATGTGTCATATTAGAAAACCAATACATAACTATAAAAATAGAATCCCTATCATTTTTTAATCTAGGCAAACCTTGCACAAAACCCATAGATATATCAACTTAATGTTTCTTAAGTACTAACAAAGGAGTATATAAACCACAAGGTAAAACTTTAGACTTAGCTTTGTCTACACGTTATGCATCTATCATAAATTCTTTACACATCTCTTTTAATCTTAGACCAATAAAGTGCTTATACAAAACATTTAAAGTCTTAGTAATCCCAAAGTGCCCCATTAATCCATTTTCATGAGCTTAGCAATTCACGCATAGAATAATTAGGCAAACACAATATCTTTTCTTTAAATAAATATCCATTAACCGTATAAAACTTATCAAAGGCTAAATATTCACATGTAACATATACTTGGCTATAATCAACATCTTTAATATATAAACTATTCACTTACCTAAATCCTAATCATTTAGTGTCTAAAGTTGAAAGAAGTACAAACCTTCACGATAAGGCATTAGCCACTATGTTTTCCTTACCTTTCTTGTACTTAATCATGTAATGGAATGTTGCAATGAACTCTACCCATTTGGCATCCGACGGTTCAACTTTCCTTAGCCCTTAAGATGTTTTAATAACTTATGATCAGTATAGATCATGAACTTTTTAGGCCATAAGTAATGTTATCAAGTTTTCAAAGTTCTTACCAAAACATAAAGCTCCTTATCATAAGTAGGATAATTCAATGTTGCATCATTGAGCTTTTTGCTAAAAAAATGTTATAGGCCTTTTTTCCTATATTAAAATAGCTTTAATACCTATCCCTGAAGCATCACATTCAATCTCAAAAGTTTTTATAAAATCAGGCAATGATAATAATGAAGCTGAAATTAATTTTTTCTTTAATAAATTAAAAGCATGTCCTTAATCTTTGCCTCATTTAAAACTCATAAATTTTTTAACTATCTTAGTTAAAGGTGTGGCTAAAGCATTGAAATCCTTAACAAATCTACTATAAAAACTAGTCAAACCATGAAAACTTAGGTATAGGCCATTATTGGATAACCCAAATATTTTCCTCATCCATCTCAATACCTTTTGTACTAACAACATATCCAAAAAATACAATTTTTCCATGCAAAAATTATACTTTTTTGGATTAGCATATAAATATTATTTTTGTAAAACAACTAATACATTCCTTAAATATTCAACATGTTCCTCTAAATTCTTACTATAAATCAAAATATCATTAAAATAAAATACAACAAACTTACTTATAAAATTAGGCAAAACATAGTTTAATCTTATAAAAGTATTAGGTGCAGTAGTAAGTTTAAAATGCATAACTAACCACTAATATAAATAATATTTAGTTTTAAGTGCAATTTTCATTCATCTATCTCACTTTCATTCTTGTTTGATGATATCCACCTTTCAAATCAATCTTCAAAAACATATAAGATCCACGTGATTCATCTAAAATATCATTAAATCTATGAATTGGATGTCTATACTTTACGATAATATTATCGATGGCTTGATAATCAACACATATCCTCCACATCTCATTCTCTCTTTTTTATATACTAAAAACACTCAAATTGCACATGAACTCATACTCCCTCTTATGTACCCTTTTTTCATCAATTCTTCTACTTTCTCTTGAAGTTCCCTTGTCTCCTCAAGATTACTTTTATAGGTTGGCCGAGATGCTCTATGCACTAGGAATCTTATCAGGAAAGATATCCTTAATACGTTGTGATTAAGAAACATGAACACTAGAAAACTAATATAATTCTTATATAATAACTTCTGGATCTTATTACAAGGTGTTATCAATATCTGATTACCTTGAAATTTCAACCCATTATAAAACAAGATCTCTAAAAAATTCTGGTAAATTTTTAACATGATCTAATAGTCTGATAAAAAATCATGCTTTCTAAAGTAAAACTGTATATTAGAAGAAATTAACTCAATTTATATGTAAGTAGGAAAATAAGTTGAAATTGTAAGTCTTGTAGGAAGTAAGATCCAAGAATCTTGAATTAACCTATTGAATGCCTCTTTTACCTTCTTAGCTCTTGACCTTATAATAGACGACACATCTAATAAGTCTTTTAGTGATGTTTGCTGATTTATATCTTTCCATATCTCTTCAAAAGGATTTAATCTCAAATCATCACCTTATTTAGATGTTTACTCGCTTTTGAAAGATATTTTAACATGATTTTGTGATTTTGATTTTATTTTTCTTTCTTTCTTTTTAAATTGTAAACAACTAGATCACAAATAATTTATTTTTTTTTACCATTTTGTTTTAGTTTCCATGTTATTTCATCGTTGTTGTAATTACATCTAGACTTAGGGCATGTTATAAAATGTTTAAAAAAAGTAGATTATTTGTGATCTAGTTGTTTGCAATATATATATATATATATATATATATATATATATACACAAAAAAAATTGCAAGAAAATAAATTTTTAGGGTTTGTCGCAAGTCTTAATTCAAAGAAACATGGAGTTTGGCCACTTGCTTTAAATTTGAAAAACAAATCTTGATTCATGGGGTTTCTTAGAGATCAATCTTAATTTAAGATATTTTAGGTTTACTTGGTAGGTTTTCTTGAAAATTACAAAATAAAACGGGAAATTTTTGCTTCATTATATTCGTATTGATATTCGTAATTTCATATTCGTAGTTTTGTATTGATAGTTTTCAATATTTATTGCTTCTTGAGTCGTTACATTACTTTATTACACCATTAAAATATTAATCTTTGATTTGTTATGAACTAGTTCTTTAAAGAACTAAAATTTTGATAATTGAGTGGTAAAGGGTGAAAGTGAGCATATTAGAATGAAAAACTACAAAATTATATGAAATACAAGAGGAATGACATCTATTAAGGGTAATGACATAAGGGAGTGTGCGAGGATATATATATATATATATATATATATATATATATATATATATTTGCTTTTATCTCTTAATGATGTCATCTAATAGTAGATTAACACCACTAAAAGATAAGAATAACCCCGAATAAGATTATTTAACGATGCAATAATAATTGGAGTTAATGAAGACAAAGTTTACCAAAATAATAAAGTGGCATGATTAGTTTGAGAATTGAAGTGGTTAATCTTAGTGATAGGTCACACCATAGAGGGTTATAAGGAATAATGTTTATAAGACGAGCTAATTCACCTCTAAAAGCATCTATAATTGAAATTTTAGATAAGAAAGCTAATGATTTTGATGATAACCATGGTGATATGTTTCAGCCACATAAAAACCAAATGCTTAGGTGAGTTCAACCACTTAAGCAATTCAACAATATATGGGTAGATAGCGAAAATGGATTTTGGGATGGTTTTGATAGAGATTTGGACAATATTAAGATAAAGATTCTGGTTTTTCAAGGAAAAAATGATCTGAAAGTTTATTTGGAGTGAGAGAAAAAAGTTGAGTTGATTTTTTATTGTCACCATTACTTTGAGGTAAAAAAGGTAAAACTTGTTATTATTGAGTTTACTGACTATACTATTATTTAGTGGGATCAACTTGTTTTATAAAGGAAAAGGAATGGAGAGAGACTTATATAGACTAGGGATGAGATGAAAGCAGTCATGAGAAAAAAGTTTATTTTTTGTCATTATTATAAGGAACTATATCAAAGATTACAGAGTTTATCTCAGGATTCTAGAAGTATGGAGGATTACCACAAGAAAATGAAGATTACCATGATTAAAAGCTAATGTTGTGGGGGGGGATAGATAAACTACAATCAAAAGGTTTCTAAATGGATTGAATAAAGAAATAACTAATGTTGGTTGAATTGCAACACTAAGTTGAGCTTAAAAGATATGGTTTATATGGCCATAAAAATAGAGAGGCGGATAAAGAGAAAGGGTATTAGACATCAATGAGGTAATTCAGGTTCGCTTTTCGCTTCGAGGTTGAATTATAGAAGAAAGGAGGTTGCCATATCAAAGCCAAATATTATAGGCAACAAAGCCACATCATCTAAGACTTGAAGTAAAGATTCGACCATTAAACAAATGGTAAAACCGAGATCCCATCTAATCATAATTGTGATATGAAGTGTTCCAGGTGTTTGAAAAGTGTACATATAGCTTTACAATGTCCAAACAAAAGGATTATGGTTATAAATGAGCATAAAGATATTGAATCTAAAAGTGACAAATCCAAAGAGGATAAGATGTCACAACTTAAGGATTGTGGTGATGTTGAGTATGTAGTTGATGAAAAAACTTTGGTTATTAGAAATTCATTTAATGTTCAGATTAATAAGGATGATATAGAGCAACAAAGGGAGAACATATTCCATATAAATAATAAGGTGTCATGACGTGCACGACATCGAATGACGAAGTTGCCTCCTAGATTGAAAGGGTTTTAAGATTAATCATGAAGTTATAATTAGAGGAAGTCGTCACCTAGTATCATGGTTACTAGAAAACCTATAGTCTGCGAGAGCCTAAGTAAGGGGATTAGTTGTGCAAAGAAAAGACGCATTACTCCCAGCACACCTTACTTATGGTAAACTATATTGTTTGTTGATTGTTATTCCAAGTTATTTTTCTATTTGTTGGTCTCATCTAATGGTTCAATAGAGATCTCCCTTCATGAAGAAGTTTTTACCTTATCAGGTTAAATCATAATCATTATAAGGCCCACATTCTAGCATCACATTTATTTTCTATCTTCTATCTTTAATACCTAAAGTTATATTTTACAATATAATTTTATACCCTTAAATATTAAAATTTACAGTTAAATCCTAACACTCTAAATTTTAATTAAACAAATTAATTGTTGCGGGAATTTTGATATTCTGGCTAAACCCTAATGGATAATCATAAACTAGTTACGATATTCATTTTCTAATTTTAAAACATGATAAAAATATAATTTTGTATTTTTAGAAGATATGTATGGAAAAACTGTTAGGATTTGACCATGTGCAATTTAAACATTTGGTTAATTAATTTTTTTTATCTTCTCCCTTTTTTAACCATTTTTGTAACAAAAAGGAACCTGTAAAAGAAAAACAAAACACAACAAACTTTAATTCTTTCTTTCTTTTATTTTTTTATATCTACTTCTCTCTCTCTCTCTCTCTCTCTCTCTCTCTCTCTCTCTCTATCTCTCTATACAAAGGCTTAGCTACAGCTAGCACAAGTGGAGAGTCATGCGAGGAGAAGGCCAGTTCGGTGGTTATTGATGGGTTGTTGGTTCATGGCTGGAAAGAGAGGAAAACCATGTGTGACAGCTGGCAGTTGGTGGAGTTTGTGGTCGTTGATGGTAATGATGCAAATTGATGTATCAACCATAGATGGGTGAGGGGCTATCACGATTCTTTCTTTCTCTCTCGATAATGTCTATTATGGGTTAGAAGAGTAGTGATGGTGGTTGCGGGGTGATGGTTCAATGGTGAAAAGGGTTAGTAGACATTTAATGAGTTGATTGAAAAGTGATTTTAAGGTTGTTTCTAGTTTGATTTGGAGACATTTGGAGTCGATTATGGTTGGAAAAATTAGTGGATATAGGCATTTATCAGTGAGAGCAGAGAAAGAGAGAGAGGAGGTTGTCTTGTGTTAATGGTGGTTTAGAGGCCAAGAGATGATGGAATCGAGTCTTTGGGTGTGTAGTGGTTGACGACTTTAAGAGCAATGTTGGGGTTTTTGGTTATTTTGGGAGAGATGTTAAAGATGATGGGTCTAAGTGATAGGGTTCTGCTATTGGTTCTTTTAGGAGAGACCTGTTGATAGGGTTTGAAGATGATGATTCTCTCCTCTTTTTTATGGACAAATGCTAGGTTTAGGTTTATTAAGGGTTAGTTTTTTTTTTTTTTGGAGATTTGAAGAGAAAAGTGTGAAAAAATTGTTTATTTTGGCTTTTTTTTCTCCTTTTTTTTGTATAAGATAACCGCTTATTTATAAGTGAAAAAGTTTATCTTCTTTCCCTCAATTGCTTAGTCCAACAAGCAACCTAAATTTACTTTAGTCCCTTGTTTTCTTTCTTTTCATTTTTTTATCCTTTTTTCTATTTATTATATTTTTTTGATATTTTTAAAAAGGAAAATATTAATGTCGACTTGATGAGAAAAATCAACAATTTTAAAAATGACGCGTTAAAAGTTGAACACGTTGAGAAGTAATTTGAATTTTGAATTCTTTTGAGAAGACGCTAAAATTGCTAAAAATGATGCAAACACATCAAGAATATATTTTTTATTTTATTTTTGTTGTATTTTAAAAATATTTGAAAAAAACAGGGGGTCAAAATTTGAGTTATGACATAAGGTATGTAGTATGATTATTAATAGTGAGAGTTGTGCTAATATTGTTAGTACTACACTTTTTAAAAAAAAATTGAATATGAACATTATTGAACATCACTAGACTTATAAACTTTGATGGTTGAATGGTTAAGGAGAAGTAAAAGTTACTAGGCAAGTTCCGATAAAAACCTATTTATACCTCAAAGAATAAGCCTAAATTTAGTTTTTTTGGGAATGGTAAATTTGACTTTAGTTTTTTAGATCTTTATATCTATATGGTTCACATCAATTGGTATCAGAGCAAGACTTTAAATCAGGTTATATCTTTTTTATTTTTAAGTTTTCACATACTCTATAATTATAGAGTTCTTTATCTTCTCTAAGAAGTAGTCGTGATATCAAGTTAAAAAAAAATTATTTGTGATTTTGATTGAATAAAACCTTATAAAAAAATCACAAGAATTTTTTTTTTAAGGTTTGGCACAAATCTTGTTTCAAAGAAACATAAAGTTCATCCATTTGCTTTAAATCTAAAGAAAATCTTAATTCTTGGGGTTTCTTGAAGATAAGTCTTGATTTGGGATATTTTAGGTTTACTTCATTGAGTTTTCTTGAAAATTACAAAAAAAAAAACAGATAGTTTTTATGTCATTGTCTTTTATTTTTAGTTCCAACCACCATATATATATAAAATAATAAGAGATCATGACATCTTTTATACTTCTCGTTCATATCTCGATTATAAGTGTTGGGTGAGGGCTGTTTATTTTTTGTCTTGGTGCGTCGGTATATGTTATCGTTATATCAAGTTCAATTACAAGCCTGAATTTAGCTTTCTTAAGAAGTGTCAATTGGATTGTGGGTTTTTGGATCTTCATATCCACAAGGTTCGTATCAGAGAGTATGTTAATTAATAAATAAAAAACAATATACTAATAAAAGGGTGTAAAAGTAAGTAATATGGTCTATGTATATATTCATGATGCATTGAAGAATTTCATGAGTAGTCACAGAGAGTGAAAAATCATTTGGAGAGGTTGGAGATATGGAGAAAAATCTTTTTTTTCTGAAAAATAAATACATTGAGATACAATTCTTGAAAATTGATTAGTACTTAAAAGTGCATTTTTATCAAGGTTTTATATTATCATTTTGCACTTAAAGTATCAATAACTCCTTAATTAAAGCATGTTTTATAATAACATATCTTATAATATAAGATACCTTTAATTTATGGTAAATGTTCATCTTAAATGCAGGCCTATCACATAAATGAAGGAATTGATTGATGAGTTGAAGTATTGAAATTGAAAGGACAAAGAGATGGTCAAACTTAGAAAAGAGATGTTGGTGCAGTCCAAACTGAAACATTGTTCGGTAATCGGGTCATATCTGGAGCTGTAGATCTCGGATTTAGTTCTATTTTATATGGATGGAAAGGTAAGCCATAGGCCTACAACTTTCATGGGGAGCCCAAGATTTAACAAGGCTGGTTTCAAGTCCAAATCATAGCAACAACAAAGATGTCCGAATCTGTCCTGCAGCCCAGACACTGTTCGGTGTTCAGCCCATATCTCGAGTTTTAGAAGTCCAAATGATCTCAAATTTTTACTCTAGAAAGATGAGACAATTTCTTAGAACTTTCATGATTGAATTCTGTTCAAATTATGACGTTATCAATGACGTTTTTGGCAGACAAGAAGATAAAAATTGTCACCAAGTCAAGATGTGGCCATCCATTCGTCAATTAGTCAACAAATCAATAGTTCTGAATTTTGGCCTATAAAAGGAGGCATTTGCCATGTATTTAAGCATCTTGGTGTTCAGATCAAGATCATGTTCTTGCTCTCTCTTTATATTTTGTAATGCTTAAGTTTTGCTTATATTAATCTCTTGCTTATGCTTTTCATTTCCTTTCCTTGTTTATTTATGTTTCTCTCTTTCATTATATTTAGCTAAGTTTATCATGTCAAGGTGAAAAGGTGACACTAATGGTGTAAGAATAAGTATAATATAAACTCAACATGGACCGTAATATTTGATACTAACATGTTTTATATTTGTCATCTTGTTCACTTTTAATACTTTGTTTGTTAAATGGTTAATCTAGATTTATATTGTATAACACTTGATATAACAAATACTTGGCACTTTCATAGCCCATACTGTATGGTATAACCGACACCTGAGCTATGAAAGGAACTTGATTTGTTGTTAACATAAGTTATAATCATGAATGTCTGATAACATTTACAAGTATTAGCATTATTCGAATAAGATAACTAATGTAATCATATTAACAATTTATAATCTGATTGAAACCTCCTTTGTGTGTGGTTTCCTGTTAAGTAATAAAAAAGTTTATACTATACTTGTTTGAAATACCATTAGTGGATCCTCTAACCTTGACATTTATTGTTATCATTGTTTAGTCTTTACGTTAATCTTCCATCTCAAAGTTCTCATCAACTTCTTCTTCATCATCTTTATTATTATCATTATTAATAGTATTATTGGTGTTATTATTATTATTACTACTACTACTATTACTATTACTATTTTTATTATTCTTACTACTACTACTAGTATTATTATTGTTGTTGTTGTTGTTGTTGTTACTATTGTTGTTGTATCATTGTTGTTATCTATAATTTATACAATTAACCTCCATGTGGTTAACCCCGGTCTTACCGGGTTATTTATTACTTCGACACTCCTGCACTTGGGAGAAGCATCAATCTTTTAGTCGTGTCAAAAATAATCTAGAGATTTTCTGATCTCAAGTAGCTCATTATGAAATGTGTAAACCTGTTTCCTTTCTTGTTCTGGTCATCTTTCTTTTTTACAATTTGTTAAAGATATCTTTGGGTAATCAGTCTTTTTTTTAAGGCATGACATTCTTCAATGTTATGCCTATAATTATGGTGAAAGATATAACTTGTTAGAGTTCCTTATGTTTGGGCCACTTTTTATACAAGGTAGATATTACACACAGTCTTTTCCCTTGATAACGATTAACATCTTAATATATATGGTTGTGAGAAGTGTGGTAAGAACTCAAGAAACGTCAAGTGATCGCCAATGTGCCATTGGTGTTCATTTTTATGATATAGCATATTAGTGGTGTTGTGGTGATTCTACTATTTAAAAACATGGGTGTTATTGCCTAATCACACTGCTTTCTTTACTCGAATATGGTTCGCCATTACTTATTTCACATTGAGAAGAGTTATTTCATAAAGAGTATACAAGCATTCCCATAATAAGTAGTTTTAGACTCTACTAATTAGTGCTTCAGTGGTGATATGTTCAAACAAATCCTTCATATTGAGCATTTTCTTGTTAAATCTTTAGATATGCTTTAGTTATTTCATCTCCTTGTTGGGTGATGACAAAGAGCTTTTCCATTCTTTTTTTTTTTTACCCAGGATGATAGTGCTAAAATGAGAGATGAATTTAATATAAAGGTTGTAAAGGCCAAGGACGAAGCCAACTTTAAGGCTATGATACAACACCCTAGCAGATCCATGAAAAGTTGTTGCGTAGATTTTGCACATGACATTACTTTTTTATGTCACGAGATCTAGGATGCTTATAACATTTTATATAACTCCCTATGATCTTTAAGGTCATCATAGTTATCCATATTAGGCTTTACAACGACACATTCTTTGGAAAGATGATTATATAACACCTTTGTGATAAAATGAAGAGTCCCCCTCTTAGTAAAGCAAATATTCATTCTTAGGAGTTGATATCTTCTTATATCTAAGTCTTTTTCATTAAGGAGTATACGAGTGAAAGTCAGAGATGGATTGATGGAAATAGCCACGTATGTAGTTAGGATTTATGAAGGAGTGCTCTTCATAACGAGAACGGCTCAAAGAGTCAGAGTTTTATGCATGCTTTACATATCATTTTGTCATGTTCCTTCTTGAGATTGGAGTTGCCTATGTGTATCTTGTTCATGTAATAGACTTTGTGTTGAATTTTCTGTTGATAAAATGAAAGGGTGCAAAGTTGTTCTTGTATGGTTAGAATAATATTGTTGAGCACTTGCACTTGCCAGGAGAGTTGTTGGAGAGCTAGAGGGGATGGAGTTTTTGTGGTTGGGAGATCAATTATTCTCCCTTATTCTAAAGTCTTGTCAGTCATGAAAAGAGTTTTTAGAGGGGAATAAAAGAGAATGAACTAGTTTTTTGTTCAGGTTTTCACAAATAGTACCACTAATAAAGTCATGAAAAAACTTCACATAAAAATTAAGTTTTCCACAAGCTGTGATCATGGGCTAAGATATGTGAACTTGATTATGGGCTTGATTGTTTCTGAAAAAAACAAGTCTCTCATAAAACAAGACTCTCTGATGTTTAAGTGAATAGATATAGAGAAATTATATATGAGAAAATTTAGGGAAAAAATGTAAGTGTAAAGAAGTGTTGAGTTTGAGAGAATTGTCTATTTTTTGTTTACCTAATGATCCAATATATTTATAGACCTTAATTACGCTCCTCCCAAGATATGAAGAGTTTCATTATTGGTGGAAATGTTGGTGTCCACCATTGGTTGTATTGTCTTTCACTCTATTGGTAGAGAAGTGGGTGATTATCGGTGATATGTTGGTTAAAAATAATCATTGATCGAGAAAGAAAGCACTTGATTTGCATAGAAAATGATATGGGTTTGCATTGTCGGTCATTGGCTAGAAAAAATGATGTTAACTCTGCATAAAAACATATGCTTGTAAAAACATATGCTTGTAAAGAATATGTCAAAGTATGTTAGTTAATCATAAAACATATTTTGTTTGAGCAAAGTGTGACATTGCTTTTTAACTTATTATAACTTAAAAAATATACATGGAGGTGTGTGCCGAGAGATAAGAATTTTTTGTTGTACTAGTTTGAGACCAAATGATTTTCAAGATTCAAACAAAAAAAAAAAAATGGTTGTTTGAGCCAAACACCATTAGCCTTAAAAGCAAATTCATTATTTTATTTTTTTTATACATATAATATATTAGTGAGTGGTATTTTCATACAACTTTGAATTGATATTATGCTTATTTTCTAATATCAGCAAAAAAATTATAAAAATACTAAAATTAATTCTAAATAAAAAAAATAAAAAAAAATACTATTTAGGAATAAAATTTGAATAAAACTATATCACACATGAGATACAAATTGAATAAAAGTATTATTAAATGCCTTCACTAAATTTTTTAGTTCTTATAAATTATTTTGTTTTAAATTAATACATATTTTTTAAATATATGTGAGAAAAATATTAAATATATAGATACAAATAAAAAGTTTAATATACTTTTCAGTATTAGCAGATTTATAAATAATTATGAATTATTTTCTCTAAAATATTCATAGATAACATAAAAAGAATAACCAAGAGTCCATTACAAAACAAACAGTAAATGTTCAATTTAAAATTTTATTAAATTTTGATGTACTTTTATTATTATTTTTTGGATTATAACTACATGCGATATGTATAAAACTTAAAAATATAGACATAGATATAAATTGTATGAGTTGTTTTGTTTTAAGGTGTTTTTTAAATATTAGTAACAATAGTAAAAATTAATAATAAAAATTTTATGAATTTTTTCATTTAAAGGCTTAAATGATGATGCAAAACAATAAAAGAGGATTATCATATATAAAAACAAATTAAGGATCTAATTAAATATATTTTTATGTTTTAATTATTAGTTTTGTTGACCTATTTTTAGAGTTTTAATAGTCAAAATAAAGTGGTAATAAAATACTATATAATTTATTAGTTATTGAACAAGTTAGTTTTATATTATTTAAGGTTTTATGCTATGTATAAACAGACATATAATGAAAACAAAAACTAAATTAACTTATTTTCTAAGAATTATATTACTGTTTTAGTCTTTTTCTTAATTAGAGATAAAAGTGAACTTATATATTAGTATTGGTATATATTTTGTACTATGATATAAAAAATGTAAAAGAAGAAGAAATAATTTCCTTTTAGATGGAGTAGAAGTTTTTTGTCTGACAAGTAGAATTTTTTTAAGAAAATACTATATATTTGATATTTATCAACAAAAATCTTTTAGTATATGTGATGATTTTTATTGAACCAAATGTGTAAGATAATATATTTGATATTTATTAATAAGGTTCTTTTTTTTAATACATGATATGATTCTATAATTGAATCAAATTGTTGAGAACAAAATTTATATTTTATGAATCCGTGTGTATACACACCCTATGTCGCCATCGTTTTGATTTTTACAGGACACGACATGCATACTAAGGTCAACTAAGCATCCGGCTTAACTAAGGATTAAAATTTAACCATATAATAGGTGACTAGTAATAAAAGTTTAGGACTAAAGGGTTTGTTATCCCTATAGTCTTAAGTTCAAGCGTTGTGGTTACTAATATGATGGTCATTAGAAGTTTACTTGGTCGTTAACTTCAGGGCCCGTGAGATTAGTCGAGCTGAACACAAACTGACCTGGATACCCACATTAATAATAAAAAAGAGGATCAAAATTCAAATATGAATAATAAAGAAAAAAAAAGAAAAAAGAAATCGGAAGAAGGATAATAAATGGACGATGTCTAATCTTTCACAAATATTATTAACATACTCGGTTATGAGCTAGGAATGTCTTTGCACGAGAAACCAAGGGATTAGAT
>Ga0325402_1000428_pt1 | contig 28949 bp, 17 predicted proteins | sample PopdelMetagenome_22_FD_207212 | JGI IMG/M metagenome (GOLD analysis project Ga0325402, IMG submission 207212) | Populus deltoides microbial communities from Bellville, Georgia, United States - Xylem-PdKOR-R3 | ecosystem: Host-associated > Plants > Phyllosphere > Stem > Wood/Secondary xylem... | reverse complement strand
GAACCAGAAAAAATCCCTTTTAAGTAATTTGGGTTTTTTGCCATACACGAAACTGCATCAATATGCCCATCCATTGCGCCAATAAACGGCCTTGCAAATATCTTTAATAACAATTATAATCCCAATTAACCATTTTAAACAACAAAAACGCCAAATAAACAAAACAAAATAATTCAACTCAATTTTTTTTTTCAAAAAAAAAACATTAAATTACCTTATCCAATTTGGCAGCATTAAGTGCCCTCTGATACTCCACTGCTTTCTCTTGTGTTCTTAGGTTTGGGTCGAAATTGTGAAACACTCTCTAATCCAAATTAGCACAAAAATAAGCAGAAAAAAGAAAAACGAAGAAAGGAGCTTCCATTGTATTCAATAAGTAAAATTCCAGACAGAAAAATAAAGGGTCACTTTTCAAGAGGTCATTTAATACAAAATTAGAGATTTTTCTGTTCAATCAGTTCATAAAAAAATTAGCGATTTTTAAGAGGTGCGTTCTGCAAAATTTAATAAATTTATTGGATTTTTAGAGAGAGAAAAATCTTACTTGAAGATCCTGGCTACGTTCTCGAGTGAATTCATCAGTAGAGCGTGAAATTACTTTCACTTTCATTTTGAAAATTTTTTACAAATTCAAAAGTATTGATAGAAGAAAGAGAGAGTTCTGGCTCAGTTTGTCATTGGAGAGAGAAAAATCATAGAGGGAGAAAGGGAGGGGCAGCGTGGTTTTAGCTAAAACCCTACAGAAGGAAAGAGAGGGAGAAACATAAAGGCTGTGGGCCGGAAATCTAAACGTGCTTACAAAATAAAGCCCAATGTTAAATATGTATCGAGCCCATACATCAATGATTTTGATGGTGGGTCAAAATGGGCTTGTTACCTTTCGACCACCCAGTCAGTGAATGAATTTATTGTTAATAAAAGAAAAAAATAATATATACATATTGTACATGATATATTATAATAAACCTAGTAAAATAATAAATAAATTACATTGGTTTTTAAAATTCTATTAGGTAATTAAAGTTTTTATAAAATTATATGTTTATATTCCATGTAAGAAAATGCAAGTGCACCATATCATATATTCCAATCACATTTCTAATACTTATTGTTTTCTTTTTTAGTGAATTTAATTGTAAAAATTGAGGGATTCTTGTAAGATGGCTGTTTCTAGCATCATAAATGTTGTAATAATATATTTTAGTTTTCTCCAGTATCTCATTATTCGTAGATTTGAGGTCACAAAAGTTTAGTTTACATAGCTCAAACTAATGAAAATGACATGAATTATCATGAAAAATGGATGCTTTCATCATTGATATTTGATGCTCTGGCATGATCCCTGAATGACAACACCGTGCCACATCAAATATCTGCCATGCTTGAACCAAAATTAGCTATTTCTTGAATCCCTCAAGAATCATGCTTCAAACTTATCCTACCATGCAAGGTAGTGCTTTTTCTTTCCAAGATTTGTTTGCATTTCCATTTAAAAATTCATGAAAATTTTGAAGCTAATATTGGAAAGTTTTGAACTATAAAGCTGGAGCAAAACATTGTTGAATGCTTTGAGAAACTAAAATGGTAACTTTCACTTTAGTATACAGTTTATGCAGTTCATTTCTATATAAAATCAGAAATAAAGTGTTATAATACAAGCATTTGGAACTTGCTGCAAACCTCATTAAAAAGCACTCTGCAAAAACAAGGTGGAAAAAAATTGTAGATCTAGCACAAACATGAAACCCTGTTTTCCATAAATTAAGCAAACTTGTCAAGAGTTGCCATTCATTTGGGTTATGTTCTCCCTCTTCATAGATTTCAGAGTGCGCATTTGTCTCCACTAATCCACAATGTTTGCTAATATACTGGAGAAAGAAAGATTGGCAGAAGTTGACATGCGACGTGCATACAAATTCAAACCTGGCCGAAAATCCCAAGGTAATCAGGCAAGGTCTACAATTCATATTTGATTGAATAAGCTCTATAGAAGTCTCTGTGAGCAACTACTGATCTTCTCTGTAATCTGGGTTCTCCTTCAATATGACAAACCCTTCAAGAATGGCTGTAAGAGGAATATACCTGCAGAACCAAGTAATTGTTAGAGTACTATCAACCAATAACAGAAAAGTTAATGGTAACTTCGAAGAAAAATTCTCACTTCTCGGTAGCCAGTTCAGCCCGATCACCAGCAGCTAGAAGAACTGGGGTTGAGTGGGTCTGGAAACCAGTAATGGTCTTGGGTCTTCCTGCTTGACCAACAACATCAACTGCCTGTCCCACTCGAACAGGTACAGGTAAAGGCTTCAGATTCTCATCCACTGTCAACAACATTCTTGGCTGTGGCCACATAGAAAAACAAATTGGCAGTGAGAAGCAAGTGATTCACAAGGTAAAAAGGAAGCAGATAATGTAGGTTGATGTGTCCAAATTCTAACAAACCTGCATTGCTAGAACAAGGAAGTAGAGGACATAGTGATATTTCCCAAAAATGATCGCTTTCATATCAAGACAGGCATGAAGCATTGTTATTAGACCAGCAAGTGCAGTCCTGTAGAGAGAAAATAAAATAATAATTCAAAAAAGAAAAGAACACTCATAGATCCCATCAAATGATTCCAGGGAAAGCCAATTTTCACCAAAGGAGATTTCTTACGGTGATAGTAAGAAGCGATCAGAATGATATGGATTGAGGGTCAATAAGCCCTTCCCCAAGTGTACCAGACCTTGGGCAATTCGCACCTGCATGGGCCAAGTGGAATCAGTCAGCTAATCTTTGATGGAACCCAGCAGCACAATTAGAAAACTAAAGACACATTTAGAATAAGCATTACACAGAAAAGAAGGCTGGAATCTTTGTAATAATAGCTGGAAAGATTGCGAAGCATTCCAGCTATGCGAGCATTGTTAGTTCCAGCACCCATCAAACCTAAGGAAATAACCGCAGCCTGCAGCATTTGAAAAAACAAGCAACTTTTAGAGGGTAAGCAACAGAATAAAATTTAAACCGTGAACCAAAGTGTGATCTTACCATTGCAACTTCTGAATCTGTATCGTGGCTAAGTCTACTTAATGTGTCCATAACATTAACCTGGCAGATATATGAAATAAAAATCATCAGCAAACAACACTTGTTTTGAATTCTCAGAAACAATTTAAAGAGTAGAAATTTAGATATGCAATCACAAGAAAAACTATTTGGAAAAAAAAAAAACCACAAGAAAAACTTTGTTAAATTTTTATTTCCCTCAATCAATGGACAGACAGACTGAAAGCCAAATGAACAGGTGAAAAGGGAAAAAGCAATTAATTGATTATTATCTCACTTTCTTTGTTTTTTCATCTACATAGATTGATTACAAGAATTTCTCCATTCATAACTGGAATTATAAAAGAATTTACTTAGTTTGCTTACCCAGCCCTGGTAATTATTTCAATAGTCAGTTAAAATCATCATAGTATACTTGTGCAAAATAGGCAAATTTTCAAATCACTACAAAAAGACTTTTTATACCTTAGGGTTTGATATACAGAGGAGTCCAAGGGCCAAAGGAACTGCTCTACGGATATTCTGCTGTCCATATTGTAACAGATGTTCCAATGAGCGAATTGCCATTTCAAGGCCCAACTCCTCAGCCATTGCTATCATAGCAATCCCAAGCACAGCTGGTCCCTGGTGAGTTTCGCCTTTCTCAAGGATTTCAGCACAACGACCAAGAAGGTTTTGAACCTATGAGAAAAGGAGTTAGCTACTAAGAAGAATGACTTAATATATCAGTAGCATTAAATGAATCAAATAGATTACCTTAAGAACATTCCCAGTGCCTGCATAGGCACAGGAAAGCAGTGTCATATAACAATACTTTCTTATTTTCTCATCAAATGTCTTGGACACTTCTGCTGTGGCCTCCACACTTTCCTGTTGAACACACATAAAAAAATCAAATAAAAAAGTTACAAGTGTCCCAGATTCATTTGACAAAAATGTTAGTGCGCAATAAATGAACCCCATGCACAATGTGGCAACAATACTTGACATAATAATACATGGAGTACAAAAGTAAATATTGGATTCCATAATAGCCTCCTCAAGTTGTAATTACCTGCTTCCCAAGATATAGAAGACCAAGGCCAAGTGGCAAAAATCGAGTAAGGGGGTCCTGCAAGTCTGACTTGCTCCTCTCCATCAACGACAATATAATAGCATGTGCAACCACTTCATTGCAGGAACCCACACAAACCAAGCCCAATGAGATCGCAGCAAATGCTATTACATCAAGTGGAGCTTTTGCATCATTAAGTACCAGGGACAATTTCCTGCATATCTGTCAATCACAAAAACATATAAGAAATCAAATGACAACGCACTTGTAAGCCCCTAATCATATAACATCACAATCTTTCCCTCTAATAATAACTTCTCAAACTCCAGTGTACATTTAACTAAACAAATATTTTAAACATCGCTAAAAAGAATGATAATTTAGTGAATCAACAGTTGGATCAGTAACCTGAATAAAAGATGACTAATAAAAACACAGCCAACATCAGGGAGTTGAAATTTCTACAGCACACAAAGATGAAAGGGAAAAACTGATTATTTACTAAGATAATAATTGCTGTGGGCTACAAATTTATCAGAAGGGAAAGAAAGCTCACTTGCTCATTCTGAGTACCAGCATATGCAATTCCTAGCCCCATTATTGCACCAATCCGGATAGATGGTTCTTCTTTATCAACAAAATCATCAAGAAGTGCCAAGGCCTGAGAAAAGAAATCAAGTCAGAGAGAAATACATAATTTATAATTTATTGGTAACAAATTATGTTACTCTGGCACAAAAATTAAAAGAACTCACAGGATCACAGTCGTTTCTGATACCACAATTGACAATTCCAACCCCTAGTAGGGCACCAGAAATCACATGGTTGTCATTGCTGTGGAAATACTTATCAAGCTGAGCGAGCCCAGAGTCAACATCCCACATTAAAATCATACCCTGTAAAGGTAACATCAGTGAGATTTTTGCAGGCAGGTTGAAATTCACAGTAAATCACGTAAAGAACAAAAGCATACCAGGCTTGCTGCAGCACTGGTCTTCCCATGTTCTTTATTCTTGAAAAGCCAATTTCCTGAACCACCACTTGAAGAGTCTGTTGGAGGTGTCATTAACTTATCCTGTTACAAACATAAGTAAACAAATGTCAGTATAACCCACAACTTCGAGCATTTGCATGAAAAAAAATATATATTTACCTGTCCAAAACCTGCATTTACAAATGCGTTAACAAATGTAGCAGCCAAATTCTGTTTGGCTGAATCAACACTAGAACCAGCACTAGCCCGGCCATCAAGCAAGTGTGCCTAACAAAAAAATAAAGCAATCAAACCATGAAGTTGGTATTGAAAAGACAAATATGATTGAATTATATACTTGTATAGAAATATAAAACATTTGGATAGTAAAATCTCATTCCAGCACCATACAGAATCAAAAGTTCAAACCTTATAGATATCTTCAGGAGATTTGGGCTCCATGACCTCAATATCACGAGCAAGGGTAAGGTAACCCTCACTTAATTTGGTGTTGTTGATTATTTCCTCCAATACTTCTCTGTCTATATCATCTGAAGCAATATCATCATCAAGTTCAAAAGCAGTACCCTGAAAAAAATGAAATACCAGTTAACCACTGAGCACGAATGTATCAATAATTGCAACAAAACTGATTCAATACACATTTGTAAAACTTACATGTCGAGCAAGGATGTAGGAAAATTGTTTCTTTTGCTGCACATCATCACAAGAAGTATAGACCTGCTTGATATACTGCCATCATACACAAAGTTGTTAGGAATTAAACCACAATTACTTTTTATGCATAATAGATTCAATTTATTTGCATCAGACACAAATTACTCATACATAAGGTTACTCAAGTCAATGAAATCAAACAAGCAAACCTGCAAGTCATTGAGGAATAATGCAATCTGAAGTGCGCTTGCATACTCCGTAAATTTTATATATATCTCATATGCTATTTTCAGAACAACCAAATCATCTGGTCCAGGAAGGTATCTGCAAAATATTGCAAATTGAAATGTCAACACCATACACACATGATCTACTATTGAACATAGAGCAGGGTTGAAGACATTGTCCTTTGAATGCCATATATATATATATATATATATATCTTTCTTTCTCTTTCATTCAAGAAGAAGAATTGGAAGTGAAGACTTCTTAAAAATTTTGTTCCACAAGAAGCATTCTCTTACTTAATTCTTCATCGCTCAATATGATAACTGATCTAAAGTTGGGTGTACTTGCAAGCTTTTTTGGTAGTTAAATGGTGCATATACATGGGCATTTATTTTGAAGATTTGCGCAATTAAGTAATGATAAGCAACTACAAGACATGTTATGTTGTAAGATTTTATAACAACGCAAATGTGGAAAGATTTATTCTTTGAAATCTATTGGTCAAAAAGTCCTAGTAAATCACGACTGTAATACACTCACTTTGCTGCACTGGTGAGGTAGAGACAAGTCCTCTTGAAATTTGTTTTGTCCACATACTTACTTAAAATATTAAGGTCTTCAACCTGGATTTAGTCAAAACAAAATATTCAAAGTTTAGAGGAAGAAAAGAAAATTGATAAAAGAATACTAGGAAGATTGAAGAAATAATATTGTGCTTTACCTCCATTAAAAGGTCCACGGCTTCAGGTTCAGCATTGTGCTGTGAAACAATAAAAATGATCAGATATAAAAAGCACAGTTATTGATATGGGGATATGGTAGACAGCATTTGGATATTTTCAGTACTAGCTTGGTACTTCTGGTGTACATCAAGACTCAATCCTGCATCCATGTTCCATTCAAGGGAACTTATCTCAAAATACGATTTCAAGGCATACCTTCATGTGAAATGCAACAATCTGTTGTACAAGCTCAATCAGATCATCATTTGAGGCCTCTTCACTCTGTAAGCAGCACAAAAATAATTGGAGTTAAGAACACAGGGAACATATATGAGAGTTCATGACAGATTTTTCACAGTTCAATACAAAACACCCCTGAGCATCATGATCCCCACCAATCTATAAACAAAAGTGTCACAGTGGAAGCAATGAAAAGCTTAATGCTAGAAGAACAAACACAAGAATAAGTGAGTATTAATTAAATTATACAGAAACATCAGGCCGTTTGAATGCAATCCTCCAGATAGCATAGTGATGCTTTGAACTGTAAACACACTTTTGATGGATACTTTAAACTGAAAGTACACATCAGATAGAAGAACATTTTCATTGCCTGACAAGTTTGCTTAACAAGTCATTTCAATCTTCAACAGCATTACTAAAGGATAAATTTCTAACCTGTCGCTTTGTGTACTCTTGAGCAATTTCTCCAGCCAAATTCCTGCCGACAAAAAAATCATGACGTTAAGATTGATTCATACACATAATATATGTATGTGCCTGTGAGAGTGTCTCTTCATAACTATTAAATGCTAAACGATCCTCTCTGCCCAGTTACTCCAATAGGTTGCTAATCAATTAAAAAAACAGAACTGCAAAATTCATTCAATCAACAATGATAGTAGATCACAGAAAAGAAAATTGAGCGACCGAGTTCTAAGAACCTGTTGCAACACAAAATGCATGCACAAATTTAAAAGCTGTAGAAAAAGAAAAAAGGCTTCAAGCTTTTTTTTTCAATGATCAAGGAAGAAATTTTATTGAATGGATAGAATGATTAACTGCAATAAACAGAACAAGACATCCTCTTAAAAAGATAGAACATCCCAATTCTAGAAATTTATCACAACTAACTTGTTATAAAAGCACTTGCAGCTGCGCTCAATACATTGCAGCCAAAAAAACTCTGTATAGCAGTAACCAATTTTTTTTTTTCAAATATATTGTGATTAGAAGAGCTTAAACTTGCAAGCCCAGGGAAAAAACAATACCACAGCGACACATAACCAGCACACAAACCAAGCCTTCATCACAATGAAAAGCATGTCCAACTCCATTTTGTATCCTACTCGTATGAAAAATGTTCTTAGTGAGATGATCTCACCTTACATACTCATGGCCCCATGAACCAATATCACCCTCTGAACCCAACAATCTGTATTTTAAGCTTTCCTGAAAGAGTCATCAAATGAAAAACAGATGCAAGTGAATGAACTGCTAGTGCTTCAGATTAACATGTGCAGAATAAATATAAACATTCAGAATCACACACCAAGTATATATGCAAGAGAAAATATGTGATAAACAAAACAAACATTAATAGGAAAGAAGGGGGGAAATATAGGGGTGACAAGAGCTAAGGTGCAGACTAAGTACGCCCTTGCATAGCATGCCAATCACTGGAAAATAAGATAGAACAAACTTAAACCATAAAACATGCAGGCATACCCGTTCTCCCTCTGCAGACATGGTCAGCGCCAAAACTGAGAGTATATCTGCCAAGTATTTCTGCATAAAAAAACTAATTAATGTCTGTGCTACTGTGATTGATATTAAGGGACAACATCCAACTTCACAATATACCTTCAGATCAGCTTCAGACATTTTTTCATAATGTGCTTTTAAGGTTCCATAATGTGGTCGAAGAAACTTCAATGGCTTTGGAACTGAAGTCATTGAACTCGTTGAGCTTCGAATTTCCTGTCTGCAAGGGAAAAAAATGCATTGTCAATAACCACACGCTATTCAAAATTTGTTTCCTGAAAGTTGATACTAACTGGCAGTAAAATCATTACACTTTTAACACAACAACACATGAAGCCATGCAAGACATGCTCAATCTTTTGATACACAAAACGAGAAGCTGAGATTTCTTCACTCTCGAAAAGCCACGATAGACTAAAAAACATATTCACAACCATTATAGCATTTGTGGCTATCAAAACACCGTCTTAATTGGTACAATAATTAATGACGAAGACCAAGCCAGTCGACCCATTCAATAAGTGTAGCCAAGAGACACAGATTTGGCTCCTCTCAAGTTAAGTAAATCAAAATCATTGATTTTGAAATCAATGGTTTGGGTTATTTTATATAAATAAATAATCACAAATTTTAAAAGGATTCAAACCACCCACTAACTTGGTGAAATGAGATCCTAACTATTGATCGATCATGTTACCCCTAGCTTGAGGGGAGCTCAATCCAAGAGCACACATACCCCTTCCAAAGCTCCATCTCATAAACATTGGCAGTCACGACCCATCTTCTAAATGACTTTCATGTTGAAGTCTAGATTTGTTAATCCAAAAAATCAAGCCCTAAATTCCAAGAGAAATCCCATACCCTTTTACAACGGTAATAAACACAGCCAAACTATCAGTGCAATTCCCATAAGAAACCAATTGCATTCCTATATATTACCAAATATCACTCACCCTTCACGTCAGCTTCACAGTTTCAAATTCCTTCCAATTTACCATCACCAACAAATTATCATCAAAATTAGCAGAAACAAAAACTCTAAAGTTGCAAACTTTGAATGAATCAGTCACCACCTCAAACTCTCAAGAGCAAGCTTTTGAACTCCAGGTTCAGGATCTTGAACTCTTTCCACATACAACTCCAATTGCTGCTTCAATGCCAAGTCCTCCTCTGACTACACGGCAAAAACCCGCATCAAATCAATAAAAAAAGTAACAAAGTTGCTCTCAATCTTCAATGAATAAAACCCTGAAGTGGGAAATTAAAGTAAATGAAACTTACTAAATCGTCGTCTTTCTTCTCCTCTTTCTTCTTCGACGGCGGCGCCTTCACCGGCTCATCGTTTTTGGTTGCACCTCCGCTGCCACTCGCCTTGTTCGTTTCCGGCGCCATAATTTCTTTTAATTAATTGTAGTAGGAAGCATGAGAGAGGGACACTATTAGCTTTTATCTTTGAGACTAATGTATTTATGCTATAGCGACTTAGAGAAGAAGAGGTTGAATTAGTGAGTAATTCAATATGAGTACTCGAACTTTATAATTTTACAATTAGGTTCTCAAACAATAATAAAATTGTAGTTGTTAAACCCGCCCTTCTTGTCGGTTTAACCCGGGAAATTTGGGGCTTGGGGCTGAATCGGGTCGGGTTTCTAGTTAAATACAAGAAGACATTGACGTGGTAAAACATGGTTGTTTTAATTGGATTGAGTTTTCAATGATTTAATATTAAAAAAAGTTAATATTAAAAAAAAATGTTATTTTCTTAATAAAAATAAATGAGCTAATGACTTCATTTTTTTTTTAAATTGGCTCATATGAGTCTATAACTATGAACAAAACATGAAAACAATAAGATATGGTATTTAGATAGTATATTTTTTAATATTTTTAAGATACCTCCTAATCACTCACGTCCAAAATTAATAATATAATTTCAATTATTTCCATTGTTATGGAAATTTTAGTATTTTTTAATAGCTTGTAAATTTTTTAACTTTTAATTATAATTTTATATCAACATAAATTTACTTACATGATTTTTAATGAATATTATTAAATAAGATAAAAAAAAATATCCTCAGGATATTTAATATCAATAAGTAATTTGTTTTAAGAGAGACGTATATTATTAACAAAAACATTTAGTCGTGTGGGCATTTAATAGTTGTAAATTCATTGCTAAATAGTTTAATTTTTTTAAAAAAATAATTTGCTCTTCAAACTCTTTTCTTGAACTATTTTAATCTCAAATTAACACCCAATTATATTTTTTTAATAAAAAATTGAATTGAAAGATAAAAAATTAAAGTGCAAAGGATAGGTAAAATAAATAGTGTATTATAATTTTGTTTAACAAGTTCATTTTAACTCCCATCATTTTTAATTATTAGGTAATTAGTTTTTTTAGTATTTTGAAATTTAATTTTAGTACCAAATGTTATTTCACATATTTTTTAGTCTCTTTTTTGTGAGATAGAAAGAATTACTGGATTCCAGCGTATAAAAAAAAATTAATTGTTAATAACAATTCAAAATAATTGATTTTGGTGTTAATAAGTTATCATTTCATGATGAGAGTTTAACCTAGGTGTTTTTCTTCATTCTCCTTACCTAATGAGATAGATTTTATCGCGGGAGTCATTTTGGCCTTGGGTTATTTATTTATTTATTTTTATCATGGATATGTTTATCAAGATGTTTATGATGTTTTATAGGTGTGTTTGGGTAAAAAATAAGTTTTGAATAGAAAACAAAAACCAAACTCATGATTTTCTAGCGGCTAATTTGTAGAAACAAATGACACGTCTTCTAATGTTTTCTTTTTTAAAAGAAAGAAATTTGTCTATCATTTTAAGATTATTTTTAAATAAAATAAGCTCAAGCGTGTGGGTTGGGTTGCGTCAGAAAGCCCACTTACCTGAGCTATTTTTTTAATGCTTAGACTCACATGACTTGGTTCCTTTTTTTCTTTCTTTCTTTTTTCTCCTATTTTATACTTGGTTTTAAGAAAATTGATAAAACAAGTCATTGAACCTGATTAAGTCAATTATCCAAGTAGCAAGTTTAATAGATTAATCCATGACACCCAAAGTATTATTTGTTTTTCATTTTTTTTGGTCCCTTATTTAAAAAAAAATATAATTTAACCTTTTTTTGTCATTAATGATCTTCTTTTTTTAATTATCTCAAATTTAAAAGAATGTAATTTTATCATTTGTTGTCAATAATTTACTTTCGCCGTCTTGGCCCCACATGCTTATCATAATTTTTTTACTTTTAAAAAACATGTTTAATACAAAAAACATATTATGCGCTAAATTGTTATATAATTAAATAAAAAAAATTGAGATAAAAAATTATAGGACCTGGTGATGTGTATGACTTTCGTTGCAAGTTTATTTAGTTGGATCAAGTTCACTCTGTATTTTTAATTAAAAGTTGTTTTTTATCCTTTAACATTGAGTTAATTTAAAATTAAAATTTTTTAATTATTTTTTACAAAATTATTCCTATAAATTTCACAAATCAACCCTAGTAATCACGAACCAATGAGCCAGTATCTACTACGTTTGGTTTCGCAGAAATTGGGCCAAAGGCTTGCCGAAGACTGTTGTGGGTTTTGTACTGGTAGGTTTTCCACTGTCTTCTTTGTTTTTCAACGTAGTTCCAGGAGCATTCAAAATTATTTTCAATTGCGAAGGCCCTTTTCTACATAGAACGTTATTGTTTTTAATACCATCTTAGACTTGTAATCAGATCATTCAATAATCATATTGCTGCCAGAAAAGTAAAAATGACATCCAGCAACATCTCTTAAGCAGCAGAAAAGGTGCATGGGATTATGCATTCATGCTTCAAATAGTAGGGAACTTGGTAGATTAATGTGCCATGACCTTCTAATGACATGATTTCTTTTGTGGATTTCCTCTTCTTTTTCATTGATCTGCAGCTAAGCTTTCTCCTTGTGTCCATTGTTTGCCGCTCGTACAAGGGAAATGGCTTGATCTGTAAACTGTTCAATCATAAAATCGTAAAATATGCCATTTTCTTTTCAGCATCACTTGTAAAAAGCTCAGTCTACTGATACCTGAGCCCCACCCCTCATTTACTTAAGATTTCACTGTAATTGTGATGAACAGTGCTTTTCACGATGTTGCTTTTTAAGCAATGCCAATCTTTTTCTATGTGATTCTGTGTAAGCTGCAAATTGACATCTTTTTCTTTGCAAAAGAGACATGTTGGAAAATATGAACTTTGCAATATACTCCCAGATTCTCGTATGTACCAAAGAGAGAATTGCTTTACATTTCCTTGTGTTCATTTCTTTCTTGATGGGGTTTCAAATAATTTGAGATTCTGTATTCAATACAGAGTTATAAAAAGAGAACAGAGATGCTACCAATCTATATAACTTACAACCTGATAGTTCACTGGAATATTATGAAAAGAAAAAGGTTGATCAGAATAAGCAGCTGCCTGATGGTTTTTCGTGATGGTTTTACGTTCAGGATTAACTCGAGAGATAGCCTATGCCTCACCGTGAAAATTATTAAGGAAGATGCTGGAAATCTGCAAGTGCATGAAATCTGCAAGTGATTGCAGCATCAGCGTGAAGGAAATCTGCTACTGATTTACAGCACCAAGTCTACAATCATGCTTGTGAATTAATACAAATATTCTGTCCATAAATATTTTTGATTGCTGTAATCTTTCCTTAATAGAATATGTCATTGTTGTAATCGTCAGTATATAATTATAGGCTGAGCATCAATAAAAACATGTTGAAAATTACATTGTAAACTTCTAAGTATTCTAATATTCTTTAAAAATGACATGGAACGCAAAGAGTAAAAAGGGTGAAACTTAGAAAGAAACAGCTTCTTTCCAAAGATGCAGCAGATCAGAAACCAGGATATCCAAAAATGTTATGTTCGCCCCCCTGCCCAAGCAACGAATCCAGAGCCAAGACAGAGATCTAGACAGAGTCGGATGTTGGCTTGCCTGTGTTGTTAATTTTGGAACTCTATATTGCCAATATCTTGTAACTTTTTCTTCTCTGTCACAGCAATAACAGGCAAACAGCTTCCTTTTCAAGGCTACAACAAAACCAGCCATATCATGCTGCTAATAATAATACTCCTCTTGGAACCAAATCAATTCATGCCTTCCAAAAAATATAGCAACTCTGGATTTTGAAGAAAAGCTGCTAATGACTGAAATGTGTTTGGTTTCTCCAGAAGCTAATTCCATGTTTGTTCTGTAAGTTGTGTTTCCTGGAAGCAATTACTGATGGTGACCTTCGCCACTTGATTTAGAACCTATGTCGGAATGCGGATGCTTTAGGTGCGGTTGGCCGCGATACCTGAGCCCGTTTGGCTATGTGTTTGTGGTAACGTTTTTATTTAACCATGATTTCATCTTGTTTGGTTACAAAACAGAACACAGTTTTCATGCATGGGCCCCGCCATTAAATGTGTTCAAAACTTAGTTTTGTAAAAGCTATTTCTACATGCTTTTCGCAATGCTACATTTCTACTCTGTTTATTTTTGTAGACAAGAGACCGCAAGATAGAGAGAAGGAGAAGAGCAAAAACAGAGGAAAAAAAGAAGGACCGTTGTTCATCAGTGGAGAGCAGCTCCCTTTTGCCACCGGCCTCTGCCATTCCCGCTGCCGCACTGCTCTTCCCCTTCCCTTTCTCCTTCTCCTTCTCCTTCGCTGTCTTCTACATTCTCCACTGTTCGCTGTCTCCTCCGCCTTCTCCTTTCTCCACTGCATTCCCACCGTCCCTCAGTCTATCACCGCCGCGCTGCTCTTTCCCTTCTTCTTCGTTTGGGCTGCTCTCCACTGTTCACGTTGCATGTGAACAGTGGAGAGTGGCCAGCCTTCGGTGTTTCCACCTTCCCTCAATCCATCACCGCCACGCTGCTCTTCCCCTTCCCCTTCTCCTTCGTTTGGGTTGCTCTCCACTGTTCTGCAAAGTGAACAGTGGAGAGTGTCTCCATTGTTCATGGCCGGACCGGTCTGACCCAAACCTAAATGCGTTGGACCGGTCCGACCCAGTAAAATAAAAAAATTCAAATTTTTTTCTCAGATATTGTGTTCTATTAAAAAAATTAGTGTTTAACATTAATCAATGACACTACATAATTACATTAGAAGGAGATCGCATGATGACGTAGCATTTGCAGAATTTGATCGCAATCTCAATTTTGTTCCGATGATATTTTACTTGATGTTGTTGTACGCTTAGGAAGCTATGGAAACTGGAGTCCTTGTTGGATGGATTTCGTACATGATGGAATTACAGATAGTTTAATGAAACAATAAAAAATATTTTATATAAAATATTGTTTATTTCATGATGTAATAGCAGTAGTTAAATCTATAATATTAAAATTAAAAACCATCAATATTAATAAATATTTTTTTTAGTTATTTTATAACCTCAATTTCAAAAGCATTTTTAACCAAACACATTAAATAATTTTTTATTCAACCTCAATTTTAACCATATTTTTAACCAAATATGTATTTTAACAACCCAACCTCAAATAAAAATATTTTTTATAAAACAATTATTTTCAAATCATAGCTACAAAAGCTAACACAATACCAAATAGAGTGCATTTCAAGAATTAAGGCCCAATCTCCTACTCTATTTTAGCCATTTTCTCAATGTCCCACTTGCATCTCTACTTATGTTTATGTGCTTTCATGTACTAATTACCGGCAGAAATCAATGTAATTTAATTAGCAACTCCTCTTTCTATGAGAAGCTCAAGATCCTCAGTGCAATTTTCCTTTGAAATTAAAGTGCAAAACTGAATAACCCCTCTACCATTTTCGAATTGAAAATCGTAAACACTGTCCAAACCCAAAACTAAATTGGAAAAATCTATACGTTAAGAAATCTTAAACTTTGTAAAAAGCCATTGAATTATATGACTTGATAAATTTACGACTGCTTTGTAAAACCTTTAAGGCCAAATAAATTCACCTTGTGAATTGTATAACTTTTTAAATTTAGGACTGTCTTGGAATTTGGTATCAAGATCAAGGGAGTAAGGTAAATATAAAGGCCATTATCAACAACGACTGGTCTAAAACAGGGGCAAAGTCAACTGTTTTCTTGACATCTCATTGTCGGTAATTCATTTTCTTCTTGCTTTCTGCTAGTTCTTTGGCAAAGATCAACAGCATGGCTCTGGCTTTGATTGGAGAATCACTTCTCTCTGCTGTTATTGAGGTTTTGGTCGAGAAGTTGGCCTATCCTGAGGTTCTGGGATTCTTCAAAACGCAAAAACTCAATGATGATCTTCTGGAAAGGTTGAAAGAAACACTGAATACTGTCAACGGACTGCTAGACGACGCGGAGGAGAAGCAGATTACAAAGGCTGCTGTGAAGAACTGGCTTAATGATGTTAAACATGCTGTCTATGAAGCTGAGGACTTGCTGGAGGAGATTGATTATGAACATCTACGATCCAAGGACAAAGCTGCCTCTCAAATTGTCAGGACTCAGGTAAGCACTACTTTGAATCTTCTTCCAAGGAAAATTGGATAAAATATTAGTAAAACAGAAGTTATACTTTACATCAAATGTTACTTTTAAAGCTGTCTATTCTAAAATTTATTTCATGTTTCATGATTGGAGGTCGGGCAGTTCCTTCCATTTCTTAATCCAACTAACAAAAGGATGAAAAGGTTAGAAGCAAAGTTAGGAAAGATTTTTGAGAAGCTTGAACGTTTAATCAAGCACAAGGGTGATCTTCGCCGGATAGAAGGTGCTGTTGGAGGTAGACCATTGTCAGAGAAGACAACTCCTCTAGTTAATGAATCTTATGTTTATGGCAGGGATGCTGACAGGGAAGCCATAATGGAATTGTTGAGACGGAATGAAGAAAATGGCCCGAATGTAGTTGTGATTCCTATAGTGGGAATGGGAGGGATTGGAAAAACCACTCTAGCTCAGCTTATCTACAATGACAGCAGGGTAGAGGATTTGTTTGAACTAAAGGTTTGGGTTTGGGTTTCTGAGATTTTCGATGTAACAAGAGTGATGGATGATATTCTTAAGAAGGTCAATGCAAGTGTTTGTGGCATCAAAGATCCTGATGAATCTCTAAAGGAGGAATTGGAGGGGAAAATGGTTTTGCTTGTTCTAGATGATGTGTGGAATATTGAGTACAGTGAATGGGACAAATTACTGCTACCTTTGCAGTATGCAGGGCAAGGAAGTAAGACTGTGGTAACAACACGGAATGAAAGTGTGGCGAAAGTCATGCAAACTGTTAACCCCTCTTACTCATTGAAAGGAATAGGCGATGAAGATTGCTGGCAGTTGTTTGCAAGGCATGCATTTAGCGGTGTAAATTCTGGTGCACTCCCACACTTGGAAGCATTTGGCAGAGAAATAGTGAGAAAGTGCAAAGGACTCCCTCTGGCTGCGAAAACTCTCGGTGGTCTTTTGCACTCTGAAGGAGATGTCAAGGAATGGGAGAGGATATCGAATAGCAACATGTGGGGTTTGTCAAATGAAAACATCCCTCCGGCTCTAAGATTGAGCTATTACTATCTGCCATCACACCTAAAACGTTGTTTTGCTTACTGTGCAATATTTCCTAAGGGTTATACATTTATGAAGAATGAATTAATCACTTTATGGATGGCAGAGGGTTTTTTGGTCCAGTCTAGAGGCGATGTGGAGACTGAAAGAATAGGTGAGAAGTACTTTAATGATCTTGTCTCTAGGTCATTTTTCCAGAAATCAAGCAATGATCCGTCAAGCTTCATCATGCATGAACTCATAATTGATTTAGCCGAATACGTATCAGGAGAATTTTGCTTGAAGTTTACGGGAGATGGAGAATCAGGCTCTAGGTTGAAGGGTGGAAATCCATGCAGGCTTCCTGAAAGGACTCGTTATTTATCATTCACTTCAAGATATGATCAGGTATCCAAGATATTTGAGCACATTCATGAAGTCCAACATCTGCGCAACTTCTTGTTAGTAGCACCTGGGTGGAAAGCTGATGGAAAGGTATTGCATGACATGTTGAGAATCCTTAAGCGCTTGCGAGTACTATCATTTGTTGGGTCTGGTTATATACATCAGTTTCAGCTACCCAATTCCATCGGCAACTTGAAACATCTACGATATCTAGACCTTTCGGGTAAATCAATAGAAAGGCTGCCTGAAAATATGAGCAAACTGTACAATTTGCAAACATTAATCTTGAAGCAGTGTTACTATCTCATCAAGTTGCCAACCAACATGTCCAAACTGGTAAACTTACAACATCTCGATATCGAAGGGACAAAATTGAAAGAGATGCCGCCCAAAATGGGAAAACTCACAAAGCTTCGAAAGTTGACAGATTTCTTTTTGGGAAAACAGAATGGGTCCTGCATTAAAGAGTTGGAGAAGCTCTTACATCTTCAAGAGAAGCTTTCTATTTGGAATCTACAAAATGTTGAGGATGTTCAAGATGCTTTGGATGCCAATTTGAAGGGTAAGAAGCAGATTGAGAGGTTGAGGTTGACATGGGATGGAGATATGGATGGCAGAGACGTACTTGAGAAATTGGAGCCTTCTGAAAATGTGAAAGAGCTTGTCATTACTGCTTATGGGGGTACAAACTTTCCAGGTTGGGTTGGAAACTCTTCTTTCTCAAATATGGTGTCTTTGGTTCTTGATGGATGTAAGAACTCCACCTCCTTACCACCACTTGGGCGGTTGCCAAATCTTGAAGAGCTCCAAATTAAAGGATTTGATGAAGTTGTGGCTGTTGGTTCTGAGTTCTATGGAATTGGCCCTTTCATGGAGAAGCCGTTTAAATCCCTTAAAAGTTTAACATTACTGGGGATGCCACAATGGAAGGAATGGAATACAGATGCAGCCGGTGCTTTCCCTCATCTTGAAGAGCTTTGGATAGAAAAATGTCCGGAGTTAACAAATACCTTGCCTTGCCACCTTCCTTCTCTGTTGAAACTTGACATTGAAGAATGTCCACAGCTTGTGGTTTCAATTCCAGAGGCTCCCAAGCTCACCAGAATCCAGGTCAATGACGGTGAGGGTTCTAATGATCGTATATATATAGAGGAATTATCTAGTTCTAGGTGGTGTCTTACCTTTAGAGAAGATTCTCAACTAAAGGGATTGGAGCAAATGAGTTATCTTTCCTCTTCTATAATCATAGACGTTGGCATCTTCGATTGCAGTTCGCTCAAGTTTTGTCAGCTAGACCTTTTACCCCCGTTATCCACCTTTACAATCCAATATTGTCAAAATCTTGAGTCACTTTGCATACAAAAGGAACAGCGGGCTCTCCGTCATTTGAAAATTGCAGAATGTCCTAATTTAGTATCTTTTCTCGAAGGAGGATTGGCTGTCCCAGATTTGAGAAGGCTTGAGTTAGAGGGTTGCATAAATTTGAAGTCGCTGCCAGGAAACATGCATTCCCTCCTTCCTTCCCTCGAGGAATTGGAACTGATCTCACTTCCAGAGCTTGATTTCTTTCCAGAAGGGGGTTTGCCATCTAAGTTAAACTCACTTTGCATCCAAGATTGTATAAAATTGAAGGTGTGTGGTTTGCAAGCTCTCACTTCTCTTTCACACTTCCTATTTGTTGGGAAAGATGACGTGGAGTCCTTCCCTGAGGAGACGCTGCTTCCCTCTACTCTATTAACCCTTAAAATCCAGGATCTGAGAAATCTGAAATCTTTGGATTACAAGGGGCTTAAGCACCTTACCTCTCTTAGCAAGTTGGAGATTTGGAGATGTCCTCAGCTTGAGTCCATGCCAGAAGAGGGGCTGCCCTCCTCCCTCGAGTACCTTCAACTCTGGAATCTGGCAAATCTGAAATCTCTAGAGTTCAATGGGCTTCAGCACCTCACCTCTCTTCGCCAATTGATGATCAGTGATTGTCCTAAGCTTGAGTCCATGCCAGAAGAGGGGCTTCCCTCCTCTCTTGAATACCTTAACATCCTGAACCTGACAAATCTGAAATCTCTGGGCTACAGGGGGCTTCAGCAGCTCTCCTTTCTTCACAAATTGAATATCTGGAGTTGTCCTAAGCTTGAATCCATGCCAGAACAGGGACTGTCCTCCTCCCTTGAATATCTTGAAATTGGAGATTGTCCTTTGCTAGAAAAAAGGTGTCGGAAGGAGATAGGCGAAGATTGGCCCAAGATTTCTCACATCCCCTTTATAAATATTCAAGCGTTCAGGAGGATAAGAAATTGAGCAGGAACAGTCTTCTGTCATTCGCGCTACATATCTACTAATTTATCAGCTTTGCAAATGTGGTGTTATAAATTCTTGAGATTCCTCGTGTCAGTAATGGCTAGTCATGGAGCATTGTATTTTCACAAAAACAAAGTTTAATCGTCATGCACTCATGTTGTTAATGTTACCCATTCCATGTTTTGCTATAAACAAGGTGTCTGCTTTCAGTGCAAATGACACCAAGTGGTTGCCGTTGTCCTTGTTCGTGCTCTGCAGAACCTGTCATTTTTTTTTGGTTTTAAGCTAATCATTTGTCAAACTAAGTTCCTTGAATTCATTGTGAATACCTTTGTTAATAATATTATTGACCTGTGATTCCTTTCACGGAGATAATTAGATCTTCATCAGGCTGCCAGCCATAGGTTCCTATCACAATTTCTCTTCTGCAGCAAGTTGTGAAGCCTACTTTATTAATTGAGATATGAACTTCTACAAGACATGCTTTCTCTTTTGAGTGGCCTACAGCTGGGCCTCTCCAGCTAGCTTATCTACAGGGGAAAAAAGCTTATTTTGTAACCTGTCTGCCATCATAAGACAGTAAAGTGTGACGCTACCTGAGCACCACCAGCCTTAGCCTTTGATTTCAGTAACTATGCTGAACAAAGTTTTGGTGATGGTACTGTACTAATGTAATGTATATCACTTACTGCTTGATCATTCACTGGAATTTATGAGACATTAATAAACAGCTCTTGATAATAGAATTATTTTTCGTGATGGTTCTGATTAAGCTCCACAGATGGCCTATGCATCAAGTTGAAAACGATGGTGAGCGCAGCGCAAAGTGAAGGAAGAGTTAAGCTTCAAAGAGACGGCATGGTGATGTAGCAGATCAGACGCCAGGATAGCCAAAATGGTCGCTGTCCGCATTAAAGATCCAAGGTTCTGGACCGAGTTGGATTTTCACTTGCCTGTATTGCCAATAATTTGCCACATTTTTCTGTCACAGCAATAACAAGAAACGAGGTATCGTACCCATCTTCATATTCATATTTTCCCACTTTCTAAAGCGGCCTGAACTATGAAAATTGAGCTAGAAAGGGAAATTGGGGAAGGTTTTAAATGAAAAGACAAAATCCATATATATAAATAATAAATTTTTTAGTGTTTGAGATAATGGTTAATCAATATATTTAAATAATTGGTTTTCTTCTTTTTAAATCAAGGAACACCAAACTAATAATACAAAATTGAATATCTGCAAAAATAGCTTCAATCATGAGATTTAAAAACACTTCGATGATAAAGTTTATATATTTACAAAAAAGATAATAAATGACTTAAAGAGTTTTAAATTCAAGAAATAAAGATGTTTAGTTTTTAGTTTTAAGATGGTTAATACTCTGAAATATATTCAAGTTTTTTCAAGAGATAAAAAGTTCTGAATCCTTACTTAAATGGTTCAGGAGGTATTTATAATCCCTCAACCTTATTGTTTTAAAAAAAAAAAATGACTAAAAGATCCTTTATTTTGGGTGACATTAATAGGGGACGAACATCTTTTACATATTATTAATGAGATGGTAAGTGTGATTGGTCCATTTAGAAACCTTTTATATACTTATGAGTATAGAGAGATTATTACCTCATATATGAATGACTCATATAATTATTCTACATGGAGAGACATTACAGTTTATTATACTTATAATACTTTTAATCTAAGAGATTATCTTGAGCCCGACATATAGCAATAAAACTTTGTAGTCTTTGAATCCATATATTTTGAGTCTGGCATGTTCGCTAAATTCATATTATCTTAGGTTTGGTTAATAGTCAAACTCAAGTATTTTAGATCTAACACGTTAGTTAGACCCATGTCATTTTAAAATCATTTTTAATTAAAAACAATAGTTCAAATTATTAACTTATCAAAAAGAGCTTTTAGATAAATCCTAGTTGTCGTAGAAAATCTCATAATATGAGTAAAAAAACAAAATAATTTTCTCATTGATAAAATCTGTACTGAAATAGCTTACAAGCCTGACTTCCATAGGCAGGGACATCAAAGTTATCAAATATAGAAAATAATGATTATTTGATAAAATAAAATTACACTAAATTTTATTTAAATTCAATAAAAATTAAGTATAAAACATGAAAAGATCTGATTTAAGATCAAATAATTTTTATTTAATTAAATATGTTAAAAAATTATATAAATTATCATTTAAAATTTTTTAAACTAAATTGATTCTCCAAACGCAAGCAAGCAAAATATAAACGTAAACCAAAATAAAAATCACTTTAAAATCAAGTTCCGAAAAGATACTAAAAATGAAAAAAAAAAATCTAGGAAAACAAAGGCCTAAACGATGGATTTTGGGGGTCCGAAACAACAGATGGGTGCCGTTTTTGAATTAGGGTAATTTGCGTCATTTCGACACCCGTAACAAAAGGACCCTGACTACTGTTTCTGCCATCCTGTGCTGGTCTGCCCTGTTAACATAGTCCAGTGCCATCAACTCTGTATCCGGCAACTCAGCTCCTCTAGAATCTCTTGCATCACTTTCTCAATGCCATATCAAATTTTACATTTACCTGATTGCTTCTCTTCCCTCCTCCTGTTTTCTAACATAGTTAGTTGAGAATCCGAGATGAGTACTTTGGCAAATGCAAAATGATACGAAACAAAACTTCATGTATACCAAGCCTGAATGATAGTTTGAAGACAGAGGTTGAACAGACCTGGCTTCATGGTTCATTCAAAAGAAGTTCAACCTCAACAGGAGAAAGAACCACAACACTTGGGAGTAGATCAGTTATTCCTTGATGACAGCAGAGATTGATCACTCTCCAGAAACGAGACAGCAGATCTTCATTGCACAGACCATTCCTAACTTTCATTTTCTTATTTTTTTTCAGTAAGGTTTCGCATAATTACAGATTCTGGATTCAAAGCAGAGGTATAAGAGCTTTAATTTTCATGACTGTTCTGTGTTCAGGACTAAACTCGATAAATGGCCTATGCTCGGGGTGAATGCGAAATCAAGAAAGGGTAAAACAAACAGACAACCGCTGGCCAAAGTCGCAGAGACCAGGAAATCCAAAATGACATATCTGGGCCCCGTCGAAGCAACAGTTCAGAGCTGCAACAGAAGAGATCTTGACAGAATCGGATGTTTGCCTGTACTTTTGGAACTCTGTATTGCCAATATTTTGCAACATATATTTTTTCTGCAACAGCACAAACAAAACCAGGCCTCCTAACACAGTGTTCTTTGCCAAAATCCATTTGAAGAGAGGTGTTGTATTCTACTGGTCTAGGTGCCAAAACCACTGCATTTGTGCTTTAAAATAGAAGTACACAACACAGGTGAATGATAAATTTACCTCTCTCTCTCTGTTTTCTGATTTTACAACTGTATCAAGAATTCTGATAACATCTTAGCTTTGATTATCACCAATCATGACTTTCAATGGATGCTCTCGAATTAAAGATCCTTGATAGTGCGATTTTTCACATGAAGTGCAAAGCTATAAAATCCTCCATCCCTTTTGAGTTACAAAGCATAAACAAATATTGTCAAAACCAAAAACTAAATTAGAAAATCACACATGAAATGAGAAATTTGTAATTTGATCCCATAACTTAGCCTTTCCTTCAATTATACATCAAAAGCCCTCTTCTTCCTCTATAATTCTTACCTTTCCTTTCACTACAAATTTAACAACAATAACAGTATTTCAAGGCAAAGACTCCTCTTGGCTTTCCTCATACCCCTCCTGGCTCTTATACTCTTCCATGGTGTTGAATTCGTTAGGGTTCTCATCATTTCCATAAGAACCTTGATTTTGAGTGCTTACCTTCCCTGACTCGTACTTATTAGCAGGATAATAATTCTCATTCTTCGCGTTGTAATAGTACTTTCCACCCTCCATAAATCTGGTGTCACTCATCCCTTGTCTCTCAGTCTCATAGCGGGTGTAGCCATTGTCACTATTCTGATTGCCTGCTTCATAGCTTTCACCAGCTAGTTTGTAGCCATTATTGGAGTACTTGTTGGTGTAGCCTTCGTTGTTGTAGTTGTTTGTGTTGCCATTGTTGCTGTAACCATTCTCACTATTCTGATTCCCTGCTTCATGGCTTTCACCAGCTAGTTTGTAGCCATTATTGTAGTACTTGTTGGTGTAGCCTTCGTTGTTGTAGTTGTTTGTGTTGCCATTGTTGTCGTAGGTGTTGGTGTAGCCATTCTCACTATTCTGGTTGCCTACTTCATAGCTTTCACCAGGTAGCTTGTAGCCATTATTGTAGTACTTCTTGGTGTAGCCGTTGTTGTTGTAGGTGTTGCTGTAGCCATTCTCACTTTTCTGACTGCCTGCTTCATAGCTTTCACCAGCTAGTTTGTAGCCATTATTGTAGTACTTGTTGGTGTAGTCATTGTTGTTGTAGTTGTTTGTGTTGCCATTGTTGTTGTAGCCATTCTCAGTATTTTGATTGCCTGCTTCATAGCTTTCACCAGCTAGTTTGTAGCCATTGTTGTTTTGATTACCTGTCTCATATCTAGCACTACCAAGTTTGTTGCCATTGTTGTTGTTCTTGTTGTTGTAGTTGCTCCTCTCGTAACCATTATTGTTGTAAGTGCTAGTATAGCCATTGTTGTTGTAGTTGCTGTTTTCATACTTCTGGTCAGAGGTTACACCATCAAGTTCTTCGTTCAAAAGCTCATTTTCATCAGCATAAGTGGTGGTGGTGGTTGAAGTCTCCTTAGGAGGGAACATTCCCGAGCCCTCACCGAAAAGGCCATGGCCCTTTTCACTCTCGCCGAACACCGGTGCTGGTGCTGGTTCCGGAACATCTAGTAACGATGCTGGTGATGGTGCTGGTGCTAGTGTAGGTGCTTGAATTGGTACTGACAAAATGGTGATGGGCCCTTTCTTACCATTCTCTTTTGTGATGCTATAGTGTCTCGTGAACTTGCTAAAGAACATGCTTTCTCTAGCCTGGATAGAGGAAAACGTCACTAGCAAACAGAAGAAAAATAGATGCTTACCCAAAGAAGCCATTGGAGAAATGACCTAAAGATTAAAGATAGAGATGAAGAAATTTTTTAGGCTCTTGGTGGTATGTTGAAGTTTCATTTCCCTTAGTCTTTTATAGACTATTGAGTATTGGATCCCTTAGGAGGCCGGGCAATTATGCGTGGATTGAGGAAAGGGAAAATTGTGGGGTAGAAAATCATGGCACACAGTGCATGCTGCATGTGCCTTCATTGAGACTGTCTAGCAAAAGAGGGCACCAAATCTCCGGCAGGAAAAAAAAATAATACAGATGCAGTTCCTAGTCAAAAAGGGGCTATTTGCTTTTCTAGCTAACGAAGAAAATAAGACACTCTCTTTTGCTTTCATGGAAGGGCAATGTGGAATTGAATTTGGGGTCCTCAATCACTCCTTGGCGGTTGAATTAGTTAGGGTTCGTCTAGAAAAGTGAGGAACTAACGAGGGGTGGTAGGGCACATTTCATTATTACTGTTACTATGGTTTGGTCTTCCTTCTCTAACTAGGAGTGTTGGCACTTTATGGCTTTGTGAAGATAGTAATTCTTCTCTCCTTTTTTCAAAGTTCCTCAGAGATATTGCTTTGACAGTTTTGCTCTGGATATGGAGGTAATATTGGGATTCAAGAATTGTGTGCTTTTATTGCAAAAACATTTCATCTTTTACTTTAATTAGACCCGGTTTAGGGGTCAACTTGAAACCAATTAAGGTTTTAAATTAAACAAAACATGAAATAATTCAATGAGTCAACTTGATCAGGTCTTGAATTTTTTTTTTAATGATCACAAATTCGAGTCTCCTCAAAATCATTGAAGATTTATATAATCGTTAACTTTAAGACTCATAAAATTAATTAATGTACACGAAAACTAATTCGAATACCTATATTAATAAAAAAATTAGCTGAGCAGGTTTTATTAGAATTATTAAACAAGTAACACTTTTATGGTAGAATAGATTTTAATGGATGTAGCACCCCAATATATATCGAAATCATTATAATCTAATGAGGTTGTCATATCTTGTTTGTTTTAGCTTTCATTGCTAGAAGGAATACTACTATATTACATACAAAGTTAGGGTAAAAAATTACATGTAAACTACTTTATGTTTTTTTTAAACTACCCTTTAAAATATAAAATAAAGTATAGTAGACTACAGGACAGCTTTATGTTTTTTTTTATTATTATTTGGCTTACTAAGAATCAAAATATTATGAACCTTTTGAAAGAGTGAAAAGCACACAAGTCCATAAGATGGTATTAAATATCTAAACAGGTTCTTGTGGCCCACGTGACCAAATATAATTAGTGATTAGTTAGAGACATGTTTGACCGTTATCTTTGACGATGTCTTAAGTAATGTAAAGAAAATCATGAGGCCAATTTGCGTGATGATCGGAGCTCAGATTTAGACTTTCCGACCATTTTGTCTGTTTTTTTGGGTTGTTGAAAGAATAAATTGACTATAGTTTGCTCTACAAATTAATAGAGTATAAGCTTTGCATATAATTAAATATTTAGAATCTAAGTCTTAGAGCAACTTGAGAGTTAGATGATCGTTAATTTCAAGCCCGTGAAATTAGTTGGGATGCGCGTAATCTGACCTGGAAACCAACGTTAATTTAAATCACCAGTTTAATTGAATTTTTCTCTTCTTTTTTTTATTAAAAAAATGTAATTTTGTTTTCTTAAAAAAATGTTAAAGTTAGCTATGTTAGATTTATCGAATTAACTCCAACTCGAAACTCAAATTAAGTTAGATTTCAAATCATGAATTTTTAAAAATCTAAAATTAACTCACCTGGCTGGCAGACTGGGTTTAATAACGGCATGGTTTTGCATTTTTGTGTGTTAATTGAAGGAAGAGAGAAGAAGGGTAAGGGAGAAGCATGGACTGGGTTCCGAGGGAAATTTCATGGCTGATGTACATAATGCTGGATCAGTAGAAGAAGACATGGAAGATGTCTCGGAAAAAACAAATGGGCTTCTTCTAAATCACCTCACCAAGAAGTTTCTTCAGGCAAAGGGCCCTTTTCAAGGCATTCCTACAAATTGATATAACCTTTCCCTTCACGCATGCTATCTCTCTGTCTTCACATCGCTATGTTTTTTAGGGGGTGTTCGGGGCTTCAGCTGAATTTTTTTTAAAATTTTTTTTGATGTTTTCATAGTATAATAAGAAACCAATTGATCTTTATTTGTTAGGTAATAGTTCTAAATTATTTATTTTTGTTTCAATTGCTTGAGAATAACTTCAAACTGTATTAAAAAGTGTATGAATTTAAGCATAAGTGGTGTAACTTAACTGGTCAGACTCTGAGTTTGCTTTCTAGAAGTTATCAGTTCGAGTCCTATAAATTTCAGGATCACTAGAAGCTTACATAATCATTAACTTCAGGGTCTAAGTTGAAGCCCGCGTAAATTAGCTCAAATATCCACAATTACCTAATAAATAAATAAACTGTATGAATTTGGTTTATTGTCTTAAAGTTTTCTAAGTTTTAAGGGAAATTTCATGGAACGTGTATATATATAGATTAATATATTCTGGATAAGTAAAGTAGCATGGTGAGACAAGAACAAGATATGGAAAAGTCTCAAAATGAAATGGGCTCCTTTTAGTCTTTCACATAGATAGAAGAAGTTTCCTTTGACAATGAGCTCATTTAGTGTTTTTTTTTTTATTTGATAATTTTTATTTTTCAAAATATTTTTTAAATTATTTCTCACTTGAAAAAATATCAATAAATGCTTTTGAGGTGCTTTTCAATGATTAAAATAAACAAAATTATTTTGATATATCTTTAATAAAAAAATATTTTTAAAAAACACATTGCATCGTATTTCCAAACACACACTTAGATCATGTTTGTTTTTGTTGTGGCACCATGCTTTAAAACGGGTTAATCTAGTTGATTTGAATCAACTTAAAAGTAAAAATAATTATTATCATAATTTTAAAATCTGACTAGAGAATGACTCAGGGAAAGGCCCAGGTCATTAGTCGAGTTTATCATTGACGCGGTCAACACAAACATAAAAATAATTATTATTATAATTTTAAGAACTTACTCAAGAATTAGTCTAGGGCCATGCCCAGGTCATAGGTCGGGCTAACCATTAACCCCAGACAAGATCCATGTCTTGAGTTGAGATGGTAAATCTAAGTTAACCCAAAACAACATAAAAATAAAAGTAATTATTATCATAATTTTAAAATTCAAAATCAAAAATTGACCTTAATCGTTTGGGAACGTGGTGCAAACCGCGTTCCAAAAAATTTCAATTTTTTTATATTATCAATCGTTTTGATGTGCTGATTTTAAAAATAATTTTTAAAAAATAAAAAAAATATTATTTTAATATATTTCAGCATAAAAAACACTTTAAAAAATAGTTATAACCACACTTTCAAATAAGATATTAGACCCAAATCAGGGATAAAAAAATTCTTTCCTGAGTTCACTCAGAACAAAAAAAAATTAAAACAACTTTATTTTAACAAAAATCAAATATATATTAAAAAAATCAAATCCTTCTTTCACAATATTTTAAACCCCACCCAATCCAGATTTTATATCGGTCAACTTCCATACAGTATGTACTAATTACAAATAAAGCAAATAATCCAATCCAATCCAATCCAATCCAATCTAATCTATCCAGAGACAGCAAACTCAGAATAGTTATTTATCAAGTCATGTCTTGTTTAGTCGTCTCCAGTTAGTCCGATCAACATCATATCACACACGATATTAAAAAGCCATGTTCTGGTGCTTTTACGTAGGATTTACATGCCATGTCACCTTCCTCTTCAACGGTGGACTTCTCTGCCTCTGATTAGTGTCAGACACCACCGTGCGGCTCTCATGTGACTTTTTATTAGCTCCTATAGATTTAATAATATTATACTTTGGTCTGCATTGTTTTAATTTGTGCAATTTGATCCTTTATATCAATAGTATCTCCATTTATGATTGGTTCAGTAAATTGTTCTATTTTATAATTTAAAAAAATGATACTATATTTAATTATAAATCATATTACCACGCTATATAATTTTTCTATGCCACTTATAATTGGCATTGTATTGATTGTTTCATTTCATAAATATATGGATTAATTAAATTTAATAAATCATATATGTTAACTATACATGAAACTCCTGGGAAGCAATTGGATGGGGAAGTTTAA
>Ga0325402_1000426_pt1 | contig 29019 bp, 9 predicted proteins | sample PopdelMetagenome_22_FD_207212 | JGI IMG/M metagenome (GOLD analysis project Ga0325402, IMG submission 207212) | Populus deltoides microbial communities from Bellville, Georgia, United States - Xylem-PdKOR-R3 | ecosystem: Host-associated > Plants > Phyllosphere > Stem > Wood/Secondary xylem... | reverse complement strand
ATGTCTAACAGTCTTAACTGAGTATATATAGCAAGATATGTTTAAGAAACTGAAAATCATTCCTAAAATGGCTCCCATAAATCAAGACCAGTGTGCTGAACTGAGTTGTGCTAGCTGTGCTCGAAGCAACATGCAGTTGATTTTGGCATGTAAAAATATTTAAGATGGACCTTGTAGAGCGGTTCAATAATGCCTTTGATAAGGTGAGTGGTGAGGTAGTGTTGCTTTCTAATAATGCCTTGCATAAGGAAAAGTATAAATACATTTTCCTCCTTGTAGGGATTTGCATCAATTCTCAAGTAGGGGATTACCTCAACTATTTGAAACAATCCCCTACTTGAAATGTGATGCAAATTCCTAGGTGAAGGAAAATCCATCTACACTTTTACTTACGCAAGGCATTCTTAGGACATAATACTACCTCACTGCTCATTGTATCAAAGGACTTATTGTATACTCCTCTATAGACCTCAATAATCACAGTCACATTTTGATCATCATTGTTAACAAGGTTAACCATTTTTACTTTGCTATGGGCGGTAAAATTGACTGGCGCTTGAAGGTGGGATAGTTATTGTTTTCTCTACCCAAGCTCAGTATAGGTTCGCATCATGCTTAGGGGAGCTACTGGATGCTGATCTTCCTCATTTCCTTTAATCTTAGTAATTTCTTTTTTCTGATGTTCCAATTAGCTATTATTTTTTTCTTCTATGTTTTGGTTGTCTCGATAAAATTGAGTTATGCTCAAGCCTTGGTGGTCAATAACTTAGAATATTAAAATGTTACCAATGGTTCATGTAATTTTATTCTTATATTTATTTTCTTTTGTTAATGTATTCTCAGTGAGACTAGGGCTACTCATGGGAATCTAAGATTTTATACGCTATCCATATTGTCTTCTATTTACATCCCATTCTCTTAATAATAGTTTTTTCTGTCTAGTGGTTTGATAAATTTCTTTCATGTTTATGCTTTTTTGTTTTCCTTTTAATATATAGTCTTGTGAGCTTCGTTCTCTTTTCTCTCTCACATGTTGTTTCTGGGTATTGTGCTTCAGTTATTTGGAGTTGGCTATATTTCCTTGCTGGCGTTTTCTGATTGACCAACCTCTAGATAGTCTCCAGCGCCTCGTTATGATGGCAAGAGGGGTAGTTGATCCCTTAGCATCTGCCTACTGCCGTTTGTACATGGCCCACTGTGCAAGGAAGTTGCCTTTGTCTGATATAGGTATATGTTTCTGCTTAATTTCAGAAGTGGCTTATTGCCATTCATATGCCATTTTCAGAGTATGAAATATTATTAGATTTCAAGTTACCAAATGTGTGGTCTTATGTAGTGGGTGGGTTTGGTACACCCTTTTCTGGATTCATGTGGTCAAGTTTTATTCAAATCTAATTAGGCCGGTTTGATTTGTGTTGAAGATCCAGATCAAATATGAGTTTGATTTGGTCCTGCTAGAAATATAGACTCTTATTATGCAGCAGGCCATATTAGATTATGTTCATCTTTATGTTTTATGCCAGGGTTTAGATGTGAAAATAGAGGGAGATAAAACTTGAGAGGAATGATTGGAATTTCATTAAAAATCAGGTTTTCTAAAAATTAGGTAAATGTCTATTTATATCATCATGCTCACAACATAGAATATACAGATTCAGCCCTTGTCCTTGTGATATTCTCAACTGCTCACATCTAGGAGTACCATCCAAAAACCATCTGTGAGACTGTACCTGTTGAGTTCTTTCTTTCCTATTATGACTTTTAGATTCTGTATCCTGTTTCCGTTTTTCTCATCATAGCTCTTTTCCATTGCTAATCTATCCTAACATATAAATGGCATTTGTAAGTTGATCTAAAATGACACATACATTTTATTATATTGCATAAACCCCTCTTCTCTTACCCCTGGCCTGTAAGGGGAGAAAGAAGCACTGGAGAAAAGATCAGGCAAAGATAATGTGCGAATGGGGTCAAACAAATAGAGCAAAAAATGTTGTTTACTGACTGGAGATAGTTCTTTTCTTGGTTATCTCTCTCTCTCTCTTGCATTGGTGAATGGATGGGGGATTGGGGGCGGTCATTTGATGTAGAAAAAGAGAAGTATGACACCATTAAGGATGAACATGCCAGCTCATGCAGTTTGCATTTAAAATGCTCTCACTGCTTAGGGATAGAAAGATCACTTTTCCCACAAAGTGATCTGATATTGGGCCTCTTTTGGAAAATTTCTGTTTCGTGTTTCATTTTGAGTTGACCATGCCCAGTCATCACTAGTGCACCTGCTGAAAGGATTAAAAAGTTGCGATACACTATCTCGTTTCTATTTGACATATTATGTTAATTTTACTGTAGCAGGGCACCTGGTCACCTGTGTTAATGACACCAAAATTCTATTGATGCGTCATTTATCAGCAAAGGAGGATGGACATTTTGCTGACAAGAAAAGGTTGCTTGTTAGTCTGATGGAACCAACTATTGAATATATTATGAAATGCATATTTGAGAATACTTCTCAGTCTCAGGTCAGTATTTGGTTTCTTTGGTAATTATGGTTGCAGCAGCACTCCCAATTTTCATTGTTGAAATCTCAACACAAGCTGTCAGAGTACAGCAGCAAAACCATATGCTGTCAGTTGACAACGTTTCTTTGATATTTAAATTGTTCTGAACTCTAGTAGTACAAGGAGAGAACAGTACAACAATTTAGCATTTGGGCTTTGCAAAACTCATTCTGACTTTTTTTCTCTCTCATTACAATAGAGACACAGCTATGTGCTCCTTAGTAACACTGTAGTACACTACTGAAGTATCTCATCACAAATTGCTGCTGTAAGATGAATTAGTTGTGCCTTGTGTTGTATTGTTATATTGACTCACTTATTTCTATTGAAAGAGACAAGTAGATTCTGTACTTCTGGAGTTAGGATTGGGAAGGAATCAAGAAGATTCATATGGGAGTTCCCCTGGTATCTCATTTGTTCTTCACCATCTACTGAAAGAACTTCCAACTGAAGTAATTAGGTCCAATTTTGTGGGTATCCTTCATCTGATTGAGTGCAGCCAAGATCATTATTTCGATCAGGTATTGCCCATGTTGCATGCGTGCACGCACACACACACTATAGGTATTTACATACTTGTCGTGCATGCAAGGACTTCACAATTTTGCGTTTTAGTTTTTCTATTTCAAAATTTAAATGTCATGTTTGAGTTAGTGTTATTTTTTGGTTGGCTCAGTGCTTGAATTACAGGTTACTTGGATTCAGGCTCAGTGAAAGTAGATCCAAACTGGACATTGTCTACTCAGTAGTGGATAAAGTTATTCAGGTCCTTAGAGCTTTATATTCCTGTTTTATTATCTTTCAAATTCATCAATCATTTTACTTTTATGCCTAATGTGTATGGTACACTTGTCTATGAGATGATTTTGTCCCCTGCAAATTATGGGTAGGCCACCAATATCAATGAGGGGGGTGATTCAATAGAATTCGAGCATAGAGGAAGGGGAAGGTGCCCCACTTAGAAGTTGAATTTTTCCTGCAAATCCTATCTCTCTCATCTTGCCCAATCTCCTATTCCTTTACCTTTCCATCTTGCCCATTGTCTTTGGAAAGTGAAGGAACCCTTCAAGGTTAATACTTTTATTTGGACAATAGTTCTTAATAAAATCAATAGTTGCAATTTGTTTCAGGCAAGGGGACCTCTTAAGGCACCATAACTTGCTATTTGTTTGATGGACTGTAATAGTGGTGAGAAGCATCATGGCCTTCTTTTCATGTATTGGATTGTGGCCAGGATATGTAGGATATGTGGAACAGGTCTTTTGGTGCGAGTCTCGAGCATTGGGAAAAACCCCAAGTAAGGTGGAAGAGTTGTTTTTGAAGTCGTTAGCTTTGAAGAAGGCTTCTTCAAGGACTTCTGGCTTATATTTTATTTCCAGGAAGTTCTGGTGGGAATCTTGCTTTTCCTTGAGGCTTGGTTTCATTGGTAGTCATGGCTTGTTCTTCTGTGCAGTTGTAGAAGTTTGTTTAGAGTGCAGTGAATATGAACTTTAGTAGCCATAAAAATGGCAGAGATAGGTGCTAGACTTGCTAGATAAAGTTAAACACTTGGATATTTTGACGCTAAGAACTAAACAATACAAATTAGTAACTCAATCACCCATATGCCAATATTTTGTTTCCATATAAATAACTGAAATATATACGAATTTGAATGGCTCATCTCCCTTTTAAATAGCTTTGTGAGCTACCTTTCCAATATTCTAGAAAATCTCTTTCAGTATTCTGTTCTGTTAATCCAACATTTTTCAATGTCATTCTTGTTTACTTATTATAAAGGGCATGTGGTAGGATTGTCTACTTTCTTTTTTGCTCGGTGTTCATTTGTATTGCTTTTGGTTGTGATTTTCTTGTTGAGTCGTGCATTTTCAAGAATGCTTGATAGCCATTGCAGTATAAGCACCTGTATCTAATTTGAAAGTTAAAGTTTGGCTATTCTATTGATGCGGAATGGCTGCGGAGCTTATGGTAAATTATGATAGAATTTCAGATGCTGCTGATATTATTGCAAGTTTAATCAACATTTAGCTCTTCAGAAGAATGTTCTTTGATATGTACACACACACACACACACACATATTTTCTTAAGCTTAGCTCTTCAGAAGAATGTTATTTGATATGTACACACACACACACACACACACACACACACATTTTCTTAAGCTACTCTTAACTGTATTGCTATGCTTATATCTTGTCTATTAATTCCAGGCAGTTGCTCAATATGATAGACTTGATCAGTACGTGACGGTTGTGGATGCTTATATGGACATTGTTCTTCAAAATCAGATGGTAAGTTTGGATGAGTTGCAGCATTGGCTCCTTTTGGCCTTGTTTGCCTTAATTTCTTATGAAGTTGTGCATGCTGTTTGGTCGCTTCCATTCCTGGAGCCACACCCCTAATTTTGTTTCTGATGATATCATGATATCTTGCTGAGATGCATTTCTTGACTCTGACCACTTCGTACTGCACCTTTCAAAGTGATTCTGAGAATAACAAGTCAATTGTAAAAGACCCAGCATGTAGAATTTAATACAAATCAGTGCTATGCTGAGAAGCTTAAGGGATTTAAAGCACATATCTTAAGGAGCACGTGCGGAGATTGTGAGTCTAGGGGTGTTCTCTTTCATGTGGTTGTAAATCACACCCACTGCTCTTCAGTTCTGGAAGGATAATAGAACATAAAACCATGTTGCTTTTACTTTAATCATTGCTAATAAATAATAACTGCCGAGTGCAATGCTTTCCTATTTGTGCCTCTTTTATGCTGTATTATTGGTATTCTTCTGTGTGTTTGGTGCTGTAGTTATCTGTTCTCAGAGTCCAATGATTATGCCAGGATAATCATTTGAAAACCATTTTAGAGGGTATTTCAAAGCGAGCATGCCATAAAGAAATACATGAAGATGAGCTTGAAAGCTTGAAGTCGATTTTGATGAAGCTTCTTTCTCATTTCACAGACTTGCACGATGTACTTGCTTTGGTAAGATAAGAGTGCAGAATCCATCACACCTCCCGTACCCTTGTTTTTATTAATTGCTTGTAAAGCATGCACATGCTGAGAAAGTAAATGGTTTGTGGTTCAACGCCATGATGGAATTTGATTTAGCTGCTAACAAGCAATCGGTTGTGATCTATTTCTGCAGGACCATTTTCTTGAAATCTTAGATGTAATGTATGGAAACCCTAGGAGTAACATCAATATGCATATCCTTAGTATGGCGACAAGGTAACTCTCATTACCTATGTATATCTTCCTGGTAAATCTAATGTGTGTTTACTTTCTAACTATTTTTGCTTTTTGTTGCATTGATGCCATTCATTTTCTTGAGCCTGCTAAAATATCTGTCAGTCTATAGGAGGATTTTTGTAGTCTGGTAGGTTGGTGCATACCAATAATGGCTTAGTAAACACTGCAGCAACCAAGTATGTCTGACCTGGGTAGTTATCTGATAAGTTGTATGGATACAAGGGCTTGGTGTTCACTTCTTTTAAATATGTAGCACACTGAAAATACCATTAGTGGTTCTGAGAGAGTTGTGTTAATCACAAACAATGTGGCATTATGATTTCATGGAACTTTCAGAGTTTTGGAAGTCATTTCATTCATAGAGCCACCTTTTGCTTCTCCTTTTTTTTTTTTTTTTTCCTTTTTTCTTTTAAATGAACCATCTATTGCTAAGGTTTCAAAACATCTAAATTTTCATGGTCTTGTATGAGGTAAAAAAAAAAAAAACTGGTGAACCATTGCATTATTTAGTAATCTTGCTTACAACATGAAATACTCAATCCTAGACTACACAACAAAAATACAGGATGTGACCTACAAGATTCATTGAGTTCCAGCCTTATTGCTAATTGTATCAAAATTACATGATGTAACAGACATTGGTAGATTCATTTGTGAAATAAGATTCTGGAAAACCATTTTCAGTATCTTCATTCATTATTTTGTAGTTCTTTATACTTCAATATCTGCCCCTTTCCTTACACTTTAATATGTTCTTTTCTAATATCATGCATGGCAATGTTTGAAGAACTTTTATCAACTCTTAGTGCAGTTCTGACTATATCTTGTGCAGGACCGGTTATTTGCATGATCTGTCAACCATACAGTTGCTTTTTGAAATTTCTCAGTCTCTACATGATGTTATAGATTTTGGAAGTATGAAAGATGATGAATACCAACAGCCACTACGGCTGATTTCTCGTTTTGTTGAGATGGTAACTAATCTCAGCTAGCTGTATACATCTTTCCTTATGTTCTATGATGTGTACGTAGCCTATCATTAGATCGGTTGACAATTATTGTTGCTCTTGACTATTAGGTTGACTATGGGACAGAGATGGAACGACATCTAACGTTTTTAGTTGAATGCCGTGGAGCTTTCGGTATCATAAATGAACTCAAGGTCAGAACTCCTTTTTTTATAAATGAAATGTATAGAAATAGAGCCCTTTTTTCCTCCTTAGGTTACAAGATTTCTAATTCTAGCATATCCAGCATTACAATTACACTTTTTAAATGTTATACAATTTTCTCCTGGTATGCTGTTAGATGCTTTTGAAGCTAAGATGACTGTGTTTGTACTATATTTAGGAATATGCTTATGATTAGTGTTTCTACTGATCAAGCTGTCCAAACTTGAGCGTAATAGGTACTCCTTCACAATGGAAGTAGGGAATCTTAATTCTATATACAAAATTATTGAACTCTGTTATGTGCAGTCAAGAGGAGGTTCAAGGTATAGAACATGGAGGGCTACAATGTTTTTGGTATCCTTTGTTAGCAGAGGTATCTTCATGTTGCAGTACTACTTTGTATATACCAGCTGCGGTGCTCATGCACCTTCAAAATATTGGAAGGGAAAAGAGAATAAAAAGAACTAAAGATTTTTAGAGACATTTGACATATAGAGGCATTGTTTTAAAAAAACAGTGGTGACTTATGTAACGGCCACTATTTAACAGAAAATCAGCATTGTTTTCGTTACTGCTATTATCATATTGCTAACGGCATTTTGTACCAAAAACTGATGTAGGTTGGGAAGATAAATCAACTCAAAGCAGCAAAGAACAGTTAATATGATGGCAAAAACTTGAAGAAAATTGAAGCTGGAACTAGAAAAATAGGTTTAGCAATTTTAGACAACCTCTAAAACCTAAATTAATTGATAGAAAATATGACATGTCCTGGAAAAATAGTATAGGAAGCCCTATTTATACTAGTACTAGGTCTAAATCCTAAGTGCGTTATTGGCTTCGAGTTTTAACGTGTTTTTTGTTAAAATTTGATTTTTTTTTGTTTTAAATTAATTTTTTAAATTGTATTTAGATCGTTTTGATGTGCTAATGTCAAAAAAGAATTTAAAAAAAATAAAAAAACATTAATTTTGATGCATTTCTGAGTGAAAAGCATTTTGAAAAACAGTTGCTACCACGCTTCTAAACACCCAATCCTTATAGGAAGAGAAATCATTATTAAAAGTTATATGAGTAATATAGAGTCTAAATAGCATATGGATTCCTAAACTAATTAAAAAAAACTAAAATTACTAAGGAAAATATTTATTCTTCCAAAAGCTCCTGCTTCAAAAAGTCATTATATTGGATAACGGTTGTCGCAGCCCATGTTTTGAAGATAAGGGCCTGCTTTCATCTTCATTTTTCACTGTTCTTCATTTTTTCTATGACCTGGGAGCACCGAGTGGTAGGTACTCTTGGAGTTCTAGTTATTAAAGGCCTTCCACAAATTATTTTTGAAATAACTTTCAAAACTTTTTTGCTAACAATTTTAGTTGTCTAGAATTTTAAAATATTTGTTAAATTGGGCTTTAATTCTTATCACTAACATTTGTGTTGGTGGTGGGTCATTTAATTTTCTTAACCTAATTTATTCATTTTTTATATTTATTTTTTGGATTTAATTAATTATAATTGTTTATAGTTTATGATTAGAAATTTAGATTAAATTGACTTCAATTCTGGTTACTAATACTGTACTAACCTAGGTTGTGATTTTAAGTTAATTTGTTCTATTATTATCTTTAAGTTTGACTATGTTTCATTTCCAGGATGATTCTTAAATAAAAATGAATATTTTTGACATAAATGTAAGTTATTATGTATTGTTTGCATGATATGTCTAACTACTAGAAGTGTTGTTATTGTTTTATTTAGTGAATTATTAGAAAATATGCATCATGAAAAGATTTATCTTGCTAGTGATTTGCAACAGCAATGACCCCACTGCGATGGTACCACTGTTATTTTATACGATGAAAGTCCATGATTCACGATCATAACTGCAATTTAAAACCATGCATAGAGAAGAAAGTGAAGAGATGTTAATTATTAGTGGTAGAAAAGGAGGGGAGAGAAAAGACCAGAGAGGAGTTGTATGAGGATTATACATCAATAGTGCGTGGCAGTGGCATAGTTAATGTTTAAGTGCAGTGGAAATGTCTAACTACCCAGTGACATTCAAACTTATTTATCATGATGGCTATGTTATTGACATTGTTCACAAAGAAACAGTTAATGAAATTAAAGTCATTGACAATTGACCTAGCTAGAAAGGAAACATAATTGGAGAGAAGTTATTTTGTGTGTTTAATTTGTTGGTTTTTTTTGAGATTTTTATATACTGTCTTCACAGAACCAGTTTCAGTTCATAAACTGAAGATGGAATTGACTCTGAATATACCCTAGAACCTGTGTGTTCTGAAATAAGAGGTTCCGTTACTATCTTAAACTCTTCATCCAGTACTTGAAATTTCTTGCAGGAGACTCTAGTCCATTCAAGCAATTGTTTGGCTATCAAAGCTTTGAAAGATGGAAGAAAGGGCCTCAATTTTGTCAAATCTTGCATAGCATTTAGTGAGGTCACAATACCTTCTGTTTTAGAGCATGTTGTGCAGTTTAATCTTTATATTGAGACCGCTGAGGTAATGTTCTTGCCTTTGATGCGACTATCTGGTGCTGCAAGTAAGCCACATATGTTCATCATATTCGTTTTGATATCTCAGGTTGCTTTATTAGGTGGTTTAGTTTCTCATTCAGATGGCCTGGTGGTTTCTGCAATAAGCTGCCTAGAATGTTTTGACTTGACAGATGGTTAGTTCATCATTTCTTACAATTGAAGCACTTGAGTCAGTTCCTGACCATTCAATTTATTTGATGCTTGCCATCTGTTCTTAATTAATGAGTATTCAGTTATTGCTAATCATTTCTCTCAGTTATAATACAGAATCAAGAAAATGTAATATCTTTGGTTGTGGACTACATAAGCTGATATATGCTATCCTATCCTATACATTTATTGGTAATAATCTCTCAGTTGTAATAACAGCCTAGGCAATGTTAAATATCTGGTTATAAACTTACACAAATCATAATGTGCTGTGCCAACTGATCCCTTTCTCAGATAGTTGCTAAATTTAATCAGAGAAGGTTACATTCTTGGTTTTTATTTTTCCAAAACACCAACTACTAAGTTCTGGACTTTGAATGGATGATGTTGAGTTTAGCCCATTTTCGAAATTAACATCTAATATTAGTATATGCATGTTCTTTTGTTTTCAAGTTAAAAAATCAGACTGCTAATATGGGGATATAAACCCGTATAACTGTCAGAGAACCAACTGTGTCCACTTATATTCTATCCATCTCATTTTTGAAATTGACATGTAACATTATTGGAAGCATTTTCAAGTTCAAAAAACGAAAGCTATTATTGGATAGAAATTAAAGTAACTGTCAGAGCATTAAATTGTTAACTTGAAATGCCAACCTTAGGGTAGTCACTGTGTAATGAGCAAAATGCAGAAATGATTATGATTTGCTTTATTCCAAAGAAATTGCCACATTTGAACATCATTTTTGGAAAATTAAAATTTAACCATGCTATCCCATTGGACACAGTAAGTTTGATGTGATAAACAATTCTTTAATTGTAACACAGTAGGTGGGTTTTCGTGATCAGTTGTCTCGGCATATGAATAGAGGGACATTTAGAGATACTTCTCAATATTGTACATCTGATTTCTAGGTTTCTGTATTTGTTGTTTTGAAGTCTTTACCTTTCACCAAGGAAGTTGATATCATATTTCCACATAGATAAAGCAAACACATACATAAAAAACAGATGTGAATAAATTTGCTGGGAAATGTAGGCGCTTCTATCCTCGATAACTACTCTTGCCCTTGACATGAAAAGTTTGTAAAACAGTTTGAAATTGGGCATGGATGTGACATGTCTTGGTCTATGATGCGTACATGTATTTGATGTGATAAGTCCAATCTGTGACACAAACCTTAAAATTAAATGTGGTCTTACATTATGAGTGATGTAATGTTCTGATTTTTATTGGTTGCTCAATTGGCTTGTGCGCTTTGTGTAGGCTCCAGAACATCAATTGATGCTGGTGGAATGCTCTCATCCATTCAAAAATTATGTAGCCTCTTGGTTATGTTTCCAGGTCTCTGAAACCTTTTATCAGTGTTTTTATCTCTAACATAACTGGTGAAAAATTTAAGCTCACATGGCTTATTTATTTCATTACTTTCTTTGGGATGTCTTCTGAACAATCCTTTGTTTTTCCAAAATGACATCCTGAAATTTTTAGACAAGTATTCTTTCTACAAGCCTTTAGAAAGGATAATAAAGGTGTGAGAATACTGTATTTAACCAGCTTTTGTTGTAATGAGGTCAGAATTTTCATTAGTTCATTGCGGAAAACTCTTCTTTTCATGTTAACTGCTTATTAGATAGCCCTGAATTTGGTTAGTTATTCTGATTTTGCTGCTTGATATCCCCAATATTTTACTTGGGATTTTAATAAAAAAATCAAACAGAGGTTTTGAAAAAATCAGAAACTGTAAAACCAAACCTGGTGCTGCTTGAGTTTATCTTCGATTGAGAATGGTTTAGCATCTTAAGAAAATGAATGAGAATAATCTTTCTTCTATGGCATGCTGTCAAGTTGTCATGTATAAGATTTATGTTCTGCGGAGTCACACTGTTCCTTTAACTCTCTTTTTTTCTTTGTTTTTTTTAATACATGTATATTTCTTCTAATATGAAGGTAATCCTGACCAAGGCATCACAAGATTTCCAAATAGCATTCTCTCTCTCATTTATTCCAAGTCATGGTAAGCCTTGTCTGTTACTGCTTTAGTTTTGAAATTTATCAATTTAATTTAACAAACCTCATCTTCATGAAATGTTGTTGTAGGATGACTCCAAGAATGAAGATAAGGTTATTTTGTGGGATAATTTTGTTGTTGGCAACACTTTCTCAGGATAAGCTCCCATACTATCCATACTGTGCGGAGGTACTTCTACTTCTCTTCCAATTTAAGGTTTCATGTTTAAGTTCTTAAAAAAATTTGAAATGCCTTTTTCTTACTATTTTCGGGTGGGTGGTTGGCTCCAAGTCTCAATATTATTTCTGTGTCGGCAACAATTTTTATTTTATATACATCTTTTAGTGATTAGCTAACCGCAGTAAACTAAAAACCATGTGATATGAGCTGGGATATTATATATGGAAATGAATATGCTCTGGCATTAGATATGCTCATATATTGCTAGCATTATTCACCCTTGGATTTAATTAAGCATGAAATGAGACATTTCATGAATGGCAATTTGGAAGAAACCCCCAGCTACTGCAAAGTAGTAGTATTGTTGTTTATGCTGCCTTTAATAGCTACCTATGGTTTGTCTCATACTGAGTTTCTTGCAACAATCCAAGTCCAGTGTTGCATGCACATGCAATTTCTTTTACAAGTTTGGTTTACATCTGAAAGTTCCTATGATTTTCTGTTTGGTTTATTCAGATTATGGGCAATGACCTGTTATTCTTTGGTGATCCGTCCTACGTACAAGAAATTGCTGCATTGTCTGAGTGTGTTCTTCAGAATCTCATTAGTTTCATTGAACAAGAGCCACCGAAGGTAACAAAGCTTTCAACAAATGAGTTGTAATGCCACCATGCCAGTAATAGGCCATGTTTCTCATATGCTGATGTGATGTATTCTAATTAAGGCTGCTCGTGGAACCATGGCACTCGAAGCTTGCAACTGCATCGCATCATCTTTTGTGGTATGTTTCTCAGTTATCTTTTGATGACTTAATTTTAGTATAATTGTTTGATCTTGAAAAACGGAATTTGCACAATTCATTTCCATCATAGAGAGGTACATTGGCTGTCATCTTCCATCAGTGCAAAGAATATGCACCAGTGGATGGGCATTAAACCTGCCATGCCAACAGCCTAATCATCATGCCATTTGCACCCGTTAGGACCAGTTAAAATTTCTATTTATCCATTACACATCTTTTCTGGAAATGGTTTGCCCCATTCTCATGTTTTATCTTGGGGATATATGTTTGAGCACTCAGGTAACCTTTTCATCTTAAAGCGTCAAATTATTCTGCCCCAATGACCTCTTAGTATTAATAAATTATAAACACCCCTTCTTTTCCCCGAACTGTCAATCTTTAAAAGGACTTTCTTTTGCTGGAGTAGGATCATGAATCAGATTGCTTAGGACCCACTGCTCATCATGTGTATGACGCACACCTTTTAACTAGCCAATATCTACAATTTTAATAGTTTGCATATGCTGTAATTCATGGGTGATTTGTCGCACCCCAAAAAGTTTACCAAACAGCTAATCCCTCTGTGAAAGCTTCCCCAAATCTGGAGCCAAGGAAATATAGGTGATGTCCCAGTAGCCTGTTGAGCAACTGGCAGAAAAAGTCTTTGCTTTCCAAGTCTTGCAATTCGAAAATTTGATGCCTTAACTAATTAAACATTCCATTGGACCTTTCCTCTTCTGCCTTTTGTTTTGTGCAGGCGTGTCAGGATATATTAGAAGTTTGCTGGAAGCTGATTGAAACTGCTAGGTTGTGCCTTCGTGCTGATGACAGGTACTTGCAGTCCACTATCAAATATTTAAACGAGCAGCTGCCTCCATCCTGTATCTGATATTTGCACAACACTATGATCTATCAAAATGTTAAATGGTTGATTTTGGAAATGTACATTTATATTCCCTGAGCGGTTATTCATTTAAGAAAAAAGAAAGAAAGAAAACAACGGGAAGTTAAGAGCCTCTTGTGGTACCACTTTCTATTTTGGTTTTCTTTCTTACAAAATTTGTTTTATGTTTTTTGGCAAATGTTTGTTATTTTTTTAACAAAGATGTACAAAAGAAAAAAAAATTCTTGTATTGATCTAAGAAATATAATAATATATTATTAATTAAAAATATGAAAAAAAATATTAGTAATTTATTTATTATAATTAAATGGTGATATCATGGAACATGCATGGCAATGGTGCTAATGATGAAGACATGGTCACAATGAATGTGATGCTAAAAATGATAAGGATTACTATGATTTTTATTTTATTGATGAGTGATAGTGGTTGCAGTGGGCAATAATGATGTGATGCAAGTGCTTGTAATAGTATGGTAACTAAAATTATTATGAATCTTAACTAGTCGATTAGTTATGTTATAGAAAAGATATTATTATTTTAAATTATCATATCTAAAATAAGATGTATTTTTGCTTATCTTGTATTTCTAATTAGCCGTTGTTGTGTCTAATTTGTTAGTGGTGGTCTATCTACATGGGTTATAATGAATTTATTATAATTAGTCAAACAATGAAAACTTTTTATCTTGATGATTGATATAGGTTTAGGTCATTTTTGGATAACCTTAACATTTTTCTCATTCATCCTAATATTTTTTACACTAACAATAGATCTAATAAATACAATTTTTTTCATGTAAAAGTCTTATTTTTTCAAATTAGTAAATAAACATTATTTTTGCAAAACAACCAATTAATTCGTAAATGTTCAACATGCTCCTCTAAATTCTTGCTATAAATCATAATATTATTAAAATAAACCACAATGAACTTACCTACCATTAATCTCATGAAAATATTAGATGTATTAGTAAGTTTAAAAGGCATATCTAACTATTTATACAAATTATATTTAATTTTAGAGGGGGTTTTGCATTTATCTTCTTTTTATATTTCTATTTGATAATATCTATTTTTCAAATCAATTTTAAAAAATATACAAGATTCATACAATTTAACTGATGGTGCTACTTTAACATGTTATCCAAGGGTCATTAATCATTTGGTCCAACAAAGCATGTCTAGGAAAGCAGTAAAGTCAAAATTAATTGACATGAGGGGCTAAGAAAAAACTGTTTTGAATCATACTAATGTTTTTAGACTTATTGCTCAAGCAATTATATTAAATAAAAATATTCAACATAATCATAAGTACAAAGATATATAGTAAGAGATCATGACTTTTGATACTATTTAAAGGGATCAAAGCTGCATGATCACAAGTGAATATTTAGTTAAGGGTATAAATGACATATTGAATTTTATTGTTATATTAGTTTAATGGTAGCTTAATATAACATTCATCACCTATATTTTTCTCGTTTATTCACACATTTCATTTCCCGTATGAAGTGGGAGATGTTGATAAATATCTATATAGATAATAGTTAAAAGTGATTAGGTCTAAATTTAATAGGATTAAGTTGAGAAAAACAATTTAATCTAAAACATTTATTTAATAGTCATAACACACGTATAACTCTTTTATATATAAATACCACATAATAGATAAATTTTAATCTATTATTTTTTTATGTAAGTAAATGAACACTCTTTCTAAAACTCTACTCATTCTCTCGGGTACCATCAAAAGCTAAAGGGATTTGTAACATGTGTTAATTGAGTGACTCTAGTAGCCACTAAGAAACAAGTTTGGTTTGATTCTTGTTCGTCCATGGACATAAGAGCTTGTAATTTAAATGAGAAAATCCTAATCAATTATACTTGATATGTGTTCTCAGAAAATCTTTTTTATTTTATTTTATTTTTATTTTATATCAACATAAACAATTGTGAAAGATCCATAGCCTTGAAAATAAGGCAAAGGACATCCAAAAGGATGTAACAATAGCCTTTGTCATGCATGTTTAGACCATTAAAATAGCCTCTACACATACAAATTCATGGTTGTCACAATAACCTTTGTTCATACAATTTTTTGTCATCAAAACAGTCCATATACACACAAATTTATGGTTGTCACAACAACCTTCATTTATACACATTTAAACCATCAAAAGAACCTTTATACACGTAAATTCATAGTTGTCACAACAGTCTTTGTTCATATAATTTTTAGCCATCAAAATAACTCTTATATACAAATTCATGGTTGTCACAACAATCTTTGTCTATGCATATTTATGCCATCAAAATAGCTCTTACACACATAAATTAACAAGAAATTCAAACAAGATTTTCACCTTCATTCAATACCCTCACTAGTCGGGCCTAGTACATGTTTTTCCCAACATTTCTTTTTAATAACCTTCATAATTTTACTTTTTTTGTACGTAATTCAGGATATTTTAAAAAATTAACATCAAAATAGTCATCTTCCCTAATTTTACACTAGAACTCTATAATTAGCAATTGAAAATGTCTTTCCCTTTTAAAAAAAGTAGACGTGAAAAAAAAAAAACAAGAATTAAGTTAGAAGGCACTTTACCGATCTAATTTGAAGCTATTCAATCCATTTTTTGGCTTTATTTCTTAAATTTTTCATCCGTCTCCAAAAATTCTCATTATTCTCCATAGCCTTCAACTTTTCAAATCCTTAACTCTTTTTTATGTTCAGTTTAAGATGTTTCTCTCACTTCTTTCACTAACTATTATTCTAAACTCTCACTTTGGAGTGAAGGTTGTAAGTAACAAAGAAGAAGAAAGCTTTCTTTCTTCTTTCATGGTCGACGGCCTCAAATATATATAAAAAAATAATTTCATGTAATTTACAAAAATATCCCCCGTTTATACACCTTATAGTTTTGTTCCTACATGCACACATCCAGGTACGAAATAATCAAGTACTAAATATATGTTATAGTTAAATGGGAAGTAGTTAGTGAACAAATTGTATTATTTTATTTTCTTAATCCAGCTAATACCAAACTCTAAATATTATTTTATTTTCTTCAAAAATAAAATTTAATAATACAAGGATTCAAACCTTGATCTTAGCTCACCAAACCTTAAGTTGGTGTTATTAACCACTTAGTCACACCTATTTATTTCCATAGAACTTCAATCATAAATATTTTTCACATACATTATTATTATTATTATTATTATTATTATTTCTTGGGTTTACAAGAAGTTTATAAGATTTATCACTAATTAACATTTCATGTCCTAATTTTTTGTTATGTTATTGCATCCCAAAATTAAATTAAATCAGTAAGAGTTTTTATCCCAATTTATAACAATTCTCCATCTTAATTTTATCATTTTGTTTTTTTTTTTTTTAGAATTTAACAATGAACGTTGGTTTTTTGATTTTCAGACCAGGAGTTTACGGGTTTTCCCACAATATTGTTCTTACTTCTTAGTAATGCGCGCCTTCTGTTGGTCAGCTGTCTTCTTACAAGACTCTATTATTAGATCTAGCAGGCCTTCCAATTTACATGTTACCAATATAAATGGTCGTGGATCTTTAAAAAATATCTAGAGATAATAAGTTTGAATAAGCAATGATTAGCAAAGTAATCTAAAAAAAATTCATTATCTTAAAGAAATCATACCCAACAATATTGAATTTAGACACAAAAGCTAAATTAAGATATAAATTCAAGGATCTATATATGTTGTATAAATCATAAATTAAAAATCAATATAAATTTTAAAATATTAATAATCAAAAGATTATTAATTTTTCATCTTGGTAGGTAGACGAGACATTTATCTCAATCTAAACTACACAATAATCGAGCAACAAATCATGAAGATTTATGTTCATATCAAGCATGGAACTTGCAAAAAACACTAAAGAAAAATATTAAATTTCACAGTAGAGAAAGCAATTAAATAAGTAAATTATAGAAAAGAAAAGATGCTAGGAAATAAAGAAAGCATGTAAAGGGAGTGAGAAATTAATTAGTTAAACATAAATACAAAGCATGAAGCTAAAAATAAACATACAAGAAGTAAATTGAAAAGGAATAAATCACAAGGATAAAACCTGAAAAAGCTGTGTCAAAACTTTCTATCGAGGCAGGCAAAAGAAAATACAACAAGGGTGCTTCTCTATTTATAATATTCTAAGACCTAAGATTTACTTGCAATACAAGCAATTAGGAAAGATAATTTAAGCTGATTAAAAGTGTCTATTTACGAATGTGGTTGTAGTCACAGTTATTTTTTAAAGTGTTTTTGATGCTAAAATACATCAAAATAATATTTTTTTATTTTTTAAAAATTATTTTTAAGATCAACGTATCAAAATAATCTAAAATATTAAACAAATTAATTTTTTACCAAAAAAAAATAATTTCTTTAAAAACACGGGTTGTTAATGACAAATATTACTGTGCTAATAGGTCAAGGAAAAAAAAGCTAAACAGAATAGGACATTAAATTATTTTAAAAGAATAAATAAAAAATAAATAAAAAATAAATAAAAAACACTACCCTGAAGAACTTATAGAATCTTCAAGAATAATCTCGGCCAATTTTCAGCTTTCTATTGAACAATTCCTGCTGGTTTGGAATGTTTGTTTTGGACGTTAATAATCTTTAGGAATAAAGATGGTAGAAATTGATCTCAACACCAACTAGTGGACTAGCGTGTCTCATACCAATCCACAACTTCTACAGGAGTTCCGTGTTATTTATTTCCGGTTTACGTCGTCTACTACAATTCTTTTAGGATTATTTGATTCTATATCCTAACTCCGATTAATTTTTTTTAATATTAAAAAATATTTTGGCTTTATTGATATTTTTTCTAGTATAAAAAAAATAAAATGTGTGGAAATTGATTTGATATAACTTGATTTTTTAGTCGGTTTAAAGATAATATATATAACTGATAAAAATATAGTTTGAATCAAAATTAATATTTAAAATTTGTTTTTTTATAAATATTGAGACAATAATATATAAAATAAAAAAAATAAAAAAAATACTAAATAATCTCTTTAATTTTACTAAACATAATGTTTTTGGAAGTAAATTATAAATTATAAATTAGTTCATTTATTTTTTTAAAATGAATCAAATAATCTCTTTAATTTTTATAATTTATTAATTAGTTTATATGTTTTTAAATTTGTTTATAATTCTTTTTAATTTCATATTTTTTTTAGTTTAGTTTATTTTTATTAATATATGAAAGTAAATAATATATAAAGATAGATGAGGAAATATATATTTTTTTGAGATAAAAATAATTTTAAATTAAACATTAAAAAAATTGTTTAATTTCTAAAATTATAAAGGCTATTTAATTTGTTTTACAAAAAATAATAATTTATAATTTATTCCATTAGCTACTTAGAATAATAATAAGTTATTGAATTTAAAGTGTATTTGAGAGTAAAGTTGCATTTATTTTAAGATATTTTTTAAAAGGATTTTTAAAATAAATTATTTTTTTAATTATTTATATTAACATATTAAAATTATAGAAAAATATTATTTTTAATGTATTATAAAGAAAAAAACTTTTGAAAAGAGACAGCGAAACACATTCTTAGCCGGTCACCGCGTCACGCCACCTCCCTAGGTAGCCAAAAACAAATTCTAGGGTTTCAGTCGAAGGTGTCGAACTCCAAAGATGGATCTGGAAGTGTTTGGCCGCCACGCTCTGCTTTTCGACGACGATACGATGGCGTCTTTCGTCAACTCCACCGATGCACTTGTCGAATGGAACTCTCTCTCCATCGATCGTTACGACGTCCGACATCTCCTTTCCTCTCCCCCGCCGCCTCGCTCTCGCCACCGCCATAAACATCACGACTCTCTCGAATCTGAGCTCGATCACGATCGCTACCTCGATTTAACCTATCCCTCCCTTCCACAAGGTATTCTTTCTTTAATTTATTATTTATCTTGTATTGTTTAATTCAAATACATGTATTTTTTGTTTGCTCCAAAATTTAAATTCAGTATTTAGGGTAAGGTTTGGAAATTTGTGGTAGATGATGAGCTTGAGCTTAGAAGAATTGGCAATGATAACTTTTATTTTAAATTATTGTTTTGCTAGTTTGGATGTGTGTGTGTGTGTGTGTGTTTGTGTGTGTGTGTGTGTGAAATTGGATCTTTGTGAAATTATAGAATTATAAATTAAAAAAAAAATATGTGACTATATACTATATAAATATGTATCACCTTCTGTATGCTAGAAGCTTATATCTTTGTTAATAGATGGGAGTGATTTGCTTCTCTCTCAATTGAAGAACATTGTAGTTTGTTTTTGGTATCCAAAAATTAAAGAAACAATTCCTCCACTTGATTTGAATTTTAGTGTGAAAAAAGGTTAATTAAGTGGATGCTATGTACAGGCACCTCTCCTTTAACAAACGATGTCTAGTTACTAGCTCTATATGTCCTGGCTACAGAACTTCTCCGTTTATAATGTTCGTTCGAATACACGTTACTGGTTTCAATTAAATATGAATTTCCTTTTAATATTGTGTTCAGATAAAAATTGGGAATTTAGGTAATAGTTTGTCATTTGCATGAGTGGTGTATGTTTTCAATTACCTTTCCCAAGTTTGCAGGATCAAAATGATTTTGCTAAAGATGTAACTTTCAGAGAGACAAGTAAGACATTTCTTGCCTTTTCTTTTGAGTGTCTACTGTTTTCAGTGCTGATACCCTTTTGATGTCATGTATATAGTTTTGATTTCATTTTTAGTAAGATGACCTAGTGTTCATTTGATTTTGATCTCCTTTTCTCTTATTTTTAGACTTAGATACAGAGGCAGTTCAGGAGATTGCTGGTGTCTATAATGCGGTTTCTTTTACATATGGAAACCATCACACTGACCAAAAGAATGCTGATACCGAGTCTAGTTTTTGCCCCTCTTTCCCAGTGCCTGAACACTTGGTTCAAAACTTGGTGAGTAGACTTTTTTTTTACTGTTGACATTGTATATTTTTTTTATTGTTAAATCATGATAATGTTGTTTGTTTGATGCCTGTCCAGTGTGGTCAAATATAGTTGTCTAAGGTGCATGTGTTTTTCTAAGGCTTACCATGTCTAAGTTTCAGATGCTTGGAGCAGAGATCGGCGTCCTTCAAGGTTGCCATTCACAGGCACCTTGTCTTCTTTTGATGTCTTGACAAGGGGCCATGCAGGTGGGATTAGGATGGAAAAAAAAATGTTACTTTGACAGGAATCTTAATCTCTAGAGAGCAATCGGATGATAGATGTCTTCACTGAGCGCTGTGTTTTTATATTTATAGTTATCCTAATACATCAAGAATCAGGAGTTTTTCTTGGGAGTATTCAGCTAGATGTCTATTTTACTGGTATTGTGCTATGCTTAAATTTCCCACCATTGAGGAGGATTTATTTTTTGTCCATTTTTCAGCCTCCAACAGAGAAGGTGCATCAGATCATTGCAAGAACTGCCATTTTTGTTAGCAAACATGGTGGGCAATCAGAAATTGTTTTGAGGGTCAAACAGGGAGACAACCCAACTTTTGGGTTCTTGATGCCTGATCATTATCTTCATCCGTACTTTAGGTTTCTTGTTGATCATGAAGAAATTTTGAAGTCTGTCATTGATAGAAAAGCTATAGAAGAAGAAAAGAGAGTGGAGAATGTGCTTGACCAAGCAGGTGGTCCAGCTGGAGCATTGTCATTGCTAGGTTCTATTTATGGTTCTGGAGAGAATGAAGAAGGTGCAACTGCGGATGCCCCAGCTGTTTTAGAAAAGGACCCCAAGGAAGCTGTTAATGCTGATTCTGTGATCATCTCTCCTGGATCAGAAGAAGGCGGTTCTTCTCTAAATTTAGCTGGTAAAGGCAAGGCAAGTTCCAAGCATCCAGTTACTCCTTCAAAAGAAAAAGCTCATTTGGTACGAAGAAATCGTTCCATCAGTGTAGTTCAGGCTGGAACCACAACTAGGGTGAGGAAAGAAGGTGATTCCTTGGACATGGTTTCCTCTACTGTGGATAAGTTGCAGGCTTCTGATTCATCAAGCCTGTCCAAGGTGGAAGCATCTATTTTGGAGCCTCCATCTGATTTGAAGAGGGTGGTTGAGAAGATAGTTGAGTTCATTTTGAGGAACGGGAAAGAATTTGAGGCTGTCCTTGTCCAGCAGGATACTAAGCATGGAAGGTTCCCATTCCTTCTGCCATCTAATCAATATCATCCCTTCTATCTAAATGCTCTTCATAAAGCTCAGGAGGTGCGTTCTCCCAAAACCTTTTTATGTTGTGCTTTTTGCATTGGATGCCTTGTTTATAAGGGGGGTTAATGGATCGCACATGGTTTGAGTTATGATTTGCAGTTGTGCTATCCTCTATTTATCAATATGCTATCAGAGTATGAATTTATGGAGGATTATTTGCTTGTTAGGACAGTTTGAAGTATTTTCGTTTAAATTGATTATGGTGGTGTCATCATGTATTGACTGAACATGACAGATATTTTTCAACTTCTCTGTTGCTGCTATTTCTTTAACTGCTTTCATTGGTCTTATGATTTAATTTTCTAATGTCATAATGAAATTTTTTTTTTATCTGCTCTGGCTTGCTGATTTCTCTGATGTTTCTTTGTTTGCAGTCAAGGTCATCTGGCACTGGCTTCATTTCTGAGAAGCTTGATTCCTTGGCGCATGGGATGGGCAGGAAAACAGCACTTGAAAAAAGCGATACCCTTTCATCATCTGATATACCATATGATTGCAATAGGAAAGAGAAGTTTAAAATGGTCATTGGAAAGTCAAAGAAGGATGGACAAGACCCACCTTCAAAAGCCACCCCACCTCAAGTAGGTGTCAGTGTGGATGCAGCTGCAGCAATTCTTCAGGCTGCCACTAAAGGTGTCAAGAATCCCCGTTTAGAAATACTATCAAAGACATCAATAAATGGCATCATTCAAGGTCCTAACACTGAAAGTGGGACACCCAGTGGCCCTAGCAGCTTGCTTTCCCAGGCTCAAAGTTCCAGCAAAAAGCTTGATCATGGTGAACCTGGGGCTTCTATTCCTGTGGTGAGGGCTATTGCGCAGACAGCTGCTATTGCAGCAGCAAGTGAGGCTGATTCTTCTGAAGCCAGCTTGACAAGAGAGCAGAAGTTGAAGGCTGAGAGACTGAAACGGGCAAAGATGTTTGCAAGTATGATAAAAAATGGAGGAGCTGCACCATTAAGGAGTGAATCATCGCGTGGGCTATCTGCAGAACCACCTGAATCTGGGCTCTCTGCTTCAGGCACTCAAATTGTAAACCTCACAGGCTTTGAAAGGGAAGGCAGCTTATGCCAGTTAGATGTTAATACTTCTGATAAAGTTGAGAAGAAAGAATCAGCTGGTGGCCATAACGAGCGACGATCGAAGAGAAAGTACCGCTCAAGATCTAAAAGAGAAGAAGGAGAAGGGGAAGAAGGGGAATTGGAAGAAATCCGGGATCAGAAACTTGTCAGGAAGAAACAATCTCGTTATAGCTCACATCAGAGTAGCAATAGACGCAAACAAAAAAGAGAAAATACTTTGTCCAAGGACAAAGATTATCAGCATGGGCATAACCACAATCATACTTCAGATGATGAGCATGATCATGCTCAAGGTATCTATACTGATGGCGAGCATAAACAGAAGCATTATAGTTCCTCTGATTACGAGAGTAGTCACCATCAACATGGGTGTAAGCGTAGTTCTCTTGAATCTCATCTTAGGCACTCTCAACACAGGTATAAGCATGATTATTCCTCTGATGATGAGCATAGGCATTCTCGGCATGGGCATGAACATGATACCTCTTCTGATAACAAGCGCAAGCACTCTCGTCGCAAGCACAAGCACAAGCACAGTAGTTTCTTAGATGATGAACATAAGCATTCTCGACATAGAAGCAAGGGCGGCAACTCTTCTAACGAACATTTTCAATATGAGCATAAGCATTGTAGCTCCTCAGATGATGAGGATCTGCATCATAGAAAATCTGTTAAGCATGTGAAGAAATCTCTCTTGGAAAGAGAAGCTGACTTGGAAGAAGGGGAGATCCTTACAAAATCAGATCAATCAAAAGCAAGTGGGGGTGGAGATGGTGTTAGTAGGGAAGCTTCTGTAGATTTATCAAAATCATATAACGATGTAAGGTCTTCTTCTCGGCCATCTGAAACCACTGAGGTTTCTGATGACCTTAGGGCCAAAATACGGGCCATGTTGATGGCAACCTTGTAAGTAGCCACAACATGGATCAGCAGGTTTTGTTTTGTTTTTTAAATGTAGAGTATTTTGTATTGTATTTGATTTTCAATTTTTGGGGGTCCTGGATCTAAATAGGAATTTATTTTTGTACCTGGTTTTGTTAAGATATAGTTGTATTTCTTTATATGTGCTGCTTGTGCAATTTGAATTTCATTTGCATTGATGTAGCAACATGCAAATCCCCAGTGATTGCTTTTTCATGTTTTTTCTATAACCTTAATTATTAATTAACTATAACTATAAGACATCAGTTGTGTTTTATCGTGCGAATCTATTGTGTGAAAAAGTTGATTTTACCTTTGGTCAGCGATGTTAACTTGAGGGGTATATTGATTTTTTTTAGGGGTTTATCATTAATTATGTTAAAGAAAAGGTGTTAATTAATAATTATATATTTTTTACAGTATAATTATCAAATAACCTTTTAAAAAATTCCCTTGGTTTAGGGGCTTTGCGGGTTTTTTATTTTATTTTATTTTTTGTATATGTTAATTACTTAAATATCTATAAAAAATAAACTCTTTTTACTATGGATACAAGATTATTTTTGGTTTTGTTTTTTTGTATTTATTATGTTGGGTTATGGGTGATTTAGTATTTTAATATATAAAAATTAATTTTAAATTCAAAAAGCTGCTAGCATCGCCCGCGCATTTTGGGTGGTGCGTGCGGCGCCTACACAATGCTAAATGCCATTGTCTGGGGTGGCATTCAATGCGCCTTAACACCCCTGTCACGATGGTGAGGCGAGTATTCGTCGCCAGCGCGTAGAAGGGTGTCGGTAAGGTGTTTTTCCCTTGTTTTCCCTCTCTCCATCTAGAAAAGTGTGTTGGCCATTGCAAAAAAACAAAAAAGTGTAACTATTTGTTTGTTAAGTTAAATTAGATCCTCATTTTTTACAATGTATTTGATCTTGAATCAATTATTAAGTTAATTTATTTTTTCAATTTCATCCCCTGATGTTTTATTTTTATATAAAGTTTGGTCCTCATTTAATTAATGTATTTGGTCTTGAATCATTTATAAGTTAATTATTTTTTAAATTGCATCCATATACACTTGTTTTTATATTAGATTTGGTCATCATTATTTTAATTATGATGTTTTTGGTCCTGAATCTTTTATTGAATTCATTTGTCTTTGGATTTCATCCCTTAACATTTTATTTTTATATCAAATATAGTTCTCATTCTTTTTATTGTTAGTTTTTAGTTGTTTTTCTCCTTTTCTTAATTGAAATTGTTTTTCAATTTCACCCCTTATGATTTGGTGTTTTTTTTTTAATTCTTTTGATGTCAAATTTGATTCTCTTTCTTTTCAAATCTACATATTTTAAATCACTTTTTTTTTCATGTTTATCCCTAATTATTTTAGTTGATTTAGAATTTTACGTTATTATTTTTTTTTGTTTTCCTTTTACGTTATGGCCTCATGATTTGTGTCATAAATTTTGAAGGTTAAATCGGGTTTGCTATAGTCATTTTTAATTATTTTTAAAAATTTCATCCATCATCATTGAGTTTGTTGAAAATTGATTTTCTTTGTTTTTTTATGTTTTGGATTCTTTTGTGAATTTAATTTTTCTTTTTGATTTTGCCCTTCAATTCAATATTTTTTGAAAATTAAGATTTGACATGATACCACTTGCAGGTTTTGACGACTTCACTTAGTTATGTTGGTGTTTTGTTTTATAATACTTTTTGTCATGGATTGTTTTTTCATGATTTCATCATTCTACAGTTTGATTCATGGAGTTTGACGATGATTATTTTTTTAGTTCTCTTTCTATTATGTTGAGTCGTTGATTTTTTTTTCACTCTTTAGAATACAATAATAGTGCTTTGACATTGTTTTTTTCAGGTCCAAAGAAATTGGCCCGGCCTGTGGCGAAGCACGACCATCAATCTAGTCTTTCTTATAGCTAATGCAAGCTGCTACTGTAGTTGCTTTTGGCAAGAGTTGGCCTCGCTGCATTGAATAGCAAGACCACTGCTTTTAACTTAACGGGGGAGAAGTGGAGAGGTGGTTGCTTCCGCCTTAATATTTGTTTTTTCTTAGAAAACGGTCATTTGGGTACGTTTACTGTTTGGAATAATTAGGCTTTGGTTATATTTTGATTTCATTTTCCTTAAAGAGTTTGGTTATATTTGTTGGAAAGTTTCTTTTTGTTCTAATCTTGGTCGTTCATCCTCTCTCTCTCTCTCTCTATCTCTCTCTCTTTCTTGCACAGTTATAGAGAAACACTGTTTCTTTTTAAGCGTTGACCGATAGAGGAAGCATGTTTTCCTTTTCTTTTTTCTTTTTTTAATGTCTTTCATCTATCATATTATCAAATTTTTTTTCCAAAATAAAATTTGACTTCTTTAAACAATGGCTGGCTAGAAGAGAATGACAGAAAGATAATCCATACCTGGTTGCTTAATCGAAGAATTGAGGCACCAATGACTTTTTGTTGTTTGGTATAAATTTTCTCATATTATTTTATACTCTTATGAATTTGATAATTTCATTATTTTTTTGTTGATCAGTTATTGAATTTATTTTTTTTGCTGAATTAAATTTTAAATTTGGGCTGTTTGAGATCAATTGAACTGTTTTTTTTTCTTTTCTTAGCAAATTTATAGAAAACAAAATAGGGCAAAATCTCTTACTTTATATGAAATACGCAAATGCAAGCAATCAAGGAAGGCTCCATGTAGCCTTAGGAGCAATTGGACGCTATTAATGTAATATTTGATGGAATTCGATGCTAAATTTCAGAGGGTCAAAGCATTAGATAAAGGATATTAGAACACATTGTTTTATTCAATATTTACTTTAGATATTATTTATGGACAAATATTCAATTATAATTCTAAAAATTGCTTGTCAAAACAATTTCATTACGAGTCAGATAAATTGATATCATTTTGTATTGGCAAGTATTAGAATGATGCTCATGATCTATACATAGGATGGTGAGGTTTTGGGATGATTTATCCTGGTTTGTACGAGTCATTTACAAGTTTGGTGGATTTTTACCACTTCTCTACTGCATTGATTTGGGTTAGTTGAGATGGCCATCACTATAAGACACATGAAAGAAAATCAGCCTTTCTTTCTTCTTTTTTGTTGATCTATCAATTTAGGGATTGATCGAATTTGTTTGTCAATGGTTGTCCCACCATACTAGTAGTCCCACTCAGTGTTTTTAAACTCGGCCCGGTGGTCAACCCGACTTAAGGCCCAGGTCACGAGTTTTGAACGGCTCATCGGGTTTTGACCAGTTCAACCTTAATTTTTTTTTTTATAAATCAAAATGATATCATTTTGATAAAAAATAAAAAATAGTCAATGAATTGCAATCAAGTTTTTGACCGGGTCTTGCCGGGTAAATCGAGTTACCAGGTTAGCCGGGTTTTAACTACCTTTATTTTTTCATAAACTTAACCTGGTTCCAGCCTCGGGTTAGCCGGGTCTCGGGTTGACCTCCCGGGCCGGGTTATAAAACTATGGTCCCACTACACATGTTAATTTGTTAATTGATTGATTAATTCTTTAATTAATATGTTATTTGGTACTTGTTCCTTCCTTTCTATGAAGAGAGATAACACATGAAAACTTAATCTCGAGCAAAGATAAGTAACAATATTACAAATCATATGAAGTGTGGAAGTTTTTACTTTGTTCAACAAGTTAAGAGGTTAACGTATATAATGCTAAGGAAACTACAAACTAAATAAAAATAGTAAAGCAATAAAAATAAAAGAAAGTTGTAAAGAAAAACTGTAAGTTATAATAATTAAAAATAATAATAAATTACAGAAAACTTGTAAAGAAATTATATGTATAGGGCTAATTATCATTTCCAACTGCTAGATGACATATTTATAATATAATGTCGATTGAGTTTCGTATAAACTATAAATTATAGTCCTAAACAAACTATCAAGAGTAGAAAAGTATTTTAAAATCTAAATTCTAATATAATTCATACCTTTTATTTGCATGCCTTATATGTTGGAATTCTAATTTTACTACAACATTTGATAACATTAACTACTAAAAACTTATATTCTGAATATGAATTGATTGACGATTAATAAAGTGAAAAGTGAATCCTCATCTTCTTTGTTGATGATCGACCTTAGTTATCTACATTGGTTTGCTAAAAACCACAAAGTGAACAATTATCGCTTTTGATCAAATGACACATCATTATTTATTTTTGTTATAAACAACACTCTTCATTTTTTTTTATTTAGAATAAATGAATGAATATCGACCTACCTCCTTAAATTGATCAATCAATAAATTAACCATCGATAATGTGATAAATCGAGTGTTGTTCCTTTAAAACATCAATTATGTTTTGCTTTCTAACATATCAACCAATTAAGTAATTTTAAAATGAAGTATTATTTGGCTTTGATATGATACCTATAATTATAAGAACTATCATGCTAAATATCTATCTAAAAATTTCTGAGCTCTTTATCTTCTTTCCAAAAAATCTCTAATTTCTATTTGCAAAAACCAAAGATTCTTAGAAACCTTATGCTTTGTTCTTTAAAAATGGCACTCCTACCTTCTTTATGCTATAAAAACCTTCTTTAATTACCCATTTTCAAAACCTTACTAACTGCATCCCTAACATTAACTAGGAAATTATAAGGAATGCCCTAAAAGATATTACTAAGGAATGTCTATATTCTTATTAAGAAGAAATCCTCCTTATAGGACTTTGTCTTTTCCTTTTGGACACCAAAAGAGAGACTTTTGCTTTAATATTATCATATCAAACTCAACATTTAGGAGAAATCTATTATAACATGGCCTCACATAGTCACTTTGGATTGCATCAACTGGCTAAATTGAATGTCACTTTAGTGATAAACAAAACTATCTAGGAAACTCTTGTAGCTCCTCAGATGATGACGATATGCATCATATAAAATCTGTTAAGCATGTGAAGAAATCTCTCTTGGAAAGAGAAGCTGACTTGGAAGAAGGGGAGATCCTTAGAAAATCAGATCAATTAAAAGCAAGTGGGGGTGGAGATGGTGTTAGTAGGGAAGCTTCTTTGGATTTATCAAAATCATACAACGATGTAAGGTCCTCTTCTCGGCCATCTGAAACCACTGAGGTT
>Ga0325402_1000424_pt1 | contig 29051 bp, 12 predicted proteins | sample PopdelMetagenome_22_FD_207212 | JGI IMG/M metagenome (GOLD analysis project Ga0325402, IMG submission 207212) | Populus deltoides microbial communities from Bellville, Georgia, United States - Xylem-PdKOR-R3 | ecosystem: Host-associated > Plants > Phyllosphere > Stem > Wood/Secondary xylem... | reverse complement strand
GGCACACAGAGATAGGATATGGAAGATTAAAGCATAATGATTCATTAAATGAGATTGCATGAATCATATTTGACAACTTTTAACCCTAACCTAGGCATTCAAAACCTAAAAAGAATGATTGATCCAATATAGGCATTTAATAGGAAAATAAATGGCATGAAAAAATTATATATTGGCCCCTAATTTAATTGAAGTATATAAAACAAGTTGAAACATCAAATGATGAGAAATCCAAAATCTGTAGCTAAGAATGTTCAAAAGAAAACAAAAAAAAAACCCAGAATGTGCCTTATACTTAGAATTTAGCCTAAAACTTAGAAGCAAAACATAAACTTACCAAAACTAACCTAGGCATGCCTAACTTGACTTGCTTAAACCATAAAAAATTCAAAAAAACAATAAAAAAAGATAAAATAGTAGCGTAAAGAAATAAAACTCTATATTTTTAGTAATGAATTTTCTTTATCATAAACATTATTACATCAATTTTAACACTATTTTTTTTTTATATAATCTTTAACATATACATAAGCTGGACTAAACCTAACATCGTGTCGAAGAACAAAATACGTCCATAGTCTAACCAAATGAATGCATTCAACCAAAATAAAACCAAGTGATCAACCTAAACTTCAAAAAATCAAAACTAACATTCAAACATACTAATTACATGTCTTTAACAATCCAAGAATATCAAGTTATATACTCAAAAATGTTTTAAACTTACTTTTCTTATCAAATGCATATTAAATCTAAGAACAACAATATACTAAACATAGCTTCTAAACTGAAATGAAATCAATAGAATCAATAACAAACAAATAAAATATAGACATGGAAGACATTAAAGGAGAGGTGTGTCCATTAAGTTACGCCATCTCATCAAAGTTTTAAGTATACCTTCTTGAATAATGTAGCTTTCATTTTTTGGGCTTTGTTGCTTTTTTTCTTTTTGTTCTCAGCTTTTAATCCTTAGCTTTAATAAACTTCTTCTTTTCTCCTTTCTTCCTTCAATTTTCCCATGATTTTCTTAACTTTTCTCTCTATCTATTCAAGAATTCTTCTTTGTTTTCTCCCTATTTTCCTCTCTTTTTCTCCTTTCATTGACCCCCCTCAACTCAAGAGCAACTATCCTTTTACAAGCAAACCAAAACCAGAAATTGCAAAACTATAGTGGTTATGCCAAGAGGTTTTATAAAAGATTTTTATTCCTTCTCTTCCAAAATCATCCCCTCTAAAATTGATGGTGTCTGGTCTTCTTTTATTCCTTTTGTAAACTAAAATCAAGCATGAGAAAAAAAACCTTGTAGTCTTTTCTTTCATGGTGAATTTGTTCTTCAGTCATAACTGATTGCGTTAGGTACTTTGTCAAGCTCTTGTAAACGAATCATTAATGGACCTGGATAATGTAGAGATGATGTAGATTTATCATTAGAAACAAACCACACATGATTTAGAGATCTAAAACTCCACATTCATTGATAGGAAGGTTGGCCCTCAACCTATTTGAATCTATCAATACAGGGGTGGTTAACTAGGGACAAGATGTTGTTGAGTTCATCGAGCCAAATAAGGTATAAACATTTGATGAGGATAGCTAATTCTTGTAGAAGAAGTTTTTCTCAGTCTATGGGTGTTGATTAAAGCTTTTAAGGTGGTCGAAAATGCCACGTTCGTTCGTCTAAAAGTAGCGACAAGAAGTTATTAAGTTCATCGAGCCAAATAAGGTACAAACATTTAATAAGGATAACTAATTCTGGTAAAAGAAGTTTTTCTCAGTCTATTATTGCTGATTAAAGCCTTTAAGGTGGTCGAATATGTCACGTTCATTCATCTAAAAGTAGCATCTTCAATAGCCTTTCGGTTGAAAAAGAAAAGGATATAGTGACTGAAAGACGTGTCATTCATTCTCTTCATTAAAGTCTTAGTGGCACGTCGTTTGTCAAAACCCTAAAACTTAGGGTCGAAATTTAAACACTTTTAATTAGCCCAAAAACTTCTAAACTTCTACAATTACATCCTTGGAAACATTGATTGAGATCTTTTGATTCTCGTGCCTTTTATTAATTAGTCCTTGGTTTATAGGTTATTTAATTTGACCCCTATTCCTCATTAAGCTTTCAATTTGTTCCAAATTAACCCCTTATTTAATCAATTTTAGTCTTCTGATGCGCGCACCTTTTTTACCTTCGTCTTTAGTTTTACGATCATTCAATTTGGTCCATAATCAACCTTTAACCTTCTTTCAATTAAGCTCCTAATCGCACCAATTTCGCTCTTCAAAGTTTCAATTAGGTCCTTTGTCTTCCAATTATTGTATATTAACCTGAATTAAGCCTCTAATTTTTTTTTAAATTGAATCCTTGATTGAATCCATAAAAACCTTTATAAGTTTAATTAAGTCTTAAACTTGATTAATTCTACCATTTTTTTACCCAATTGACTTTCAAATCTAATTTTTCTTCAATTAAGTCCTTAAATAAGTCAATTAATTAAACCTATTAGAAGTTTAATTAAATCCTTAGACTTAATTAATTCTTTCAATTTTGATCAATTTTGAATTTGAACCTCAAATTTCTTTCTATTAAGTCTTTCTTTAGCCCATCTTGTCAAAATATCTCAATCTAGCTATTCTTCTAGCATTTTGATATGTTGCAACTCAAGGGCTTATCTCTTTATATCATGAAAATATTTTGGATTTCAAATTTCTATTATTTTTTTGGATTTTTGAATAAAAAAGAAAAATATATATTTTTATAAAAGAATTTTAGGGATCTGAAATTGGGTCCTGACATGGTTAATGAATAAATTTGACACTAAATTAAAAATGGACTCCACTAAGTTTTAAGTTCAAGATTTTATTGGAAATTATTCTCCAACATAAGTTTTTTAACATGGAAAATTAAAATGATTAAAACAAATTATAAATAAATGAGAAATTGATCTCAAATAACCTTTGATTAACATGTTTTTGTGAAACCCAATGCCTTTTATCCCACATATAAAAAATACAAGATTTTTTTGTAATTTATATAGTGAGAAGTTGAAGAATTATAAATGAGCCTAAGAAAAGTGGTTTTTAGCTTAAGCCACACGCGTGCACGATCTCTCATATCGGTCTTGGGCTTGTTATATGGTTTAAAATAAGCAGCCTAAACAATGACATGAAAAATTTCATATAATTTTTTTATGTAAAAAATACATATAAATGTTATATAATTTTATGTCTTTATATGAATGATATGCTAATTTTGAGTAGTAATGATCACACGATCTAGTCTACTAAGAAAATATTAACTAATAAGTTTGACATGAAAGACTTGGTTGTTAAAGATTTTATTTCAAAGGAAAAATAATTGTCTTTTAAGGCAAAAAGAATTAGGTTTTTATTTTTTTATGACAGGTAATAATACGAACCAAGCAAAGTCAGATTCGGAATTTTGGCGTAAAATTTTCTATCATTCAGTTTTATGTTATTGAGCATAATTCTAAATCTAACCGTTGGATCGAGCTGAAACTTTACCAAAAGATTCCAAAGGTATTTGTCTAGTTGGGGTAAACTTTCAGATGAATCGGAGTTCAGGAAGGACATACGATATATGTCAGAACAGGCTATATAAATTTTGTTATTTACTTTCTTTTGACTTATGAACTTCTTCTTTAGTAAGTTTCCTTTTCCTACAAGGGTGTAACAATTTATTTTGGGAATCCCCTAGTTCTACAAGGATCTTTAATGGGCTGCAATATAGTTTTCAGGTGTGGCAATGATTCATTAATGTTTCAGAATTCGTTTCTTACAAGGATTTCTTATTCATCGTAGCTACACAAGGAAAGAAGGGCCGGTGATATTTAATGACATCTTGGTTTCTAGGATCATTGGGCAGATAAAGACTTAGGACTTATGAGCTTTATCTTTATTTTTGTTAGCTACAGCCCAAGGCTTCTTTGGGCTTAATTAATAATTTGTTTTCAGTTAGGATCTAAGACTTGTTTGGATCAGGTTATGGGCTTTTCAGTTTAGGGTTTATGGGTCATTTTTGTAAGTGGGCCAAATCAGTCCACTAGGATAGATCCATTAGGGTTAATTTCTCAAGAACTATTTAAACTCATGTAACCTAAATTTCAGCAGCCATTGATGAATATTACTTTTGAATTTTTTTAGTTTTGACGTGTGATAGTGATTCTTGCATTCTTCAGTTCTTGAACAAACTGAATCTGACTTGTCAAAAATTAACTGGCTTCGTGGCGTCATTCTACTTCATTCTAATAGTGTTGATGTCTTGGGGCAGATTTTCATTGTGTCACACTCCTATTAGATTTATTTCAATTTTTCAGGATCGGATCTCAATCTTGATTGTGGGTTGCGTGATCACAAAGTTCACATTAAGTAATTAAAGCAAACCAATGAAAACTAATTTTGGTAATTACCAAAAATAATTTTGCATCAATTTTGGTTTTAGAAAACAATATAAAAAGAGGTTAAAGAGGAGATATTTTGCATACCTTGCAGCAATTCATTCATTCATTCCTCCTGTCCTCCTCTTCTTCTTCTTTTACCTTTAGTTTCTCTAGCCTTTTGTTACTTTTCCTTGTATTCTAGATCGATCTTAGATTCTAGTCTTTTTTAAGAGAGATTTGAGTTCTCTTATTTATTTGATTCATAGACTTTCAAAGGAAATGTATTATTTAATAGTTAAATGTATTATTTAATAGTTAAGTTGTTGGGATCCTAGAGAACTATTTATTACAAGATCGTTTGTACCAGACGAGCATTTTAATCTTAAGAACAAATGGTTTAATCCTTCATAACAACACCTTCGTTCATTGTGTCAAATATTATCAAGAAAGTATCTCATACTAAAACTAGTTTTAGTTTGATATCTTTTGTTTTAAATATAATAATTTATTTGTATGTATTGGTAGACATGCAATAATATGCTTTGAATTAATTATAATTTTGAATATTTTTCTATATACTTGATATATACATTCTAAGAAATTGTTCCAATTAAATTATACACATTTTATTTTAGGGATGATCATTTTCAGTTGGGTTCGGTTTTTATCAAAAAAAATAACTAAACCGAAATTTTATTTTTTTATTAAAAAAACCGAAACCGGTTCAAACCGACCGGTTCGGTTTGGTTTTTTAGGACAAAAACCGGTTCAAATCGGTTTGACTCAGTTTTTTCGGTTTGGCTCAAGTTTGGCTCGGTTTTTTCCGGTTTGGCTTGGTTTTTTTTTGTTTGGCTCGGTTTTTTCCGGTTTTTTTTGCGATTTGGGTTCGGTTAAGTTTTTTCAGTTTCAAACTTATAAAACCGAAACTAAACCGAACCGATCAGTTTTTTTAAAATTTTAATCGGTTTTTTGGTTTTTTTTGCTCACCCTTACTTTACAAACTTTACATGCATGCTATTTGTAGTCATCATACTTTTTCACTTAAACTAAACAATTTCCATCTAAAACACCAACACCATTAATTTGTTAATAAGATTTCTCTCGACTTGTATATAAAATAAATAAACAAAGCATGAATCTTTTTTTTCTTTTTAATAAAGAGCTGGAGTTTTAAAAAACAAGTCGTGCAATGCCAGGCAGAACATTACAGCCATAGAATTGGGGGTGGGGGACTATCACTTTCCACGAAGTCGCTAACACAACTAACAGGAAAAGAAAGAAAGAAAGAAAGAAAAACTAAATCGGAGTGATATCACCATGAAGATCGATCTAAAATGGCTTCCTAATCACTGTCATTTTCTTGGAGTAGAAGTTCTGAAATTTAGTTAGGTGTTGACTGAATCTTTTCTCCTTTTCTTTTCGGTCGTTAGAAACTTGTGGCATTCAGACATTAATCCTCATGTCTTCAAACTCTTATGTAAATATCTCTTACATGGCTATTTTAAGGTCTTAAACTGAAGCCAGGTAAATCTATTAATTTGAAGTTGAACGAACAATATAAGGTAAAATCCTACATGCAGATAAAGATTGACGAAGGTCCCTTTTATACAAGGCCATGCCCTTAATTTAATTAAGGGCTTAGAAAAAAAAAGGCTAATTAATTAATGCTCCACCTCCTGCACGTTGCTTCATCTTAACTAATATATTTAATTTGTGAAGATTAAGTTGACAAAACTGAGTGAACTTGACAGGAATTTTGCAACGAGAAAGCAATGAGCATCCTCCTCCTAATCATTGACAAAATGGAGCATCAATCCTTTTCACCCCCACACGAATGCTAGTGATTAAACTGTTCTTGAGGTAAGAATATTTATTCATCGTTGAAAGTAAATTAATGGAGTTAGGTTTGGGACGTGGAACCAAAAGTCTAAATGGAATCTTGCTTTTTAATGGTAATGATGTATTACTGAAAGCAACTTACAACCAAACTCTTTGGGTAATTAGAATTAATTATAAATTTCTTAGTCACGGTCTTATGTATACAGTATATAAGCCCCTTGATGCGTGGTGATTGCGACTTGCGAGTGTTTTCTATTTAGAAGATGAAATCCATCCAATTACCTCAAGTCAATGTTCATGCACATGACATTTTTAATTAATAGAAGAATTCTAAGGTAGTAGCACTCCATCAACCAACAGTTATCTACTGATAAAACGAATGAACAGCTTTGTGTTTTTTTTTTTGTTTTTTCTTAACAATTTCAAGAGGGAGGCTCGGATCCCTGAAGCTGATCTCCTTTTAAATAAATAAATAAATCACACATGAAAAAATAAATAAATAAAACGGATAGTTTACGGCCTCCCCAGTAAACTATACGTTACTTTCCTTGCTTTGCCCATGATTCGTTGGAGAAAACTCTCAACAACATGGCCCAATTCATTTATATTTTTCTCCTTGGAGACTGGACATTCTAAAATACTTGGTTGCATATCACCACCACGCGCAAGGTACTACTATCACTGTCTGTAATATGCTGCGAGTTGGTATTTTAGTTTATAAATATGTTATCCAAGGGTTGGCACATTCGATATCAAGATGATTTTTTAAAAAATTTAATGAAAAAAACAAAATTTTAATATTTCTTTTAATTGTGTGTGTTTTTAACATGTTATACAAGAGTGTCACATTCGATATCATGATACATTTTTTATAAGTGTCACATTCGATATCATATTTTTTTAACATTTTTAACATTCGATATAACATTTTTAACATGTTATACACGTCCAAACCAGTGACCCAACTGGGCACTGTTGCAGGCATGCATGAATTATTCACACATGCTTGCAACAGTAACAAGGTAATTATATTACATTTGCACAGCAACAAAGGACTTGAATTTGCAAGGCGGGAAAGATGAAGAACTTACTTGGTAGCTTTAGAGATGAAGACGTGATGGAGGACTTGTGAGCTGACTGATCAAACGTTCTATCCTCTGTGTCTCCTTGTTTTTCTCTTCTTCTAGTCTCTTCTTATTTGTCTTCTTGTTTCTTAGTCTTCTTTTTTGTTGTGGCTTTTTTCCTAGGAAGCTCTACTTCTGGTATTTGTTGGAGACGAAGGTGATGGTGATGAAGACGTGAGGTTGCTAGTCGAATTGGACACTCTCCTCCGTTTCTTCTTCTTCTTTTTTTCTGTTATGAGTGTATCTTCGTTGTCCTCTGGTTATTTCCTCTCCCTTTTTTTTTAGTCTGTTTATATCCGTCTTTCTCTGATCTTACCCGGTTTTCTGCTTTTTCTCCTATCTTATATGTCCCCCTATATATGAGGCCTTTCTCTGGCTTTTATAAAGCCAGAGAAGGTCGTGTGTTCATGCCTCTAGAAATGAGGCACATTCCGTAAGGGATCGTGGGCCATGATCTGCTGGTTGTGTTTCTTGTTCATCCGGTCTTCAGGATGAGGACATGATGAATAGTGTGCGTTCAAAACGACACCGATTTCACCTGAAATGACTATTTTTAATTTGGCCCCTGAACTTCTGACATTTAACAATTGGGTCCCTGGTTTCATTAATTAAACAATTCCCAGCTCAAACTTCCAATTCTTTCAATTTTTTACCAAATTGACTCCTAAATTTATAATTCAATCCTTATTAGTCCCCAAACTTTCAATTTGTATTGTCTTAACTCAATCTTCAATTCATTCATTTTTTATTTCTTATTTTTTTTATTTGTTTTTGAAAAATTTTAAAATTAGGTTATGACTTAGTAGATTAAAAAAATTTGGTATTGTTTTTAAATTTTATTTTTTATTATAAAACAAAAAATTTGGTGTATGTAGAAAGGTTATAATCCATGCCACTTTATTTACATAGAAAGGTTATCATAATACATTAAGACTCAATTATTTTCAGGAACTTCCATAAGCCCAACAGACAATCCATTATTGATTGTAATAGTGGATTGTCGGCTCTATGAATGATTTTCTTGCCAGGCCTTTGATTTTCTCTTGGGTTTTGGTAGATTTATGGATAATTTTCTACGAGGAGATTGTTGGATGGGAGGTCATTGTTGGATTAAATTTCTATGTTCCTTTCTTTTTATTTGTATCCGTGTCTTATAGTGCGTGATTTGGTAAACGAGTGGGTTATCATGGTTGAATTATTTTTTTTAATTTTCTGCAAAGTTTCCTTTATTCTGCACCTTTACCCAAGTGTTGACATTTGTATTTGAATCTTAAACATAGCATGGAATTGTTAACTTAAGTATGCCTTCACCCTTTATATTCATCATACATAAACGCAACTCCAAATTTCATTCAATTTATGGAAACACTTATCATGATTCTAACTTTGATCGATATTTGTATGAAAAGCGTATAAGATAAGGAATTATAATTAGCATCTACTGAAATAGAACTTCATACATTTCTTATTTATATATATTTTTGAAAACTAAGATCATTATAGATATAATATGGTCATAAGTAAGTTCATACACAAAAGGTTAATGATATGAACCAAGTCAGATCAGAATTTGGCCGTAAAATATATGTTGACCAGTTTTGCGAGATTAGACATATCTTTCAAACCGTACATCGAAACGAGCAAAACTTTTATAGAGAGATACTATACACATGGAACTATATTTTGGTGAATTTGCAGATCAAATAGAGTTCTGAAATATATTATTTTAGAGGATCGAAGTTACTAGATAAATCTTGTTAAATCTGTCAAACTAGACCTTTGTGTACTATTTAGGACATTTCTCGAGATACCGGTGGAAGTTTATTGCGATTCAAGTTGGGGTGGAAACTAAACATCTCTATCTTGGTGACAGCCTCTCCTTTTTCCCTAAATATACTTCTTTGAACTACTCTATGGCATCGGTTATAACCTTCACCCTTTCCTTTAGAGACCCTTACTAGTCTAAAACCAAAGACCTTTCAAGCATATAGAGGTACAATGCCTAGAGGCCTCCTAGTTTTCTTTTACAGTAGTCACCCCCTTCTGAGTAGAGAACTTCAAGACCAAATATTATGTATTTATGACTACATTGATTTTGTGCAAAAATGATCTTTCAATTATGATGTTGTAGGTCAGAACCATATTTATCACCATAAGGGTTTGTTGAAGAGTAAGGCACTTAGGGTCAGTGTCAATTATGACTGAGATCTCCAAAACACCCTTCACTAGAACTCCTAACCCTTTAATCCAAATTAAAAGAGTCTTTATAAGAGTCATCCTTAAAGGATCTATCCCTATTTAGGATATCACGTCTTTGGACAGGATGTTAATTGAGTTCCTATCATCCACCAACACCCCCGTGGACTTGATGATTAGCTAGAACCATGAAAATCACCAGTACGTCCTCATGGGAGTATGTCACCCCCTCTTCATCTTCTAGAGTGAAAGTGATAGGCTCGTGTTATAGGTTCTACTGATGAACAGTTGTCAGGACCTGTTTTTCATGTTTTTTTTCAACTAGAAGTATCTCCTCTAACTGAGGTGCCCTCTAAAATCACATTGATCTTAGGTAAGGCTTGAGTAGATTGGTTGGGCTCTTCTCTGTCTCGTTCCATATGGGCATGTCCCTTGACAAGTTGCTTCAAATAACCCTTGGCTATCAACCTCTCAATCTCTTTCTTCAACATGATGCAATCTTTTGTATCATGTCCTTTATCCTTATGGAAAAAACAAAACGTCTTGGAGGTGCATGTGTGTAGAGGCAACATCATAGGAGGTAGATATTGAACAAAATCTTTCCCTTTAATGGTTGTAAAGACTTTTATGAGAGTGACATTCAGGGAATTGTATATCTCCTCTTAAAGTATTGCATGAGCTCCCTCATTGGCCTTTTTTTACCTTTCTTAGAATTATTTTCTTTGCTGATAGAGTGATTTTATTTGAAAGGTTTCTCATTCTCAACCCCTTAGAAGAAACAAAAAGGCTCATGTCTTAACATACTAGCTTTTTCTACTCGTGTATGATTTTGCATAACATGTTTTACCTTCAACATGCTTTTATCTTATGGCATACAAGTCTAAGGAGAACGTTACCTCACTTCACTTATCCTTTGAGGCTACTAGCTCAATAAATTTCTCCATCTTGAACATTTCTTTGTCAAACCTCTTCAAATATGTCATAATAGATTCTCCTCCTCATTATGTAACACCAAAGAGTTATGTGAAGCTTCTCTTGACAGGTATACTGGTGTTAAACCTTGACACAAGTTTAGCACAAAGATCATTAAAATCCATGATAGAGCCTAGCTCCATGTTATTATATCAGGCTTGTGATGACCCTTTAAATGTTGTAGGGAGGATCTTGTACATAATATCACCATCTTAGATGACTAACTCAAGACTATTATGCATGTTTTGGAGATGTTCTCGTGGATCTGTCAGACCATCGTAGTTGTCCAAAGTCATCTTTGTGGAGATGTACTTCATAGAGATGAGGATGTGCAAGACTCATCTAGATAAAGGTACTCCATTTATCTTATGAGGATCATAGACTTCATCTTGAATATATTTACCAGCCAAACTTCTCCTTGAATATTTTCTAATGAGCTCTAGGGAGCTGGAGAATTCTAGCGTGGAATGGCTGGATTAATAGCTAACTTTTATTCCATGATGTCTAGAGAAATCATACCTAGAGTGACCACTTATTGGGAGAGCCTTACTTCGACGAGAACAACCTCTAGATGGGCTAGGAGATCGTTAGGGTGGAAAGCTCTCCGTGTTGTTTTGCCCAACCTCCTCTGTATAATATAATTATCTCCTAGCCAAGGAAACAGCTTATGGTTGAGAAGCTGGGACTAAGGGAGCTACATCATGTGTCAAGGCTTGCTAGAGTGGCAAGGTCTAATGTTGCTCTTGGGTTACCAATATGGCTTGAGTAAGGGCTTGTACTTTGTTAATGAGTTGTTGAAACTCTAATGGAGTAGACATGCTAGCAACTGTAAGAAGTTTACTGTCGCATGTTGCTTGAATAGAAAGGTTGGAGTGTCATTTCCTCCTAATAGCATTAATGAATGATAAATATCTCTTACACGTGGGTAATCACACGTTCATGTCAATATTCTCTTCTCAAGAGTTCATGAAATTGATGGTTGATTGTAGAAGACCTAACACCTGCAAAACAATCCCTTTTAATGGGGTTTAGAGACGATAAATGCTTTGAGAATTAAAATACGAATACTTAGAGAATAAAAATTGTAAACCTTTAACCTGGATGGTTAAAAGGATATATATAGCCCTTGAACCTTCTCATGCTGCTTGAATAGAAAGGTTGGAGTGTCATTTCCTCCTAATAACATTAATGAATGATAAATATCTCTTACACAATATTAATAAGGAATAGATATTCCTTGCACAATATTAATGTAGATAAAAATATGATAGGCTTTTATAAAATTTTTATACACCTAAAAGTGTAAGGAGATGATTATTTTTTATTTTTTAGCATTTTAAGTTAAAAGCTATAAGAATAAACAAAGTCTCGTGACCCAACATGAGGCTTATAATGATCATTAGTTTCATACCCACTTGAACCTGGAAAGATGCCGTGTCCAAAAATGATGGGTCTAGTAGCTTGTCAGACCCACATATACTTGGACCCAACTTGTAAATGAACCCAGGAATATTGGGTCTAACAGCCCGTCAAACCCATATATACTTAAGTTTAAGGATATTGAATCTGGCAACTCGTCAAACTCATATGTACTTGGGCTCAGCATATAGTTAAAATCAAGAATATATATTTGATCTCAACTAAAAATATTAGGTATGAAAGCTTCTCAAATCCATATTTATTTAGGCTATGTAAATAGCTAATTCTATGATTTTTGACATCCACCAGTTTAGGCTATGTAAATAGCTAATTCTATGATTTTTGACATCCACCAGGGCTTCTTCAACAAGAAGCCTGTTTGTTGCTCACTTGGAACTACCTTAAGATTCTCCTTTATTGCGTATTGTTGAATGCAAAGATTGAAAAGAAAAGAAATAAGTAGTAAAAGAAACAAAACGATCAACAAGGTTTGAGGCATGTGAGGAACAAGGGCCATAGGGCCTATAGACATAAGCTTCGTATGCTTCTTTTCCAAATTGTGTTTGGATTAGCAAAAGAGAGGGACTCCCTACTCCTATAAAATCATGGAATCAATTTCCTGTTCGTTAATGAATTAAGGAATATTTAACATGCTTAAAAGCCATCTGTTAGTTCAAGTATACTAGCATGTCTATCTATTCTGTTTATATGGGTAAGACTTGGGATTAGAATGCCAATAATCAGTGAAACATAAAACGAAGATGCAATAGCTTGTCAGCGTAAGAGTTACTTGTAGTCTTCTCAAACAACTTTAAGGAGAACTACGAGTAGAAAATAAACTACAATTAAAATTGACAGCCGACAAGTCAATTGTTCTATTTTTCGGTTCTCAAATACTCACGAATCATCAGCTTAAGGTGCTCATCAGAGTCTTCAATTCCAGGATGCCAGCAGACACTGAAGTTCTTGTAAGCTTTACAGCAGTATCTCCCTCTCACAGCCTCCCCAGGCGTAACTGTACAAGTTCCTTGCGATTCACAACAAATCATTGAACTTCGATTTCAACCAAAGTTGAACTTTCAGGTTGAAAAGTACGTTTGTTCCCTGCACATACATTGTTCTATGACCATACCACTGTCATAACATAAGAAAAACAAGGCATGCAGCTTAAAGATATCAAAAACAGCAATGTCGTGCAATACAATTAACTTCTAGGCTAATCACGCTTGGATTTCTTTTTTCGGGGTTGTTCTCCAGATGTGGCAATATAATCTTCTGGATTGACATTCTCAAAAGACTTCTGCTTCCCAAACTCCTTTGCCTTTTTCTGCAAAACAACCAAATTCAAAGACATTTTAACAAAAATCATCAAGTAACATGGCATTCCATTTTCTGGAATCGTGAAATAACTTCATTATAAATGAAATATGCATGAGGCAGTAAAAATCAGAGCATGATGATTACAATACAAATCCTCTTCATTATTTCTGTACACAGAGCATATGGCATTACGATGAAATTGACATTTTATGATGACAAATTACCTTTAGTGACATGGCCATGGCGGCCACATCTTTGTTATTATCTGCATATGTGCTAGGATCCTCCTTTATGAGTTCCTGTGATTGTCACATACATTCCATGAAGGTTACATACGGTATAGAGAGAAGAGAAGAAAAGGAAAAAAGATAAGTTGTTTATCAGATGGGTATAACCAGCAGAAAGAGCTTCAGAAACGAACCTTGGGAGGAACAAAGGCAGCATCTCTTTTTCTTTTGTTTTCAGCTGTTTTTTCTAATTGCTTCTCTTGTTTTTCATGCCACTTCTTTGCTTGTTTCTTCTTGTCACTTAAAAAGTATTCTCCTGTCTCCAGTTGTATATCTTCCTGCAGGTACCACATTGCATAGCATGCCAAATGGATATTAGTTATTCTGATGACTAACTAAAAGTCAAAGAGACAGACTAAGCTTCCGGTATTAACATATGTGTGCAAGCATGAATTAATGCAAACAAATTCAAAATATGACACCTTCCAGCAATTGTGCTTGTCGAATTTTACCATTAGATTAGTAACAGAACTGGTGGCTTGACTCACCAAACTATATTCCCCAACAAAGAATTAAGCAACCTTGTGGCAAGAATTTTTATTTAATCTCCCACAAAACACAATTGCATAAAAAAAAAGTTGAAAAGGAGAAGAAAAACAAAAGGGTAATTTGAAACAAAGAGCGAGAGAGAAAAGCATTCACAAGGAAATTGATTCCAGAACATTGCAGTAACAAGGCAAACAACTACCTCATGTAATCAGCATTCCTTGCATAGTTACCGTTACCAATATAAAATAAGTATTGAGGAGTTGCCAATACCGAGTCAATTACAAAAGAAAAGTTATCCAGTGGTCCTTAAGCAAGATAGCACTTGACAACATAAAACCAAAAACAAAAAGGAATTTTTTTAAAAGGAAAGTCTTAGAAAATTAAAAAAAAAAGGAAAAGGAAAAGGAAAAGGAAAATGCGAAGTTTGCTGGTATCTTTGCCTGTTTAAGTTTTCTATTCAGCAAAATCTATTTGTTTCCTTGAACATAAACCATGCATACAAAAATATATTGGAAGACAAAGCAGTGGTCTCACCATGCTAGGTTGTTGAGGAGGAGGGAATGGCGTGTCTTGTTTCTTCTTTTTACTCTTAACCTTCTTTTGTTTCACAGTCTTCCTGAAATTATCCATGTAATTCAGCAACAAAAATAAAGAAGATAGAAGGCAAGAGTGACTAAAATATGTGGGAACGGAAAAGATCATTTGATGGTACATACTTCTTATATTTAGGAAGGAACCTGTCCCAGTTCTCATTTTTAAGAGCAGGATCTTTTTCAAGTTCTTTCTTCATCATAAGAATCTACACATCATAAGGACAACAAGAGGTGAATAAAGGTTATTGACAGAGGGTATGTTGATAGATTTTTCAAGTGAAAAACTCCATGCAAACAGGTAGACAAGAAAAAAACATCTATGGTAGAAAGAAATCATGAAAAAAACAACAATTATATATAGCATGCAATGCAAGTTGTTTTCACCTTTATATGGTATACGGGATGCATTTTATTTTGTATGCAGTCTTCAACAATTCTCCTGACTTGTTTTAAACCTTTAAATGAGCCCATAGCAGCAACAGTGTTTCCCTGATCAATCAAAGAAAAACATAAATAATTCTATTCATGGTGCTATACTTCTTCGATAACAGGAAAAAAATTATTTGGCTACCAAATTACAAGCAATAATTATCACCTGAACTAGAATATAGCAGCCTGTCAATAATTCTAGTGCCTGCACCAATATAAAATGATGACAAGTCAGTGAATGCAAGATCCGCCTTTTGCTGGTTTTTGAGTTTCAGGGGAAGAGGGTTGGGAACTTATAAAAAATTTCTAAAGCAAATAAACAGCACACACCTTCAAGGTTGATGAATTCGGGCCCACAAGGTTTTGTCTTCTTTTAACAAATCGTTCCTGCAAATAATAATAGAAAGCTGAATTTTCTCCTGAACTCTTGAATACAGGATTATTGGCAAATATTGAACAACAGATATAGTTATGATGTCAAATGTTTAGCAGTAAGGAATTTTTCCATTTTCTTTTTTATAAGAAGATTTAGTTACCATAAAATGATACACAGCTTAAGACATTTAACATGTACCATACAACACATAATAATTACATGTTATCAATTATATGGAATAATTTAAGCACCTACCTTATTACGAATCATGTTGCCGATCTTGATGATGTCACAACTCATATCGTCATTCAAAATTTTGATCGCCTGTAAAATAAAAAATTAAAATAATCACTGTTGTAAAACCAATATAAAACCATCCCAAATGAGAAATATGCATCATATAGATTCAGCCTAACCCCCTAAAACACTGTCTATATGTTTTTAGTACCCCAGCCCACATGTACTGTATAGTCAGAACAGGAGACACATCAGCAGGAGCACAAGTACTACCCTGTAAACAAATTTTCTGGTTGGATGTGAACCAAAAACATTAAACCTTTCTGTTCTTCTTTTATACTAACTAAACTTAACTGAAATAAACATAAAAATAGAATCAATGAGGACAATACACAAATACAAAGAAAAAAACTCTTTTTGGTCCTTTGAGCTTATACGTTTAGCTTATCCAGATGTGTTGAGCTGCAAAAGCAGTTTCGGCTTGGGCAACTGTAATTTGAGATTTCAAAGTCTTATACAGGCTTCAAAAAATAGGAAAGAAAAAAAACGTTCATGTATCTTCATAGAGCGAACCACTTCTGATTATATTGCTTAGTTTTGATACAAACATTCAAACACAGATAGTTCATGCCATTTAAATCCACCATTTGCACTAACAAAAGCCCTCAAAACAACAAAGGACAGCACAATCACAACTATAGATAACCATACTGCAAAACCAAACAAAAAATAGCTCATCTTACCTGAGGAGCAGGGACACTTCTCGACAAAAGCTTAATAAGATCCCTAGCTTTAACAATAATATAAGGATCCCTGGTCTTTATCGTAGTTTTAACCGTCATCGACCCCTCATTCTAACCGCCAACAAACAAAAAAGCATAAAATCATTAAAGAGCAAAATAAATTTCAATAGAACCACAAAACAAATTAAAAGAAAAAAAAAGCTAACCTTATTAAGTTCGCAATCAATGCCAAACTCTTTTAACGCAGATTTCACCATCGGCCATGCGTCCGTCAAGTACTTCTCTGCCAATTAAATTAAAAAAATCAATTTAGCGTAAATTGAATTTAGTTGGGGTTGAAGTAGAGGAACATAACTTACCGCGATATTTAGGGAAAAGAGTGGAGAAAGAGCTGACATCGACCATTCCACCTTGATTCCAAGACGGGTCAAATTTTTCAATCTTCCAACGGTCAATATTAGGGTCTTCATCCCATGGTTTTGGCTTATCATGTTTTCCTTTGTGCTTTGGTTTCTTTGTGTTTGATATATCTGTGTTTTCTGCTCCGTCTGCCTCCATTTTTTTAGACGGTGGAGGCTGGAAACCCTAGCTTAGATAGTTACCGCAAAACGTCTCTGTTTCTTCTTCGAAGGATTTGGATTTTTTATACGTGCGAAGGATGGAGGACGTTTATTTCTTATTGGGCCCGGTCCAAAATCTCTTAGCATTAGGATATACTTCTAGACAACACGTTAGATCCAAACTAGGAGCATTGCTCCGCTGCTGCGTGATGAAGCAAGTTTTTTTTTAAAAAAAAAGTGTTAATATTTTTTTATTATAAATAAAAATTTTAATTGTAAATTAAAAAACTGATTCGTGTATTATAAAATAAATTGAGAATTATATATAATAAAAATATAAATATTAAAAATAATAATAAACTTATTAATTCAAATTTAAAGAAACTAAGATAAATATGTGTATTAAGATATTTAATTTTGTATTATTTTCAATAATTTTTTAAAAAATTTAAAAATATATTTTTGATATATTCATTTATTAACGCATCTATTCCAAAATCTTTCATTAAATTGACTTGTTTTTTTAAAATTAAAATAAAATAAAAGGAATAAAATGGACAAAGAGACTAAAAATAAAAAAATAAAAAAGGGGGACGAAGTAACTAAAAAGAAAGAAAGTGACATAAATTTTGGTTTCTAAATACGAAATAAATCTCGAAAAAAAAAGGGAGGAGGCTACCATTTGCTGAAAAAATCATAGCCTCCATCTTATTCGCCTTGTAAAAAAGACAAAAATAAATAAATAAATAAATAAAATATAGTCTCCCTTTTCCCACGTAAAAGAGCAACCAATCGTCCCTCTCACAAAAATAGGTTTGCTTAATTGTTTCATAACAATTAAATTACACTGAGAGATATCACGCCCATTGATACTCCCACCAAAATAGGATTCCTCTGTTCTCTCTGTCTTATTTATTTTGAGATATAATTTAAGATAATATTTGTTTGCTGAAAAATAGTTTTTTAATAAAAAATAAATTTTAAAAGTGAATTCTAGAAAAGTGAATTGTTTTTCATGTTTGGTAGCGTAATGAAAAATAAGTTAGAAAATATTTTCTAGTGTTTGGTTATGTCATGGAAAATAAGCTGAAAAATAACTTATTAATATTTTATTTTTTTCAAGTTTATTAAAATAATGATGAACAAATCTGACAAATTAAAAATTTGAATGAAAATTTAAAAAAATATATAATTTCATAAATTATCTCAAATAAAATAAATAATAATCAAAATAATAGAGATCAAATCTAACAAATAAAAAAATTGAAAGATGAATAAATTAAAATAATAATAATTACCATTTCATAAATTATTTCAAATAAAATAAGTAACAATCAAAAGAATAAGGATTAAATTTGATAAATAAAAATTTTTAATTAAAAAATAATTAAAAAAAAAGCAAATAATAATTAAAAAAATAAGGATCAAAGTTAATATAAAAATTAAATTCTAAAAAATAAAATTAAAAAAAACAATATTTAAAATAAAATATATATACCAAACAAACATCCCCTAAGTGTGTAATTGAACTAGCGAAAAATATAATTGAGTTCCACTAATTAATGATACTCACAAATCTTAGAGTGTAATTAATTTATGTTAATGTTTATTACATGACATGCTGAATTTACATGACAGGAGAGTGTTCTGGATTAATGTTTATTACATGACAATTATTGGAGTTTCTGTTTTGAGTTTTGTTTTACTTCATTTTTTATACAATTAAATTCTTAATGCTCTGAGTAATTTTGATATTTTTTTTAAGATTAATATGAGTTTTCAGGTCAATTTACATGTATCTCGACTGATCCAACAACCCTTGAAGTTAACGACCATGTAAGTCTCCAGTGGTTCTAAATTTGTGAGAATCGAACTAATAATCTATAAAAAGTAAATTTAGAGTTTAATCAGTTAAATTATATCTGTAATTACGATATTTAAGACAAGTATAAAGACATTATTTGGTTTATGACTCTTTATAAGTATTTCTTTCAGACAAAAGTTATTGCGTCTCCCCCCATACATAATCATATATTATAACGTCACAATATACATAAATGATTGCCAGGAGGGATCGGCAGTGAAGGAAGAAAAAACTTGCTTAGCAAATAAGATAATTTTGTAGCATTCAAGGTTTATCTATACGTAAAACCTAAGTTCTCGAAGTTAATTATCTCAAAACAAAATTTAATTATATTGGAGGAATGAAAAGAATTTATAATTTGTAAATATAAACATAACAATACCCACACATTATTTATAAAATTAAAAGAAAACAATTTTGAATACTAACCATCAACCTCTTGATTGGTAGATACACTTAATTTGTGAATGCAAGAAAATTTATGATTAGAAAGATACTTAAGAAATTGGTTAAAAAACATCAAGAAGAGAGGGATGTATCTAATCTAAAGAAGGACTGCTAATTGATAAGAGAAGAAGATGGATGTTGCTTTTTAACTCATAGCAATTAGGGTTATTTACTTTAAAAAAAGATAGATAAGTTTGGAATTAAATGTTTTTTTATAAAAAATTTAGAAATAAAAAATAATATACATTATTTATGAAGACTTGATCTTTATGTCCTTCATGTTTTGAAATGATAAAAATTCACTCTAAAATTATTTCAAAGACAAATTTATTTTTATGTTTTTCTCTGTCTCTTCAACAAAACATGTTTCTATACTTTTTGTATATATTTTTTTTATCCTAGGATACTAATCAAACACAATCCAAGAGACATCAACACTTCGGGCCTGTTTGGGATTATGGTAGGAATGGCGGTTTAAAGTATTTTTGCTTAGAAATACATTAAAATAAATTTTTATTTTATTTTTTAAAAATTATTTTTAATATCAACATATCAAAACGATCTAAAAATATAAAAAAATATTTTAAACAAAACAAATTTAAAACTTTTAAAAACACGATTTGTAAAAAGAAATTTTTCTTTAACCCGAGTATGATCATCATAACCCAACAAGAATGGTTTCCTACACCATCCCCCCTAGAGAGTTGATTCCATGAGGATCCACTTGGTTTATTAGGATGCAACTTGCCCTTGTATCACCACCATTGCCTTATCATAATGACAAGACACTTGGCTAGGGCTATCACACCCAACTTATCTGATTATAATAGCGTGAATGCCACGTGTATAATATAGACACCTTCCACCATCTGCAGACCCAATAAAAGCTCCTATAATGAGACTAGGTATGTAATATTCTTAGTACCCTATATTTCCACGAAAGTAATTGCACTCCTTTAAGTATAAATGCAAGAAGAGAGGAATGTAACAACAAGAACATTTTATGCTACATAAATAAATAATTTTTTTCATATTTCTCTCGGTCAATTAATTCCTTATATAAGAAATATTTCCTTTTTTCTCTAGGTCCTCTGTAAATACAAGGGAGTTGCTTGCAGGATTGTGTTGGCTTAACAAGTCCAATCCATTTTTAAAGGTCTAAGAATCTCCATAAAACCTCAAATCATTTCATGCAAGTTTGTAGTTTATCAACTGAGCCACCTTTTCTAGGCCCATTAACATCCTAAATGAGCTAAGTCCATCATTTTATACTAGCACGGAGTTGTTAAAGTATAATTACGGTTATTTTTTAAAATATTATTCATTAAAATAATACTTTTTTATGTTTTAAAAAATTATTTTTGATATCAACACATCAAATGATCTAAAAATACTAAAAATATATATTAATTTAAAGCAATGAGAAAAATAAAAAAAATTAATTTTTTTCAAAAGCACTTTTTAAACGCAAAAACAAATAGGTTATACACAAATCTAATCAAATATGAAGGATTTCATTGTATTTGTTAGATTTTATTTTTATAAATTGCAATGTTTTGTTAGGCATACACAAATTGAGTTATATCTAAAAAAAAAAAAAGCAATGAATAATCGTAATTTCTTATATTTCGATTATGACACTAAGTGTTTTTTCTAAGGTATTTATGAAGAGATTCTTTTATTCCTGGCACATAAGAAATGAAAATAACGATGGCAGCTTCTTTTTCATAATGAATGCTGAAAAATATTGGAAACGCAATTGAAAGTTTGAATGTTGTGTGTAAAATATTTTATAAAAAAAGAAAAATAATTTTAAGAAATAAACACAAAAAAATATAAATTTTAGATAAAACAAACAAACCCTAGCTTTTGTATTTGTTTATTTTTTTTAATTTTCCTACAATTTTTATATAGCCCAACCGTGCTTAAGTTTGACCCTTTCTTAAAACTTCAGGTTGCAATCCAAGGGTCGGATTCAAACCAAATCTGAACTTCTCTTTTATTCGGGCCCATGGCCTCTTTCCCCGAGAAAGTTTGGTACCTTTTAAAAGTCGGCTCATTCACATTCAATGTATGATAACAAAATCAAAAGGTAGATCCAGCTCAGATTCCAATTAATCAAAGTCGTATCTTTCATCACATTTGATCCCCACACCAGTCCAGATTTTTCTTTACTTTTTTGTTTCCTTGTGTTCTTCTTGTCCCCACACAAGCAAAGTATTTTCCCCAAGTTTTTAAATGTTCTTTTAAATTCTATTTAGAAGTCAAGAAAATCCATTTAACTTCTTAATAATATATTTTTTTTTTCAATAGTAAATGACATTTTCAAGCCCGTTTTGTTTGAGAGTGGAATTGCGGTTACTTTTTAAAATGTTTTTCAAGTGCGTGTTTGAGAATGTGGTTGCAGTTGCTTTTCAAAGTGTTTTTCATGCTGAAATGCATCAAAATGATGTTTTTTTATTTTTTAAAAATCATTTTTGAAACACCTTCTCTCTTATTTCATATCAAAAATTAGAAAGCACACCTTCTCTCTTATTTCATGTTACATCAAAATTTCATTTCATGTTATATTAGAAAGCACACCTTCTCTCTTATTTCATATCAAAAACTTTTAGCGAGACAACAAAAATACTCAAACACAAAAAAGAAACTAAAATCCAAAATCACATCAAATAATGATACCTTCTTTGAAAATGTTATAATTAACAAATAAACTAAAAGAAAATAGGGTTTTACTTTGTTTTTATTGTTCATCCTCCCATAAATCATTATTCCTAACACTGTATAATATGTAAATTTTCTTCCTCAATCCCGTAAATTATTTTTATATTTCAATTTGGTCATCTAGTTTTTATGTTTCTTTCAATTTGGCTCTTGAAAGTTTTTGTTATTGTTGTACTAAGTTTTTCTATTCTCTTAGGGTTGCGTATTATCACATGCCCAAGATGTCGAGAATTGTCTCGGGATTGAATGACATGTTGATTTTATATGGAAGGATTTTTTGTTATTGTAAAAAACAAAATTAAAGGAACAAGGACCAAAATTGACATTAACATAAAACTGATAATTATCTTTCGTGTTTATTGTTCAAAAGTGTGTAAATCTATACTTTAATCCTTTGATTTTAAAATTTTCTTACATCGGGCCCTTTTTATTTTTTGGATTTTTTGATTTGGTCCTAAACTTTATTTATTTTATGTTTTAGTCCCTAGATCTTGAGATAGGAAGGAAAGTCACCAAAAAAAATCTTGAGGAGAGAGAAAGCTCTTGAGTGGTCGAATTTTGGTCACCAATAAATTTGATTTTGGTGTATATGGATTCACCTTTGAGAGATGAACTCTGTTATAACCCAATTTTATCCCATTGGTTTTTAATTTAATTTTACAAAGGTTAAAATGTAAAATTAAAATATCAAAAATTTATTTTGATGAAAAGTGTGATTTATCAACTTGTGCGAAAACTAGAGATTACAATGTGCTTTTGTCATTCTATCCTTATCATCAAGATAAGGATAGTTATCCACTTTCGAATTTGATTCTTAATCAAATTCAAATTTCAAAGAAGAGAATGAGTTTGTTTGGGATTTTGTTTTTCACACACGATGAGACTCTTGCATTATAAATATAGATCTTAGTATATGCATACAAGGTCCATTACAAGAAACCATAGGGGGGACATTAAAAAAACAAAGGAAACATTACAAAAAACCCAAAAAAAAGAAAAAAACAACCAAAAAAACCCTAAAGCTTACCATCCCTAGAATTGGCCGCTGACCCTCCTGGATTTTCACCATTTTTGTTCCCTGGTTTAGAACCAACATTCACCTCCTCTCCCAGTGGCTCCTTTCCCTAGAACAAGGAAAAAACCACTAACCACGCCTCCATCTTCTCTTCTCTGCTGCAAGAAAAAAAGGGGCACACCTTTACTGTTCTCTTCCCCTCTCTCTACCATTTTCCTTCTCCTTCCATTAGTCGCGAGCAGCAACAGATCCACAAATAGGAGGAATAAAGGAAAGGCACCATAGACGAGCGGACAACTCGGGGACAAGTGCACTAGACCAGAAGAGAAAAACAAACGAAAAAGGAACAAGCACGGAGAAAAAAATGAAAGAGAAGAAGTGAACAGAGGGAACCAAAACAACACAAAGACAAAAGGAGCAAACACCAAAAACACTAAACAACGACAACACTGCCTCTATCTCCTCCACTTGAAAGAACAAAGACCTATTACCCTAAAGAGACCCTTTAACCACCAACAATCGTCTTCCCCAGCCACTGCGAGCATGCATCAGCCAGCCAGCAGCAGTAGAGGAGCTTTAACAACTGTTAGCAACAATAGCAGCAACATGCAGCTCCAGGATGACAACACCATCGAGAACAATAAGAGATTGTCAACCGGGAGCAGCGCACGATCATCCCACATCTTCATCCCCAGCAACGAGCACCTACACTACCAGGTAAGTTAATCCCGTTCTCTCCATGTAAAATTTAATTAACGGTTTACTGTAGCAAGTGTGCGTGAACAATTCATGCACGCTTGAATATAAAAGAAAATCGTATGGGTTGAGTTGGACTCGCCCTAAAAATAAATATAAATAAAAAATAAAAGTAAAAATAATTTTCTTTTCTTAAAACTTAAATTTTACAGGTTTATTCACTAGCGCCAAAGTCAGGAGTACCGCAAGTTTTGGGTTGTGTAATATTTACCAACACTAGAGTTGAAAATATTCGTAAGTGAATGTTCACTAACATTAGAGTTAAGAACATTGTTGAAAAAAGAGAAAAACAAACTCGTAGTAGTAATTTAAGACAAAATTAACAATATAGTTTGCCTTAGGTAGGATGCTTAAGGGGTGATAACATAGTTATTAAACCCAGCCCAGCCCGACGAGTCAACCCGGTGGCTGGACCGGTTTGGGTTTGTTAAAAGACCGGCAGATGCAACAACCCGGCAAAACCCGGGCGACCCGATAGGTCGACCTAGGAGATCCCGAATGAGACCCGGTGTTTTTTTCCCTTCAAATATGGTTTCTGTCCTTCGGCTTCTCTTCTTATTTCTTCATCTTCTCTACAATGAGTTGCTGTTTGCAAATGCTCCAGTCATCTATAGAAGCTGGCCCAATAAAGACAAGCTGGCTGAGAAGTTTGTTGTCATGCGCGAGGCCAGTCTTGGAAAAGAAACACATAAATGAATGGTTTATGTTGTTTCATTTTCAAACCTTTAATGCTACTAGAAAATAAGAATAATGCAGAAAACAAGCAAATCACCATTGATAGTGATTCCTGCTATAGTTAGTTAATTTTCTGTGGTGAGCTGCTGCTTCATTCTGAAGATCTGGATCTCTTGGTTTGGCCAATAGGCGACTGAGGAAGAAGAAAGAGAAGCTCTCTAGTTTTGGCCAAAAGGCCAAGGGCATGACTGAGAGACGGATGAGGGAAGTTATGATCGAGCCCATGTGGCAGCTGCTTTGACCAAGTGAAAAGGGAAGTTTTGTTGGTTCTAGGATAGAAAATCCAAAGCAAAGGGGTGGCTTGTTTTTATTTCTGGTAGAGATACGGAATATTTGAGGGCTTTCTATGCCCTTATTTTAAAATTTTTTTCTTTTTAATTAAAAAAATAACATATTATTTTTTTAATGTGAAATAAAAAAATATATATTTTTAAACTTTATTATTTATAACATATATAACCTATATTCACACAGATTTTTTCATATAAAATATTAATATTTTAATATTTTTTAAAATTTTTCTGAGTTGACCCATAAAAAACCAGGACTCGATTCCTTAATTAGGTCAATTCCCGAGCCGAGTTTAATAACTATAGGTGATAATATCTTTCCTTTCACGTAACGAGTCCCGTGTCAAAGAATCTCTGTTGACTAGTTAAGGTTTCTAGTGACCATAACACTAGGTAACAACTTCTTAAACTATACATTTTCTCCTAAAAGAACAAGATTTCAGATATCTGTTCTTTTTTCATGAGAAATTTTTAATTGGTAGCCACGATATCTGGGTGTGACAAACTCAATGGACGTGGCCACCTTTAATTATCTTTGAGAGATCGAAGCTTAGGAAGTTTTTTTATTTGATTTGATATTTAATTTTTAGGTTGATTAAAATTTATTTGTTGTTAAAAATGAGATTATGGATGTTCATGCAATGTTTTTTTCTCATGTTTTAATTTGAAAAAAATGGGTGGAATCTAGGTTTCTAGGGTCCAAAAATTTAGACCTTGATTTTTCAGTCATCAAAGTAACCTTCGGATACTAAAAACTATGGCTAATAGACAACGTTAAAAAAAAAAAATGAAGTGAACTATGTGTCCTCCACCCTCTAAATAAACCAAGCGCGTGGGCCTGAGTTTCTAAACTCAAGTAGGCATACCTAAGTTTTCACTTAGGTTTTCATATGGGTCAAGCGCACTTATCTAACCCATACACGCTTGGCTTTAATTTTTTTTTTTTTAATCTCATTTCCCCTTTTCCCTTTTATAATTAGATTATTTTTACATAAACTTATTTAAATGATATTTATGTAATTATACAATTATGTCATTATTTTCAAATAATAATACCATTTTTAAGGTAGTATTAACAATTACTTTTCGAATAATTATATACGAACCTAACATGCATAGTTTTCTAAATATGGATGAAATATCTATTTTTTTATTGTAAATTTTTATATTATTTTTTCTCAAGTTTGTTATTGTCATATTTTAAAAAGAAAAAATATATTCACTTTAAGTTTATCAATTCGTTATTTTATTGTTTTTATTAAAAGTTTCTTTTAAGATCATGGTAATTTTTTTTGTTCAAAAAATAAAACTTCTGATAATATCAAATTTTATCGAAAACAAAAAAAAAATGCATTGATAAGGGAAATAAGTTTTGATCCTAAAGTATTTTTTTTATATAGAAATAATCATTAAAAAATTTTTGGATATAAATTCTAATTGCTTATAATTTCTATAAAATAAACAACATGATTAAAAGATGTATTCTTGTTAAAAAAATAATAATTAATGAGAATCAACAAACAAGATCTAGTTAAAATTGTTCACTCATTTTAGAGAGAGAAGGTTTGAAAGTGAGTTTAGATAGAGACGAAGCTGCTAGAGCCATAACTCCTCCGACCACCGTTAGATTTAACTCATTTTCAGATATGTTGAGCACCATACTCTTGTCTATCTAGTACCATTTGAAGGATATTACCGTCACAATATTTCTAGGAAAACTAAGTTCAAGGCAGTTATGGTCGCCAACTTGTTTTGTCCTCATTCACTTTTGGATCTGCTCCATTTTTTTAAGGGATGTTTACCTGGATGTCTTTTTAGTTCTGAATGGTGGAGATTAAATTCTAACAAGTTTGAAAAATCTTTTTCTCCTCAGATTAGCCACTGCCAGTTCTCAGATCAGATTGCTCCTTTGTAGATCACAACTGATCTAATCGTTGAATTACTCTAATTTTTGTATATGTTATGCTACACTTGTTTACCCTGAGATGGACTATTGGATTTTATCTAGTTTTAACTATATTGAAAGTATTGATTCTTTGATTTTACTGCCCAAACATGACTACCAGTAACCTAAAAACCAGTTGACCGGTTGAAGGAACCCGGAAAATAGTCAATTGGATACCCATACAGCTGATTGCCAACCCTACTATAGCCACTAAAAAACCCTCGAATACCACCTTCAACACATCAAACACCACCACCATAACCACCAAAACCATCCCCTAACCTCATCCAAACACCAAGACTACCTTAAACAACCACTAAAAAAAACCAAACTTACCCCCACCCAAGTTTCCACCTTGGCTCACAAGAACAACACCACCTACAACCCTACCCCTAACACTTTATTGGCTAATAGAGTGAAAGACTTTAACTTTACAACCTATGCCAAGATAACCTCTTTTCCATAGCAAGAGATTGGCACCATCTTGGACATTTCAGATAATGTCATTGATGAAAGTACATTAAAATGGAACTGATGTCTGACGGGTTTCTTCATAGGCTATAAAGATACCCTACCATGCTGCCAATTCTATTGTTTTTCAAGTATAGAATAATTATGGCCTTGAGACTATAATGACAACATAATAAGATTTATTGATTTTTCAGTTTAAAAGTGAGGATGATGTTAACTCGATTATGGAGAAGGGACCATGATTGTTCAGCAGGAAATTCATTATCCTCCAACTATGGCACCCACATTTTGTTCTTGACAAGAGTAAAATTTTAAAGGTGCCCGTATAGGTTCGCCTCCAAGGTCTACCTTTTTCACTTTGGAATAAGATAGGTCTAGGCATGGTTGCGAGTATAGCGAGGAGACCATTGACCTGTGATGAACAAACACTTAGTGGCACCTAACTTGACTATGCTAGAGTATGTGTTGAATTGGATGCTTCATTAACTATGGTCCATGTCTTCTAGCTACAATATAGGTTATCTATAAAACCTATCATGGTTACAGTTGATTATGAATGGAATCCATAAGCTTGTGAGATTTGTAAAGTTTTTGGTTACTCGTGCAAAACATCAGTTAAAGCCCCAACCTTATCGGTAGAATACATGTTCAAGAAAAAAAAAAAGGATACTCTACAAGCTTGTAGCTCACTAATTATTATTGCTAAAGGGGTTACATCACCTTTAGTTGTTACTACTGTAACAACAAAATTAGTAACTCAGACAAACAGATTAGGTGAAACAAATCAACCAATTCAGCATTACCAGGAACTAGATGACTAGTTGAACACAACACCAGGGAGTTATTATCCTTGAAACCAGTCGGCTGGTTGAGACACTAAAGGAATCAGTCGACCGGTTAAAGCCACATATCACTATTGAAGCAATTGAACCTATTGATGTTGAGAGGGATATGTTGAATGATGATGGGGGGGTTGGAAGCTGACTCGGATCATGACATATTACCTCTCGAGAAGGACCAACACCTATTCATTACATTGAAATATGTTTGAAGAACAAACATGTTACCTTCACTAGCAGTAGTGAAGCTAGCACTTCATCATCGATCAAGGGTTCTTTGGATTCTACCTCAGCATCTTCTTAGCCAAGTGAAACAAGTAAGCTTGATTCTTATAGTGCTTGTGAAACTAGACAAAGTAGGAAAAAGAAAAAAAAAGGCTTAAGGCCATCTGATTATTTTTCTCTATTTTTGATATCTTGTTTCCTATGTCTATATATAATATAGAAAGTTGGAATATTTGGGTTCTTAATGGCTCATCAAAACATAAAACAGTAAATGATTGGATTAATAATTATAATCTTAGTATAATAGGCATACTTTAGACTAAGATTGTATCTAATCATATGGGGGGGTTAAGGCAGCTATAAATCCTTCTTTGTGGCAATTTCTTTCTAATGTCTCTATTAATATTAATTATTGTATTCTAGTTGGATGGGATTCGATGGTATATAGTGTTCTTTGCTTGTATTCTTTTTTATATTAGATAACATATGAAGTATCTAACTTGATTAATGGGTGCTTCTTTGTTGTCACTTTTGTGTATGGTATCAATACTTCTCTGGGATGTCAGGACCTTTAGGATTACCTGAGGTGTCGAGCTACTACATCTCAGTCTATATAGTGGCTTACTTTTGGAGACTTTAATGCTATGTTGAGTTCTACTAATAAGTGTGAGAGTGATCATACTTAGCATAGGCACATGGATTATTTTGGCAATTGTGTTCAGGCAGCGAAACTGGTTAGAGTTCCTTATTCAGGCTAG
>Ga0325402_1000422_pt1 | contig 29088 bp, 17 predicted proteins | sample PopdelMetagenome_22_FD_207212 | JGI IMG/M metagenome (GOLD analysis project Ga0325402, IMG submission 207212) | Populus deltoides microbial communities from Bellville, Georgia, United States - Xylem-PdKOR-R3 | ecosystem: Host-associated > Plants > Phyllosphere > Stem > Wood/Secondary xylem... | reverse complement strand
TCCAGCATATTACAACCATGTTTACTTTAATAACTTACACAATTCTCAATTCTCAATGTACATCCATACACCTCATACATTTGAATCATAATTACACTTTAACTAAATACATAATTACACATATAAGATTTTCAAGGTTTTATATGAACACTCTCTCTATACACACCCCTATCACATGTAATCTACATAACCAACATTAAATCTCTTGCAAACACAATTTCTCATGGTTACTCATTAAATGAACATGCAATATTATAAGATTCAAAACTAGTTTTCATCTCCCTTAAAGTTCCTTTTAAGGCTGGCCATAAATAACTAATTTCCCTTGTTTATTCTCTTGAATTTTCATTTCTATCATCCATTCCATGACATCTTAACTAAATTTCTACAAAACATCATTTCCAAAAAAAAAAAAACATTTCATTAGCCCTATAATTAAAAATGGGGGATTTATTCCCCTTTTCCCAAAGGAAAATTAAAAATGTAAAATACTTGAGGATATATCCCTTCGATAATTGAATCCAATTTTGTAGTTCTTGCTAATTTCTCCATCAAGTCAGCTTCTCCTCTTCAAAATCTAAACTTTCTCTTTCTAAGTTCTAACATCTCATCATTCTTCCTAACCCACGAAATTTTGGTATCTATTTTTGATAAAAACTTCATCTCCATTGTCACAAACTCAATCTCTCAACAATAATTTTAGAGAAGAAGAAGAGGTTTCAGCTCTCTTTTTGTACCCCCAAACCCGTTAGCTAACCCATGAGAAAAAAGGGAGTGTTGTTTTCTTCTTATGGATTTTTCCCTCACACACTCTTGAAGCACTAAAATTTTTAAAGCCTTGAGAAATCACCAAGTTTTGAAGAAATGTAAGGAATGAAGCTCTCCCCTTTTGCTGGAACGTTGGCCAGGTATAATAAAAAGAGGAGGGGCTGTTTGTTTCATAATTACAAAGTTGCCACTGTTGTCTATATAATTACAAAACAACCACTCATTTATTTTTGAACTTATGTAGTTTCTTTATGAAATTTTTCATACACGATTTTATTCCCATTTCATCCAGAATTAATAATATTCATTGACTATATTTACCCCTAATCACCATAATCATTTTTTTGGTTAAATAAAGGGTTTGTACCAATAATTGATATTACTTGTGTGTAAATTTATATATTCAAAGTTCTATTATATTTTTCCTTAAAGATTTCCATATGACGAGGTTATAAAAATCACAGGAATATTTTGGGATAAATTATTCCCAGAAATTCTTATACATCATTTATGGGGGATTCAATGACCTCGACTTCAAGACCACGTAGGCTTCTCCTTGGGCAACTATTTCCCTCAAGGGATATAAAACTCTTCTGAAATAAATACTTGCACAAAGTCCCTTGGGAGTGAGGATGGGGGGCCTCCGAAGATCAAGTCAGTACTAGGAATATTTGTGTAAAGAACAACATTAATGAAGATATTAAAGAGCTTTTATAAATGTATAGAAAAGGTTGTAAAAGAAGGTCTAAAGGTCAGGGGAAGAAGTTGAGAATCCTCTTGTCTTTTTTCTTATATTCTTTTATATTATCTTATTTGAACTGTCTTATGCAACATAGGAGGGGTAGAAAAGTAATCTTGTATGATTAAGATAATATTATCTTACTGCTCGTACCATCACATATAATTAATGTAAGCATGGCCTGCTTGTTCGTATTTAATGGGATTATAATGGGCATCGTAATTATTAATCCAGACTTAGGGTATAAGAGGTTCAATGTGGAGTGACCCTTTAGCCATGCACTCAACCTGAGGGACGTTGAGTGCAACTCACACCCTAAGCCATTGTCACCCTAAAAGGGCCATCCCATTTTGGAGCTAGTTTTCCTCTACTCTCTCTATTGCCCGTGGCCTCCAGCTTCCTTAGTACCAAATCCCCTTGTTTGAAGGTTTTGTTCTTAACTCTAATGTTGTGATATTGAATGGATTTATGTCTGTAAGCCTCATTCTTTATAGCAGCTATAAGTCTGGATTATTTTAGAAAGTCCACAATGACTCTGAGTCCTTTCTCGTTGTTTCGAGGAGAGTAGTATAGTACCCTGACATTGGGCATCCAATCTCTGTTGGGATTATGGCTTTAGTCTTATATGTGAGGCGAAAAGGGGTTTCCCCTATTGAGTTCTTTGTTGTTGTTCTGTATACCCACAAGATTTCATTCAAGAGCTTTGCCCATTCTGATTTGGCATCTTTTATCTTCTTCTTCAAACCGTTGAGCATGACCTTTTTGATAAGTTCAGTTTGCCCATTCATCTAAGGATGTGATACTGAAGAGAGCCTGTGATCAATCTGCAACCTTTCACGTTGTTCCCTCATGTCGAACTAGGTTCCATTATCGGTGATCAGTATCCTAGGTACTCCAAATCAGCATATCACATTTTTCCATATGAAAAAGATCACCTTGTTAGTTGTGATGTCTGGCTGTGATGTCAGCTAATGCTTAATCTTCCACCCACTTAGTGAAATAGTCCATAACCACTAAGACGAACTGTCTTTTCCTTATTGCTTTGGGGAAGGGTCCTAGAATATCCATTCCGCATTGGTAGAAGGGCCAAAGGGAAGGGATTGTTGTCATCTCAACTGATGGTTGCCTTGACATTGGGGAAAATCTTTGACACTCATCACACTTCTTTACTAAGTATCTAGAATCTTGGAGTATGAAAGGCCAATAAAAGCCCGCTCTTGTGATCTAAGCAGCCAAGGCTCTAAAGCCTGCATGCAACTCATAAACTCCCTCGTGCATCTCTCTCAAAACATAAATGCTTTTCTCTGAAGACAAGCACTTGAGGAAAAGTGATGATGTGGATCTTCTATACAAAACCTTGTCCATCAAACACTAACCTGAGGCTTTCTTGGTCAGTTTAATAGCCTCTAGTCTGTCTGAAGGCAAAGTCCCTATGAATAGGTATTCCTTGATCGATGCTCTCCAATCCTCATCTCCCATTATTGGAAGGATTGTAGCGCTTTTCCATACTAGAACAGTCTAGGACTTCAATCCATACATCAATGGGGAGGTCGGTCGAGTTAGCACTGGTTAGCTTGGAGAGGAAATCAGCTCGTGTATTTTCCTCATGGGGCACTCTTATGATGTTGATTATCCTATCCTTCTAAGCTAGCATGACTTTGACCTTTTCAAAATATAATATCATGGTTGGATCCTTAGCTTCATATGTGCCCTGGTATTGCCCCACAATCAGTTGAGAATCACTGTGCACTTGTAGAGAATACGCCTTCAGGGCTTCCGCCAAACCTAAGCCTGCTATCAAAGCCCCATACTCGGCCACATTGTTGGTAGCTAGAAATTGAAACCTAAACCTGTATTGGTAAACCTGGGCTGGGTTGATAAGAAGGATCCCTGCCCCATTTCCATCTTGTGTGGAGCTGTCGTCCACATAGAGTTGCCAACATTGAGAGAGGATCTGCCCTGGTGACCCAGGGTCTACCAGTTTCAGATCAGGAGAAGGATTATCTATGATGACCTTTTCAAATCTGCATTCCGCTATGAAGTTGGTCATGGCTTGCCCTTGATTGCGAGCCTTGGCCTATATACTACAATCCATATTCTCGTAGTTTTACTGCCCATTTCACCAGTTATCCTGACATGTCCAGTTTGTGAAGAATTTTGTCTCAGAGGTTGGTCTGTCAATACCACCACTTAATGTGCTTAGAAGTAAGCCCTCAGCTTCTTAGAAGTAGTCACCAGTGCTAATGCTATTTTTTCTACTCTTAGGTAGCGGGTTTCTGCATCTAGGAGTGCCTTACCTATATAGTAGAACGAATGTTATACTCCTTCCTCCCTGACGAGCACCGTACTAACAACCCGGTCTATCATCACCAAATACAAGAATAGAGTATCTTCTTCTATAGGCTGAGAGAGAATATTTAGGGAGGAGAGGTAAATCTTCAGCTTTTCAAAGGATTTATGACATTCAGGTGTCCACTGGAAGTTAGGGATGTTCCTTAGAACTTTGAAAAATAGCAAACTTCATTCCCCCAGTTTAGTTATGAACATGCTCAAAGCTACTAACCTCCCTATGAGATGTTTCACCTCTTTCACTGTTTTGAGGGGACTCATGCCCAATAGTACTTGTATCTTCTCCGAGTTAGGCTCAATCCCTTTGTGGCTAACCAGAAAGCCCAAGAATTTCCCTCCCCGGATGGCGAACACGCATTTGGAGGAGTTCAGCTTCATACTGTGGTTCTCTAGTACTTGGAAGACTTCTCTGAGGTCCTGCAGATGTTGTTCAAAGGTCATACTTTTCACCAACATATCATCTACATATCCTTCCATGATCCTGCCCAACTAATGCTTGAACACCTTGTCCACCATTTTCTGGTATGTTGCCCCTATATTCTTCAAACTGAAAGGCATGACCCTATAACAGCAGGTACCTCTTTTGGTGATGAAGGATGTTTTCTCTTCATCAGTTGGATGCATAGGGATTTGATGATACCCAGAGTATGCATCTAATGAGTTGAGAAAATCGTTCCTCGCTGTTGAATCCACCAATTTGTCTATCTTGGGGAGTGGATAGTTATCATTTGGGCAGGCCTTATTCAAATCTATGAAGTCTACATACATTCACCATTTATTGTTGGCCTTCTTTACCATCACAATGTTGGCGAGCCACTCAGGGTATGTCACCCCCTATATGAATCCTGTTGATATTAGCTTATCCACCTCCTTAGTAATGGCCTTCTGCATGTCTCCCTTTACTCTCTTTTTTTTCTAACGTTCAGGGGGAAAACTGGGATCTACACTTAGTCGGTGTAAAGCTTTTTCTCTAGCTGATCCTTATATAAAACCAACAACTCCATGAGATCTTGTTTCTGTTGTTTGTTCAGGGTGCAACCTACTTTCGTGACCTCTTTCTCAATGGAGCCCAAACAGACTTTAACTAACTCTTCAGCTACCTCTGTTCTGACTTTGGGCTTCTCTTCATAGGTTTCAGGATGATCAATCAATAGGGCCTTCTTGCCCTTCAAATATGTGTTCGCGCACTCTCTCGAGGCTTATTGATTTCCCTTCACTGCGACTACTCCCTTATTAGTTGGGAACTATAGGGTCAGATACTTAGTACAATGAACAAAAAAAGAAAAACCTAAGTAACGAGTTTATAAATAGAGTAGAAGTTCTAGATAAGGGGTTTCATATTCTGAATATACTAAAAAAAAACACTAGATTGTGTAATGATGAAACTAAAAAAAAAACTTACCTAAAATATATGATCCTATTTTGAGTGGGCTCTATCATGGAAAAGTCAATTTTTTTTCACCCTTAATCATAAATGAAATTTCCATAAAAAATTACATAGAGATGCTTTGGATAAATAAAATTTATCTTATCCTTCTTATTTCTAATTATCAAGAATTTGAACCAAAAATGGAGGATCAAATAAGAATTTTAAAAAATCATTTGCAACGAAAATGGGTTATTTCTTGAACTTAATTAATGAATTTGTTACAAAATCAAGTTTCAATTTAAAGAAACTCTTTCCAATAGTAATAGAAAAAAATCACAAATAAGAAAAAGAAGAAAAAATGGATGAAGAAATTAATAAAAAGATTAATACATAAAATAAATATAATAAGCTGACTACTACAATGAGTTGATGAAGCAGTGGCCTCCCGATAATGATGTTTTATGGGAGATGGGTATCAATAACCATAAGGTTTGTTGGAGAGTCACACAACAAGGTGCAATTCCCATAGTGACGATCAACCCTACTACTCCCTTCATAGGCACCACTGACCCTTCTATCCCGGTGAGGGGTGTTTGCACTAGAGTCATTCTAAAGGCATCTACGCCTATCTTTGTCATAGCCCCTGCTGATAAGATATTCATTAAGTTGTCATCATTCACTAGTATCTTGTGGACCCTATGTCCCTCCATGACAGTGGAAATCATCAAAGCATCTTCATATGAATACTTAAACCCTTGTCCCTCAACAGGGGTAAATGTAATGGGTTCATGCCAAGACCTTTCTTGACCCATTGCAACTAGGACTTGATCCCCCAACCTCGTCCTTTATTGCTAGTGATGCCCATATTGGTTGATAAGCCTCCAAGTATGACAAGGACCTCTAGGAGTGCTGGTCCCTATTGTCTCACTTCACCTCCCTCCCCATCCAGAGATGGATCCTTTTTTTAAGAATTGTTTCAGGTATTCTTGTGCCAAGAGTCTGTCCACCTCTTTTTTAAGAGCATAACAATCCTCGGTACCATGTCCCTTCTCCTTATGAAACTAGCAGTACTTCTCGGAGAACTTGAGGCTGGGATTAAGCTTTAAGGGAGGAGGATACTGGAGCAAGTTTTGACCTCTTAAGGCCATGTAGATCTCTGTGTAACTGAGATTTACAAGGGGTATACAACCTTTCAGGCTTGTTGGGAGGTTCCCTTAAAGGCCCTTTCTTCTCAACCTCCTGTGGTCTAATAAGGGAATGAATTTTGCTGGGGGATTCATCACTAATCCCTCCTCTATTAACCTGAATGGAGCTTCTACGAGTAGTCAAAGCCTCCTCTACTCTTATTTGACTCTCAATTATCTGTTTCACCATCATAAGAGTTCTATTTTGTACCGGGTAGAGTTATTTCCACAACTCTTTATTTCTGACCCCTTTGATTAAAGCCTCGCACGCTATGGGCTCTAGTAGATCCTTTACCTAAAGCATTTCTTCATTAAATCTCCTCATATAGGCCTGAGTGGACTCCTTCTCACCTTGGATAACTCTAAATAATTTAGTGAAGCTTTTCTTCATAGGGATGCTGATACTGAAACGTGCTACCAGCTTAGCATATAAGTCCTGAAAAACTCATAATTGACCCTGATTTCAGGTTATTGTACCATGTTCTTACATTCCTTCTAAAGGTGGTGGGCAATATCTTGCACATAACGTCATTGTCATAGATTACCATCTCGAGGCTCCCCCTTACATTCTTGATGTGCTCCTGATGGTCTATAAGTTTATCATAGTTGTCAAGGCTCATCTTCGCAGATAAATAGTCCTTGGGTACTTTAGCTTACAGAATTCTCCTGGACAATAAAGAGCCTTCTACCTGGTACTAGCGGGCAGGTTGGTGATGTCGTGAGTTCTCCTCAACCCTTCTTCTAGGTCGTTCCTGGTAAGGGCCAGATGAACTAGATGAATCTAGCATGGAATGGTGGGAGTGTCGACGTTTTTCTCTCCTACGGTGGCTAGTTTGAACTCTACAAGAGTGCTCACTTCTCACTGGTACCGTGGCATAGTGTGAACGTTCTTGGGTTGGACTATGAGAACGACGTCTTGGTGGTTCCTCTTCATTTTGTCCATACCCCTTGTTGCTACCTAATTTTTGACCCATGTTTTGATAAATTTTCAAAAAAATAAAAACAAATAAAGGTTTACATATGTTGATAACATAGAGCATCAGAGCTAATATTAAGGAAGCATTATGTCAAGGAGATAATTACTGAATCATATATAATTACTGCAATATAAAATACCATAGATATATGATTTGATTTGTGCTGGTTATGGAAAATAATCACTGCAATATAAAATACCATATACATAGGATTTGTTGGTGCTGGTTATAGAAAACAATCTCTGCAATAATTATTGCAATATTTCCTTAAATAACATGTGTAGAGATTTTCTATATAAGTGAACTTCCAGCCATATGCACAAAGGGAGGAGAAAATTTTAAGGGGGCAATTTTGCACATTTAGAAAGCAACACAAACAAAACCCTAACCCTAAACCCATCTTTTTCAAGCAAACCGGTCGCTCTCCCCACCTTAGAAAATGAAAGAACACAAACCAGTCGGCCGCTCCCCCCTCACCAGCCACCTACCCCTCTCCTTACCAGCCACAGACGTCGTCCCTCCATGTTCTAAACAAGCCATCCTCATTTTCTCCTCCTCCAGCAGTATCTCCAAACACCAGCCTAAGCACCAGCTTCGTCCCTGCACCAGGTAAGCTCTCCTCGTCTCTATGCATGCATAAATTTAATTCACTCTGTTACTATGCATGTGAATTTTAATTCACCAGTGACTGTTCATGCGGGTCTCCTGCTGGCAGAACCGGTTACTGGTTTGAGCCAGTAACCTAGTTGAGCTTGGAAATAAAGTCCAGCCCATATGGCTTGGCTAGATTTTTTTTTAAAGGATACAAAAAAAGGTTTATGTTTGACTTGGAGGGGCCATCCTTGATTTTTTGGACTGTTCAGTTTCCTTGCAAATTTTGAGAATATATATGCATGGTTTGTTGTCTTTAATTGCGATTAATTGTGATGCTTGTGTTTTTGACACAAAAATATAAAAATGTTTTTGTGTGTTGCATACGGCCAATACCCTAACATGTTTTGAACTTTTTTTATATATAAAAAAAATATTGGAAGTTTCGAAAATGTGTTTTCGCATGGATTTCTTAAACACAACAAAAATTATTTTCTTGTATTTCTGGATTTTACAACATGTTTGTAAAACTCCAAAAGGTATTGGCCAATATTCCAAAAAAATAAAAAATCTTATTTTGGGGGGAATTCATTTATTATTCACTGTTAATGTTTGAATAAAGAAATGCTAAAGGGATGAATATCCAAAATATTTAATAGGAATAACTTGTTACTATTCACTGTTAATATTTGGATAAAGAAACCCTAAGTGGTAAATATCCAAAATAATTTTCTAGGAATAGTAACTCCTCACACATCTTTGAAAGAAGCCTTGATTATAATTGTGGACATTTTAATTTTTTTTTACTCCACAATTTATGAGCCGTGAGAGTATAAAACACTAAGGTAAAAATAGGCTTTTAAAGCGTCCTAAATTTCTAAATTTTTGTCCCTCCTCCTTACGATTTATGAGTCGCAAACTCTTGAAATACAAAGGGAAAAATGAGCTTTTAAAGCACATGGAATCTCCTTGGATTTCTATCTTAATAAATTTAATTCGAATCAAACCTAGAAAAACTGATGGGATTAGAAAACACCAGCACCATAACAATTATAAAGCAAATCAAACACGAAGCAGCTTACCTTAGGTAGGGCGTACTAGGGGTGCTAACACCTTCCCTTTACGCAACCAGTCCCTTGCCTTAGAATCTCTGAAAGACCAGTTTAGGGTTCCTAGTGACCAAAATACTAGGTGACGACTCCCTTATTCACAACAAAACAAAAACCCCGAAATCAATTTAAGGGTCGTCGCGACGTCGCGAGGGTGTGACACCCCTCAACGTAGTTGATGCATCTCCGGGCTATAGGGTCCTTTGTTGCTGAGGTGGTAAGTAGTGTGCTGGGACATTGTGAAGAGGTTGAGGATGAACCATGAGCTACCCTCTCAACCTAATGACCTTATCTGAGAGCAAACATATCTGCTCGGCCATCTTCTCAATCTGGGGTTGGACGGATGTACCAGCAGCAATGTGGGGCATCCGTGATATGCCCTAGTATGTATGGATCGACCATGGTAGTGCACGAGGTAGAACCGCATGTCAAAGCTTACTTTCTTGCTAGAGAAGTAATTAGCTTTTTATAAAGTTCCCATAGACGGCGCCAACTAATGAGGTTATAAAAATCATAGGGAATATTGTGGGATTAATTATTCCTAAAAATTTTCATACATCATTTATGGTGAATTCAATGACCTCCACTTCAAGACCACGTAGGCTTCTCCTTGGTCAAATCTTTCCTTTAGGGGTTATAAAACTCTTTTGGAATAAATACCTGCACAAAGTCCTCTAGGGTGTGGATGGGGGACCCTAAGCAAGTTAGTACTAGGAATATTTGTGTAAAGAATAACATTAATGAAGATATTAAAAGGTTTTATGAAGGTATAAAAAATGTTGGAAACAAAGTTCTAAAGGTAAAGGGAAGAAGCTGAGAATCCTCCTGTCTTTTTCTTATCTTCTTTTATATTACCTTATTTGAACTGCCTCATGTAAGGTAGGAGGGGTAGAAAAGTAATCTTGTATGATTAAGATAATATTATTTTACTGCTCGTACCATCACATCTAATTAATGTAAGCATGGACTACTTGTTCGTATTTAATGGGATTATGATGGACATCATAATTATTAATCTAGACTCAGGGTATAGGAGGCTCAGTGTAGAGTGACCCTTTAGCCACGCACTCAACCTGAGGGACATTGAGTGCAACTCACACCCTAAGCCCAGGAGAAATCGGGTCCAGCTCATGATTGCACCCAAGAATGGTTAAGAGCGGTCGTGCCACTACCCAACATGGAGCTATATTGACAATAAAACAAATGTAAAAGGACAAAAAAGCCCTTTGTAGGAGAGTTATATTGATTTTATTTTTAAGAGCATCAAAGTAATTTAACTATTTTTAAAAAATTAAAATAAATATAATGCCCTTGAATGAAATGCATCATATATTTTTTTTATTATAGGGGTATATCAATAGTGTTACCATTCTCTAAAAAATAAAATTATCAACCTAATCCTGCATAAATTGTTAAAGACAATTATATCATGGTGAAAAGACCACATTACCCGCATTGTTTACTTCAAAAGTTTTATATTGTTTAATGATAATTTTGTCATTACACTATTACAATGAATAATGTTCAGAGTTTTGTGAACAATAATTTTCTTAGGATATTTAGTTTTTTTTAATTAAATATAGGAAAACAAACAAAAAATAAACGATGCTAGGAGTGCGTCTGGCCCAGCAATAAAAGGTTTGATTCACGCACCAAACCTCTTTTTAAAAAAAATAAAATAAAATGCAGACAACACGTTGTCTGCCTTTTATTTAAAAATAAGAATAAAATGATGCAGATGATGTGTTGTCTAAAGCTCCAGAATCCAATTAACAAAGGATCACCAGAAAATAGGGGTAGTGTTATTTTTTGCCCAAAACCTCGATTCTCAACCCATTTTCATGACCCAGAATACCTAGAAAATACCTTAAAGACCTTGCTCAACCCATTTAAGGCCTCAAATAAACCACAAATCGGTTCAAAAACCAAAACAACTTGAATCTAAAAAAACTTCTTGAACTTGGATCTATCATCTCAAGTGATTTTAATGCTAAAGAACACTCTTATGCAACTCCTCTCATTGACTAGAACTTGTTGAGACAAAGATTGACTATTTTTATGTCCGAAATTTATGTCAACCGAGACACTTTCTCCACTGCAAGAATTTGGCAAGTCTCACTCTCTTCTCTCAAACCATAGATTGAAAAAAAAAATTGCACCAAAATTTAAAGGACTCAATTGATGAGAATATAAAAGTTTGAGGATCACAATGAAAAAAAAACTAACTTTGGATTCTACATTGAATTGTAAAAGGCTACATAGGGCATGTGTGCACAATATTTTGACCTCGTGGCTTAGTTTTCTTTATAATGTTAGCGCTTTGCATAAGTTATGAAAAATTAAAAAAAAAATGGTTTGCAAAACTTATTTCATTGGGATAGATCACATGTTTCTCTAACAATGCTAATGAACATAGTTTTTTCATTCCTTCGATTTTACAAGTTAGTGTCATTTTTTTGTTCATTTTTTTAATGCTTTTATGCTCTTTCTAAGGTTTTTAAAGTTTCTCTAAATCTTTTAAAACTGATTTTCCAATTCTTATGTTTTTAAAAATTAATTGTTGTCTTGGTGGTTTAAGGGGCTCTTTCAATTAAAAGTGGTGTGTGTGTCTATATAAAGAACACACTCAATATATAAGGATTGGGGGGGTTGTTGTCAATGGCAGGTCATCTATGCCTCCTAAATGTATATGATGCCTAAAGGAGTAGCAAGAATAATCATTTCCATCTAGAGAGAGTTTTTATGGATAGGAGTGGAGAAGAAGAAGAAAGTTTGCAAGATTGTATGGCAAACAATTGTTAAGGAAAAGAGGAGGGGTGGGTTCATTACTGGCAAAAAATAAATCAACTTTGTTCAAATGGCTATAGAATTCAAGTGAAGATAATCCTTTAGGCTGACAGCAATTTGTAATCCAGGAATATGAGCCTTCCTTCTTAAATGGTTTGCAATATTTTGATATTCAATTGTCTTCAATATAGCGGGACATTTATTCAGTGCTTGGATCAAAAAATGAATCATGTAGGAGCTTAAGAAATTCATTAAGGTTTGTGGTTGCAAATGGAAAAATAGTGAGGTTTTGGACAGACAAATGGGCAGGAAATTCTATTCTCTCACATCAATTTTCAAGGTTGTTTGCATTATCAATGCAATACGAAGGCTGAATTTCTAGCTTTGGAATTACTTGGATTCAGAGTCTTGCATGAGGAGGGAGTCACGGGTCTTTGAACATTAGCAGTTAACAAGCTTGACGGATATTATTCAATCACAGACACTTTCTCAAAAAAGTCAGATAAGAAGATTTGGGAAGCGAGCAAAGATGAAATTTATACTGTAAGAAGTTGCAATTTGATATTGATAGAATTCTCTTTCCATGTGACGACGGTAACTGGAAATTATGTGCTGGTTGTCTATGAAAAAACGACTTTGTACAGAGGAATTTTTAGGTTGGAGAAATCTCATCAAAATGGATGCAGCAAAATGTCTTTCCTGCTACAAATTTACTAAATCAACATTATACACTCTTCTCCACTTGCTCCTGGTGTTTTTGGTCTAGAGTAATTCAATGGTGCGGAGTTTTAACCAGTTTTTCAGAATCTCTTGAAGATTTTTATAGTCAATGGTTAGTTTTCTTGGCAACCTTGTGTAGTATTTGGTTGGCAAGGAATAATCTAGTGTTTAATGGTGTGCAGTCGAATTAGCTATCTCTTTTTCAACTGTTAATGTATAGAATTTCAGTTTGGATTCATAAAATATAAGGGAGTTTCACCTATACAGTGTATGATTATGGACCAGCACTGGTAAGATACACATGTTATTATGGTCTGGTTTTTAGCCTTTGTATGTGTAATTTTTTTTTTAGTTTCATGCCATGTACTTTATCTTAGTTGGTCATGATCTGCGTGTCTAACTTTCTTATATTAATACTAATCTCGTTTATATAAAAAGAAAACCCAGTATTTTTATGATTATGGTTTAAAGTATTTTTACTCATAAATATATTAAACTTGAAAATATATCAAAATAATATATATATTTTTTATTTTTAATATCAGTACATCAAAATAATATAAAAAATATTAATTTGAAGTAAAAAAATATTTTAATTTATAAGTAAATACAGTTTGAACCGCATTCCTATGCACTACTAAAGTTTCACCACATCATAACACTTTCAATAATATTCTAATCACCATCACCTTGTTACTACCCCGTCTTTGCCCACCACCATAATATTCTTTACATTATTAAAAGAAACTAAAAGATGTGCAAGATTTATTGTAACATATTTTATTATACACCATCTCACATTTCACTATAGATTAATGTAGTATTATTTTTTTTAATTTCAATCCTCAAATTTTTTTTCTGTTCAATTGAATCTTTTTTATGGTCAATTGTTTTTGTTTTGTTAAAGGGCTAGATTAAGAAATAGAGCACCAAAATATAAAAAACACGAAGAAACTAAGTGGTTATTTGCAAATTAACTTGATAAATTTTCTTTGGTCCACCTATTTTCCAATAAATACAATTTTTCATCATTTTAGTTTTTAAAATTTTATTTTTTTGATTTAAAATTTTATTTCTTTTATTTTTTAATCTCTAGATTTGAAGAGGACAGAGAGTTGATAGATTTCAAGAGAAAATAGAGAAAAATGTTAATTGACATTGAGTCCAACAATGTAAAAGGTCGATCTTGGTATTAACAAGTTTCATTCGATGAGAAAAGTTTTACTTAAGTATTATTTAATCTTCATTTTGTCTTAGAGCTATATTTAATTTTTTTTAAATATAAAAATAAATAGAATATAAGTTGCGTTTGATGGAAGTTCGGGATTATTCATTTTGACGATTCTTGTTTATGTGGGAAGGCAATTATCTAACTGGAGTATTTACATATTGTAGTTCATTTTTATTTAACTTTGCCCCTCTCCCTTAAGCAATGTGATTCAAGTATACGTACCCACCCAAAGGATTTGATGCTGTACTTGTTGTTTTCCGTCTAGTAGGTTTCTGGGCTAATACTTTAACAAAAATATTAACCTAATCTCCACCCTTCAAAATCCTGATCGCTATAAGCCTAAGTCCAAACTCCAAAGTAATTAATTTATAAATGGAGACAGCCTTTGTGAATGCATTTAATCTCCAAAGGACTGCATGTCTCTCTCCTGGAAATTACCCTGCTTCGCGGTGTATGGGGTTCTTCTCTGTTTTCTTGGCAGATGGGGGAGCTACAGCTAATATAATCTCGAATTTTAAACTTTGCCCAATTGATGCTTTTATTATTAATTAATGGTGGGACGATCACAGCCTTATTCATTAAAGAGTTTATCATTAGTTGATTGCATGTTTGCTTGCTTGTCTCATTATTTGACCTTTTCATTTTCTTCCTTGATTAGATAATAATGATATCTTAATTACATTAATAAATAAAATAATATTTTATGATCAACCTATCAGATATTTCCGAGTTTATTGTCCGAAAATTCAATGAATTATAAATGGATGATTGGCTATATCCTCGGTAGAAAACATTATATTAAAAAAAAAAGAAGAAATTTACACATATTTGGAAAACTTTTATGATATTTATATGCGTCAAAATGTAAACATATTTTGTTGTGTGATATTCAGTGGATCGTAGAAATATTACATCGTGTGATGGAAACTTGAATATAGTAAGAACCTCACAGATTGAATGACACATAGTAAGGCAATTCATCAAATTTTTGGGTGTGTAATTGATTGATAAGAACAGAATTTGGGGGTGGAATAAGAATAAAAAAATCAGAGGTTTGGAAGAGCATGTTTGTATTATTCAACGATGTCTCATTCAATAAAATAAATAAGCCTAAATAGACCACAACATTAAAAAAATCTTTCATGATAACAGGAACTCAATTAATGAAACTAAATAATACAAAAGCTTTCAATAACTTTCTTTACTATAACTAATTATTCATTAAGTATTTCAATTGCAATTAAATAAAACAAAAAGGAAATATCTAAGCTTTATTCTCCACCTCTGCTCTTCAACATATGCAACTTTCAATCATGACAGGTCATTAAAGAATCATATCAATCCATCCCCCTAAGAAGGGCCTTGTCCTCAAAGCCGAACTTTGAATAAGTTTTGGAGAAATGCCATAAGTTTTCCTGTATAGCATCTTCCGGGGAAGCTCTTTTTCATTGAACCAGAATTTCTGTTTTCAAACAATATTTTTCCTTCTGAATAACATGATGGTCCAAAATAAACTCAGGTTCTGGTAGCAAAGATGCATCTGCTAAGAGAGGAGGAAGGGTTACTGTAGTGGTATCAGAGATCGGCCTCTATTTTTTCTTGAGCAAACTGACGTGAAAAACATCATGTATTTACGCCTATGCTTGAAGGGCTAGTTTGTACACCACCGTTCCTATTCAGGCAAGAACTTTGAAAGGTCCAAAAAATCTAGATGAAAATTTCAACAATCTTTGGAAAGCCTCTGATTTTTTGCGGTAAGGTTGCAATCGTAAGAATACACAGTCGCCTACCTTAAAAGTGACCTTGTGGCGATGCATATCTGCCTGTGCATTCATGCGTACTTGTGCTTCTAACAAATTATGTCGTAGTTCACAAAGAATGACCTTCCTTGTGTGCAACAAGTCGTCCACTGCTTGGACTTTTATTGTTCCCGAAACATAAGATATTAGAGAGGGAGGAGGAACACCGTAAACAGCTTCAAAAGGAGACAATTTAGTGGATGAATGGACGATAATATTGTATCCATATTCCTCCCACGAGAGCCATTCCATTCATCTTTTGGGTTGGTCAAAAGTGAAGCAATGTAAATATTGCTCAAGGGTGCGATTCACGACCTCGGTTTGGCCATTGGATTGTGGGTGATAATTGGAACTGAAACACAATGATATCCCCTGCAATTTGAACAAAGATTTCCAAAATATACTAAGGAATATTTTATCACGATTGATGATAATGGAAAGAGTCACACCATGCAAACACACAACATTGTTGACATAACTGTTAGCTACTGATGTGGTTGTGTAAGGGCGCTTTAGAGTGTTTTTGTTTTTTAGGTAACTTTTGTGGTTGTGGTTTAAAAAAATAAGTTTTAAAAAAGTGTGGTTAGGTGTGGTTAGTTTGATTTATATACGTGTTTGGTAAAAATTATGATTGAGGTTTATGTGTAGAAAAAAAACATGTATAAACAATTTGGTTTAGTTGTGTTTGGAAGTGTGGTTACAGTTGCTTTTCAAAATGCTTTTTACTTGGAAATGTATCAAAATAATTTTTTATTTTTTAAAAATAATTTTTGACATCAGCGCATCAAATTAATCTGAAAATACAATATATATATATATATATATATATATATATTAATTTGAAGTAAAGAAAAAAATAAAAAAAATTTCAAAGTTTTTCAAAAGCGCTTTTGAAACACAAAAACAAATAGCGTTTTATGAAACTCAGTTAAAAAAGCATGTAAAAAATACTTCACAAAAATTGCATTCCAAACTTAATTTTTTAGTGGGCCTCGCTGTATAAAACACAGTTTGGTGTGTTACCAAACACCTTATTGTATTTTTTGCACCGCAAATGCAAAAGTTAAAGGTAAACAAACACACCCTTAATGGTATAAAATGTGCATGCTTTGAAAGGTGATTAACAACAACCATGATGTGCATGCTTTGAAAGGTGATTAACAACAACCATGATAACATCGTGGCTTTGTGACATTGGCAATCCTTTAACAAAATCTATAGAGATTTCTGTCCATAATCGTTGTGGAATTGGAAAGGGCTAAAGCAGTCCGGCAGGACGAAGAGTCTCATTCTTTTAACGGTAAAACACATCATAATTCTAAATGAATTGCTTAATAGAGGTGTGGATGCCAGGCCTAACAAAGCTAGCAGAAATTCGGCTAAGTGTCTTTAAGTAACCAAATTGTTCACCTGCTAGAGAAGAATAGGCATCAACCAAAACAACTAGTAGCATTGATGAAGTCGGGCTCAAGTGGATTTTTCCATTTTACATCCACACACCATCCCTTTGAACTCAATTCAAGGACTGATTATTAGACAAAGAAGCATAGTAAGGATGGTGTATTACCTCCTGTTAAAGTGTTGACCACCAATCGATAACTAGAATTGACAAAGCCTGAAATTAGAAAGCAGCAATGCGAGAGAGAGCATCCACATCTTGATTTTCTTTGCCTTTCCAGTACTAAATATAGTAATCAAATCCCATAATTCTCGATAGCCATCTTGCTTGTGAAGGCGTGGTAATTCTCTACTCCAGGAGATATTTTAGACTTCGATGGTCTATTATGATGACAAACAGCTTTCCCGAGAGATATGGTCACTATTTTCGAATAGCCTTTACCAAACCAACATTTCTTTGTCGTAGGTTGACAATAATGTGGCTTTCCCTTTCAAGGCTTCATTGAAATAAGTTATTGGTTGCTTCTGTTTAGACAATATAACACTTAAACCATTTCCACACGCATCACATTCCACCATGAACTGTTGTGTAAAGTCGGGTAGCCATAATACTGGAGGTGACGTGAGAACATACTTCAATTGATTATAGGCCAAGAGATATGCTTCAGTTCAATGAAACCTTACTTTGGTTAGAAGCCTTGTTAGGGGAGTAGCAATCACACCAAACCCCCTAACAAATTTATGGTAGTAACAAGCCAGCCTAAGGAAACCACGAACCCCTTTAGGTGAGGTCGACATAGGCCAAGTCTGGATTGATTATATTTTAGCTGGATCTACTACCATGTCTTTGAAAGAAATTAGGTGACTCAAATACCATACTGTAATCAGTCCAAACTAACACTTGGAGAACTTGACATACATCTGGTGCTTAGAAAGAATTTGAAGCACTTATTTTAGATGCTACAGATGATCCGTCCAAGACCTGTTATACATCAGAATATCATAAAAAAATAAGAATAAACCTTCGCAAATGTGGTCGAAAAATGTTGTTCACGAGACTCTAAAAAAAGGCTGGGGCATTTGTCAAACCGAAGGGCATCACTAGAAATTCATAGTGTCTATTGTTAGTCCGGAATGTGGTTTTGTGAATGTCTTCTTGCTGGACGTGGATATGGTGATACCTAGAATGCAAGTCTAGCCTTAAAAAAAATTTCACACCATGTAACTCATCAAGCAACTCGTCAATGACTGGTATTAGGAATTTATCCTTTACCATGATCTCATTGAGTGCCCAATAACCTACGCAAACACACCAAGACCCATCTGAATTTTAATTAGTAAAACTAGTGATGAAAATAGGCTCCGACTAGGCCAAATGATTCAAGTTTTGAGGAATTCTTTGACCAAATTTTCAATCTCAGTTTTCTGGTGGTGAGGATATTTGTAAGGTCTTGCATTAACTGGTAGCTGGTTTGGGAGCGACGAAATCCGATGGTTGTGGCTGTGCATAGGCAGCAACCCAACGAGTTTCTTAAACACATGTGCAAATTCTAATAGTATTTTACTAAGGTCTGAAGGCATTTTGGTCTCTTAAATTAGTGCCTCATTTATAATCTCATGAACAAAAAACCCCATACCTGATAAGTGCAACAATTGTTTTCACTAATGGGAGTGAGCTTGGAACTTTTCATCCCTCGCAATATATGAGTCCAGCTAGATTGTGCGAAGGTCATTCTGAGTTCCTTGTAGTCCATTTGAATTAGACACAATGTCTTCAACCATTGCACTCCCAAAATAGCTTGATAGGTAGCCAAAGAAAATGCGTAGAAATCAACTTGTACTATGAACCCTTGAATTGAGAGGGAGAGTCCCGTACAACATCTAGTGCACTCAATAATTTCTTTGTTTTTTACTATTACCTGATTTGTTTCGCCACAGAACATTTGTAATCCAAACTTTGTAACTACGAATTATTCAATGAAATTATGGGTGCTTCCCCTATCAATGAGCACTATCAACTCTCTGTTTTCAACCCTCCCAATAACCTGAAAGGTTTATAGATGTGTTGTTCCAGCTAAGGCATGGAACGATATTTCAAAAATGGCTTATTCGGATAGCTTTATGTCCATATCCATATTAGTTGTCTCCTCTTCCACATGCACATCAACCATCATAAACATTTGTGGTTGCATACAATGGTGTCCTGGCATGTACTTATCATCACAATAGAAACATAATCCATTTTCACGTCTGTCCCTAGCCTCATGTCCCATGAGTCATCAAACATGTCCATTGAGATTTTCAGACGCCTGAGGTGGTTGCTGAGTGGGGGAAGGTCCAAGCTGTCCCACTGTGGTACTGTGTTAAGGTCGGGCTTGATAGGAGGGAGTTACTAGTCGACTTTGGTTACTAGGTTTTCACTGAAATTGGTTTTGTTCTTCAATGAGGTAAGCTACACTAATAGTTTTGGATAATGTTTTTGGTTGCTTAACATGTACATCCAATTGAATGTCGTCCTTCAATCCTGTAATAAAACAATCAACCAAATTTTTTTTCAAAAGTTCGTCTACCTTGTAGGATAATTTTTCGAACGTCTCTTAGTAAGCATTAATTATTGTCATTTGTCTACGACGAGATAATGCTTCTGACGGATCATTATAATCTGTTGGTCTAAAATGATAGAGGAGGGCTTTGGTGAACTCCTCCCAATGCAATGGACCCCTGTTTTTTGTATACCAATGATACCATTAAAGTGCGACGTTTCCCAAATGAAACGATGCCAACTGTACCTATTGTGAAGAGTCAATATTCTTAAATTCAAAGTATTGCTCAGCTTTGAAAATCCAACTTGTGGGATCCTCGACTTCGCTTGTAAATATCAAAAAATTCAACTCAATGTGAGTGTGATTTCGGTCTGGAATGGAGGTGGTTGATGCGAAAGGCTTGCTGTGGGAAGTCTCTCCTGCTGTGAATGGATTAACTTCTTTGTCAAGTGTGCGATTAGATTGGGCAATTTGCATTGCCTGCAGCTCGACCATGACTCATTGTAGGGCATAACTTACCCGGCCAAAATTATATTTTAATTCCTCAAAGTTGGTATCGTTATGGGAAAGGGTTTTATTGACCTTGTTACGAAACTCCACGTTGGTTTTACTACGTGTATCCATGAACCAAACCAGCTCTGATATCACTGATAAGAACAGAATTTAGGGAAGGAATAAGAAGAAGAAGATTAGAGGTTTGGAATAGTGTGTTTATATTATTCAGCGATGTCTCATCCAATAGAGTAAGTGAGCCTAAATAAGCCACAACGTTACAAAATCTCCCATGATAATAGGAACTCAACTAGTGAAACTGAATACTAGGAAAGCTTTCAACAACTTTTCTGATTACAACTAATTATTTATTGACTATTTCAATTGCAATTAAATAAAACAAAAAAAAAATATCTAACATTTATTCTCCACCTATGCTCTTCATCGTGTGCAACTTCCAATCATGACAGGTCATTAAAGAATCATATCTTAGCAATCATATTTTAATTGCAAGAAGCTTGGGTCTGGCGTGTTTGCCAAACCCAATGTGCTTGGGTCCAGCAACCCTTGCTTAACCCAAGCAAACAACAAATAAACAAAGAAAAATTAAGCATTTTAGTTATTAGGAGAGAGAAAAGGTAAAAAAAAAACACTAACATCCAAAGAAACATCTCGCAAAAAGATAAGATGAGAAATTAAAAATGAAACTACTATTACAATTTACAGTAAAAGATCTCTTGATTTATAGTGATTTCCCTATACCATTTAGTTTTTGTTATAACAGTTAATAGCCAGCTAGAGTGTATGATTAACTTAACAATTACCTAAGGTCTCTGTTTAATAAAATAAAATTAAGAATAAATAAGTTATATTTGTCAATTATGCTTGAAATGAAAATTACTCTTATTTAATAAAAAAAAAACTTTAAATACAAAATAAAGATAACTTGAGGTATTACTTATCAGACATAAAAAAATATTTTTTAAATATTTTAAAAGATATTATTTATAATTGTGTTTAAGATGATAGCACCCATGCTAACACCTTGGCATTTCTAAAACTATTAATGTGGAGCCATATGCTATGGGTTTTTTTAATTTGGTACAAGGATAGGTAGAAGAGGGTGTTTAATAATTCTGGTTCATCCAGGGGCCACCCATGTACTCCGAAGGTATTGAGTCCTCTTCACTTCAATTTCGTTACTGAAACGGCAACATCTTGTTCGATTCTTTAGTCTACGCTCTTTGCTCATGGACCCTGTTATTTGAGAAATAAACAACTAGCTTTTCAGTTCTGCAGCCTATAAATGTCACATAACTCTTGATTTCTATTGCATTGGTTGGCATGAAGTTCAATTTGCATGGACCATGGTCTATGGATACCACCTCCTCCCCCTCCCCATATATTATTTTTATTTTCTCTTATTTAATTAGGGTGGACCACTGTCCTTTACTGTAAACCCAGAAACCTTAATTCGATAAAACTTACTAGTATATTATTTTTACAGATTTGAGAATTTGTTCATTAATTGCCCATCTATCTGCCTATCCTAAACTGCCCTCCCTCCTGCCAAGTAAATGCATCTGTTCATTGAATCATCTGATTTTGAAATACGGGAAGGTAGCCACTACAAATTCAAGGGCATTAAGTGAATGGGCTGGGGTCATCCTGGGCCTACTAAAATTTATTATAGGTGGCTTTCTGAGAGAGGCATTTGACGGGCTATTAAAGTATGACTACAGTATCTTGCCTGCAACTGAAAGAATGGTTACCAGAACTTTGTGCCCATCGCCATTTGTTTGTACAGAAATTTCTGTAGGAGAAGGAAGTGCGCCATGTAAATAGAATGAAACATTGATAAATGCCAATTCATTTACAGTACATTTAAATACCTTCAAGAAATCAAATGCCTGTTTATTTAGGGCTCTCATTGTTAATGATTTCACGAGTGCCGTAGACGCTATTTCGATATGCATGTTTTTTCATCTTGTGAAGATCCAGTATTATTGAGGCTCAGTTATTCTTTTCCTTCTTTTTTTTTTACTGTTGTCCACTTTGTGTAATATTCCTAGGTCCGTGGATCCTGTCCCGCCTTTATGAACAAAACTGAGAAAATAAATTAAAAGTGTAAGGTTTGGTGATGGTGACTTAAGGGAACTCTATGATTGGAAGATACAGAGGAGACGGGGAAGCCATTGTGGTCGTTTTACGGGTGTAGTTCTGATTGAGGGGATGGTGCTGCTGCTCGCATTTGGTAGTGGAGCTGACCAGAGAAGCCCTGGCTATGAAGACCTTGCTTTGCTACTATGGTTAAAGCATGCATCATTTACTTGGATTTAGGCATCGTTTTGGAATGGAATTGGACTGTAGTTTTTTAAATATTTACGTTTTTTTTTTAAATTAAGATTATATTTTTAGTGTTTTTTATTATTATTTTAATGAATTGATATAAAAAATAAAAATATAAAAAAAATATTATTTTGATATGTTTTTTTTTTTAAAAAAAAACACTTTAAAATATACCTATACTATAATTCCAACATTACCTTAAAAACGTTCTACAATTCCAAACTCAAGGGATGGATTTGAGTTTGAAAATAATAATATTCCAAATTCCTACCCCTACTTGCTAAATCAATCATAAAACACTTTAAAATATATATATGCTATAATTCCAAACATTACCTTAAAAATATTCTATAATTCCAAACTCAAGGGATTTGAGTTTGAGAATAGTAATATTCCAAATTCTTACCCCTACTTACTAAATCAATCATTTCGTTTTGTTTTCAATATGATATATAATAAAAGTTATGTTTGTTTTTATAGGTTTATTTATAGTTTTAAATTTTTTTTATTATTTTTATTTTCAATTAAATTTTTAGTGTATTTTTTAATTATTTTAATATACTAATATCAAAAATATTTTTTTAAAAAATATAATTTTTTAATATATTTTTAAAAAATAATATTAAAAAAACAACTCTAATCACATTTTAGATATGCAATAAAATTGCGCAATTAAGGACACGTGCAAAAGAGCAGTTCATAACTTGCTGGAAAGTTGTTTCTTCCATTCAATTGCTTGTGAGATTTCTGATTCAGATATGCATGAAGCATACGGCCCAAGTGTACCAACTTCATTTATGGGAAACAACAATCACTTCTCCAAATTCAGGGTCTTGTTAGTAAGTGGGTTCAAATTAATGACTTTCTTGTTAATTATCATTTTCTTTAAGCTCCATTAGCATAGTCAAAAGAGCTTGAGTGTATTCCCTACAAATTATCAGTTCGAGTCTCATAAATTTCAGAGCCATTAGAGACTTACATGGCTGTTAATTTCAAAGCCCGTGGAATTAATCGAGATACATGCAAGCTGACCCGAACACCAACGTTAATAATATTAAAAAGCCTCACATATTTCTCATGAATCAGGCTTTCTAAGATTCCTTCTTTCTTGGAGAGGATACCATTCCACGTCACGGCATGTCACTAACCCATCACTCCTCTACATACCTAAGCTGCAAGCGGAGTGCGCACGCATCAATAGCAGCAGACATGAGAATCACTACTGGCACCTGGTGTCCTGCTTGAACAACATCATCAGATAACTCTCTCCTAAATTTTGGCAAGGGAAGCCAAGGAAATTCTGGAGTGTTTTGGCGATTTAACACATGTAAAAAAAATAATTTGTAAAATAACATAAGCAGAAAAATATTTAGAAATTTAGCATGGTTGAGAAAGTCGTAAATATCATATGCGACTATTGAGTTGCAGATACCATATGCAATCTCGCGTGTCGGAAATGCTATTTATGACTCACGTTTCACATATGGTATTTGCCACTTTTCTAACAAAGGCGTCTACGGGTATTCTATTCTGCCATCAACTCCCTGCAAAAAAAAAAACAGCAATTCACACAATCACAATTAACCAATTTTTCATCATTAAAACACAATTCACATAAGCAACACATAATATATTAAATCACAAATAACAAATGTACACTGACATTTAAAACAACATAACATTTTATTAAAAAATAAACTAACTATACATTTATCCACAATTATCATAACATATAATAATATGTAATTATATCTAATAATCTCTCAATCTTGTCCAACTCAAGGTCGGGTCTATAATATCTATGTAGGTTTGAGGAGGACCAATATCATCCTAGCTCGTGGATGGACTTAGGTTGCTTGTGGATAGGTCTGGGATGCTCGTGGATAGGTTTGGGATGCTCATGGACATGTCTAGGATACTCGTGGACGGCCCAGCATCCCCAACACTCTCAATCTCTTGAAGTCTGCCATAATATAAATTAAGTGTGGTGTTGGCCACAATACATCCCATCTCATTGACACCTTCACAGATAGTTTTCATTGCTTTTCGAGCTTAATGTGCCCAGTAATTAATCTATATATATACATTAAAAACCAATTACATAAATTACATCAAATTAATTATAGGAAAGTGCTTAATATACCTCTAGGAGTGAAATGTGGGTGGTGAGGGTAACTAGTGGTGGCAGGTTTGGCTTGAAGATCCAACACTAATCGCTAATAGAGACAGAAAGCTTGGCTACCACGGGTTTTGCTAGAGAGAGAAAGATGAGTGTTTTAGAGAGAGAGGAGTGTTTTAGGGATGCTAAGGGGTGTTTTCGATGGTGGAGAGACAAATCTCGGCCTATGGTGAGAGGGGAGGAGTGGGGGAAAGAGAGAGGAGGAAAGGAGAGAAAGAAAGAAGAAGTTTGGTCTTTAATTCGAAACAAGTCGCAGATAGCATCTGCAACTCGTTTAATGTGTTACTTTATCAATTTTTTTATTGTGTTAAAAAAAAAACTTGATGGACACTTAGAGGAATGCTTACTTTAGAATGGAAAGATATAAAATGGATTTCCTTTGGGAGGTGGTGAATTGAGATGAATTTCATTTGTTTATCGTGCATGAGAACCTCTAGTGCTCGTATGTCACCTTGAAGTATATTCTTTGATTATTCATGATAATATAAGAAACCAACCATATGTTTTGCCAAATTGAGATGTAGATGTGTATAATCACATGACTAACAGAAGCACAAAAGGCACCCACCCCCTCCCAGTCACAGATAAAATACAAGTAACGCAAGGAAACAATTAAAAAATAAACAACAATCATATGTAAAAGCATATTGATAAACTCTAGCAGTAAATAAGACCCAAAAGGAAATGAGAATCCAAAATAAAAACCATAAGAAAGGTTTTTAATATAAAGCTTAGGTAACATATATAAGCATAATCAAAGTTTCCTTATTATTATTATTATTATTATTATTATTTTAACACAAGTGCATAGTCTTTCTAATGGACCAATATCTAGGTAAAGACAAGCACTACCTTAATCAATTTACAGATCAATAGTTCCATAATCCTCCTAGTTTCTTTGTCAGTTTTTTGGTCTTCACGAAGAATATAAGAAGCTATGGGTGATGAAGTTCTAAAAATATAAATAGCCTAGGAATAGGATTCCCGGGTTGGATAATAGGTTAATCAATTGGTCCTAACAATCTCATTTATACTCAATAGCCAAGGTAATTGATAGTTTATACTTAGTGCTTGCTAGACTAATGTGGTTTGTAGCTAATACCTTCAAAAGATCCCCTTTGGTAGAGGTGGGGACTCATCGATGCTTAAATAAGTATCTTTTTAAAGAGAAAAAAAATATAAGAATATTTTAGAGAGAGATGCTCTAAATATGTGTGTGTGCGCGCGCGCATAATAGAGAATGAAAATTGTGAACCTTTGTTCTAAAGGTCTTATGGTATATTTATAGCCTATTAGTCTTGTTCTTTTATGAAGATGAAGATCTAAAGTGTAATTTTACCCTGATAACTTTTAATGAAGTATAAATATCTCTTACATATATATTAATATTTAATGGAAATATGGTGGGCCCCTGGGAATTATTATAAACCTAAAAGGTGTAGGGGGTCCAAGATGTCAAATGTAGTTGAGTCTATGGAGACTGAGCTCTTCTCTTAGACCCAAGGGAGGAGGCTCATCCCCTTAGGCATTCCCCAAGAAGGATGATTCATTTGGGCATGCCAAGAGAGGATGGTCACTCCTTTGGGTATGCCAAGGAAGGATGTGGTCATTCCATTAGATGGGTCCAAGGGAGGAAGGTCATTCAAGAAAGGATGTGGTCATCCCAATGAGGGATGTGGTCATTCCATTAGATGGGTCCAAGGTAGGAAGGTCATTCAAGAAAGGATGTGGTCATCCCAATGAGGGATGTGGTCATTCCATTATATGGGTCCAAGGGAGGAAGGTCATTCAATAAAGGATGTGGTCATCCCAATGAGGGATGTGGTCATTCCCTTGGGCATGCCAAGGAAGGATATGGGCATTTCATTGGGCGTGCCTAAGAAAGGATGGTCATTCCTTTGGACGAGCCAAAGAAGGATGGTCATTCCCTTAAGTGTGCCCAATGAAGGATGTGGTCATTCGGGCGAGCCAATGAAGGATGATCATTCCTCTAGGTGTTCCAAGAGAGTGTGTGGTCATTTCTTTAGGCTTGCTCGAGGCTTGGTACATTGACACACCTACTTGTGGCTAGGTCTGGCTAGTGCCTGACCCAATGCGCCTTCACTAAGGTGTGCTTGTGTTCTAGAAAATTTATACTTGTAAATCTTTTTTTATTCAGTTTTTTTTGGTAAAGATATACTGATAAAAACTTGGTTCATCAGTAGCCCCTTAGTCTTTATGATATAATAATATGCAAAGACTTTAATTAAGCTCCCAATTCAGGTAGAATAATGAGTTTTGCTCATATAAAAAAGGGGTAAGCTGAAAAAAATTTAGAGAAATATGCATTTGGATCAAAACAATTCTTTCATATAAAAAAACAAGAATCTGTACAAAAAAATTTCTAAGAGATTGAGGGTACTATTCCTATCATCTATACAAATTTCTAAATGATTATGTGGAACCCAATAAGAGTGAACCTATACTTCGAAACTTCTAGGTGATTATAGGTTGTTGGTGAAAGGGAGCTTGTAGCTTTCTCAGCATTATCATAAGGCTTATAAGTCATCCATTAAAGAGTGGCTATCATGATTTTTTTTATAAGGTATAAGAGCCCCCACTAAGAGTGGTGATTACATGATGTTGTTATTTGTACCAAGGAAACCATTTACATTCATCCCTTGGAGATTGATGCATTTAGAATTGAGGAGATTACATCTATCCCTTGGAGATTGGTATATATAGCACTAGGGAGACCAAGTCAATCTCATGAAAAGTGGTGCATATAACATTAAGGAGATCAAGTTCATCCCTTTCAATGTGTATTATTGAAAAGCCATTAGGTATCACCTGGACAAAATGAAAATAATCATTTTGAATACGCTATTTATATAGGAGAAACTTAGATTCTTATTCTCATTCGATATAATTGATTTTTATTTGAGTAGAGTGTCCGACATGAGGGAGACTCTTCCCTTTCCTTTAGATAGTTGTAAAAAATACTTTACATGTTTTATAGTTTGAACTAACATTCCACTCGTACTTGTTGAAATCTTTTCAAAATCTCAAGGCTCCAACTACATTTGTGAAGTTGGCAAAGCATAGACCAAATTTGTTTGTCTCACCTTAAGTGGCTAACACCGCTTTAATAAGAAGTCAGACTTGATTGAAGAGTTGTTGAAGCTTTGTTTGGGTAGGAGTGTTTGCAGCAACGAGAAGACTTGTCTCCCATCTTAGTCTAAGTTGGTATTGGTTGTGTACATAAAATGGTCTGAAAATATAAAAAAACAAGATTTAGGAAGAAACTTATGGTTTTTTATCAGTTTTCCAAAAACAATGCCACTGATGAGGTCCCAAAAATCCAAATAGCTTAGGAATAAGGCTCTCGGGTTGGATAATCGGTTAATCAATTTGATAAAGTCCCAAAAATCTAAATAGCCTAGGAATAAGGCTTCTAGGGTGGATAATCAGCTAATCAATTAGTCATAACAATCTCATTTATTCTCCCTAGCCAATGTCGTTGTTAGCTGATACGTTGTCCTTGGTAGACCAAGATGGCTTATGACAAGTACTTGTAAAAGGTCCATTTTGGTAGAGGTGGGGACTCTCTGATACTTAAATAACTATCTTTTTAAAGAGAGAAAATAAAAGAATATTTTAGAGAAAGATGCTCTAAAAATATATATGCAGTAAAGAATGAAAATTATGAATCTTTATTCGGAAGGTCACATGGTATTTATAGCTCATTAGTCTTGTCCTTTTATAAAGAGGAGGGTCTAAAGTGCAATTTTAACCTGATAGCTTTTAATGAGGTATAAATATCTCTTACATCTATATTAATATTTGATAGAAGTATGGTGGGTCCCTAAAAGATTTTTATAAACCTAAAAGGTGTAGGGAGTATCAAATATGTCAAATGTAGCTGAGTTAATGGAGGCTAAGCTTTTCCTCTACGTTGGACCCAAGAAAGGAGGGTCATCCTCTTGAGCATGCCTTAGGAAGGGTGGTTATTCCCTCGAGTGTGCCAAAAAAGAATGGTTATTCTCTTGGGCACACTGCCAAGCTCAGAGTGCCTAGGGCTTGGCACTCTACCAAGCCCAGCATGTTGAAGCTTGGCATACTGCCACTCCTACTTATGGCTGAGTCTGGCTAGCACCTGACCAGCATATCTTTACTGGGGCATACTTGTGTTCTATAAAATTTATACTTCTAAATCTTTCTTAGTTCAGTGTTTTTTAGTAAAGATATATTGATAATAATTTAGTTCATCAATAGGGTTTCCAACTTATGAGCTCTGTCAAACGAATAGATTGATAATGCAACGGCAGCATCAACCCCACCCTTGTAGTGTATTGCTTCAACTCCCATATATTATGTTCCGTTGATGCATTGCATAATATGATAATATGATAGTTAAACTAATGACTACATGATAGTGTATGAAAGAAGAATTAACAGTATAAGTGGAAGTAAAAAATTAGAAAGGAACAAAAACGTCCTTGAGTAAATTTTTTGTATATAAATT
>Ga0325402_1000421_pt1 | contig 29103 bp, 24 predicted proteins | sample PopdelMetagenome_22_FD_207212 | JGI IMG/M metagenome (GOLD analysis project Ga0325402, IMG submission 207212) | Populus deltoides microbial communities from Bellville, Georgia, United States - Xylem-PdKOR-R3 | ecosystem: Host-associated > Plants > Phyllosphere > Stem > Wood/Secondary xylem... | reverse complement strand
GGTTGTTGAATTCTGACAGGGAGAAAGAGATCTGGCAAGAATTGAAAGATCAAAAGAACTAGAAATAAACGGTTCTGTGCATGTTATTAAGATATGGCGTTGAGGGCTGACTTGTTTTTTAAATTACTCCATTGGTATCTATGTTCTGAAATCTGAATGCTACCTTCTACTTGTAATATTTTTTATTTTGTTCTAGGTTTCAAAGCCAACTGCAACCACTTCTATGTTCTTGTGCATTATTTTGGACATGCACGCGAGGATCAATTATTACAATTCACATTGCTGTAATAATTGAATAATTGCTTAATTAAATCTGCCTTATTTGCTTGTCCAATTATATTAATTTCTTTTTTCTTTCCTTATAAATCACACTGGCTATATTTATTTATTTTTGTTTATCACCACCATTACTATGAACAGCTAAGATGGTAACTGGTCCAGGTTTCAGAACACGCTGTGGTTGATTTACCTAAGAGAAAAAATCGTCTCTTTGAAAAAAAATTAACTCTTGTTTTTAATTTTTGAATTTTTTAGCTTTAAATTCAAAAAGAAAATGAAAACTATTCTATCTATCCATCGCTCATTCCTTCGGACTACATGTGAAGCAAGGAAAGACGACTGCTCTTCTAGAGTTGCCCCCACGTTCTATGCATAATTTGTGGGCAGACACACCTCCATTTACAAGAAAAGAAGAGAGAGAGAGCACTGCCCTGAAAAAAAACACCTCTAGAATTCAAAGTTTGCAACTTGGAAGAAACAAAAGTGCCATAGAAAATCTTCCTTTTGAAAGAGATAGGTAAGACATTCTTTAGCTTTTCTCTTCTGGGTCTTCTTTCTTGTCGTTTGGGTGACCTGGGTAATGCTGCATTTGCCCATTAAAACAGGAAGAAAATAATAGTTTTGGAGCCTAACTGGCCTAGTTGATCTCATTTTCTGTTCAAGACTTGTAGTTTTTTAATATCTGGGGTTTGCTCATTGAGGACCTTTTAGAACTGGGTTTTGCTTGCTTTTTGCAAATTTATTAGGTTCTTTGAGTTGTGTCTGGGATTTAGAGGATCTGGGTGTTCCCAGTGAAGAAGACTTTTGCTTGAATTTTTGTATCCGGTTTTGTGTATTTTTGTCATTTGCTGAAGAGTCTGGACATTTGGCAGTGGAAGAGTTGACAAAGCTCGAGTCTTTTGTATATTTTGGAGTATTGTATCTAACAGTTGATGTTTGTGTGATGAGCAGTTTGAGATACAGGTTTCAGTTATTAGATATGGATTTGTAAGAGATTTAGGCATATTGTTAGATACAAACATGGCTTCCCTGACACCTTCACCAGACTCTCCCCTCTCTCCAATACCAATCTCCACTTCACCACCATCTCCACCGTCAACACCGGATTCCACCACCAATTCACCCCCTCCCTCAACATCTCAGCCTGATCAGACCACTGACCCCCCATTGCCTTCAACACCATCTAACCCTGCAACCCCACCTCCTCAATCCCCACCACCAGCACCACCCGCTGCTTCCCCTCCAGCTCCACCACCACCATCACCAATAATTCCCTCAACACCTCCACCATCTGCCCCACCACCATCACCCCCGGCATCTCCACCACCAGCCCCTCCAGCTTTAACCCCTCCATCACCACCTACTGCGCCTCCCCCAGCTTCTACCACTGCACCACCCCCTCCACCACCGATAAGCACCTCCCCTCCTCCACGTGCCTCTCCAACGACTCCTGTAACCTCCCCACCTCCCCCTCAAGCTGTCTCCCCTTCTCCACCTCCTCCTGCAAATGATCCTATACCCCCTGCTACTAATTCGCCTCCTCCTCCAACAGTAAAGCCGCCTGAAAGCCCCCCTGCACTTCCAACAGTTCCTCCTCCACCACCTAGTTCTCAATCTGATAGTCCTCCACCTACAACAAATTCTCCTCCTCCTCCAATATCCACATTGCAATCGCCGCCCCCATCAATTCCCTCGACCTCATCAACACCTCCTGCAATATCTCCTCCTGCTCCTCCAGTCAATTCATCAGTGACGGGAAGTCCTACCCCACCCTTTCCTGCTATTCCAACGGAGAAACCAACTGCAAGAGCAACCAATGGAAGTGATGTCTCCACAAATACCACTGGTCCAGGGGGATTAAACAATGGAGGTGCAGTTACAATAGGCATTGTGGCTGGGTTTGTAGCACTCAGTCTTCTAGTTGTGGCTGTATGGTTTGCACAAAAGCGAAAGAGAAGACGAGGAGAAAATGTTGGTTACACTATCCCTTCGCCATTTGCCTCCTCACAAAATTCAGGTAATTTATTGAATCTTGCTCTATTGTAATCGGTCTTGCAGTACTGACTCTCTGAATTTTTCATTGCTTAAGCAGCTATGGTGTTGTTTCTAAAAGCCCTTAGAGTTAGTAATTGTTTTACAAATGAGAATATGGATCATGGTTACTGGATGCAGAATCTGGATCTTAAAATGAAGTAAAATCTTTTTTGTTGGAGTGTTAAAGCCTTGTGATAGTATATGTGTCAATCAGTGTAAAAAGTTGATACTTCTCTGTTAACACAATCCCTTTGGAAGGCATTTTAGAAATCTACTGTCATAGGTTCCCCTGTTTAGAGATATGAATTGATATTAGATACTTAATTGGTGATTGATAGCACTTCTAATGCGTTGATCAATGCTGTTGACATCAAGCAATTTAACAACTCAAGAAACTTTATATGGCCTACACAAAGTACTTTGGGGCCGTAAAATGAGTCCTGGAGGCTGGATCGTATCCAAGCCATCTGGATTAGCTTCACAATTGTTTTTCTTCTGATCATTTAGACAGTGTCATATTTGAACCATAGTCACTTTTTCTTTCATGGTCTTGGTTTCTTCTCATATATTTATTTTTTCTGATGACTGGCTTGTCATTTTGGAGCGCATTCACTTGATCCAGAATAATCTACTAGTTCATTTTCTGGTTTCCCTATCCTATTGATGATTTAGTTTACAGATTGGAGCATAATATGTCATTTCGTTTCTTTTTATCTTCTGTTTTCCAATGAGTGTCTATGTCAAATATCCTTTTCAACTTTATTTTCTTCAAATTTTTGAATTTTTGAATTTTCTTTTCTCATTGAATGACATTCCGAGGCTATGCTCTTAAGCTGTCCAGCAGGAATATTTAAATGCTTATTGAGACATGACTGGAATTAATGAAAGTTTTGCTTTACAGATTCAGTATTTCTAAAACCTTATCCTCCAGCTCCCCTGGTTGGCAGTCCTTCTGGCAGTGATTTCATGTATTCACCATCGGAGGCAGGTGTAGTAAATAATTCAAGGCAATGGTTCACATATGAAGAACTAGTCCAAGCCACAAATGGGTTTTCGGCACAGAATCGTCTAGGTGAAGGTGGATTTGGTTGTGTATACAAAGGTGTCCTTGTAGATGGAAGAGATGTTGCTGTAAAACAATTAAAGATTGGTGGTTCTCAGGGGGAGCGTGAATTCAGAGCAGAGGTTGAGATTATTAGTAGAGTGCATCATCGACATTTGGTTTCATTGGTGGGTTACTGTATATCTGATCATCAAAGACTGCTTGTCTATGACTACCTTCCCAATGATACTCTTTATTACCATTTGCACGGTAAGTTTGTAGTTTAGAATATGAGAAATTCACTTTTGCTAGTGTCCTCCATGAATGCTTTATCTTCACGCATATGACATGACACATATTTCTTCTAATTTATCCAATCATATTGGACTTTTCACTGCAAATCTTTTAAAATATGTCCTTTGCCTTCAAAGGTTTTTTTTAATCAGCTGCTGAATTATGATTCTGGTGGTGATCAAAGTATAATAGCTGTAAATAGGATTTACAGAAACGGTTATGTGAGATATTGCTGTTTTGGTTGCAACAGGCTAGTATAATTACCGTGCTTTATCCATTTAAATTAAGATATGGACAAGAAGTTGGTTTTATATGTTTTTTGCTGGCTTGGACTATTACCAATCTATTGATATTTGCCAATTTGTTTCTCTTTATCATAGTCCATCAATGATAGTACAAGTTTCATTTTAATTATTTCTGGCTTTTCCTTTTCTGTTCTTGCAACATCACCATTCTTCATGTTTGAAGTTACACTGCAAATAGCTCCCTTGTAAAATTGGCAATGTCTTGTATTTCCTGAATTCTTATAGATCCTTGCAGGTGAAGGCAGACCATTTATGGATTGGGCAACAAGGGTCAGGGTTGCTGCTGGTGCAGCTCGTGGCATAGCTTATCTGCATGAAGATTGTAATTTTCCCATTTTTCTTGGACTTTACAATTTATACTTCCAAACCTTGTTTAGCACATTGCATTGACAACTGACATAAATGATTTTGAGTCCTGGAACTGGAGGCATTGTCTTTCCTTTTCAAATTTTGACATATAAGTGCCAGTTATAAGTTCTTCCCCGTTAGTTAATCAAGTGTAAATCCAAGATGCATTCTAGAACAATTTGATAATATGCTAACAACCTTATTGAGTAATTTGAATAAGAAGCAGAATTAACATATTGACAACATCCATGCTTCAACCAGGAAATATTATAGCGTGTACTGTCTTCATCACACAAGTTACATATCACTCATACTTTCATAAATGTGCCACTCCTTCACTCTGTTCTCCTCACTATCTCACATCTGTTTCTATTTGCATGTTTGCAACATATATTGAAACATTTTGATCTCATTACTTTTGTGGTGTGTATCAGGTCATCCACGCATTATTCACAGGGATATCAAGTCATCTAACATCCTTCTTGATGAAAATTTTGAAGCTCAGGTATGTCTGTTTCTGTAAATCCTAATATCACTAAGAACCGTGTTTTACTCTAGGGAAAGTAACCCTATGGCCAATTACTTATGCCATCACAATGCTTATGGAATATTTTATTCCTTTGTCAAGTAAACAATCTTCTTCGCATTATTGTACTTGTAATATGTTCCATTTCTTTGCACTTGTAACATGTTTTTGTTTCTTCTGTGTCTATGATAGATTCTTCAAATTTCAATCTCTTTATCAAGCAGTTTTTTTCTATCAGGTTTCAGATTTTGGGCTTGCTAAGATAGCGCTGGAACTGGATTCAAATACTCATGTATCCACACGTGTGATGGGAACCTTTGGGTAGGTGCCCCAAGTACTTATTTCTTTAACATTTATTGTGATGCTTATTTATAATGGTAAAGCTAGTGTCATGGAAAGCAATTTGGTAAGAAAAGAGAGCTAAATATAATGTGTTTTTTTGAGTGAAAGGAAGCTAACTTTACTTAAATGGTGAGTAGCGTTATTTTCTCTTACCTGTATGATTTCATTTGTAGCAAAGGGTGGTTGTAAGCTGTGCATGCTTGGAGTTTAGATGACAATTTTGTAACGACATATTTTGCTAGTGGCATAGCACATGTGAAATTTGTAATTTTGATGTCTTGTTAATGTGTGCCCCAACTTTCTTATTTTAATTACTCTTTTGAATGGAACATTGTTTTTCCAGGTACATGGCTCCAGAGTATGCAACAAGTGGAAAGTTGACTGAAAAATCTGATGTTTATTCCTATGGGGTTGTGCTGTTGGAGCTAATTACAGGCCGTAAGCCTGTGGATGCCTCTCAGCCACTGGGTGATGAAAGCCTCGTTGAATGGGTAAGTTCCATAACCATTCCAACTCATTATCTACTTGATACTATATGTTCGAGGTGTACAGATATTTTATGGTTTCTTTTGGTTGGTAAAATGTTGGGGACGTTCAATTCTTTCTCTAGAACTTTCTTTCCTAGTTGAAATTTCTTGGAACGTCATATTTCATCTTTTAATTAGTAAAGCATTGTACAAGCTCATAATTTCTGCAGTGGCACAAGATCAAAATTTCATATACTCAACCATGTTTGCAATTTTGCTGTGTCTAATTTCGAAGTATTGATGTGAACTTTAACTGCCTGTGAGCTGTAATCTGGCTTCAAAGTTTTTCAAACTCATCTTGCTTCAAAAATTTAACTTCCAGCTTCGAGAATGTATTTTAGGGCACAGAATTTCTGTTAATCCAGCAGTGTTAGAACCGTGCAAAATATTGACAACTTATAGCATAAGTTAATCATGCACGTAAGCTACTACAAGTCTGCAGGTTGTGTTCATAGGTGCTTTGTTTCAGCTTGGCAGGGTTTTGTCATCTATGAGACGTGGAAACCTTTGACCTGATGAATAGTGTCATTTGTAACATTAACTACCTGGTAAACTTTTATTTGAATAATCCAAATTCAAACTTGTTTTCAGGCTCGACCATTGCTTACTGATGCAATTGAAAATGAAGACTTTGAAGCATTGGCTGATTCAGGGCTGGAGAAGAACTATGTTCCAAGTGAAATGTTTCGGATGATTGAGGCAGCTGCAGCTTGTGTGCGTCATTCAGCTGCAAAAAGGCCGCGGATGAGTCAGGTAATCATGTATTTGTGCTCTATATTTTCCTTTTTCCTTCACCATATTGGACAAGCCTAGTTAAAAGTGTTGCTGTTTGTTTTTGCCATTTTAGGTGGTGAGAGCCTTAGACTTGTTAGATGAGTCATCGGATCTATCTAATGGAATGAAACCTGGTCAAAGTGAAATATTTGATTCAAGACAACACTCTGCGCAAATCAGAATGTTTCAGAGGTTGGCATTTGGTAGCCAAGAGTATAGTTCAGAATTTTTTGATCGCACTCAGAGTAGCTGGAGGAGTAGAGATCATGGGGATTCTTTTTAATCCTCAAATTCTTTGCCGTGCGGAAACTCATGTTAATCCTACATTTCCATTCTATAACATGGAATTTGGTAACAGCTGATTTGGAAAGAGAGACAGCACTCGGTCTTGGATTTTGAGACCCTTGATTGAGATCTCATTCAATTTTAGCTAGAGTTGCTACTGCCTATTCATGTACAATATCTTCCATTTACTAGTATTGTTTTCCTTGTTAACAAACACGATTTCGCCTGTATGGCTGCCTCATTCTGTATTCTTTATGGTTTAAATTCATTTATAGAGTCCATATTGGTATTTATATATATTAGAGCAGTGAAAATCCCCTTTCCACTCCAGCTGAGTCATGCAGGCACGCAACCTGTTTCCCTTGTGTGTTCCTCTACTTTTTGTTTATTGACAGGAACTTTTGTTCACAGTTTGGGACCTACAGCAGTTTGCTCGAAACATAATGACTAGGTGATGCCAAGTGGTGTTCACACTTCACTGGCATTTAATAGGATATAAATTCCTGTTAGAAAAGTCGTTCCCCTAGTATGCGATCATTATTTGAACAATGAAGCCATTTTCAACCCTCCATAATTACACTTCCTGTATAATTTTCTTCCATGATTATTCATGAATGAGCTTGGAGCTTGGCAGTATCTGGCTTTTTGGCCTATTGGATGGTGCCATCTGTAGTCTTCGCTTCATAGAATAACATAAAAATTGGTCTGCTTTGAGACCGAAAGACTTATCCTATCTACCCTCATGGCTCGTGTATTGCCATCTACCCCCATCCAAGCATTTTCATAACCAGCTACCAGCCCTCTTGCTGAGATGCCATGCACACGGAAGATATCTAGAGAGGGAGGGAGGGAGGGAGAAGGATGGAAGAAATGTTGTTGTCAAAACCTTCACTGGTGCCAGCCTTCTGCTGGGAGGAAGGAAAACCTTGTATTGGGAAAAAAATCATCTCTAGCTTGAAAGCAGGAGAGAATAAACTGGTTTGTGTGACAGATGGGAATTCATTCTTGGGTTCTCATATAGTCAAAGAGCTCCTTTCTCGTGGCCACCTTGTTCGAGTCACCGTTCATAACCAAGGTCAGTACTAAGTACACAGTTTCTAGGGCAAATGTAACTGCACTTGTACAGAAATGGATTGTAGAAGAGCATTTTCTTCTTTACATGTCACAGCTGAAATGGATTCAGTTGGATCAGCAGCCTGGCTTGTAGTTTTCCACTAACTAGTACTAACTGTGTATGTTTTAACCATGGTTGGTTTTTTTATCAGCAGTGGATTTTGAGGACTTGAAAGGGCTGATCAAAGAAGAAGACATGAATAAACTAGAGAGTGTTGTTGTAGCAAAGATGAAAGACCTGGACAGTCTTTGTGATGCTTTTAGTGGTTGTCATGCAGTTTTCCACACCTCCTCCTTCATTGATCCACATGGGATCTCAGGTTACTCGGTAAGTTACTGCAGTAACACGGAAACAAGTTTTAATGTCAATCTTGCCTGAAATTTGAAGATTTTGCATGTGATTTATGAACTTTGAAGGAAAAATAAACGTTAAACTCCAAAAGCTTTTCAGACACAGTAAAATTAGAATAATTTCCGACTCCAAATGCTAGTCATTATTTCTTACAATTGTTTACTTTTTGCATACTACTTTGTAGGAACAAATGGCATTTCTTGAAACTGAGGGTGCAAGGAATGTTATTGAAGCATGTGGTAGGGCAGCATACAGAAGAAGATGTATCTTCACTTCTTCTCTTCTTGCTTCCATTTGGACTTCTTCCAATTTAGACAGGGTTATTGATGAGAGTTGTTGGAGCAGTGAGGAATTTTGCAGAGAAAACAAGGTACTCAAATTCATTGCATACAAAAGTTTCCTGTTCTGCTATTGTTCATGACAATATATCAGAAAGTTCCTTGGCAAGACCATTGATGTTACTTGATCAAAAAGTTAGTTACTCAATCTCTATGGATTTTCAAAATGGAACAGCTTTGGCTTGCATTAGGTAAGATGAGAGCGGAAAAGATTGCTTGGAGGAAGTCAAAAGAAATGAAAGTGAAACTTGTAACTGTTTGCCCTGGCTTTCTCATAGATTCATCGTTCCCCCATGATCACAAAGAAACCTCTTTTCCCTATCTTAAAGGTAAGAACATTATTTAATTCTTAATTTTTTTGTTCCACTGAGCTTAAGTTTGAAACCAAGATTCTAAAAAGAAGGAACATCTAGAGCATCGAGCATTAATAGCTCTTGCTTTTCATAGTATTTAATTGGATTTTGTTCACTATACCAAACTTAACGTATAAAACTCATGGATAGGTGGTTCGATCATGCTCCGACAAGGTCTCCTAGCTTTAGCAGATGTAGGGAAGGTGGCAGAAGCACATGTCCGTGTTTATGAAGCTATGGATAATGGAGCTTACGGACGATATCTTTGCTTTGAAAGAGTGGTACAAAGGTTGGATGAAGCCATTCAACTTGAAAATGAGTTGAAGATACAAGGTCTATTGTCAGCAGGAACAAGTAGAATCATATCAGAAGAAATACAAAGCAATCTTAGCAATTCAAAGCTTAACAGATTGTTATTTGCAGCCCCTCACATGTCTTGCAATCAATGAAACACCAATCCACCATTTTCTATTTACATGTTGTGGAATCCAAGTGCCAAAGCAATAAAAAATGAACATGAAATTACTCTTCTACCAGTACAGGAATTTAATGGCTGGCTGTTGTTAGATGTTAAATCTCAAGTATGGTCTTGTCTCCCAGTGATACCTCATGGCAAAATCCATCGCTTCCCACAGAAAATGAGGAGTCACTTAAACAATCACTTGCATGATCGATGAACCATTCTTTGTTGATCAAAAGGGAAAAGACCAGTTGGTTTTAAAGCCCAGAAAGTAACAGGGAAGGCAGCTCAGGAAGCTGATCTAAGCTTATATTTCCCACTTGAAACGCAGTTCTTAGAGCATTTTTCACACCTAGGAAATTCAACTTTTTGTTTTTTTTGTTTTTTATCTTGGCAGTGGCAGACATTGATAGACTAACAATATACTCAGCAATGAATAGAGATGGAATTTTTGTGTTGGAACAGTAACTAGTGCAAGCCATGAGAGGTCTCCAACTCCTACTCCTAGCGCCCTTTCTCGCTGTCAAACGCTACCTAACTGTCAGGTCTGCAAGTCAACGGCGTCAACCGAGAGATGGAAAAATTTCATCATTATCTAGTGATTGCCTGTAGAGGTTCTAATAATCTCCAGGGATATAATATTATAATCACAAATATTCTAATTCAAATTAGAATTAAAATTTTAAAAAAAATTAGATGGCTTATTAAAACACTGTGTCTTTTGGAAAAAAAATTGTTCTGGATTCGCAGATTTTTCTTTTCCTTTGTTTTTATGGTCATATAATTATTATTTTTTCATTAATTTAAAGTTGAATTTCATGATTTTTTTTATGCTTCTTTCTTTCAAGTTTTTATTGTTTTAAAAAACCTTCTTGACATTGAGTTGATATTGAATCGATTCTTAATTTTACAAGGAATAATTTGGTTTGATTATTTACGAAGAGTTATAAATAACGAAACCAAAATCAAAAGTTAGGTGAAATGAAAGTCCTTTATTTAAAAAGATGATATTTTATTTTTTGGTCTTATTTTTTTAGTTTGCCTATCAAGCTTTTTTTTTTTCAAATTCATTCTTTCATATTGTATTAATTGGTGATTTGATTTCGTGATTTTGGTTAGTATTATTTTTTAAACTATCACAATCTCAAAAAAAAAAAAATTATGCATTGAGTTAGTTCTTGAATTTGCAAAAAGAAAAAAAAAGATTCAATTTTATTGTTTGAGATAAATAAAAAATAAAAAGACTAAAATTTAAAGTTAGGTGAAATAGTAACCTTTTTAAAGAAAATTGTGTCAATGCTCGTCCAAAAGTGCTTTAGATCCCTTTAGTTTGAAAATTATATGATTTGGTTTAAGATTTTATTTTATTCACATTTCAGTTTTTGAATTTGAAAGAAAAAAAAGATTCATCGAATTACAGCGGAGAAGAGAAAAAGTTATCATTGACCATGTTCCAAGTGTTAATAGGTTTCATTTCACAAAAAAATATCATTGAGGTGTTTTTACCCTTTAATATGTTGGGAAAGGTAGATTGACCTGAGAGAATTTTTTTTAAATAAAAACAAATTGTATTTTATTTACTAATTAATATTGTTTTAAGGTTAGAGTTGGGTCCATTAATGTTTATGGGTTGTTTCCCATGTGTTTTCAGATGAAAAAATAAAGTTTATTTGATGTGAAATTAGTTAACTAAATGTATATTGTATATATATATTTTTTATTAATTTTTTAAATTAATTCAAAATATATTTCATATATTATTTTTAAAAATACCATTAAAATTTAAGTTTGTTTTGGATAAGATTACACCTGTCTTTTTTTTTAAAAAAAAAAACAATCTAGCAAGTGTTTTTTTTTTACAAACCATCATATTTTTTTTAAGAAAAATATTTGGTTGCTTTTCTATAAGCAACTATATTTATTATCATAAAATAGTTAAACCAAAACTGATATTTAAAAAAAATTCAGGTTTATGATTGAAATGTAAAACATGAAAATATTAGAGACCAAATAATAGATAAACCAAAATTTTAGGGAGCAAAATGAAGTTTTTCACATTAATACCCATATGGTTTATTGTTTTTTTTTTTGCTTAAGGATTTAGTATTTTTTTTAATTTCTTTTTAACTACAACAAAATTGATATTTAACTCATCATCAAAATATTCACCAACATTGCATATATGTAAGAGAATGCTAATTAAACAAAATATCATGTAAAATCATATTAATACAACTTGAAATGATAAAATTGTAAATAAATTTTTTTTGATGATCGAAATAAAAATTTCATCATCAAAATATCCCTTAACATTTCATGTATGCAAAAAAATGCAAATCGAAAGAAAATACCAACACATAAATACAACTTGAAAAAATAAAATTGTAAATAAAAAAATATGGCGATGAAAATAAAGAAAGTATGAATTGTAATGTAATATAAATAATAAAAAAGTTAGAAAAGTAGCCAAATTTTCTTTTGACTAGAAAGTGTTTTCCATTGACTAACTTTTCTATTGGCAAACTAACACAGGAAAGTTTGAAAAATGATTTTATGGAAACCACTTTTCGAAAAACAAACACATCCTAAAAATACATGTACCGGACGAGTAATTGGATGGATCAATTATATGACACATACACATTTGACATCCACTTATATATTAATAAATTTGTATGGATAAAATAATTATTATGCTAATCATTCATTGACATATCAATAGCCATATTAACATAATGATAATCACTTTATTAAAATTATTAATATATAAAAATATTTTTAAAACCTGGTCTGATAAATTAACTCAAAATCAGACCGATTCAAGATCTAAGTCGGGTTTTAAGAAAAAATAAGAAAAGATAAAAATTAGGTTGATCCAGTCAAAAACTCAGGTTGACTCGACAACACTCGATCAAAAACCTAGATGCAATTCATGAACTATTTTTTTTAACAAAAAAATTGTTATTTTTTTAAAAATAAAAAATCAAGATTTGAGTGAGAATAATCCAATAATCTGATGAAAACATGTGATCTAAGCACTAGCAGGATTTAAAAATCATGCATAAAATGCTTAAACATAACAAAAAAATAAAATAAAAAGAATAATAAATATAACTCATAATAATAATAATAATAATAAAATAATTTTGAGGAATAGCTTAAATAGTTAGATATTAAATTTGCTTTTAAATAATCATAATCATGAGTTTAAAATTTTTTAAAGTCATTGAAGATTTAGTTATTAATTTTAAAATCTGTATAATTAATCAAAATATGGATAATTAATAAAGGTATATATAAGAACATTGATTTAAAAAAAATAAAAAAGAATAAAACAAAGAAGAAGAAAGTAAAAGAAAAAGTAAAACGAGAAGCGTAGCCAAATGTAATATTTTTGTAGACAGTGGAAGCTAGAAACTCTTATTCAACACAACTTTACGCTTCCAGATACTAGTAGCAGAAGATCAGCTACAATGGGACAAGAAACAGAGGATTCACAGAAGCTTAGGAGAATAGCGGCTGCTGCTTATGATTACGACAACGACCCTAGATGGGCTGATTACTGGTCCAATATCCTCATCCCTCCTCACTTGTCTTCTCGCTCTGATGTTCTTGATCACTACAAGCGCAAGTTCTACCAACGCTACATCGTCCGTACACCCCTCTTTCTTTATTCTTTTCCTTCTCACTTTTATTGGTTCTGGCTCTTGATTCTTGGGTTTTTGGGATTTGGAATAGTGGGTTTCAAACGGGTCTTGTTTGTTTTTCGGTTTGGTTCTGTTATTGGTAGTACCAGTTTCTTGATTCTTGGTTATGCGTATAAGCCAAATATCAAAGTTTGGATCTTGGTTGAAATTGTTAATGGGTTTGGTATCTTTTGTTGCTCTGTTTGAAATTTTGGCTTTTAATTCTTGAGAATCTTAGGATGTGTGGGTTTGATTGAATAATGCACATTTTTTTACAAATGAGATTTTGTGATACGATGGATAGAGTATTGCTATGTCATTTGATGACATTTGCAATGTTACTTTTAAGATTTTGTAGTATGTTCGTATTACTGACTAATTGCATATACATGCCTGTCATGCACCCTGTTGAAGAAAGAAGACAGCAGAAGAAGAGTGGGTTAGTTAATAAAAAATTAGCAGGAGTTGTACTATTAGGAGGCACAGTACCCTATATGGAACATAAATTCTGCTGGGAATAACGACAAGAGAATTACGATGAATTAAGTTTCTTCTCTCCCTTTCTTCTATTTTTTTTTTGCTTCTGTCATTGCTACCATTGATTAGCAGGACTTTCCTTGCTGATCTCTGCACTAATAATCCCTGGATACTATCCAAGTAGGAGCTGTGGAAATCTAGCTCACTACAAGTGGTATCAAAGCTCATTGTCTTCACATCAGTGGAATGGCTCTTGACACCCGATCTCAAGACTTGAAATAACTAGAGGATTCTCTCGAATCTGACAAAGATCAAGCCCAAAAATATGAACACATGGTGAAGATATTGGATTCTTACAATAAAAAACTAGAGAATACTACATCCAACCATGAAGTTCGATTGGATGAACTGAAGGACCTCATTAGTGGTCTATCCTATCAACAAATATCTATATTGCAGATAGACTGTTGGTGAACCCAGCTCTGCTAGGGAGAAGCTGAACCCTTACACAGAAGATTCTGCAACCAAAACTTGCAAGTCTTGTGAAGAAAGGCAGCACTACTACAGATTGCACAAGCCAAAACAAGATTTCCACCTTTTTGATGGAGAGGATGTACACAAATGGTTGTTCAAATGTAATCAATATTTTGATATGGAAGAAGCTGAAGTTAGCTTCTTACCATCTAAATGGTAAAGCCTTGTATTGGCATCAAAATTATATCAGGAGTTCGGGAGGTCAGGGTATACTATGGGAAGAGTATGTGCCACGTTTTGGGGGTCAGAAGGACCTATTGGAAGAGCTGATGGACCTGAGGTAGACTAGAAATCTTGAAACCTACATACAGGATTTTGATGTCTTGTGTAACAGAGCTGAGATCAACGATAAACAAGCCATGGTCTTCTTCATTGGAGGGCTGGAGGTAGAGATAAAGAATTTAGTTAAAATGTTTGAGCCAAAAACACTAAAACAAGCCTACAACCTTGCTCGTCTACAAAACAAAACTCTATCTTATAGAAGATCACACCCCACACAAATCAGACACTACACTCAAACCATAACCACAATCATTCCAGAACCCTTTGAAGAAACTAAACCCACCAAACACCCCTGCCTCAAAACAACTCCAAGCTGGGTTACTACCTATCCCAAATTACACTTACAACCCAAATTCCAAACCTACCAAATCACTAGGAACCAAGGAATTAGAAGATAAAAGAGCCAAGGACTATGCTTCTGGTGTGATGATAGGTTTGTACCTGTTCATAGATGCAAGAACATGCTTTTGGTGTGATGATAGGTTTATACCTAGTCATAGATACAAGAACAAGAAACTATATTCATTGTGCATAGTGGAAGATGAAGAAGGTGATGAAGATACTGATGAAGATGCTGATGATGAGGTTGAAGAAAATAAACCAGATACCATTACTCCACTCATCCCCATCAATGCATTGGAAGGAACAATAGGGTTCCATACACTAAGTGTCATTAGCAGAAGGGACAGACATTTAGTGTTCATTCTGATTCACTCAGGTAGCACTTATAACTTTTTAAACATTGAATTAGCAAGGAAGTTACAATGTGACTTGTTATCAATTAAGCCTTTAACAGTTGAGGTAGCCAATGGTAGTACTATGAGTTGCACTGCAATGTGTAAGGACTTCAAGTGAAAGATGTAGGGGCTAAGCTTTGTGGCAGATGTTTTCATTGTTGATCTAAACAACTGTGAAATGGTTCTTGGAGCTTGATGGCTAGCCATGCTGAATAATATAGCACAAATTACAAGGAACTATGGAAGTCCTTTAAGTGGCAAGGTGAAGAAGTGTTGCTGAAGGGAGATAAGGCTGCCAAACTACAAACCGTCAAGTTTGAACAATTAAGTGGGTTGCTAGACAGTCCATCAGAACTCACAGAGGTCAGTGTGTGTAGCTTGAGGATCTTGGAAGATGTTGGTGACATGGTGTGTGCCATGATATCTACCCCAGCCCCTGTTGGGGAGAGGAATGCTATTTTAGAAGAATTATTGAGAGATTACAGAGAAATATTCAATGAACCAGTGGGGTTACCCCCTACCGAAAGCCATGACCACACCATGCCACTTAAAGAGGGGGCTCAACCTATCAATCTAAGGCCATAAAGGTATTCTGGAATACAAAAAAGATGTGGTAGAGAAAATGGTTGATGAAATGCTAGAATTAGGAATTATTCAGCCTAGCAACAGTCCTTTAGCTTCCCCAATGGTCTTGGTTAAGAAGAATGATGGTTTCTGGAGGCTTTGTGTTGACTATAGAGCTCTAAACAAGATGACCATTAAGGACAAGTTCCCTGTACCCTTAGTGGATGAGCTGTTGGAAGAATTGGTTGAGGCAAAGGTGTTTTTCCAAGGTGGATTTGAGGTTTGGTTATCATCAGATCAGAATGGCAAGATAAGATATTTTTAAGACAGCATTTAGAACCCACAATAGGCACTATGAATTTCTTGCAATGCCCTTTGGCCTAACTAACGTCCTTGCTACATTTCAAAGCTTGATGAACCAGGTATTCAAGGAGCACTTAAGAAAGTTTGTGCTAGTGTTTTTCAATGATATACTAATCTACAGTTAGTCTATGGAAACTCATGTAGAACATTTGGGGCAGTATTTGAAGTAATGGTGCACCAACTAGTTGCTAAGGCAAGTAAGTGCACATTTGGTAGTAAACAAGTAGAGTATTTGGGGCATATAATAACTGAAAATAGGGTATCTGCTGATCCAAAAAATATCTAGGCAGTTGTTGACTGGTTTGAACCTCGAATCAAACAATTATGTGGGTTTCTTTATTTTATAGGCTACTACAGGAAATTTATCAAGGGCTATGGATTGATTTGTAAACCATTGACATAGTTGCTAAGAAAGGATGCCTTCTTGTGGAACACCGAGGCAACAGAAGCCTTTGAGAAGCAGTTAACGACTCAACTTCTAGTTTTGACTCAACCTCTAGTTTTGGCTTTACCTGACGACCTAAACAAGATGTTTGTTATAGAAACAAATGCTTCAGGGAGTGGCATTGGGGCAGTGTTGATATAGGAGGGACACCCACTAACCTTCATTAGCAAATCTCTAGGTCCAAGAAAACAAGTTCTATCCACCTATGAAAAGGAAATGATGGCTATACATAATGCAATTTCTAAGTGGAGACCATACCTTTGAAGTAGACATTTCAAGGTTGAACAAATCATGTTAGTTTGAAGTATCTAATGGAGCAAAAAATCACCTTTTCCTCTCAACACTTATGGCTCCCTAAGCTATTAAGCTTGGACTTTGAGATTGAATACAAAAAGAGTAAGGATAACACTGGAATTGATACTTTATCTAGAAATCCTAAGGGAGAACTATTTACTATGGTAGTGTCAATGGTCTCTACTACTCTAATGAATTAGACTAAGGCATCCTGGGAAAAGGAAAACACTACACAAAGAATTATTCAAGATATACTATAGGATCCTAACTCACATCCTCACTATAATGTGTGAATGGTCATCTAAACAAGAAGGAAAAATAGTAGTTAGTAATGATCCTGAGTTGCAAAAGAAGCTTATTGCTATGTACCATGATTCACCTATAGAGGGTCGCTCTGGAGTTATTGCTACTGCTAAAATAGTTGGGGGTTTATTGTATTGGAAAAGGCAATAGAGACACATTAAGCAATATGTAAGAGAGTATAGTGTGTGCTAGAGGAACAAAACAAAAATTGTCCTTAGTCTAGGTTTGCTACAACCCTTTCCTATTCCACAGGCCGTTTCGAAGATATAAGCATGGATTTTAGTGAGGGCCTCCCTAAGTCTAATGGTAAAAGTGTCATCTATGTAGTGGTGGATAGATTCAACAAGTATGCTCATTTCATAGCCCTATCACATCCCATGCTCTGTTATGACTGTAGCCACTGATTTCATGGATAATGTGGATAAGTTGTCAATGACAGGGACCTGTGTTTCTAAGTCAATTCTAGAAGCATTTATTTGGCCAACAAAGAGTTGAATTGCATTTCTCTACGACCTATCATCTCCAGATTGACGGCCAAACAGAAGTAGTCTACAAATGTCTAGAGACTTATCTGAGGTGCATGTCAAGGGCTAATCCTAGTCAATGGTCCAAATGACTATCCCTAGCTAAATGGTGGTACAATACCCATTACTATGCTTCTACCAAGTTCACTCCATACAAAATACTCTATGGTTATGAGCCTCCTATCCATATCCCTTGCCAAATGATTCTAATATTGAAGCTGTGGATGCATTTCTTATACAAAGGGAAAACATGTTGAATTCTATAAAACCTAATCTCAACATGGCACAATAAAGGATGATTCAACAAGCCAATAAAAAAAGAAGCGAAAGGGCATTCGCTATAGGTGATTGAGTCTACCTTAAATTGCAGCCATACAAGCAGAAGTCAGTAGCCACAAGAAAATCACATAAGCTTTCACCTAAATTTTATGGTCCCTATCAGGTAATTGATCGTATTGGGACAGTGACTTATAAGTTATTCCCGCCTCCTACAGCCACAATCCACCTAGTATTCCATATCTCACTATTAAAGAAGCATGTGGGTTGTAAGAAAGTGTACGAAGATTTAACTGAGCTGCATGATGAACCAGCACCACAACCTCAAGCAATGCTGGATAGACGAATGGTGAAGCATCAAAATCATGCGGCCAGTTAAATCCTGATCTTTTGGAAGAATTCGCATCCAGCCGACACCACTTAAAAGTTTCTTGATGAGTTCTCTCTGAGGTTTCCCTTATTTTTCCTTGAGGACAAGGGTGATTTCATGGGAGGAGAATTGTTATGCACCCTGTTGAAGAAAGAAGATGATCAGGAAGAAGAGTGGGTTAATTAATCAAAAAGTAGCCGTTACAGCTTATAAGCCATAAGAAATGCAACGTTTGGCTTACCTTTGGAATGCAGTGTTTTGTGTATGTTTTAATTTCCCTTATACGCATCGTTTTAATAGTAGACAATTATAACTGCTGCCACGTGTTGGCCTAATTAGCAGGAGTGGTAGATACCACTACCAAATTTATGTAACAAGAATTCTGTTGGGGATAACAACAAGAGAACTATGATGAATTAAGTTTCTTCTGTCCCTTTCTTCTCGTTCCTTCTTCTCTTCTCTTCTTTTTGCTCTTGTCATTGCTACCATTGATTAGCAGGACTTTCCTTGCTGATCTCTGCACTAACAATCCCTGGATACTATCCAAGTAGGAGCTGTGCAAATCCAGCTCAGTGCAATGCCAAATGATGATGTGTTTCTAGTTTACTCTTTCTGCTGTTTTTGCTAATTAGAGTTTTGCTGCGCATTTTCACGTAATATTTAAGAGGTGCTGCATATGCATTTGCTGTAGTTGATAATTGTTGTACATGTTTAATTGGCAGGACCCTGATCTAGTGGTGGAGGTGATGTCTACAAATGGTTCGTCTCAGTCAACAAACCCATCTGCATCATCCTCTTCATCATCACCCCCTTCATATGGCCAACCTCAAACACACAATATAGGTTGGAAAATCTGTTCTACTTTTTAATTTGATTGAAATAAAGAGAATCACATGAATATTTTTTTCTACATATATACAAAAGTCAAGTTCACTAACTTGTTATTGGTCTGTCATTTTGCTTCTTTTATAAGATTGAGTCATTGGACCAAAATTGTTATGCTGTAGGGTCAACTGCTAGAGCCTCTGGACCATCAGCAACTGCAGGTCAAAATCCAACCTCTGTCCACTGGTATCGACAAACCATACAGTTTTCTGTCAATGCTTGGGTAGGGTATTCTTTTCCCTCATATGCTTGCATGTGTAATACTTGAAGGATAGATTTTGTCAAATGTGCTACACATTTCTATTTGTTTATGGACTATAATTTTCTTTCTTTTCATTTTTATTGCTTGCTGTCTTCATTCGCAAGGAATGGAAAAGAAATTACAAAACTTCATATGCACTCTATGCCTTTTGTTTTGGGTGTTATATTGTATACTTTGTTCGCTACATATAAGATAGAGGATCAGCAATTGACCAGAGATTATCTAGCATATCAATTATATAGAAATCCTTAGAGGTGAGAGGGGATTATTCTCCCTGAAATGCGATCTATTTTTTACTCCTTCAGCAAGTTCAAAAAAACTTACTTGAGAAACAGCCCATAATGAGTTTTCCTGTATTGATTATACACCAATTCAAGGTAATCAGCTTGACTACCCAAGTAAAGCTCACAGCTCCATTCACAACCTTCTGAAATTCTCTAGCCTGTTAGGTATGTAAAACTAGATGATTAACAGATTCAGCTGAATGTTTGTGCATAAGTCATTCTTCTTTTACTTGATTAAACTTTACAAATATCCAAATCCATCTTTTGAATTCATAAGAACTGCGTGTTTTGTTCTTGTTTAGGTAGTTACTTGAACTCCTTGAATTACTAGTAAAGTTTTGATCAGACAGGACCTCAATTTGGTTAGACACATTTTTATGGAGCAGCTTTCATCTGATGGAATTATTTCACTTATTTCAGATTCGCCAAAAGCTGGTTCTGACTGTAAGAGCTCTTCATTGTAAATGATTAGCTACTTCCTTCTCCACCCACCCTCCTTTTGCCTCTTCCCGCCTCCTAGGTGACATTTCAGGGTTGATGGAATAAAAAATTAGATTGAGTTGGTTTCCTTAGAGAATTAAGAAAAGAACAGAAACTTCTGAGTTTTCCATCTGCAAGCCTCAGGCATTGCGGCCATGGTCCTGTCAGCTTTGCTCATAGGTTAGAGCCACTAATTTTCTAAAACTGCATAACTATTCCTGATTTTTAATTGAAGCGTTACTGGGATGCATTTTATAATTATTGATTAATCTTAACTCTTCAGCCTGTATGAATTATGGTCAAAACCCCAAAAAATATGAATACATTCAATTTATAAGCCTCTGATAAACTTTCATCCCATACCTACAAACCTGGAAACTAAACAGTTCCCTTGGCTTGTAAAATTAATTAAACCCAATTTATGTGAATCAAGTCTTCTGTAGTCTTATTGGAAATAATCAGAAAGTCTTGACTTCTGAAGGGCTCCATGTGGCTGTCCTGAATAAATTTCTAGTAAAAATTTGGGATGTCTTGATTTTAATTTTGGCTTATTTCTGAGCCTTGTTTCCCTTGAAGCTCTGGGAATAATATTTTAGTCATTTTTTTTAGTCTATATACTGTCATAGAAAACACTGAAATCCTGAATCAAGTGTGGTAAGAATGTTAGGTTCTTCCAGAAAATAAGAATGAGATAAGAGGACATAGGGGAGGGTTCTGGTTCTTGTATTCCATCCAAAGAAGGGTTGGGAGTAACATGTTATTCTTCTTTTTATTATTTTTTTCTTGAGGATAGGTTTTAAGTTTCTGGTATAAACTACCTGTTAATTGGTGGTAGAGAACTAAAGATTTTTACCCACAGGTTTTGATGTACCTCCTTGTAATCTGGGCTATCTTCTACCCTTATTGTACATTCATTTCAGTATATATTTCTCATAATATGCTTATGTCCTTGCCTGCAGGTTTTTGTTGTGGCTGTGCTTGCAATCATTCCCCTCGCACCTAAAAATCTTTCAAGTAGGGCATATCGACTGTCGCTTATGGGCACTGCATGCTCGTCTCTGTATTCCTTGTACACATTATATGGGGTAACCTGAAATACATTTGCTTTTCAGTTTCTTTTTCTATCCTATAATTCATATTTTTCAGTCTCGTCTTCATTTTATTACAGTTATTCTTCACTAACCAGGTTTGCGTCTTTTGTAGAGACCTAGAGCATGGAACTTGCAGGGTATTCAAGTTTACGTGCAGTCAATAATTGCAACCAAAGATTTTATCTACTTCATCTACTGCCTTACATTTGTCACTTCACATCTTTGCCTCAAAGGTGAGCATTAATTGGCTTCTAATTTCTTATTCTGACTTTATGTTTTTTCAGTCAATAATTTTCTGATTCCAATTTTCCATTAATTGGGCCATTTCTGTAGCTCAGTGTTTATGTTGAGTATTGATGTTGACCATTTTTGCAGTTGCTTTAATTCCCGTTTTGTGCCGATCGCTGGAGCATGTTGCCAAATTCTTGAGGCGTAATTTCAGCCGTTCCACCTTGTACAGGTAGAAGAGATTTGTGTTTTCACATCAATGAATGCACGGATATTTAGTTTCAGTAGTTTGACTGGCACAAGTTTCTATGGTTATTCCTTATACTGGTCAAGTGGTCATGGACCTTCAAATGATTATCATTTGACTGGAGTTGATTTGTTGTTACTGTTGTTTCATTTTTATATTAGTTTCTTAACTTATGAAGTTGTGGCATCTATCTTGTAATTCATCGTTTTTCTTTTCTTCTTGAAAAGTTTGTGTTTGGTTCCACAGGAAGTACCTTGAAGACCCTTGTGTATGGGTGGAGTCCAACACAACTACCCTCAGCATTCTCTCCTCTCATACTGAAATTGGGCTTGGCTTCCTGTTAATCGTCTCCTTGTTCTCGTAAGTTGTTAAACCTATTCCCTTCCTTTGATCTGACCTTTTTTTCTTTTTGGAATAATAATCATGGTTTGATGAATGCAGGTGGCAACGCAACATAATACAAACATTCATGTACTGGCAGGTAAATTACTTTCTGATCATGCAATATTGTGATGAATGAATTTCATTGTTGAAAATGGACACAAATTCCCCCTTTCCTCTTTTTTTTGGGTGGGTTGGATCCAAATAGATATTTGTTTGATCAATACAGACACGCATGTTGACCCATTCCTGTTGGGGAAGCAGGGAAACAATCACTAATGCATTTGAACTGAATCAAAGTTTTGATGAAAATTGATCTTTTCAAAAGTGGAGTGCTAATATAAGCTCCTTATTATAGTGGTGCAATATAAGAAATGAAGGCAAGAAGTAGATTAGAGAATATCTGTGCATACACTTAGGCAAATGTGTTCCTCCTATTTAATTCATGGAAATTTCCTGGGATTGTGAAGGTGTAAACTTATGAAATTGAACAAGTCCACCAAAGAATTTGGAGCCAGCTTGAAAAGCGTTGGTACTGCAAAAATCAAAATGCTTGAAGCAAACTATGAGAATTTGATGTTATGAATCTGTCGTCTTGAGCTGATCAAACGAAGAACGTGCATTAAGATGTTCTTTGATTTTCACGGGACACTAAAATTTGCTCTGTTGTGTTTGGTGGATGAGATACTCGTACTTGCAGCTAAGAAAATAGAATGAGTTTTCCCTTTCGGTACAATATTTCACTATAGATTTTTAGGAACATTTTCAGCTAAGAAATGGTGGCATTCCAGTGATATCAGTATATTTTGGGTGCATGACCTAACTAAGCCTTTCTTGTTTTTCAAAATCCTTCTTTACAGCTATTGAAGCTCATGTATCATGCCCCTGTGACTGCTGGTTACCATCAGAGCGTGTGGGCTAAGATCGGAAGGACCATCAATCCTCTTGTCCACCGTTACTGCCCATTCTTGAACACTCCACTTTCTGCTGTTCAAAGATGGTGGCTTAGGTAAATGTGTGGCCAACGAGAAAGGAAGAAAGAATCTTCTGAGATGGTAGTTTCATTCTTCGGAAGAAAAAACCAAAGCTAGATGTATGGCCAACGAGCCAGCTTGGTCCTGGATGGATAAATCTTTACTGTTAATCTCAAATTGCACTTTTCCATTCCCTCTCCTGTCCGAGTAGACGATCAGAAAGTTTCATTTTAGTACATCAGATATTGCTCTATTTTACAGATTATATAGATAGAAAGGAGAATGTATTAGAATTTTACTTGGCCTTCTTAAATTATTATTACTTGCATCCACACTCTTGGTAGCCAAACTCATCCTTAGCTGTAATAGCTAGTGTGTGTGAAAAAATAGCAGAGCATTGTTGCTCCTACTTGGCTAGCTATTCTAGCTAAATGAACAGTACTCAAGAAAAAAATAAAAAAACCAGAAAAACTAATTAAAAAGTCTAAGAAAATATTTTTTTTGAAATTACAAGCTGAATTGAACTGGTTCAACTAGTATCTAAACCTATTATAAAAGGAAATCCTAAACCTAAACTTCACAATCCCTCCCTCTTAAATGTCTTTCATGTTGCCCCTCTTTCTCTCACCACTCTCCTTCTCTAATTCTTTCATTGTTCTAGGTCAAAACTCAAGCCTTAAAACAATTATCACCAAAACTTCCAACACCAGCATCACCCTAAATTTTCAATCCTTTTCTTTTTCATACTATATTTGTCTTGACCCGTGAATACTCATAATGATTATTTTTAAACAACAGATGAAGATATAGAAAACTTTCTTTCGCATAAAAGGGATGTGTGTTTTTTCCACATGTTTTTGCATAAAAAGGATCTGCATTTCTTTTATCTATCTTGGTTTCATGGATTTTTTAGGCTGTTTTGATTTTTCTATGAGTTGGTGGAAATCTTATTGGCTAGGATTATTATTTTACATTTGTACATGAATGAAATTCTTGTCATTTAGACTAATTAATTTATTATTCATCTTTTTCATTTTGTTGGCATCAGCTTACTCTTCACATGAAATAAAACTAGATTATATCGATTTTTTTAATTTTTTTAATTAATCGAATGAAATCGAAAATGATCAATTTGAATCAAATTTAACTTGATTTTGGTTTTAAATTAAAAAAAATTAAAAATCAGTTTGATTGATTTTTTAAATAAACATCAAACCGAACTGAAAATAATTACTCAATTACTGTAGTACTCCTCGATTAGCTACTGGGCTGGTGGCGCGAGAGAAGGCTGACAGGGTTGTTGTTGGCGGGAAGAAGAAAAGAACTGTTGGCTGTTAAAAAGCTCATTAATGCCTTAATATAATAATGATGATTTCGAGCCTTGGGTTGTGCCATGAATTCTAGTTGGTATTTGGTCAATTATAGAAGCAGGTTGTTTGAACTTTTTTTTTTTAAGATTATTGTTGGTTTTTGGGTCTGCTTGCGTGTACCTGAACTAATTTTACGGATCCTAAAGTCAATGATCATATAAGTTTCCAGTGGCTATGAGGTTTGTGATACTCGAATTGATGACTTTTACATAGCAAACACAAAACCTGACCAGTTAAGCTATACCCTTCAGAATTAGACAGTTTTAACTTTGAAATTCTATAAGGTTGTCACTGAATATACCTCATTCTTGGGTTTTTTTTTTTTTGTTAAACTATACCCTTCAGAGTTAGACAGTTTTAACTTTGAAACTCTATAGAGTTGTCACTAATATTATTATATTTTATATATATTTGATAGGAATTTAAATAATTTTCATTTTATACTTGGAGGTTTTTTTTGTGAAGTGAAAACAATTTTTATTCTATAAAGTATAATTAATAAATATACCTCATTCCTGGGTTTTTTTTTTTTTGTTAAAGTGGAGATTTTAGGCTATTGTTCAAATTACCCATATGTTCTTGTGGCTGTGTAGATGGTTTTATGCATAGTAAAGCTCCTGTACACTTTCAGTTCTAAAGTAATTCTATGTCAGCTTGCCAAGAGCATGTGGGATAACTGGACAAGATTCTTGTGATGCTTTCTGCATTAGCTTAGGAATATAATATTAGAATCTGATTCTAAGATGATCATGGACAATATTCTTGGACAAAACTCTCATGGTAAGAACCCTAACGAAGAATGCAAGGCTTTGAAACCTTATTGGAATTTAACAGGCTTAAATACTTCCGGAAAGAGATTCAAACTTAAATTACCACTAAGTTTTCTAACTTAAAAACCTTCTATAATAATAATAATTATTGTGATAATATAAAATATCTTTAATTTATATTAAATGCTAGTTTTAAATACAGATTTATAAAATAGACATACTTCACAATTCAAAGAATTGATTGATGTGTTTAATTATTGAAATTAAGGTTTATGTGAAGAGACACAGAAAGGGCTAGGTTTAGAGAAAAAATCCTAGTTGGGCCGGTTCTATTCAAACTAGAACACTATTTGGTTTTTAGGTTATAACTGAAGTTATCGACCTCGGATTCAGGTGTGACTTAGCTTAATGGAGAGCTAATTCGTGGAAATAAAACATTAATGAAGATCCCAAGACTAAATATTGTTGTTTTAAAGTTCAAAACTTAGCAACATAATAAAAATTTGAATCTATCTCATAGCCCATACACTGTTTGGTGTTTAGATTATATATGGAGTTTTAGATACCTAAATAAGCCTGTTACTTTTGGGTTGGAAAGATGAAACAATGATCTACAACTTTTATGAAGATCATCTGTTCATAGTATAATGTTATAAATGATATTTTGTCCAACTACCAAATTAATAGTTAGCCACAATATAAATAGTTCTAAATTTTAATATATAAAAGGAGATATTTATCATACATTAAGACATCTTGATTTTCATATCAAGATTCATGCTCTAGCTTTCTTTATTTGATTTTTTATAACATTCAAGTTTTATTTCATGTTATATTCTCATTAATCTCTTGTTTATGCTTATCATTTTCTTTATTATACTAAGTTAATTTATATCATAGCTATATTCTTTTCTTGTTTAGTTATGTTTTTCTTCTTAATTATGTTTAGTTAAGTTTATTTTTGTCAAGGTGAAAAGGTTACATTAATGGTGTAAATAGTACAAACTTAACATGAACTTTGATGTTTAAATTCAAGAAAGTTTGCTATTAATATGTGTTATAATTATAATCTTAATCAATCTTAATACCCTTCATATTAAGTGACGAGTCTTGATTTGTGAAGTACATTCATTGATACAAAAAATACTTAATTCTTTCACAGCCTATCGCAAGGAGAACCGACACTATCTTATGACAAGATTTTGATTTGTTGTTGATATAAGTTAGCACCATGAATTATTGACAACATTTACAAGTGTTGACTTTACTCAAATAAGGTAGTTAAAGATAATTAATATGATCATGTTAATAACTTAAAATGAGCCATTAATGATAAATCACTTGATTGAAACCTTTTTTTGTGTGTGGTTTCTAGTTGAACAATAAAAAGAGTTTAATTATATTTATTTGAAGTAATATTAGTGGATTCTTTATCCTTGACAATTGTTTTATCTTTGTTAAATCTTTACATTAATATTGTTGACCTTTGAGTAGCATATTAATGTTTATATATTTTGATGATAACAATTAAATAAAAATATACTAATGATATGCTTGCTTGAGATTAAGTTTAAACAAATATCATCAACAAGCATGAAAAATTAAATGAATAAATAAATCAACAAGTCTAAAATTCCAAGCAAGTGAAGACTTAGTTCTTAAGGATTCATTTTAGTGCTTATTATGTAAATTTCTATATATTACTTAATAGCACAAATTAAAATGAATTCACACACTTTACATTGCATACATTATAGGATTGATATGCATTTAGTTAGTTCAAGATTCACTAGGCTTAAAATTGTTAAAACTAGATTTTAAGTTGAACTGGTTAACCTTTTGACCATATGAAGTGAATAGATCAATCGCTTGTTTATCAAAAATAAACGCACCTAGAAATTTGAAGGAATCGGTCGACTGATTGACTTGACCAATCTGAACCGGTCGATCGTTTTAGCTGTCAGAGAAACAATAACGACTATAAAATAACTAGTTTTTACTAGAAACACACACATAAAAGTTATTTTAAGATTAAAAACAACTTCAAATCATCAATTCTAAATCATACTCATATTTGTGTATTAAAACATTCATATTTTTGCACAAGAGTATAAATTCTCACACTCACTACACTTAAACATCTTCGTACATTCTAAGTGCTATTGAGTGAACAAAAGAGATATAAGCTTTAATTGTTTTATCTACACTTTGAGAGAGTGTTGCTACATTTCAAACAATTATAATCCTTTAGTAATTTAAGTGAAAAACTCTTAGTCATTTGTGAGGTACATCACCAAGATGAAAAATCTTAAAGAGAGTATTTTTTCAAGTGGTTAAAAAGGGTTTGGCGAGGATTCATCAAGGACATTATAATCCTTGGCTTGGATTAGTAAATAATACAATACGTAAGACCGGTTTTGTGCTTAAGGTGTGGATATAGGTTTGTTGAACCATGTTAAAAACCAAGTTTGCAATTTCTATCCCTATATTCTTTACTTTAAGAACTTTAATTTTATTGTTGGTTAATTGTGTTTAAAAAAGTTAATTGTAATATTTGTTATTATTAGTGAAACACCTAATTCACCCTCTGTAGATGTTATTATTGCGATAATTCTAAAACAACAAATATCATATCTTAAAGATCTATCTAATGCTTTTTATTTCATTATTTGTGGCACTGTATACTTAACATTTTTATGAATCGACTTAGTTTTTCTGAGTTCTTCCTGCATTGCATTTGGAAAGAAAACATCAATTATGTAAAGCTTTTCTAGGACAGCCCAGAAATGGGGAGATCCTATCGCTTGCGTAGATGCGTGATCAATTTTCCTCACCACACGTACGATTTGATCCAAAAAGAAGAAGAAGCAGAGTGTCCTATGCATGAGTCACCAGTCATGCTCAGTAGTGGCAGAACAACACTTCGGTGCAAGATTTCTTTCTATCTCTGCGGGCAGTAACATGCTCCACATGCATCCATTCATGTCGTGTTCCTTCATCATTCTCACAGGGACCAAATACATTGCATGCCGATTTGGCGTGGATTTATTCTTTTACAGGTAAAAAAAACAACCAACTTTATTAGTTAATTCGCCATTCAGAAAGGAATAAAACATACATCACCGACATAGAAGATTTATTGATGTGAAAAAAAAAATTGTTATATAAAAACAATTTAAATTCATGATCTATAAAAAGTAATGAAAATATCTTGATATAAAATTTTAACGGCTTCGAACTCAACCGTTATTACTCCACCATCAATAACAAGAACACACTCTCTTTAATAAATCATTCTCGAATCCGAATCCAAATCTAGCGGCCACGACGACCTCATCACCGCCGGCTACCCTTTCTTCAAATCGCAACCGTTCATTTGGAACTGAAACTACAATAATGAGTTGTGACAACGATCAAACGGACGCCAAACCGCTGCTTTCTCGGGGTTCTAGTGTTAGTAGCGGTAGCTTTAATCAAATGCAGCGGCGACGAGTTTCCGGTAAGCTGGGTAAGCCGGAGAGGCAACAGTCGTTTAGTCGAGATATCGGTCGCGCCGCCGCCGAGACCTACTTGCTCACTCGGCTTACCATCACTCTGCTCCGATATCTAGGGTAAAATATCTTCTCTGATTATCATGGTATAGTAATCGTAACTGTGTAGAAATACCTGTGTAAGTATTTGTAGATACGTAAACAGTTTTTCCCCGACGTTCCTTTAAACAGAAATGCCTGTAAATTTTATTATTATTTTTCCGACGTTCCTTTAGACAGTTTTTTTTTTTTTTAAAATTATATTCCCTTAACTGTTTAGCTTTGATAATTAAATTTTGTTTATATATATATATATATATATATATATATATATTAAGCATTTATGTTATGAATTTTGAGAGCTGTAATTACTG
>Ga0325402_1000419_pt1 | contig 29134 bp, 14 predicted proteins | sample PopdelMetagenome_22_FD_207212 | JGI IMG/M metagenome (GOLD analysis project Ga0325402, IMG submission 207212) | Populus deltoides microbial communities from Bellville, Georgia, United States - Xylem-PdKOR-R3 | ecosystem: Host-associated > Plants > Phyllosphere > Stem > Wood/Secondary xylem... | reverse complement strand
ATGATCATAAACTAGTTATGATATCCATTTTTTTTGGATTTTCAAAACGTGAGAAAGATGCAATTTTTTATTTTGAAAAGAAAACATGCTTGGAAAATTCTTTAGGACTTGGCCGTATGCAATAAAAATTTTTTTTTGAATATTTCTGAGAAAACCGGGCATTTTAATACCGGACTTGTATCTTACCATGTAAGTATACAACCCAATATTAAGCAAACTTGGTAGAAAAATATTTAAGAAAGTCACAAATTTTTTAAATGATTTTAAAATTTTTTGATTTTTTTTTCGGGCCGGGCCGGGCCCAGCCACTTGGGCTGGGCCAGAACTGGCCCGACCCAAGCAGCGGCTAACTAATTAATCAGCCGCTGCATGCAGAATTCAATTCTGCATGTACCACGGTGAAAGGAAAAGGAAGGCGTAGCAGGGGAGGGGCGAGTTACCTGGCGTGGAGAGAGTCGGCGACCTAGCTGGTGGTGCACGGTGTAACTGAAGGTGGTGAGGCCGGCGGCTTGCACTGGTCACGGCTGGAAGAAGAAGGAGCAGAGTCCTGCAAAGGAGAAGGAAAGCTCACGGCTGGAGCTGCTGGTGTGGCTGAGGAAAGAGCTGCTACCCCGGCTGCCTTTGGGAAGGAAGAGAACTTCTGGGCAAGGTGGTGGCCGCTGCCTCTGCTGTCGCCGCCGCCGCTGCAGTCACGGTGGCAGAGGAGAAGATTTTTACAGAGGAGAGAGAGAGAGAAGTGGTGCAACTGTCACGTGAGATGGTTTTATGGCTACTGGAGGTGGGGATGATGGTGAAAAGCTAGGTGATGAAGGTGGTGGTGGCTGAAGGCCACGGTGGAGAGAGAAAGCAGAAAAAGGATTGTTTGCAGGAAAAATGAAAACAGAAGGCTGGTTTTCGGCCAAGTTTAAGCTCGTTTTTCTCCCCCCTCTGAGCATGAAAATTGCTCCTATTTATAGGGCTGGAAAGAGGGCAATCTTTTCTTCAATGGGGGAAAAATATCAGCCCTTGATTCGACCTGAGCGATCCAAACCGTTGGCTCAAAGTGGGCACCTCGAACTGCCAAATTTGCAGACTGCCCGAGGTGCACACTTTGGGCCAATAAACGGAGCCATTTCAAACCTTTTCGACCCGACCGGACCACTCCCCGGGATAGAGGGGTTCCAGGTGGACATGTTGGTGCATACTTTGTCGGATTTGGGGGCCAAATGAGGCAGAAAACACGGCCTGAAGTCGGCCACTCGGGCAGCTCAGTGGGGAAGAAGATGAACAGTATTTTTTTTTTTGGATTCAACACGGCGCCGTTTGGATAAAAATAGGGAATTTTGCTGAATTTCAATTTAGTCCTCCGACTTTCAATTTCGTTCGATATTATTCCCTAATTGACCCTGAAACTTCTGATTTGATGCAATTTAGTCCCGGCGTAACTTCATCTTCGGCCCCAGAGTTACGCGCCTTTTGCAATATGGTCCTTGGTCTCGGATTTATGCAATTTCGTCCCTAATTGACCATTAAACTTTCAATTTCTTCAATTTGGCCCCCCGGATTTTGTCAATTAGGCCCCTGCAGTTTGGCGCCTCTTGTAGTTTGGTCCTTGGCTTTGGATTTTGTCAATTTAACCCCTAATTGGCCCCAAAACTTCAATTTTCTTGCAATTTGACCCCCTAATTTCAATCAATTAACTTGGTAAAAATTAAATTTGGTCTCTTAAAATTTCAATCTTCTCCATTAAGCCCAAATTAGGCTCCCAAACTTAATTTTTCACCAATTAAGCCCCAAATAAAATTAATTTGACCCATGATTAAATCAAATTGGCCTATTAAAAATTTAATTATGTTATTGGACTTAATTTTTATGCAAATTTGTCCAATAATCATTTAATTTGACCTTGAATTTGCATTTTTTTCTTCGATTTTGGGCACAATGGGGCGACGAAAGGCCTTGGATTTCCTCCGAAAATTGCAGATTTATTTTTGCCTATTTTGCCTATTTTTCTTGATCAGCTTTCTCCACGTTGCCAGCCTGTATTTTATTTTTTGATTTTTTGATTTTTTTTATTTTGAAAAAAATGAATTTTGGGGAATAACCCAGAATTGGGTTATGACAGAGGGGACATTTTGTTTCAGTGCATGAATTTTGTTACAATCGTAAAATCGGTCCTGAAATCGTGAATTTGCGCAATTTCATCCAATTTTAATGATTTCACCCATTTTCAATTTTTTCAAACGATTCAGCACATAAAGCATGTTTTGACTCGTAAAATTGTATGATTTTATGAGTCAAAACGCGATTTTAACAACCTTGGATAGTACTGTTTAAAAAATCTTCACTTTAATTCCTAGAGTTTAAGAATAAGGATTACTTAAAACTAGATATGTGGTATGCTTTTCTCTGCGGTTCGAATTAATTTTTTTGTAACATAAAAAAATGCTCGAGTATTTTAAATAAAAAAAATCATCCAATTATATGATAGAAAAACAACAACAATAAATGGATCTAATTTTAAAATAAAAAGAGATAAGGATAACTAGAAGAAAAAAAACTCTTATCAAGAGGGAAAAAATCTCAAAGTTGAATTCCAAAATAATTCAATGTTAAAAGATGAAATAGAAGAAAAAATAAAGCACCTCGAGTCAACCCAATAATGCGAATCATCGAGCATCATTAAATAATCCATTAGAGGTACTAATTAAGCCTATTACAAAGTCTGAAACTAAGAGGATCCAAGATGAATTAATTGGACTATTTTTAGATGTTTGGATTAACAAGTTGCAAATCTTTCATACTAGACCATCGAGTATTGTTTAGGTCATATCTGAAGTTACATGTGGAATTTTGTGACAATTTTGGTTGAGGATAGAAACTAGACATATAAAGCCTTACATACATATTTTGTAGGCTCAGTAACTCATGCAGATAAGAGAGACCGGCGTGTTTGAAGTTAGGCTTGAAATCTGTAAGCAAACAATTTTTATTGTGCAAGGATTCCTTATGTAGCAACAATCTTTCTTCTACAATGAAAGATTTTGGCAACTTTGACAGCATTAAAATTTCTATTTTTTTTCAAGGACAACTTAGGAGTTTTGTTTTTCATGGAATCCTTAATTTTCAAGGATACCAAGCTAGTTGCTTACAAATTAGATAATTAGAGGCAGTGTTAGATTTATTTTTTTAATGCGTAATTTTACACTAGAAAGCATAACTTTCTATCCGATTGTTGGATTAGACTGAATTTTTTCCATGAAATTCCAAAGGTCTTGGTTTTATACAATTAAAATTTCATGGCAATCAAACCTTGGAAAGACCTTGCAATAAGGTTTATAAGCTATTATGCAAAAATTGCATTATTTTTCTAATTGGTATAATATTCTTTTTCCTACTTTATTTATAACCCTTTTGTTATTTTTCTAGCATTTAATAAGATATTTTTATTTAGTATAAATATGATTATTTAGCTAATAATTAGGTTTCATTTTTAGATTGGTATTCATTATTATTGTTGCATATTGTGTGCTTATGTGTAAGAGAATTCTCATACTTTTAGTTCTTTATTGAAATATCTAGACTTATCAAATAATAACTATCTTTGTGGTGTCTTTCTTATACTTCTTGTTTGTAATTCTTTATAATCATTGGGTGCAGGTTTCATTTCAATAGGTTTGGTGCCTTGATTTAGGTAATCGTTGTGTCCAGCTTTTATCAACCAAATTTTATTTTAGTTTTCTTGGGTTTGTTCTTTCTTGCGCGTGGGTTCAAGGGTTCTTCCTGTTCGGGCTTGCATCACCTGAGCTAGCATGCCAAATTCACAACCAGGGTTGTGATGTTAAGTCAACCTCATAGAAATAAAATAAAAAAAAATAATGATGGTCAATCCCTAACAATCAAAATGTAAAAGATTGAAATTAAAAAAAAAATCAATAAAAAAGCCAAAAAAATAAAACAACTACAAACCCAAGTAAGGTCATCAAACCTCGCAAGTTGAGTCATGCGATTTTGATAGCCTAATAAAAAAGCAAAATAGAAAGAATAATGATGCTTAATAAAAAGAATTGAGTTTTAAAGGAAGAACAAAAAAAAAGATATAAAAAAATAACCTAAAAAGTAGTCGAGTTAACTAGCCAAACCTGTTACCTAGATCATAAGATTGAGATAACTAATTGAAAGGAAACCGAAGAAAATCATGAGGTCTACTTTTCAAAACAAACAACAACGAATGATGAAATTAAAAAAAAGATGTCAACTTGTGTTAATTTTTCAAACATGTGACCCAAATCACTAAATCGAAAGCACCCCATCTGAAAAAACCACAAAGTCTAATTCTCAATCATTCAAATGTTAAATGATAAAATTAAAAACGAAATCAATTATACAAAAGAATCGAAAACAAAAAAAATAGCATTTATGAGAATGAGGACCAAATATGAAATAAAAAAATAAATGAGATGACAAATTAGAAATTTAAATTGAAAAGGGAAATTAAAAATAAAAATCAAATTTACAAAAGAATCCAAAACAAAAAATCATAATAAAAAAATGAGGATTAGATTTGAAAAAAAAAATAACAAATCACAATTATAGATCCAGTGATGAAATTGAGATTCGACAAAAGAGCAAAAAACAAAAAAAATAAGGACTAAAGTTGAAATATCAGTAAATGAGATGACAACTCTGAAATTTTGAATGACAAGCGCGAATTTTAAGTAGAGGAGAGACAAAAGAAGAAAAGAAGAAGAAAAAAGAGGTTGTTGGCGACATGCAATTGCCTAAAACACTGCCCATGTCACCCCATGTGGAATAAAGTATTGTGATGTCTCGAAAGTCATCGTGAAAGCCGATGTTTGGCCATTAGATAGTGTCTTACGCTCCGCCCAAAGGGCATATGCGTTCCCATATGCCAACCTTTTTTTAACTATATTTAAAATTTATTAAAATACTAAATTTCTCACTAATCAAGTCAATTATATATATAAAAAAAACTGATAAAAATATGAAAACGTCCTTGGACTAGTTAAAAAAAGTTTGCTTTAAAGGGTAATATGATCAATTTACTAGCTTTAAAAGTGAAAAAAAAAACTAAAAAGAACCTAGAAGTTTGTTTTTAAGGGTAATTCAGTTATTTTATTGTCCGAAAAAAATGACCTAGTTGCCTCGATTTGTTTGTTAATGACAAATGAATCCTGGTAAAAAAAATCATATTACCCCATAGTAAGTTCAATAATTTTGTTTAAAAATATCAAAAAATAATTTCATTGTTCCAACCCATAGTGATCAAGGTCGTAGACTACAATGATTTTACTCATGGTTTTTTTTTAATTTTAATTATTTGAAGAAAAGTGATTAATATAAAGTTTTGGGTGGTGTTATTTCTATTACACAAGTTGTTAATCCTATTACATTATATTCAAATATTTACAAGTAGTAAAATATCTAATAAAATATAATCAAGTCAAGATGAAATATTAGAATCAAAATTTAAGTGGAATTAACTATTTTTGGTATGGAAACACCATTTTAGTTGTAAGATTTGTTTTACCCTAAAGGAAGCAAATCACAGGATTTGGTCTTGGTGGACCCAAATTAAATGGCCTATAGTATTGACCCATCAAGAAAATGAATTCAATTTTCTTTTTTAAAGTTCAAAGTAAACCTCATCCAGGTTGTTTGAAATCTTTAAAATTAAATTTAATTTCAAGATTTAAATTAATTTTTGTGTTTGGAATATTTTTAAGGATATTGATATAAATTCTAAATAGAATTTAATTGCTAAAAAATGACTAAAAATAAATAAGAAGAAGCACCCTTTGATTTGCTATCATAGTTACTTGAAATTAACATTAAAAATAATATTTTAAAAATACTTAGTAACACTATAAAAATTTTGTAGCCATTGGAGTGTTGGTAAGCTACAGGAGCAAGTGAACCATCCATTCTTGCCCCACTAGAATTTAGAGTCCATGCAATCCAATTAAATAACAACCGGTTATTTGACCCGTTGTCGCAGGTTATATAAATTTTTCTTTAAAAAAACTATTATGTAAATTAAAAAAAAATAATAATGAGTCCAGATGTTATAAGACTAATAGGCAAAGCCTACTGTCTAGCTCACAAAAAAAGAGCTTGCGCATGTTTCAACAAGTGCAAGCCCAAATTTGTAAGCTTTTTTTTAAGTTAATGGGACAAACAACGCTTTGTTTGCCCCTTTGCTAAAACAAAAGACAATGTTACCCAAACTATTCAAAAACAAATTCTAAGCAATAGTGTTTTCTTTAAAATAAAAGGTCTAGATATGTTGCGGGAACTCTTCAAAAGATATCATTATATTCGACCAAATAGGTTAATCTAGTAAACCCCTAGACTTTATTGCTTGCCTACTTCAAATACATCATGGAGGAGTTGCTACGATATTATTGAGTTGACTTGATTAGATCAAAAATAACCCAAACAACTTATAAAAATATAAGTCGATTTTAAAAAAGAAAAAAAAAATTGTATTTTTTCTTGTTTTAATATTAAGATGAAAATATATTAAATAATTCCTTATTAACTTGGTTAAATATCAAATTCATAACCCATAACATGGGATGATCAAAAAAAAAAAAAAAGGCTTACCGGTTGGCTTTTATCGGGCTTGGGTTGATGAAATCTAAGCCTAATTAAGGAGTTAGGTTGGCCAGCGTGACCCACGTCTTGAGCATGGTGGCACCCTAGATCAGTTCTAATAACCATGCTAAAACAACCGTTATTAATTGATACACAATTTAGAAAAGCACTTCCCTTCAAGAAAGCTGAATCAAACTAAGCTGCTCGAGCAGCTTGAACATTTAAAATTTTCCTACAGCCATAGTATGTTCTCGCCAAGAGCTTGCGTCCAAATTTCTTTGCCTCATGCCTACTGGTCAGCCTGAATCAATAAAATCCAAAATTTACTTTAAGTATATCCAACACATCCTCTTCCTCTTTCCCTGAGAAGTTTTGCAGAAAGCTTCTCAGGTCAGGTGACCAACTTTTTGTCTTTGCCTTCTAATTTTTGGCTCTAGGTCTTCATCTTGCTCCAATTTTCTCCTTAGATTATCTAAATCTTCTTGGCTCAGCTGGCCATTCAATTTTTGGTTTAATGCATAAGCTTCTGCCAACTTCCTCTTGCACTCTTTGCTTGCAGAATCATGATACACCACTGAAACAAGCATGAGGGTGAAAATAAGTATAACTCCCAACTGCATGCAAATGCATGGCAAATCAACTGCAAAACAAAATTATTGGGAAAATAGGTAAACAGGAGGCAGACGCTAATAACACATGGACTCCTAGTTTGGCATTTGGCAGGCGAGTGGCAAATTCAAAATGAACCGTGCTACGACAGAGTGCAGCACTTTTTTTGTACCAATGGCACATAGTAATGGATATAGCATGGCTTCTAAGGCATTATTGCTGCGAGTGAATAAATCAACTTACTACAAATCCCTTGGAAAAAACGACCGGATCCAGATAATGGTGTATAACTAAGGATTAGGCACAATAAATGGTAGACAACAGACCTGGTTTTGGATAATCTCTTCCTATTATGCACTTTGCTTTTCTTTGAATGCCTGGTGGAGCTGTCCATGGTTCATAGATGTACTCCTTTGGCATATCTGAGCATTTGTATAATGATAAAATGCATATAACAATTTACACTCAGCCAAAAGAAATAAAATGGCATGATAGGAACTCCAGATTACCTTTCAAAACAGGGAGAAAATGTCTTATATAATCACCATTTGGGTCATACTTCTTCCCAAATGATATTGGTGAGTAGATACGGTTATACTGTCAGCAGAAAAACCATTAAAAATTATAGAAAGCTAGAGCACAACAAATTGTGAAACAGAGCAGTAATGTTTTGAAGGGGAAAAAGGAAACGAGCATCGAAGCTCAATTCAGGCAAACGCAGGCAGCAGATAAGGGATCGGGAAACAAATCAACCAGTATTTCCTACTAGATATAAGGAATCTTATGTGCTTTTCGGTTTATTTCGCCATGTAATATTATCTGTTCAAACCTTTAGAATGTTGCCAGAAAAAAATGCTGAAATTAGATGATTCAAAATTATCAAATGAGACAATCATTCCCCTATATAATACTTTGATAGTTTTTGAACTGATTTTTTTCTGAAAGACCACTAAACATGAGTCTCACATGCAGTCAGAGTGCTGAAGGTCCCATGCTATCTTGGAGTTTTGGAATGATGCAAGTCCCTACCAACCAATTAGTGACGGTATCATCAAAACTTGTTTATACTGCTTCTGCATACCTGGTAAAAAAAGGATGAGCACGATAGCCATAGCCAATTTCCATTATTTATTGCCCAATCTGAATCAATCAGAAGTCTCTCAAAAACATCACGACCTCTTTCCCAGTGAAGAAACTATAAGCAGTAATGATTCAGGTCAGTAACAGAGGAGATTAAGAAAAAGAGAGGAGGATATATTGGCAATATACCAGATCCCCACGAGTGAGAAAACATGCAACAGAATGCCGTGCTAGATGGTGCATCCAACCCCACTTGCGGAGCTACAAGAATAACACATATTTAACTTCCAGTGAGTTTGCTAGAACTGGATCAGCACACTTGTTTTGGAATATAAATTGAAAAACTGAACAATTAGTAGTTTTGCAACAAATCTAACCTGGACCATGATGGCATCAATCCAAGGGTATCCTGTTCTAGCTTCCCTCCAAGCTGCTAGCAATTCATCATCATCATTCCATGGTATCTATAATTCCACATAGGTATGAAGTCATGGCCTTGTAATATAGAGGAAATCCATGCAAGCAGAAATTAAAATGAAGACAGCAGATAGTATTTCCTTGTTTGATTTTCAAATATATAAGAAGATAAAGGAATCGCTAAGCACCAGCCCTCATTAAAAATAAATAAATAAATAACACCCAATCATAAGTAAGTTCCAAATAACCAAAACTACATTTATAGAGGGTCTTCTCAGAGCAAAATTTTAAATAATGCTATGGCATGAACCAGACATCAGGGATCTGTAGCCCTTTTTGAAGAAAAAGGAACCAGCTCCTTTCAAATTGCAATAAACAAAACAAGGAAAAAAACTAATAGAAGAGATATACATAAGTTAAGGAAATATAGCATATATGATGGCTGGTGCTTACCTGCTTGCATAGTTTATTGCCCTCCATCCGATCAAAATTGGGAGTGCCAAAAGCCACAGTGTAGAAAAAATCTCTCCATAACAACTGCCAGAATTTGAATCTAAATTCAAGTGTAGCAGCATGTGCAACAAGCATTACAAATGATTGATGGAGTTTAACTGACCTGGCCTGCAAGAGATACAGGAGGTGACGTGTGCTTCTGGACGTTTTTATAGACATCTTGAAGGCATTGATAGAAATACCTGGAAGAGAGACAGCCAAACTGCCTGGGAGATTAAAACAATGGCAACGAAAATAAAGAATGATGAAGGGTTTGTTGATAACCTGAGAGTTTTAGTTAGAATTTTGTAGCTGCATGTTACAACTCTTGTGACAAGTAAAACAGATTTAATGACCGACAAAGTAATCGGCTGCTCACCTTTAAGTAAGGTGATAACACAGTTGTTGCAGGTTTTACAAACGCAGAAGGATTGCCCTTAGGTTTCTCAAAATTTGCTACCCACTCCTGCAATACCAAGAAAAGGTGAGCAACATAAATGCTACACCTAGATACTGCAAGACAGAAATTGAGGAACACTATGGTTACGAATTCAAGAAAAACATGTGACTACTGTTGATGGGATTTCAGTAAAACCAGATAAAATCTCATAACCTGAAAGGGGGCAAACTTCCTAGTTTTGTACAAGCAAGGTGTTCATGTGTTCTTGTGAAAGCTACAGGAGGAACATTTAAATAGGAGAGTGAGTGGGTTCTAATGGGTATGAGGGAACGCTATACGCATGAAGTGACCAGTAGATTGAGGAACAATGAATATAGATTCAATGTTGTTTGCAGGATTGAATTTAAGAACATGAATCCATCAATTCAGAAATGCATTGAAATATGCCTTTATTGGATTGTAAAAGCTTGTTGCAGGAAGGTAAAAAGAGCACAGATGAATCTAGATATGTAAAAGAGACTTGTTGTTCGAGAGAGAGAGGTTACAGGATAGAAATCAGAAGATTATAACTTCTTCCATTTCGTTAACAAAGCACGTGCCAAACTGACTGCCTGACTTTCCATCCCCTTTCACACGTGCACTAACCAACTAGCCTAACAGATATTCCCTCCAAAACTAACCAACAATTGATCAACCAACAACAGCTAACTGACTGCCACGTGTCACTCCCCAGAGCAACAAGAGAGCTTCTCCAAAAACATCGCCATAAAACTCTCTCCACTTGCATGAATATAACATTAGCTGATAACCATAATCTCAACTAAAGCAAACAACAGTCCCATATTAGTTGGGATTGGCTAAGCAGTATAACCAGACTCAAACATTAATAAAACTTCAAGAAAACAAACATTGAACGTGTAAGAACAAACTCAGGTTGTTGCATTATAAAACCTTACATGAATTATTGGATCGCAAAAACCACGGGGAAAAAATGAAACTCATAAACTAAATATAAGCGTGAATGACTTCATCTTCTAATTATCAGCTAGTCAAGAAAGCAAAAACTTCATGGGTGCTACTACAATGTACCTTATCACTGATTGATTCTTTCAACCTCTTCAATGCTTCTGATTCGCCTCCTCTGAAAGGAATCCATTCCTTCAAACAAATTTTTATTTATCAGAAGTCCAAAAATGGAATAATCTTAGAGCAGTGATAAATTCATACTTGTTCAATGTCTCCATAACCAAGGTCTTTGATAGTTGGAACTTCTGAAATCTCACAGCTTCCAACATCTCCGACTGGAGGAAGTGAGGAAATAGAGGTTAAAAGTGGGGATGATGCCCATGAAGGTTGTCCAGCGAGCTTTAGAAATGATTGGTAAGTCAGTGGGGGCTTTCCTCCATTCTTTTTGGATAGGAACCATTGCAACAGGAAAAAAGTAGCCAATATTAGTATGATAAAACAAATAAAACAGCTCCACATCAGTAAAAGAAATTATGTCAACGAACATGACAATACCACTTCTAACCTACCCTTTGTATGATATCTGCTGGATTGAAAAGTGTATGACTGACAGGAGAAAAAACTTCAATCCCTGCTGCAGAGGCATATTCCTGTAAGAACATAGATGATTCAACCCTCCTATCAGCAGGGATAGGCAACTCAGGCACATACTTACAAGAACTATTTAGCACTCCCTATACATGTACTTCGTATTCAATGTTCACACTTCAAACAACATTCATTCATAGAGCCGACAATGGGTTTAATTCAGGTTGGGCCTTACTAAGGTGGAGGAAATCGACCTTAGAACTTGAAATTTTGAAATAATAAAGGAACACTAAAAACCATTAAGATTCTAGAATTAAAACAATGAAAAGACAACTCTTAAAACTGTCAATGATATATACCCAATGCATAAGTGGCAAACTACCAAATATTTAATTTTAGTATGAACAGATCCTAATGTTTTTCTTTTTTCTTTCTCGGGTGCATGAAAAGAGTGTAGAATTTCGTTGAGAAATGCAATTTTTAATGGGCTACGAAACATTCGATTGCGATGATTTTAACAGCTTTAAGAACGTGGATATAGAGAGAATACAGTATAGTGCTTTAACTTCAATGTCTAAATCTTGCAAAAATGGACCGGTGTCATGCTCCGTTCCGCTTAGCTTTTCTATGAATGTTTGCAAGATGGCTTCTCAAGCTACTGATGTGTCAGCAAGTTGATGGTGGTGCAGGACAGCAAATGAATATCATGCACCGCCTGAACGTAACTGCCTCATGATAAATGGTACAACACCATTTTTCCTGTACTAACCATGATATATATATTATCATATCAGCGTTACTGTGCAAGCGAAATGTTACTGTCCATTTTGGCAACCACCCTCCGACGAGGGGCGGAGCTAAGATTCAACAATAAGGGGCAAATAAAGAATTGCAAGAAATGTGGGGGGCAAACATCTAAAAAGAAGAGGATAAATTTAAAATGATAAAATTAAAATTAAAATTAAAGAGGGCTAAAATGAATATTTTTAAAATTTCAGGTGGCAACTGCCCCCCTTCCCCCCCCCCCCCCCCCCCCCTATGTAGCTCCACCCCTGCTTCGGGCCATACATGAAACTCACTTGTTTTGCACTGTAACCAACTTATTGATCTTGATCAACAGGTTAAAAAAACCATATCACCAAAACTCATGAGGAAAAAGAACTAATAATAACAATAAAATTAAATAAATAAAAGAAGAGAAAATAGTATTGTTACCTTAACTCTAATATCTAAAGCTTGATAATGTGGATCAGTGTCATACTCAAAGCAAAGCTTTTTCACACCCCATTCTTTCAAGCACCGAGTCAAAACCTGACCTGGCTCTCCTCTTAAGATCAGAAGCCTCGAACCCAGCTTCTTGAGACTCGTGTCGAGATCTACTAAGCTCTCTAGCAGGAAACGGATCCGGTTCAGACCGGCGAGCCTTGACCCTGGAGAGAAGGCTTTTGGATCTGGCTCCATGTAATGCGGGTCAATCACAAAAACTGGATAAACAAAATCAGACCCTTTGGAAGCATATTCTAAGGCTGGGTTGTCGTGGATCCGAAGCCCCTTCCTGAACCACATGATGGAACCCGACCCGGATGCAGCCATTAGAGGGTTCTTCAAGTGCTGAGCAGGTTTAGACAAACAAAGTGATAATTGCATTGCATTGCATCGCGAAAAAGTGAGGGAGGGAGCTTTAAATTGAATTGGATGACGCTGACTGGCTAACGAGCTCTTGGGGTATAGGATAAGGAGGGTAGAGGTGGATTTTGTGGAGGAGAGGGCTAATCTGCACCATGCACACTGCGTATGAGGGGAAGTTATGGTGAGCGGTGCATATAAGCTGACAACACTAGTACGCCGTTGTTAGCGAAAAGTGATGACAACAGCATAGCTTGCCAGGCGGTAGAGGTGAATTAATTAATTATAGTAGTTACGTGTTTGAATCACAGTAAAGATTATTTTTTAAATTATTTGTTTTTGAAAATATATTAAAATAATATATATTTTTATTTTTTAAAATTTATTTTTGATATTAATATATTAAAATAATTCAAAAAAACAAAAAATATTAATTAGAAACTAGAAATTTAAATATTTTTTAAAAAACTTTTTTAAAATTAATAAGCCCATCTCAAATTAATTGGGGTTTTTTTAATAGAAAATACTCATCTAAAAAAAACTATTAAATTAATAAGCTCTAGATGTATATCCAAAAGGGTATTTTTATAATATAAAACCTTTAACTACTTTCATCAATATAATTAATTATTTTTTTATATTTAAGAGCTAAAATTATCAAACTTTTAACCATTAAATTTAAAAACATAATGTAAATAAAATTAGATGAATTAGCTTCGACAAATAAAGTAAATTAGAGTGAGTCTTTATATTTAAATTTTTATATTTAAATTATCATGATTGCTAGCAGCTAATTATAACCTAGTCCCTTTAATTTAAAATAAAAAAAGCTAAGTAATTAATTACTATGGGAAAAAAAACAATTAACTAGTCTTTTCTGCTATAATTGACCATCCTTAATTTAGTAATTATTCTCCTAAGAAATGCCCTTTTGTCCTCTCTCAAAATACCCGCTGCCATTACGTGGACATGTTTTACAATTTTACATGCCATGCCATCCACCTCATATTCTTTGACAACTGTTGTCAACCAATTGGTGAGCGGTTAATAAAGGCGCCACGTTCTGGTTTTAAAAGGCGGAGGCGAAAGGCGCGCTCTTTTCGTGGACAGTTTTTATCCAAGGAAACATAATGACTCGCCCCTCAGCCCCTTTATTATTATTATTATTATTATTATTATTTTTACTTTTAGGGAGGGGGTTGTAATCATCATGATTTTTATTTTTTTATTTTATTCATTATCATTTTTAAAAATCTACTCAAACTCTGAAATTTTTTATAAAACTTCTTATAATTGAGAAAACTTTCATATCAACCTATATATCTATAATAAGTCTTTCCCCATCCCTATTCCAGGAAGTCACCATTTGATCCCATATATTACAACATAATCAACAAATTTAATTACAACAATTTTCACATTTTTTTTCTTAGAACAAACATCAGAATGAAAGATCCAATGAAAGATCCAATTCACTTTCTTCTTCCACTTCAAATAAGCTATAGGATCATTTCTACCTTGAAAACTGGAAAATTTTAATTTACCAGAGTCCCCTTCTACATTCATAGCACCACGATATCCAAAATCACCCAAATCATCTTCTTGGTCGAATTGATCTGCCCTCCTAACCCTATGAAACCTCTTATTCCTAGGCTGTCGAATCTAATTTCTATAGCTCCAAAACACTACATCATCATCATCATCACCTATCACATTAAAATCAATGTCAACAATCGACCTAACTCTCGCACTCCAAATAAACCTCAGGATCGATTCTATCTTGGAAACTTGAAATTTTTAGTTTACTAGAGTTCCCTTCTACACTCATAGCACCACGATATCCAAAATCACCCAAATCATCTTCTTGGCCGAGTTGACATGCCCTCCTAACTCTATGAAACCTCTTATTCCTAGGCTATCGAATCTAATTCATATAGCCCCAAGACACTACATCATCATCCTTATCACCTATCACGTTAAAATCAACATCAACAATCGGACTTATATGCATCTCATGCCTTCTAACATGCTTTCCATCTTGATCAACCCTATAATATTCCCTATCAGCACCACACATTTCCATCCTTTCATGCATAATACCCATCACCAAATTAAACCTCTCCACTATTTGTGTTACACCTTGAATCTAAAGTTGTAGTTGATTCATCATCATATAAGGTGGTTTTCCTTGCTTTTCCTTAGCTATCGTGAATTTGTAAATTTTTGTTAGTGGTATAAAAAACAATTTATGTTTCCTTATTCACTCTCTCACGTGTGTACTCTCCTCTCATGTTTCACATAAAGGCTTCAATTATAAGTAAATTCAATGCTAGAAGTCTATATTGATGATGTTCGCAGAGATAATATCAAAACGAGGCGAAGACACGACACAAATAAAGTTTACGATATGAAAACATTAATTTAAACTGAATTTAAACCCTAGACCAAATGACATCTAGTTGAGCAAAAAAACTTATATTTGGTGTGTTTCCAGCCCAAATAAACATAATATCAATTTTGATACAATTATGATAACGTTTGATATACTGACGCAAAAAAAAATAAGTAACAACCTTTTTTATCCGAATCTAGAACCCTAAGAAATTGATACCCAAATGAGTTGAAAATTTAAAATTGGTATATTCTCACCTCCAAATAACTAAAATATGAAATATGAGTCAATTCTGAGGTGTTTTGATAAGCTGATGCAAAACAGATGTAATCAGACCAAATTTAACCAAACTAACATTTTTGGTGTGTAATTTTTTTTCTTTTTTACTCCAAAAACAACAATAATAATGAAAATAAACAAGAAATCACACCGAAAAGAAAATAAATATGACCAAAACTGGCACTTAGGATTCCGATCAAAAACAAAAATACAAAGACAAAGATGAAATTGACACTAAGAAATCAGGGGTATAACCTGATTTTGAAGCCTAGCTTTGATACCAATTGATGTGGACCTTTTGATCACGTGATCAAATAATTCCCAAATAAGATAATATTTTTCTAAGAAAACCGAAAATCAGGTTTGAGAAACTTGACCCAGAGTTAACCTGTAACTAAAAACCAGAAGTATTGAAATTTATGAATTGATGCCACAAGATCAGTTATACCTTAATAAGTCAAGTTTTCTTCTTTGGCACAACAAAGAACACATTCGCTTTAAGCAAAACACAATAATATTATTCATCTGAAGGTTTTTGAAATTTACAGCAAGGAAAACATTATATATTTCTAAGATAAAATGCATAAAACATACCTAAAACACTTAATTTGGGCCAAAACAAACCCCAAAACTTAAAAACCTAAACTAAAATATTATAGTTCAAATAATATTTAAAATAACATAAAAACTAAGTAAAATATTCAGAATAATACAAGGAAACAATCAATCCCTCAAAAGCATCCCTAGCTTGATTAACTTTCTTGCTTAGGAATAATGTATGCTTGGCGACTCTTTTAGAACTCTTTCCATCATTGGAACATGCTACCTTGAATACTTGATCTTATTCCCTTGTTTGGTTGAAATAAAGCTTTTAAAAATAGGGATGAGAGTTGTTAAATTCTTCCATTTTAAAAGCCTTCCACAATCTCCCTTTAAAGTAAGAAATCTAGTAAGAGGAAAAAAAAAAAACAATAAGGAAAGTCCTCCAAATTTGGCCGCCTCTTATTTTCCTTGCAAGGAAAGGAATCCTTACTTGTAATGGACAAATAAATAGGGGAATTTACTCTCACATGTTGTCTCCCTTTGGTTTCCATGTTAGATATGAAATTCTTGTCTGATATGGAGACACAATAATTTCGTCTCTAATTTAGCATTGTAACCGCCCATCATAAACCTAAACTTAGCTAAGAATTTTTACAAATCCTTGTAGTAAAATTACCACAACACTCTAATTAATCCTTACCAATTTTGGACCTTATGTAGCCTAAGCATATACACATTTATAAGGCCCAAATCATATTTGGTCGAAACTAACTCTTTCATAATTGGGTTGAACCCACCAACACCAACAAACCCAATCTAGCCAAATGCATCCCAAGCTGAAAACCTAACGTGGCTGAATGAAATACAAGCTAAAACCTAAGGAAAACCCCCCACCTGCTGAATGGTCTTCCCCTCAAACCTTAGCTCCCAATTAAATCTCTATCATGAGTAACCCAAGTCCAAACCATAGGTTGAACCGTATCATATACAATGCTTTAATTTTCAACATTTTTAGGAATTCGTTGTCAAATGTTTACAACTCTTTGATTAACATTGATTTTGAGAAATTTTTGTTACTTAGTTTTTTAATTATTATTTTTTTCACTTTTTGAAGGCTAACTTTATGTCAACCATGTTCTTCCTTTATCAAATGATCAAGCAGTAAACTAGATTTGCTTGATGTTGTGCTATTGAGACCTAATATGTTAGATCGCTTTTTTGTTCTGTGATTTTTCTTCTTGACGAGAGAGATTGGATATCCTAGCAGATCTTTCTAGAAAAGTGAGTAATACTGCTTATTTGTAACCTTTTTTTTATAGATAAAAGAAAATTGTGTTGATAGAAAAAATAATTACCAAAGCTTGATGAAATTTGTAACTTATTCTGATGTGTTAAATCTTTGTTTTTTAATTTCTTACCCCCTTCTAATTTATAATGAATTCTATAAACTTCATCTTAGCTCCTAGATTTGTGTCTTTTTGTCTGTTTGCATTTTATATTTTATTTTTGGTCAATTTCATCTAATTTGGCTTGTAGATGGGTCAATTTACCTCGATTAAAAGAGCTTGTTAGACATGGTCAACTTTTGCTTGAGAAGCTCCCATGTTTTTGTTTATTATCATTTAATGAACTATATATTTAAGAAACTAATTTAATAAAAAAAATGAATTAGAAGAAGAAAATAGATATATAAGTCCTAAAGATTTTCCAATTTAAGTTTGTGTGTGTTCTTTCTTTCAAAATAAAACTTTTGACACTACTTTTAACATACACAACTTTTTGTTTCAACAGTACATAATGATAATCCCCCCATCCCTTTTTCAATTCAATTCTAATGCTAAAACTAATTTTTGAAATACAATTACAATCATCTGTTGTAATCTAAAATTTTAACTTAAATCTGCCTATTATTGCCATTACCATGATCGATCCGTAATCTAATCTCCTTTGATAATAACTTGTGAAGAAGTTCTTCCAATTTCAAAATTAATGTTATTTAGATCAGCTTTTTAATAAACTCAAATAGTATAGCTTGTGAAATGATAAGAGGATAAAGAGAAACTATATAAGAGCTAAATTATACAAGTTCATGGTAGAAAGTAGACCAAAATCCTACAACAAAATCACTATAATGATCTAGTACAACCATTTGAAAAAAACTGTATTGATGAGAACCTAAGTTGTGGAAGAAAATGTTAAGTTTAAAGTAGTGGAGTGAAGATGGAGTTGTTGGTTTGGTTTGTGGGGAAGGTGCTGAAGTTGTACAATGGCTAAAGAGGCTTTAAGTGTTTAGTATTCAAGATCTTATACCCAACAACAGTAGTGGTGTTGTTATCTTAAAGCTTGGTAATTTTAAAAGTGGTCAGAGAATTTTGAATTTACATATAATGATGAAAAAAATTCAAAAGGTAAGTGATGCGAGCCTCGTAATCATGTGGTCATGTAACTCACAACAAGATTAACAATGAATCCTAAAAAGCAAAAACAGGTCTGATAGGAGTGTGATACAATAAAAACTTTTTCTAAGGCATCAACACTATTGGAATAAGTGCCCCTACCTAATGGATACCAATTCACAAACGAGAAGTATAAGAAAGACGTCACAAAGCCAATTAATCTTTGATAATTCAATTTAGTTTATTAGAGAACCAAATAATATGATAATCTCTCTAACACAAGCTAAATAAACTCGACAACAATAGTGTTATCAAGTTGGAATATTTTGTCTTTACAAAAAGTATTTATACTCTTTAAAATAAAAATCCTAATGGGTCTACCATTATGGGCTAAATCAGCTTATTTATTAAACTGAACCAAAACCTATACTAATAAACTTGAAAGTATCTACCAAAATAAGTCTTAGTCTATAACTGAAAACTAATTATTAATTAAGCTTAAACAAGTGTTGGGCCTTAGCTAATTAATCAATCCTAAAAGCATAAATTAAGAATGAAAAATTAAGTGTAAAAATTCTCTCTAAACTGACAAAAGTTAAAGAGAACTAAAAGAAATAAAAGATAACTGGAACTAAAGTATTTATAAAGCCCTTAGTCGCCACACATATCCTGGGAAAGAAGGAAGAATTTATTGCCACTTGTGTTTCTTTTATAGACTTGGAAAACTAATTATAGACTTTAATTAATTCATTTGTTTGAAGGAAAAGTTGCTGCCCATTTATTTCCTATTGATGCCAAAATTAAATGTCCTTAGTATCTAATAAACTACTTTATTTTGCTGCCACATATTCCTTGTAATGAAAGGAGAAATTGTCGTCATTTTAAAGTTGTAGATGGATTGGTCTTGGGCCCTTCTTGCACTTGAATTAAATGGATCATAACCTCCTCTTGATGCTCCAATGGATCTCCAACCCTAGCCAAAACCTTTGTAACAAGCTCATATATTGCCTTTTTCAATGCTTTTATTCTAGACCTTATGATTGGCTCAATTGGAACATATAATGGATATTTAATGGTGTTTATGGATTGATTTGTATCATCTCTTTTCTCCTCGAAAAGATTCAACCTCGAGTCAAAACCTGAATCAAATAAAGTAAGATCAACAATATTAAAGGTAGCATTAACACCATACTCATATGGAAGATCAATTTTGTAGGCATTGTCATTGATCCTCTCTAGAATTTGGAATGGACCATCACCATATGGCTGTAATTTTAATTTTCTATGCTTAGGAAATTGTTCCTTAAACATGTGCACTCAAACCCAATCATCTAGTTGAAAAACAACTTATTTACAACCCTTGTTTACTTTGGAAGCATATAAGTTTTTCTCAATTTTTTCTTTTCTTCCATAAGCAAAGGAATCAAATCTATAGGAGTCAGTGGATTAAATCCATAAACAACATTAAAAGGAGAAAAATTAGTAGTTGAATGCATAGTTTTATTATAAAAAAAAACTCAATGAAAGGCAAACATGCTTTCCAACTTTTTAGAATTTTTTTTAATGATAACATGTAAAAGTTGTGATAGAGTCTTATTCACTATCTCAGTTTGCTTATCTATATGAGGATGATAGGTTGTTGAAAATAAAAGCTTAGTACCTAATTTTTTTGCATAAAATCTTTAAAAATAGCTAAGGAACTTAATCTCATGATCTGAATCTCTACTTCTAAAAATACCATGCAAATATACAACTTCCCTAAAAAACAAATATGATACGTGAGATGCATTATCAGTCTTATGACATGTAATGAAATATGTTATCTTGAAAAATCTATCAACCACCACAAAAATAGAATCTTTACCTTTCTTTGACCTAGGTAAACCTACAACAAAGTCCATAAAAATATCTACCTATGGTTCAGAAGGTACAAGTAAAGACGTGTATAATTTATGTGGTTATACTTTAGATTTTGCTTTTCTAAATGCAATGCATTGCTCATATATTCTTTGCATATCTCTTTTTATCTTCGGCCAATAAAAGTGTTCATGCAATACAGCCAAAGTTTTGGCAATACCAAGATGCTATATTTTTTATCCTTGTGTGCTTCACGAACAAACAATTCATGTATAGAACTATCAGGTACATATAATCTATTTTTCTTAAATAAATAATCATATATTCAATAAGATTTACTAAAGTCTAAAAGTTCATGCATTATATATTTTGAAAAAATCAAAATCATTCACATGCTAAAATCCTAACGATCTTATATTCATGGTGTTTAAAAAGATATACTTGTGCGAAAATACATGTCATTATGTTTTATTTACCTTACTTGTATTTATCACATAAGGAAAAGTCTCTATGAACTTAACCTATTTGACATGTCTCTTATTCAACTTACCTTATCTTTTCAAATGTTTCAAGAATTTATGGTCTAAATGGATTACAAACTCTTTTAACCACAAATATTGTTGTCATGTTTCAAGTGTTCTTACCAAAACATAAAGCTTTGTGTCATATGTGGGATGGTTCAAGATAACTCCACATAGCTTTTCACTGATATAAGTAACATGTCTTTGATCCTGCAATGAAAAAACTGCTATTTTTACTTTAGATGTATTACACTTAATTTCAAAAATCTTTGTAAAGTCAGGTAAAGTTAAAACATGTGCAAATCATAACTTTTCTTTTAACATATTAAAAGTTGAATCTTGTTCTTTATCCCATTTAAAACCAGCAGATTTTTTCACAATTTCATTCGATGAATCAACTATAGTACTAAAATCTTTAACAAAATATCTATAAAAGCTAGCTAATCCATAGACACCTCATTCATATATTTAGGTGTAGGACATTCATAGATAACCCTAACATTTGTTTCATCCATTTCGATACCTTGTGAAGTTACAACATATCCAAAAAACACAATTCTATTCATGCAAAAACTACACTTTTTTCCAGATTAGCATACAATTAACATGCTTATTCAAGTTCTTGTTATAGACTAGAATGTCATCAAAATACACAATTATAAATTTTCTAATTAATGATCTTAACACATGATTCATTAACCTCATAAATGTACTAAGTACATTAGTTAAACCAAAAGACATTACTAATCATTCATATAATCCATACTTAGTCTTAAATGAAGTTTTCCACCTATCTCCCTTTTTTATCTTAATATGATGATATTCAGCTTTTAAATCAAAATTTTAAAATATACACAACTCATACTATTCATCTAACATATCATTAAGCCTGGGTATAAGATGTCTATATTTCACATTTTATGTTATAGATTGCTTTACAATCACCGCATATTCTCAAAGTTCCATCATTTTAGGCACAAGTAATATAGAAACAACACAAGGAATTATACTTTCATGTATATAACCTTTTGTCATCAACTCTTCTTCCTATTTTTAAAGCTCTTTTATTTTCTCAAGATTACTTTAATAGGCTAGTTAATTAGGAATCACTGTTTAGGTATAAGATCAATATGATGTTTGATTTTTTTTTTTATCGGTGGCAATCCACTAGGAATCTCACCAGAAAACACATCATCAAACTTTTACCAGAAAAAAAACACAAACATTAAGAATAGAAAGGTCAAGTTTGTTAGTATTAAAATAAACGTCCTTGTAAACAAAGAGAAATATTGATTGGTTTGAATAATAGATAGATTTAACCTCACCTTCTTTAACATAAAAATTAAGTTGTTTCTTTAGTTTTTCCACATAATTCACACTTCACTCACTTATTTTCTTTACTCTTCGGGTCTTACCTCTACTCTCGGTCAGATTTAGGTTTGTTTCAGAAGTGACCGAATGGTTTAAGTTTTTGGTTGAATGGTTTTGGGTAGTGGGAGAAGTGTTTTGAGTTGTGGCTAAATCTGATAGATAGTCTTCTCTCACCTTGTTCCTCACTTTGATTTTCTCTACCCATGTCACCTTATTTTTTTCAAACTTTATTTGATCATCATACACATGTTTGGGTGTAAGAGGTATAAGAGTGATGATTTTTTCTCCCTTTTTGATGGATCACGTGGAGGCCTATTTATGGGGGTGGCATGTGTAAGCCATATGATGGTGGTTAAGCAACAGTTGATTTTTTTTCTCCCCACTTTTTTTTTTCTCTTCTCCCATTAGAAAACATGCTAGCTCAACCAAAATTAAGAGTAATCCTTCATTTTCTTCTTATTTCAATTATGACCCTTATTCTTTTGATTTCTCTTGATTTTTTTTAATATTTTCTTTTTCCAATTTCATCCTTTAGTATTTTGTTCTATTTGGTATTTATATCAAGTTTGATCCTCATTCTTTTAATTATTATTTTTTAAAAAAATTATTTTTAATTTCATCATTTATCATTTTATTTTTATATGAGATTTGAACCTTATTCTTTAATTATTATTTTTTTTTCCTTTCTTGAAATTGGTTATCTTTTTTTGAAATTCATCATTCAATATTTGATTTGCATAAAATTAGGCTTTATTAATTTTTTTTTTGTTGTAGTGGTCTCGGTCCGATGACCCTGTCACGAGTATAAAATTCTAACCCAGATTGATATCGATCTTTTTTCATGTATTTTTTCCATCGATTTTATTTTTCAATTTTATCATTAAAGATTAGGCTTATTAAAAATTAAGCATCTTTATATTTTTTTATTTTTCTTTCTATGACGATATCTCGTGGTCTGGGTCACACATTTGTCATACTAGCTTAGATTGGCTTGAGGCTTTTACATTATTATTTTTTAATTTTATGTTAAATTTTTTCTTTATTTTTATAATTTTTTTTTAATTTTTAGCTTTCAACATTGAATTGTTAAGAATTAAACTTTGTTATATTTTTAGATGTGGTCATATTTGTCTCATGACCCAGGTCATGGGTAAAAGATGTAAACCCTTAGTTGACATTAATTTTCTTTTTAAATCTTTTTTAACACCTCTTTTTTTATTGATTTCTGTCTTTGACCTTGAATTTATTAAATATTAAATTTTTTTATATGCTTTCTATAAAGAAGTCTCAATTTCACAATCCAGATCACAAGTTCACCAACATCAATTCAGATTATACCAGTTTATGTTTTTTAACTTTTATTTGTCCTTTAACATTAAAGGTTATAACTCAAGTTATAAAATTAAAAACAATATCACTTTAATATTATTTTTAAAATTATAAAAACAATTGACTCGACTGCAGCAAAGCATGTGCCGGTAAGGGTATAAAACAGAAAAATCCTTGGAGTAATTAAAGTAAAATATAATCTATGATGCTTAAAGCATCAATATTGTCATTAATTATTTTTATTTCTTCTACTGGTCTAGACTTAATGATCCATGGTACACGTAACAACAAACCACATAGCATTAAACACTTGCATCCCATAATTTATGATAATTGGTTTCTGTATCCTTGCACGCTCGTACGTCCATATATTAGCTCTTCTGTTCGCAACTCCGCTACGCATGTCACCACCACCTTTTCCTGTTACGACCTGAAAAGGCAAAAAGCCCGAAATTTGAACCCCCAACTCCAACAACCGTCCACGTGTCCAATCTTATCCACTACTCGCCATCTTTTAATCCTCTACAACCCTCCACGCTCACCCCAAAATCAAACACGCTTTAAGAATCGTACCATAGGTCCGTAACCCTCAAAACGATACCGTGCACGTCCTTGAAGCCATTAGGGTCACAATAACACGTACACTTAACCGCAGGTGATCACGACCGACCACCTTGAAATTTTACTCAAACCTGCTACAAGCTCCATTCTTCTCGCTGTCTTCAACGCAACACTTTGTATCTCTAAAACTCTCAGTTCTTTCTTCACTTTCTCTCTCCAGGTAAAAGATCAGAAACTTGGATTAATTTCTTCTCATCATGGCTTCCACATTCGCTTTCGCTTGCTCCCTCCCAGCACCTGTCCGAGCATCATCCGGATCCTCCAGGAAACCCGACCCGTATGGCAAGAAGTCCGGTTCTTCAACCTGGTGGGCCCCGCTCTTTGGCTGGTCCTCCTCTCCGGATTACATTACCAGCGGCAGTGCTGGTGGCAGCACAAGCGATGATATACCCTATAAGGAATCCGGGGTGTCGGGTTCGGATCAGGAACCAGGTCGCCCCAGATCGAGGTTCGCCCTTGGGTCGTTCACTGAAGAGAAAGCGAGGCGGCTTAGAAGGAAGACAGTGGAGGGCATTACGTTTCACGATATGATGTATCACTCAGCGATCGCGTCTCGTTTGGCTTCAGATGGATCGGGTCAGCCAGAGAAGTAATCCGGACCTCCAGGTGGTAGGGCAAATCTGGCAAGCCCGATGTTTTTATTGCGGGGCCCACAAATTTGTCGAAATATATACTTAGGATGTGTGTTTTGTTTTTTTGTTATGCTAGATGAGGAACAGTATTTTGGTTGTACTTCTAGTGTCGGACCGTTGAATCGTTTGTGAATCTGATGCTTTGGCTCTAATGGATGTGTCATCTTGGCATGATAAAATGCTGTTAGATCCTGGCCGTTGATAATAGGGGATGAATTGACATGGCAAACTCTTGATATGCCACGTTGAAGAATTTATGTGTGATGTGTTGTCTGTGGATCGTGCATCGTGTGCTCATTCAAGCACGTGTTACCTTTTGTTTTGTTTTCTTATAAGAAGCACAAAATATCAAGGGCTAGGCTTTCTAATTTATTATTCATCGCTACAGTGATTTTTTGCCTTATGAAAAATCAAGGAAAAATCAATGAGCTTGTTTTTAAGGATGGTAGATTCTGACGTAATTTTATGGTTGGAAAATATTTTTATAAAAAAGAAAATGATTTTTTTTATTTTAAATTAATTTTTATTTTAGTATTTTTAGATTGTTTTAATTTGTATAATAAATTTTTTTAAAAAAAAATATTTTGAAAAATAATTATTATTTTAATTTCAAATGAGTTTCACTTTATACGCGCATATATATATATATATATATATATATATATATATATTGGCATATATATATTTGCCAATGGATAATTTTATTTTTTTTAATAAAAAAAATATATATATAAAAAGTTATTAATGTGTATATAGAGACTTCAATGCCTTCAAACGATGAATTTTACGATGTTTGATATTCAATGACAAGCTTTTATGGTGTGGTTATAATTATTTTAATGCATCATTTTTTCCAAGATGACGCATTCAATGTTTTGAGCTCGAAGTTTGTATATGTGGGCTTTTGCTTTTTATCCCCTTCTCTCTTCACCTTGATTTATGGTGCATGCCAGTTTAAAATTTTAAATTAGCATTTTCAAATTTTTTTTCTTTAGATTTATCCATGTTTATTTAATTAGTATTTTTTTATTTATTTAAAATGATTTCTAAATTTTTTTTTCAATTTTATCTTCCTTTAATTTTTTATTTAGAAGATTTGATCTCTATTCTTTTAATTATTATTTGTTTGTTTTAATTTTTTTAATTAAAGTTGGTTTTAGGATTTCATCATCCTTTAATTTTTTTTTCTATGTGATTTAATTCTTATTTTTTTTGTAATTATTTTTGCGTTAGCATATTTTTTTATATTTAATTTTTATAATTTCATTCTCTAATATTAAATTGATCGGGAATTGAGTTTTTTTATTGAACTAAGAGTTTGAGGGATTAACCCAGGGTTTAGAAAATTCACACAAGTTTTTCTTGGTTTTCTTATTCTTTTTTTAAAGTAATATCTTTTTAATTTCATCGTTCAACATTTATTTATTTTCTAGTTTCATCCTCTAATTTTGTATTTGTTCTTATTTTTTTAATCACTATTAGTTTTGTTTAAGATGATTTTTAGAATTGAAGTTTTTTTTACGATGTCATCCTCTTTCAATTTATTTCCTATATGTTTTAGTCCTTATTTTATTTGTTACAATTCGTTTTGCTTTGAAAAGTAGTTTTAATTGAGATTTATTTTATGATTTTATCCTAAACATTAAATTGGTTGGAATTGAGTTTCTTTATTGAACTCGGGTCTAGAATTTCACCGATTATAAATTTATATGATTAATTTCGGTTTAGGAGATTCACATGTGTTTCCTTGTTTTTTATTTTTAGGCTAATGTTTTTTCATTGTCATCATCCTTTAGCATTTAAGTTTTGTCCTTCAACATTTAAAGTCGGTTGAGATCCAATTAAGGTTTAACCAGGAGAAGAATAAGGGAAGGAAAGAGAAAGAGGCAGATTATCCAACCAGGTTAACTCATTGTGGTCGCGGCTATTGTCCGGGTTATTGATTTTACAGGTTAGCATAAGTCAATACAATATATCGCTTTTTTTTTAATTTTGCTCCTTAGGTTTCTTTTGCAATTTAATCATTTGACAGTCTGTTGTTTTACATTTGAGCTATAGTTAGGTAGGGGTTAAAACAACGGGAGCATTATTTTTTTTTTAATCTAGAACACCATTTGAATAGGGCAACTAGTTTGCTCTTGGCATATTACGTCGAACATGCTGAACTATTTTTTATTTATTTATTAACACATATGATGATCAATTAATCTTATCTGATACATTTGTCAAAGTTTTTAATCCCCATTTCAAAAAATTTATTTCATGCGAAAAAAATAGCAATGCTTACATTTTTTTTTGTTGAAGTCTTTGAGTTTTGATTAGACCGACAAGGAAGCACATGCTTGGACTTAGTTGTTATATTAAAAATGTATTTATTTTTTTAATTTTAATTCATGTATCTTAAAGTTTTTAAAACTTTTGTTGATTTTGAGATATTCTATAAATATAGAGATGAATTTGATATTTGCATTTATATTTTATTAATAATACAAAGGGTAGAGGAAATGGGGTTGATTAATACAAACTAAACTTTTAAGATGAAACTATAACATTCTATAGACCAATTTCTTACTAGAGGCTTTACAAACCTCTAAACCTATTAGCGCAACCTCCAATTTATAGACCATCTAAATCAAGATATCATCCCCAAAACAAAGTTGGAAGTTCAACTCCTAATGTTCAGTCCAATAAACTCTCAGCCTCACCAGCAAGCAATCCAAGTTGGGTTTTGAATTCCTTAGGGCACATGAAAAAAAGGTTAACTTTGGATAATTAGGGGAAATATTAGGTACTTTCAAAATAATATATCATCCTTGTATGGTTATCATGGTAATTAGTATCAGGTACTTTCAAAATAATAGATCATCCTTGTATGGTTATCATGGTAATTAGTTTCACTTTCATTAGTGTGTGGAGGAATAATATTGTTGAAGTACCTAATAATTTATATGATAATTAATTGTAATTAGAAAAATTTAAATCAAGACTTTATGCCTCATAATTATGTTCAGGTCATAATCTAATTTCTCTATAAATTAAATCTTTTTAATAATATTTTTTTTTTGTACATATAATATCCCTTTGATTGTTTGATAGAAAGGAAAATTACAAAAAAATTAGAAACGTGTTTGTTTTGTTTCTATGATAATTTTAAAATGAATTTATGTATTTTTAAAATATAAAATACAAGGAAACATGTTTGTTTTTGTCTTTATTGTCTCCGTCTCTTGTATCCCAAGTCAATAACCAAATGCTACCTTTGTGTTTTATTGTTGCAAGAATCCTGCTTTAATTTTCTAAAACATTGCATCAATTACTTGTTTTTTGTAATGAAATTATCCCTCTTTTTCTATTTTAATTCGTCTTGTCTGGTTGGGTCCTCTCCATGAGTATCTATTATGGTCGACCACTTTAACAGACCTATATAAGGCTACAAGTTGGCTTCCTTTTTTATTCCCACCATTTCCGTTCACTTTTCTAGCTATCTTGCTAGCTAGGAGATTAATGACGAAGCAAAATCACCAACAACCATCACTAAAACATACCCCAAATCCATAAAAATACCCTTTTTATTAGTTTTCTATCCACATCAAAAAGTTTTGGGACATTTTTTAGCTTTTAAATTAGCATTTTAAGAGGATTTGGATCGTTTTTACGAGTTGTTCTTATTTATTCAACCAAAATTCAGTCATCGGGATTTTGCAAGGTTACGTACTTTTTTCTCTACTTGAAGGTTCTTCTAAATATGTAGTTTTTCAAGTAGTGTCTAGGTGGGGGCTTCCCAAGGTAGGAGAGGTTCAAGACCTAAGCATGATTATGGAGTCTCAATAGCGGGCTAGTAGATCACAAGGGATTATAAGGGAGCCTCAAGACTAGTCGGTGGATTACTTACCTGAGTGAGAAATCTCTTGCATGCTTAATGCTAGGCCCGATTATGGAAAGGTTATATAGCAATAATAATAATAATAATAATCCTATTCTAGTATTAGGACATGGACCCTGTCCAAAAGGTCTAACCCCAAACCATCGGTAGTAGTAAACTCTCTAATCCTGTATGAATATAATAGTTTGGTTTGATTCAGTTTTTTTCTGATTTGACTCGGGTTTTTTTTGGGTTTTTTGGTTTGGATTTGGTTAGGTTTGGTTTTTTCAGTTTTAGGTTTATAAAATCAAAATCAAACCGAACCGATCGTTTTTTCAAAATTTTAATCGGTTTTTTTTCACAGTTCGATTTTTTCAATTATTTTTTTAAAGTTTTCTCAATTTAATTGATTTTTCAGTTTTTTTCTCGTAATAAAGTGGAAAGATTTTCCTAGAAAATGATAATGACATCTGTTAAAACTTTCATAAATCCTTGTTTTAGATTATTTAAGTCTAAAAAAAAGAATATCACCTCGTGATGGTGACAATTTCAGTTT
>Ga0325402_1000418_pt1 | contig 29141 bp, 27 predicted proteins | sample PopdelMetagenome_22_FD_207212 | JGI IMG/M metagenome (GOLD analysis project Ga0325402, IMG submission 207212) | Populus deltoides microbial communities from Bellville, Georgia, United States - Xylem-PdKOR-R3 | ecosystem: Host-associated > Plants > Phyllosphere > Stem > Wood/Secondary xylem... | reverse complement strand
TTGTTTTTCTTTATTCAATTATTACGCGTTATAGGTCTTGATTGTGTTTATTGTCGTGGTTAATTTGCTTTGGATTTTTTTAAAGGTTCCTGGACCAAATAATTCATTAAGTGCTGTGCTTATTTTATGATTCTTCTCTCTTTGTTCATGCGAGAAGAGCAAAGAAAGTAAATAAAATTTAACAATTATAATGTAATTTAGCACTGATTTTATAGAATCATTTATAAATGTTGCACTTGCGTATAAGAGTTCGGAATGATTAGGATACTTTGATGGTATGATGAAGGAATGTTTGGAATTCATAACAATAGGTTAGATTTGGAGTTGCTGTATTTTGTTAGTATTATAGTAGCAAGCATCTTGTTAAGTAGTTTTCAAGTTTTCTAAGATTTGCTCTCTCCGGATTTGGTTAAAAGTTTGTATGCGTGGAAGGAGCATCAATTAATGTGAGTAAGATGTTTATTCATGATGACAACTGTTATACCGTTACGGTTGGTTCAGGTATGGAGGATAACAAGCAAGATCAGGTTGACGGAAATCTTTCCGAGGATAAAAGCTCCATGCCTTCATCAAAACAAGAGGTGTTTTGTTTTCCTGCATATGCATGATTTATTGAAGACATGATTAAAAAACTTTATTTTGGAAGAATTTTTCACTCATTCATCTATTTCTTTGTATACACATATATGTAGGAGGAAGTTGTAAAGAAGAAATACGGAGGAATTTTGCCTAAGAAACCACCTCTCATTTCTAAGGTGACTCCATATTACTGAGTCTCGACTCTTGATACATATTGTGCTCTGTGCTGGTTTGTGTCTAAATTTATGATTTGGATGTTAGGACCATGAACGTGCCTACTTTGATTCTGCTGATTGGGCACTTGGAAAGGTACTGGTTTCACGGATTGTTTCTGTTATTTTACTTAAAATTGACTGCATTAAGATGGTTACCTGATATCATTTGATGATATTGAACTATAACAGCAAGGTGTTGATAAGCCTAAAGGACCACTCGAAGCTCTTCGGCCTAAATTACAGGTATATATGTGAATGATATTCGTCGATCCATTCTTTGTCTCCTTTTTGTCTTCTTTCTCCTAAGAAGAAATCATGTGAATGCTTGTTGTGCTTCAGCTGTGCTAATGTTCAACTGTCAGTGGGTGATATAAGATAAACTAGACGGAATAAGTGGCTGTTGATTTCTAATGAAGGTAGAGAGCTGGTGGTCTCATTGGAAGTTTTCTCTAAGGGTCTACTAGATAGGTAACCAATAGAGTTAAATGAAGCTGGAAACTATATTACGACGTTGAAGTAAGAGTTGATAAAATGGTAGAGCTAGAAAGGTTGTAGGAGCGGAGAGGATTGCCTGGGCTCTTGAGGTACTGGACCTGTAAGAAAAATCAAGTTTGGGACTCTAAGAAGTTCATTTTCTGCGTGTCCCTTATAAAAAGGACTAGTTATTTGTTTTGGTCTTTGTTGAATATGTCTTTACATGCTCTGGTTCTTTAGAATTGTTTTTTCTCCTATTCAGTCTGTCCTCCTTTTGTGCTTGATTCTATACTCCCCTTGTACTAGATTTGCATTGCCCCACTTTGGTGATTTTCAAACAAATTATTGTAAACCTGAAAAATGAGTGATGATAGAAGCCAGACATTTTCCTAGATTATGTTGGCTGAGTTGAGGATCTGCATGCAAAAGTAAACAACTACTTATGTGTTATGAGCTTTTGGTGATAAAAAAATATAAGTAATCTAGGTATTCATTTATTTCGAAAGCTGAAGGTGTTAGGTATTCATTTATTTCGAAATCTGGAAGCCTGTTTAAAAGAAGGAAATCATTTGAATTAAGTCATTTCTATCAAAAGATGCATTAAATTTATGGAGTATGAGAATGTTAATGTTACCTTGAGATAATTGGTCTGCTCATGCTCAATTGAAGTTAGTTTTAGGTTTTTCTTGAGCTCGCAATGGAATATAGGTGAACAAATGAAAATTCTCAATGTTCTGTGACTTCTGCCAGTGTTCTTCCACAACTTGTAGGCTAAAAAAAAAATACAGATGAATGGAAATGAAAATTCTGAGGGAGGGGTTCTGTGCCACCATATATGTATATAAACGTGGAATCAGGTGAAATGGATCAACTATACAAAGGAGAAATTGTGTTATGTTATATTTTCTTGGATGTACTCCCCTTGATAAGCCTGGAAATATAAAAAAGGACTTCTTCACCAAGCAGAGATTACCGAGAAAAAGCAAGCATTTATTTTGAGCCAATTCTAGGATGTTTGTTCAAACAAAGTTTTATAAATTGAAAATAGGTGTTTCTTTTAATTTTCTGACTGACAATACTTTGAAAGTGCCTGGGCCTGTTTGTTTCTGCGTTTCAAAAGTGCTTTTGAAAAAATTTGAAATTTTTTTATTGTTTTATTAACTTCAAATTAATATGTTTTTAGTGTTTTCAAATTATTTTGATGTGCTGATGTCAAAAATAATTTTTAAAAAATAAAAAAAAATCATTGACATGTATTTTGGCACGAAAAGTTATTTGAAAAGCAACCGCAACCACACTGAACAAGCTAGCATATGTTCTTTACAATAATAACTATTGGCATGTGCAACTTGATTTATTACCATTTTAGACATTATTAATGATTGTTCACTCTTTTGGTTTAGGTGCTTCCAATGTTTTCTAAAGCGATTCCTTTTGTAGTTCCTTGATAAGGTTTTGGATGATAATGGATTTGTTCCTACAGAAGTAAACTGTCTCTCATCACTGAGTTTATCAATCATTAATGTTCCAATAAGATTATTCCTCTTAGTAGTCATCATGTGGAAAGATTTGGTTGTGCTATTTCCTTTGCAAATCTATAAAGCTTTACGCATCACCTTCCCAGCTCAGTGCTGTCTCATTCATGGTCCCCTGAAAACAATTTCCGGAGATTATGTTCCCAGTAACCTTTCTGCTTCACACTAATGGGTTTCAGAGCACCACTCTATTGCACCCCATAAGATCTCACTCCAAACCTGGTAACTTCTTGGCTGGAAAAAGTGAGGTCCCCTGATAAAATAATGCTTCAGAGTCGAAGCTTGATAAAAGAAACAATCTACCTCTATCCTCACAACTCAAAGTGGAAAGGGGGCTTTCTGTGCTGCTTCTAAGATCTCCACCTTCTAAAATCACCTGGAAACTATCATAAAATGGATGAGGTAGTGTGTTAGATATTTCAGTTGGAGGGTGTTTCCATACTAAAATTAAAGTCTCTTCACTCCTACTGTTTTTGGAGTATTTCTATTTTGGCTGAGGAAACAGTTGCAAAGATATAAGATTGATTTTTCCATTTTATTCTGATCAACAGAACTGAAGTCGTCTCCTTATTGCTCGAAGCAAAGTTCCTCAATAACTTTGAACTATGGTTTTGACGTTTTCTTTAATCCTTATTTAATTTATTTAAAGGGAAAGGCAACATAACAAGCACATAGATATTTTTCCTTCGAGGCATGATGCAGATATGATGCCAGTGAATTTGAAAGAACCATGAATGAATGACTCCTGTTATGCTTGTGATTTCCTCCCTACCTTTTTTTGCTTAGTTTCTTTGAAGAAAAATGGAGATTGGCAGCCATCCTAAATGGTTTTGGGTTTTCCAAGTATTAGTTTATATTTATGAGTGAGAAGTATTTTTTTTTCCCTGCTGGCCATTGTGTTAGTGCTATAATGCTAGCATATTTTGTACTGGGTGCTTATTTGTGTATTATCTCTCTGTTTTCCAGCCCACACAACAGCAAACGCGATACCGGAAGTCTCCTTACGCCCCAGCAGATGGCGAAGGTATGCTCAAGCATCATTATGTTACACAAAAGCTATAGATCTCTTTTCTCGGTCTGATTTTCTCTCAAAGGGCCAAGGAAACTCAACTATCCTTTTCTTCATATGCAGATGCAGGGAGTGCTTCATCTGAGGATGCAACTGCCAATGAATGAGAAATCTCCATTGTTATTTATATGGTGAGGATTTCTGAAGGACACGACTGCCAAGGAATGAGAAGTTATTATCTGTCTTCTGCTCTCCTGAGGACTTGATTGTTACTCTTATACCAACATTGGTGGTGGGTTATTTCTGTTATCTGCTAGAATAAAGTTGGTGGAGTTGTTTGGATATTGCCGAAAAGAAACCAAAAGACAACATTTTATAAGTCGGAGAGGGTCCCTTTTTTGTTAATGTTTACAATGCATAATTCAAACAGCCTTATCCATTGTCATTCTGTGTAATCCAGCATGCATCCTCGATGACCATTACTTCTAGTGCAAAATCAAGTACTCTTTCGTTTCTCAGAGTAGAACAGTATGGTAGCTGATAGACACCATTATTTAATATTGCCAGACGTAGACAACATTGCAGTTGTTATCTTTCTGGTACTGATGCCTGTGGCACGAGACATCATGACTGATTTTTGGTCTTTACTGGTAATGGCATAGCCATTCCAGTTGAAGATCTACTAACCTAGAGCCTCCAAATTCTTTTTAGATAAAACTCTTTCTTTAGTCTTATAATTTGAGAATGAGTGAAACCGTGTTTTTAAAAATGTTTTTATTTTGCTTAAAATAAATTTTTTTTATGTTTTTAGAACGTTTGTTTTGATGTATTATTATCAAAAATAATTTTTAAAAAATAAAAAAATATATTTTAATGCATTTCTAAATGAAAAATCATTTTGAAAAACTAGAGGCATTTACTTAGTATATTCTGTTCTCTCCATCATTCTGGCTTGGAGATCACAAGTTAAATTATAGCAATATTGTTTTTTTATTATTAAAATTACAGTTCTATCAGGTCTTGTCATGCAATGGATTTAGATTGATTCATATTTACTTGGACATTAGTTTTAGTTTGATGCTTGAGGGTCGAGTTATGATTGTGTATTAAATGATTGTTAATTGTAAGATATATTGCTTTCTGGGGGGATTATTAATTCCTCCCACCTGATTTAGTCTTAAGCTTCCATCAGAAGGAATCGTGTTGGATCTAGATAGTTTTAATCGGCTAAACTTGGCAAGTTCAGGGTTTTGGAAGGTTAAAATATATTTCAAAGTGGTAAAATTAGGAAATAAAAAATATCTAATTATTATTATTATTATTATTATTGATTGGGCTGAGATTCGGGAATCAAAATATTTAATTTGGTTTTGAGGTATTGATTCCTGGACAAAACGTCATTAAAGAAAAATAATGCTAGGATTTTACAGTAGCAGTATTTTTCTACCTTCCTTTTTATCTTCTTTTCCTTTTGAAATCAGGATTTATTTTACTGGGTTTCCTTGTCTGAAAAGGGAAGCCAGAGCCGGAGAACGGTTAAACAGTTGCTCATGCAATAACGGCTATTTTGGACAGCTTGCTTTTGCAATTCCGAATTCAAAACAGACATGGATTGATTCCTTGAACCGTCTGGTAAGAACCCTATTCTATATAAAATCCTACCTTAACCCCGACAGTTTCTCACTATCTACCACATAAATATTTTCCTCTACTCGAGCAATAAGCTCAGGCAAAATCATGAAGCCCTCAAAATATTCTCTCAGTTCTTGTGAATTTTCTGCCAAAGAAATCACAGTAGAGTTCATCATTGTCAAGGAATCATGCGACGGCTCCTCGCCGGTCAAATCTAGACAGTCATTCCCGGTAAAGCGCGGGGAATTGGTGTGGGATCGTTTGAAAGAACGCACATACAGGCGTTTGCTCAGGAGCATAGGCATCAGGTTATCTCCGACAGTAAAAGCTGACCTAATTGAACTCGTATCCCGCGTTGCCTATTCGTTGCCTAATCACGCTGACCATATATTTGTGTGCATTATTACCTCCGAACCAAGCCATTATGCCAAGTTTAATGTCGTGACTGGAATTCATGTTGATGAAGATAAGGAGGTTTCCTGGGATACTGTGGAAAACCCTCTTCTTCATGTGTTACAAGCCTGCAAACCACCCATCCCATGCTTGAAGAAGGTGAAGATTGACGAGGATAATGTGGGTTCTATTGAAGCCTTGTGCTGTGCAATTTGCTTACAAGATTTCTCTGCTGCGTCTGAAGCTGCTACCACCACCTGCTCTCATGTCTACCATCCTCATTGCATTGTCAAGTGGTTGCTGAAGAGTACTACGTGCCCTATGTGTCGCTCTAAGCTACCTACGGGCTGATTCTTTTTTCACTCGTTAATTAGGAACCCAGATACGGCTTAGGATTAATTGCTTATTTTCTGTTTAGTTTAGGATTAACTGTCCAGTGTCACGATCTTGATCGTCTTCACTTGGATGGTCTTGACGCCAGTTTTTTTGCTGTTTTATTAACAGTGCAATGTGGTTCTTAACTTTTGAGCTTAAGGAGTTAATTTCTGATTATACTTAGGCTGTGCTCATTTTTTTCTACTAGAGTTGTCTTGTTCCTCCTTTTCTTCTTGTACATACTACCTAACCAAAGGGCCACGAGACGAGCTCTATGACAAGGTCTACAAGATCAATCTTAGATTATTCTTGCTTTTCGTTTAATATTAAAATATTATATTTTATTATTTTTAATATAAAAAATCAAAATTTAATAAAACATTAGTTCAATTGCTCAAGCAGTTGCTTAAAATTCAATTCAGTTACATAAATCATAGATTTTATATACTTGTGCTTATGCATAATGTTTGTCATAAATTGTTTTTATTTTTATTTTTTAAAAAATATTTTTTAGAAAAATATAAAAAATATAAAGAAATGCATTTTCAGTAAACTTTATCCAATTTTTCAAAACTTAGCTATTTCTAAAAATATCTATATTTTTGTATGTTTTATTTTAATTTCGAGCAAATAGAAAAGAAGAAGAAGAAGAAGATTTGTGAAAGTATAAAGTGAAAAATAAAAATAAAGAGTAAAAAGAATATTAGAAAATAAAATAAATTAAGAGCTAGAATATTGTGATCTAATTTATAGATATCATTGCCTAGTTTTTTTCATTATCCCATCTAGCCTAGTAGATTACTAGAAAAAGCCAATTTACGAAATTAGGATTACTTCAAAATTTTAAACCAAATAAAGATTGTTCTAAAATCTTCTTATAAATACTTTTTTTTTCTTTTTCAAATTAGAGAGACTACCATTTTAGATAAAAAGAAAAAAAAATTTTAAAGGTTTTTTTTTTTATATAAAAAAAGTTAGCACAATAAACTTAAAGTTTTGACAGAATAATATTGTTTGAATTTTTTTTTAGTAAAATAGCACACTTTGATATTATTGCGCTTTCAAAAGCTTGATAAGGTAGTTGTCACACTTCAGAAACACGATAATGTAATATTATGTTTCAGAAGCACGATAATGTAATGTTATGTTTTAGAAGCACGACAATTTAGAATGTTTTGCTTTTGAATCATGTTTCTAAAGCGAGACATCAATTAAAATTTAAACTCAGATCGAAGAACACGTAGAGCAGACACAAACACAATCTCTCTCGACCAAATGACCGACACCCTCACTATCTTTCTAAAAAACCCACCAAACACCTTCATTTTATCTTTAAAATAACTAAAAATCAAACTCATGCTAGTCTATAAGCATCATTAGATGTTTTGTATGCAAAATCGAATGTTCTCCTTGTTGCCGCCACCACCCCAACTTTTTTTTTAGTTTTACAAACAAGGTAAATATACTGCATTACTATGAATTTATGTTTTGTTTGATTGAAATCAAATACTTGTTTAGGTTGAATTTATGGTTTATGGTGAATTTAAGGTTTCTTGAATTAATATGGAATTAATTAAGAATATCATCAATTGTGGTTAATTTTATACAGTTGAACATGAAAATAAGTTAAATTAATTATAAAATAATAACTTCAATTAATTATGCGTTGCATTTAAATGATGTTAAGTTGTCGAATTAGAGATTTTATGTGTATTGTTGGAATAAGCTAAAAATGTAATTAACTATGCTTGATGATTTCATGGACGAGAGCATGAATGCAGTAGAATTATAATGATTTACATATTTATTTGAATTGTTGATAAGTTGATGAATTTAGTATTTTCTTTGAATTATATTAATTTTCTATTAATTTGGGTTTGATCTAATGAAATTAAGCATGAAAATATCAAATAGATTTCATATCATGAATTATGTTTAATTTATGGTGAATTTGCAACATTAAATTTTGGGAATTTGATTGTATTTGATATGAATTTTTTCAATTTATTTGTTTTGAATTTTTTTTAATTTCATCATTTTTCATTTGATTTTATTTAATTTTTATATCAAATATGATACTCTTTTTTTGTTTTTTTAATTCTTTTCTTGATTTTTTTTTTAATTTTATCCCTTAACATTTTATTTTATTTATTTATTTTTTTAATTTTATCCCTCAACATTTTATTTTATTCATTTTTTTATTCAATTTTAGTTTTTGTTCTTTTAATTGTCTTTTTTTTTATCATTTTTTTATTTTATGTAGTTATCCTAGGTTACGGGTTAGTCAAGTTAACCTGAATTGTTTAAGATTTTCTTTAATGTTTTTTTAATTTTATCATTTGATATTAGACTATTGGGTCTTGACCTTTTCTAATTGTTTATGCTTTTCCTTTCTATTAGGTTATTCTGGGTAGCAGGTTAGTCAAGTTAACCTGGGGTGACTCAAGTTTTTTCAATATTTTTTTTAATATTTAACTTCAATCCTTATTTTTAGGTCGTTTTAAAAAAAAATTAATTTTTTTATCCCGATTTCATGTCGTGGGTAGCGGGTTAGTTGAGTTAACCTGAGTTGACTCAGGTTTTTTTTTGATGTTTTTTTTTTAATTTCATTATTTGAGATTAGATTATTTGGTTTTAAGTTTTGTGGTTTTTTCTGTTTTTCATTCTATAAGTTATTTCAATCTTTTATTTTATATATTAGTTAAAGTAACTCGAGTTGACTCATATTATGATTGTTTGAATTTTTTTTTTTTACATTAGATAAAATTTGATTCAGTAAATTCAACCCAAAGTAATTTTATGTTGGCCCAAAGAGCCTAGATGCATGGGTGAAAATGGGTGACCATATGGATATCACGCAACGTTGAGAACTACTTTCCATATTACATTGTAAAATGATTGGTTTTTGCGGCTATTAAGTCTGTACTTTATTTTTACATTGAAAAAAAAAATAGTTTTTGAATTAAAAATAAAATAATTAACATTGCTATTTAATTTATTTTCACAGATATTTTAATAATATATAAATTTAATTTTTATTTTAAATATAACAAATTATAAAAAATTATGAATTCAATTTAAATTACTGCGGAATTGAATTCAATGGACAAAAATAAACAGACGATTTAGCTAAAACCCCATAGAATGTTCAAGCAGGGTTTAAGGCGGCCACTATAGCATGCCCTCGCCTCTATGAATTCAATTATTTTCTCGAATTCCATTACCAATACATTTCAATTCATCTCTCAATCACTTCAATTCCATTTTTTTTTTTCATTTCCTTGAAAATTCTTAACATAAAAATTTGATGTCCCGTGCCAACCCCCATATATTCTCTACCAAAAATATTGATCCTTTGATTGCTTTTGATAAGAAACCCTCAATTCTATCCCTAATCAATTCAAAACCATCCACAGTTATGTGGAGAAACGTTGCAAAACAAGCCATTTTGAAACCCCAATCAAAGTCTCTCAATTTCCCTTCATTTCCAAGAACTCACAGCTTTTTAGGAGCCCCTCAAGAACCCATCTTTTTTGAGAAATCCAAGTTCCATTCAGTTAATAACTCAAGTCCACAGCTGGGTTTTCGCCGAATTGGCGAAATATCAACCCATGAGGATTATATGGGAAAACCTAGTTTTGGTTTTTTGAGAAATGGTAATAGTAGTAATGGGAATCTGTGTAGTGGGTTGTGTCCAAGAGGATATGTGAGTGTAGCTGAGGCAGTGTCATCAACAGACGTTGAAGATAATGTGGTTGTTGATGAGGAATTGCAAGAATTGTTGCAAGAAACGAGGAAAGAAGAGGAGAAAGAGAAGGACTTTAGGAGGAGAAGGAGGCTACATGCTAACCGTGGAATGGGGTCAGGGAAGTATAAGGCCTTAAGGAGAAGGCAAGTGAAGATTGAGGCTGAAGCATGGGAACAGGCAGCGAAAGAATATAAGGAACTTCTAAAGGATATGTGTGAGCATAAGTTGGCTCCTAATTTGCCATATATGAAGGGTTTGTTTCTTGGTTGGTTTGAGCCTTTGAGAGATGCAATTGCGAAAGAGCAGGAGTCGATTAGAAGAGGGAAGACCAGACCGGATTATGCTCCGTATTTTGATCTGTTGCCAGCTGATATGATGTCTGTTATTACTATGCATAAGCTCACAGCAATGGTGATGATAGGTGGGGAACATGGATGTGCAAGAGTTGTGGCTGCTGCTTGTATGATTGGTGATGCAATTGAGCAGGAGGTAAGTGATTTTAACCTGTTTTATTTGCTTATTTTATGGTTGCTGTTTGATTTATAGATAGAGGTTAATGAGTGCCCGGATAAAAATATAGTAAGATGAGGGGAAACATAAAGGTCCTTAAAATTGCATTTAGACAGCCTTCATCTGAGGTGATGAACTTGGAAGAAAGGTGGAGTTACCATCGATAAAAATCAGCTATGGAACTTAGATTATGAAACCTCAGTAATGCCTGTAAAATTAGATTTTTCCATTACGTCTGTAAAATTTTGTGTGTCAAATGTTGAAGGGGGTTTTTTCTGAATTTCTTTTCCTATATATCTATAGTTTTCACCTTCAGCTTTATTTTGATTCCGCATGAATTCAAGTTCTTGTGTTGTTTAATAGTTCCAGTGAAGACATTAAATTTAGGCAGGGCATGACAATGTAGTGTAATGTAACATCTTTTAGATACCAAGTTCTTACAACTGTGTCATTATACATTAAACTTTTCATGTCATGGGTCTTATTAAGCTGAATACTCTATTCCACCTTTCTTTATTGAGCTACACTTTCTTCAAATTCTGAACATGGTGGACCAATAAGAGTGAGATTTCAACTTCCCTTTGTTAGAACACATCTCATGTTAGGACACTCCATGTCACTACGGATTTGTACTATTGCATATCCCTGTTGGAGACAACAATTATCTTTAGCATTTCAATTATGCAAGTTTTTGTTTGTGCCTTTGTTTAATAATTTTTTTTAAAGGTTTTTACCTAGTTTAGACTTTAAAGGCACATGTGACACTTTACTCCAGTGTCTCCTCTGACTTTGGGAGTTCCTTCTTTTTTTTTTTAAATAAAAAAACTATACAATGCAGAAATATTTAGGAATACCATTCTTAATCAATATATTGGACCCCCTAACTCTCCAGCCTTGTTCTCTTTCTTTCAGCTGAGGGCTGAATCTGTGACTGTTTCTGTGATAAAACAGATTAGGATACACAATTTCTTGGAGAAAACAAAGAAGAAAAAGGAAAATGCTGATAATAGCAAGAATAGTGTAGAAGGTGAATCCCCTGCTGTCATGAATGAAGAAGAGAAGCTAAGAAAAAAGGTTACTGATTTGATTAAAAAACAAAAGCTGCCAGCAGTGAGGAAGATTGTGAAGGGGCACGATGATTCAAAATCATGGAGCACGGATGCTAAGGCCAAGGTTTGTGTGCATGTAATCATAGGTGAAAGCTAATTTTCTTGAACTAATGTACCATATTCAAATTTGATTCTGTCCTTGCACTTTGCAGGTAGGCAGCCGTCTAATTGAATTGCTGTTACAAACAGCTTATATACAGCCTCCTCCTGATCAATTAGCTGAAAGTCCACCTGATCTTCGACCTGCATTTGTACACACGTTCAGAACTGTGTCATATGAAAATAAGTACAGAGCCATTCTTTTGTCAGCTCGATGAGCTCAATTTATTTATCTCCCCTGTAATTGCTTCAAACTGATGCACACATTGGCCTTTTCTTAACAGGAAGACTTCCAGAAAATATGGTGTTATTCAATGTGACTTGCTAGTCCTCAAAGGCCTTGAGCAAACTGTGAGTAACCTTGTTATATTTCGTTCTTTTAATGAAATCCAGTTTTCATATTTTATTGTCCTTTATAACATTGCACTTGCATGGGGTATGCCATCTATTTCAAAGCAGATAGGTAGTTTCTAGATTTTAGAGCTGAAACAAATATGATTTGCAGACAATTTCCTTGGTGCCTTTTAAGTCGCAGAAGTTTTTCTTCTTTTTTCTTGTACAAGGAGCCATAAAAAGTGTTATTTCTCCAAACAGGATAGGCACATAGTGATTCCTTATATGCCAATGTTGGTGCCACCGCTTCGATGGAGAGGGTACGGTAACTTTTGATTTTATATTTACAGTTTTGCCATGTTTGTCTTACTTTAATTTGATCTTTTCTAGTTGGATATAATTTCCAAGTTCCAAAATATTCACCTTGTTTCAGTTACTTCTGCTTGATGCCTGGAGTTGTTTTCAGTTTTTTTTTTGGTCAAGTTAATCTCTTAAAATGGTGTGATTGATGAATTGATGGATTTCTGAAATTAAAGTCTGGAATTCCGATTTTAAATTAGCATCCTAGCATATTTCACGGCCCTGCCTTTCCATTTCCTAAACCTTCGTTGGAAGAACAACTAATTGTCTTGCAAGTGTTTATTGAAATGGTGAATATGAGATATGAGATATGAGATATGAGATGGAAGAGTTTGTCTAGGATTCTCAAGAGAATTGAGAGCACTGTTTTAAAACATTGATGAGCATTTACAAATTACTATCATGTTCAAGAAGGGAAAATTAACATTATTGGGCAGCAAATTTTAGAGATTGATATGGAATTCTTTACTGTAAATGTTTATTTATGTTAAAGGGAAAGGTATGCTTCTGGAAAAGAATGATTGGCAGTTAGAGATAAAATATAGAAAAAGGAAAGGTACTATGTTTTCTACAAGGATTCTGTGGTGGATGATTCTGGTACAAGAAAAGTTACAGTGTCAAATTATTGTTTTTATGTGAAGTCAAATATGGAGTTAATTTAAGATTAGGATAGTACATGGAGAACTCAATTAAAGTGCTTTAGTTCAGGTGAGGACTTGTAAATGGGCCACACATAGGAAAACATTATTTATTTCAAATGTGCTAGAAGGGCATGGAGACAACAGATGATTTCATGAGAGAAATGGCACAGATGGATCTCTGCAGTCAAACCGAGTTGTTTGAACTTTGTTGTTTTCTGAATTGGTTAGGATTTCATGGAGTGTGGTTAAGTTTTTCTTGATGTAGGTTGATTTTTTTGTAAAACAAAATTGTAAGAAGACAAAGATGAAGGAAGCTCCATGGATAAGGATAAAGAAGGAAAAGCAGTGAGTAACCAGTTAAATCAGTAGATTACTTTCATTAAATATTATTGCGGAAACATGAGTGATGTGTTTACTTAATGATGGTCAATTTGTACTCAAGAGTGGTTGTTTATTTAAATGTAATATGAGAAATTATTCTGATGACCTTGACTGTCAATATGCAAAAATGGAGTGTTTTGATTTTGATGCGAGGAGTGTGTCAGTAATAGGTCAACATTGGGTTCATAGGGATAATATCTTGATATTCTAAACTATCTCCTTTCTGACACTCTCCCTCCCTCCCTCTCTCTCAATATATGCACGTGCGCTCGTGTGTGTGTATAAATAAGGCATCATGTCATTACATTTTGATTGGTGTCCATTTTATCCACTATCAAATGAATTGCTCTTCTAATAAATGAGAATTTTACTGATCAAAAGCAACTGAAACAGGAGATGTCCCGACTAATAGTCACCAAAAGCTGAAGGAAAACTGAACTAGCTGAAAAACAACAAAGAAATTAATAGCTAAAGTTAGCTACAGTAGTTCCAAAGTTGTCAAATCATGATCCATTTGGTTCTTCCAAGAGGTTTCAGGTCCTTTGTTCTTTTGGATCTGGACTGTACAGATTGAATAATAGACTTCAAAATATGAACTGCTGCTCATCTGCATTGTTGTGAATCATGTGATTTCTTGCTTTCCAAACCAAATAGATGTATGCACACCAATCAATATGCAACAGAATGGCCTGAAAATTCTTCCATGCAAACTTTTTGGCCCACCAGAATTCTTTATCTCGATCACCAATCACCATTTAGCCTGGTAATCACACAAGGAAAGAACCAGGTGCCAAACATTCTTGGTTTATATGACAGGAAATGAATAGGTGATCAATCCTCATTGGAAAAGGTACACATTGCTTTGGAAAATGAAGAGGCCTCTAGAGCAGCATGTGCCATTCAACCTGTTGCCTTGAAATCTGATAAGATCCCTAGCACTTTTGGTTGTATCCATTAGGAGTGGATTCCAGGAAGAACTGTCAATCAACAAAAAGCAAAGATAAATTATACCAGAGATTGCACTCGGAATAAATTCCATTTGATTAGATCGAGCATTAGGCCAAAACCATCGCTGGAGGCACATAAGCATAGTCCCTACTATAATAAATTTTAGATCCTCCTATACAAATCTGGAAGATGCAAATGTTTCTTACAGGTTCCTCACACACATTACTTCAATCTGGATGTTTTTGACTTGGTGGATGGATTCTGGTTCCCATGTAGTTATTGCAACTCTTAACACCACTATTGCTTCTAGTAATAAATCAGGACCTTGCATTTAAGTAGCATTTTTGAGTTCTATGCACTTCTTACATAATTGCATAATAGCTTGTGATATTTAACTCTCTTTGACTTGTGTCAACCATAACCTTCATGCCCTTTGCAGTTATGATAAAGGTGCACACCTGTTCTTACCATCCTATGTCATGCGGATACATGGTGCTAAACAGCAACGTGAAGCAGTTAAGAGGACACCTAAGAAGCAGCTACAACTAGTTTTTGAGGTCTGTACATATTAGATGCATTGCATGGTTACTGCTGCATATTGTGTTGTTTGAACAAAATCTTATATGGTACTAACATGTGAAAACTGAGAATCGTGTATGTGCTATCACATGTATGTAGATTTTTCCAGAAGCTAATCGTTTGTTTGAATAAATTTTCCAGGCCCTGGATACATTAGGAAATACCAAATGGAGGGTAAATAAGAGGGTACTTAGTGTTGTTGATAGGATATGGAATAATGGAGGTCGTCTTGCTGATTTGGTAGACCGCAGTGATGTGAGTATCTTTTCTAATTTTGCTCCTAGTAACTCCAGGTTTTTTTAGAAACTCTTTTACTTTTTCTTTGTGTTCTAATAGTTGATTATGATTTTTGTAGCAACTAGAAAACCTCTCATTTAATGGCTTCATTTCAGGTTCCTTTACCTGAGAAGCCGGAAACAGAAGATGAAGCACTGCTAAAGAAGTGGAAGTGGAAAGTCAAAAGTGTGAAAAAAGAGAACAGGGAAAGACATTCACGGCGTTGCGACACAGAACTTAAAATTGCTGTAAAATTCATGTGACTTTATTTTAGATAGTACTCTTTCAATTTCCTTGGGGTTCATGTCAATGTTCTTAATGGGCTCCAGGTAGCACGGAAGATGAAAAATGAAGAAGGTTTCTATTATCCACACAATCTTGACTTTCGTGGCCGTGCCTACCCCATGCACCCATATTTAAACCATCTCGGCTCAGATCTATGCCGGGGGATTTTGGAGTTTGCAGAGGGACGCCCTCTTGGAAAGTCAGGCTTACGCTGGCTGAAGATACACCTTGCAAATCTGTTTGCTTGTGGTGTAGACAAGTTATCCCATGAGGGACGAATAGCTTTTACTGAGAATCACCTTGATGATATATTTGATTCTGCGGACAAACCACTTGAAGGAAAGCGTTGGTGGTTGCACGCAGAAGATCCGTTTCAGTGCTTGGCTGTGTGCATTAACCTCACTGAAGCTTTGAGAAGCTCCTCTCCAGAAACATGCCTTTCACATATTCCTATTCATCAGGTATATCTTATCAATGTTATTGCTTTGTGCTCATATGAACTTCTTGTAGACATTGTTTAGAAGGATTATAAAGCATCCTCCTCAGTTGAGCACAGTTTTACTGAAATTATAGGGAATGGATTGAGAGAAGCAGAGGTATTAGTAAGATGAATGGAAGAAGGAGAGTCAAGATTCTTTGTTATTGTACGTTGCTCCAATTGCTTTTGGAAAATGAATGAAATGATAAGCTTAGGTGGCTTCTATTGGCACTATTGCTAAAAAAAAGTCAAACTATGTGGGACACTCAACTTAAATACTAATGCCAGACTGTTCTCTTTCTTTTCCCTGGGCTTATGTTTGCTCTTCTGGCCTAGTAATTTATTTTACACTGATATTTCTGTATTTTGTCATAACTTGTACTGCCTTCTGAGGTACCCCTTCCCTGTTGTGGTTCTCTGTAGGATGGTTCCTGCAATGGTCTGCAACACTATGCTGCACTTGGAAGAGACAAGGTAGTGTCCCTAACTTGAATTGGAAGATGGTATTAAGTTTTACTTTTCTATATGATTACTGCTGATATACAAAACCCGATACCCGCCATCTGCTTGTCTGATTTTCATATACTGATGCCAATCCTTGTTGAATTCAAGTTGCCTTTTTATGCAAACTTTCTTTTTTTGAACTTTATTTTTGTTTTTGGAAAAAAAAATGCCTGTGATTATACTTTGAACCTCTCTGTATTGTTAAATCATTGGAGTCTTGAACAGTTGGGAGCAGCTGCTGTTAATCTAGTTGCTGGAGAGAAGCCCACAGATGTCTACTCAGGAATAGCTGCTAGGTAAGTGGTTTTCTCATGATACCGTTGAAAACATTGGAACTCAGATGTGCTTTTGTTGAAGCAAATCAATAGAGATGGTGGTTTTCTACTCCACTGATTTAAAGATTAGATCTAAAACTTGAAAATCCAGAGATTTGAAAAACTAAAAAAATTATGCTGAAAATTGAGGCAACTCTTGGGTAGTTAGCTTAATTAAGGGATTCCCTTTTTAATTCTGAAGTTCCAAATCACAAGAAGACATAATCTGAATTTTAGACTTCTGACCAACTCTTGAGAGGACAGCCACAAATATGATCTTTGGAATATAAGCCAAAACGCCTCCTAATTAGGAGCTTTTTTTGCAACACACCAGCATGTATTGGTTCGATTAAATTCTGCAATAAGCATTATTGTCTCAAAGCCTAAGAGTTTGGAAGCATTACTATCTCAAAGCCAAAGAAGAATGTATTTCACTGGCCGAGTTTTCTGGTGTTCTTGGAAATGTAGGTATATGTGATTAAGAAGTAACATCCAATCAAAGATCAATATTTCTGTTTAAATTAGGAACTCCTAATTTGTTTCAATTCAATCAAAGAAAAACTTCAATCAGCTAAGTGCTTATTTCATGGCCTATGACCAGATCCATGAAGTCAAATTCCTGTGGTATCCATTGGATGTGTTTGGTTGGAGCCAAATTTGTATAGCCTTTACAAGAATCTTTCTTTTTCCATCCTCTTTTTGTGATCATGCATTGCTGGTTGTGAAGCAAGCAGATATCTGCAAAAAGAACGTGATGAATGTGAACTTTTGTAATGCAGAGTACTTGACATCATGCGGAGGGATGCACTGGAAGATCCAGAAGTTTTTCCTGACGCTTTGCGTGCAAGAAGATTAATCAGTCAGGTTTTCTTCAAGCTTTCATTCTTGATTATAGTGGTCTTTTGTCGCTAAGGGATGGCTTGGTTACAACTGGGTCAAAACTGTACCATGCTTTCCTTCTTCTTTTTTTCCATCTCATTCAAAGAATAGGGTGTGCTTTTCATAGAGGGTATGTTCTTATGCTTTCGAACTAATAGTAATTTGACATAATCTAGGTGGATAGGAAATTGGTGAAGCAGACAGTGATGACATCTGTGTATGGTGTGACTTACATTGGTGCTAGAGACCAAATCGAAAGGAGGTTAAAGGAACGTGGTCTCACAGACAATTCAGAGATCTTCGGTTGTTCTTGCTATGCTGCAAAGGTGTGGAAGGAGCATCCTGACAAGGAGGATTGATAATTCCTTAGCCTCACTCTTTCATAAAACAGGTCACTGACAATATTTTATTTTATTGCTTTATCAGGTGACCTTAACTGCCTTAGGAGAGATGTTTGAAGCTGCACGAAGTATCATGAACTGGCTTGGGGAATGTGCAAAGGTGATTCTGTCTCATCTATTTATTTGTTTTTTCCTTTGTATTGATTTTTTTGTTATTGTTTCTATACCATCAACTGACATTCTGTTTACCTTTTTTCTTTTTGTTGTCCATATGACTGTTGACTGTTTAACTTGACCAGATTATTGCATCTGAAAATGAGCCAGTGCGATGGACAACTCCACTAGGGCTTCCTGTTGTACAGCCTTACCGTAAATTAGGGAAGCATGTTGTGAGTTCTATAACATTTGCAGAAGCATAGTAGATCATTAATTGTACTTACTGGACCAAAAAAAGAGTAAAGAAAAGAAATTGATTGGCATTTTGTTACGTTCATGTCGATAGAAATGGCATTTTGAATTCTCTTATCTTCCTTTCATACAATTTTTGCAGATCAAAACCTCCCTGCAGTTTTTAACACTACAAAAGGAAACTGACAAGGTAATGTTTCTGTTTTCTGCTCTAGTTAATAGAGATTCCATATTATTTATTGTGGCTTGTGAGTCTCTGCTAGGATGTTGATAGCGCATCTAATTGTGAAAGGTCTGAAATAACCTGTTTTTATGGCTGAAAATATTGTTCTAGGATCATAGTTATCTTACATGGGTACATTCTGTAAACTGTTTCCTAATATTCTGAATTTCTGGTAGACTTTAGCAGGTGCCCAAGTTTTTTGTCCAGCTAAATTTTCCTGCTTTTGTTTTTTTAGTTCGGTCTGGACTAATCCAAATACTGAAAGAAAGGGAAAAAATGTCGAACCTTCCGGGTCTTGGATCTCAAATTTGGTGGTTCTTTTACTGTTACAGGTTATGGTCAAACGACAGAGAACAGCTTTCCCACCAAATTTTGTTCATTCCCTTGATGGTTCTCATATGATGATGACTGCAGTTGCCTGCAAAAAGGCAGGCTTAAAATTTGCAGGTTTTTTTCACTTGTAACTGGATTTTGTCTTAAATGTTGACCTATTCCTAGTTTTGATTTCTTATTACTGTATATGGCATACCATTACAGGAGTTCACGATTCATATTGGACGCATGCATGTGATGTGGATGAAATGAACAGGATACTGAGGGAAAAGTTTGTTGAACTCTATGAAACACCCATATTAAAAAATGTAAGTATTAGCACTTCTATATTACTCTACAAACTGGAAAGATAAATGGCCCATCCATTGCCTAGCATCATTATGTATTTGTACAAGGGAAAAGCCCCCCAATACAATATTTTTGAAGTTTTTTTGGTAGAGCTGACAAGAGGCAAGTTAATTTTCTTACACTTTAATCGATTGTGATTGTCTTGGTGCGGAGAGAAGGATGAAGAGATATATGGCATTATGTTTAAATAAACAACACTTGCTGCCGTTTATTAAAACATCCTTTATAATTTGCTCTCAACCGCAGTTCCGACTGTGTTTTGGGATAAAAAGATGCCTATAATTTCTAATTGGATTCACACTTAAAATAACTGTGTTGTGTCAAATCCATCATTTATACCTTCTGTTTTGTATGCAGTTGTTGGAGAGCTTCGAAAAGTCCTTTCCTACACTGTGTTTTCCGCCTTTGCCTGAATGGGGAGACTTTGAGTTGAGGCAAGTGTTAGAATCACCTTATTTCTTCAACTGATTCAGTGCAACGGGTTCTCTCATTGCTACACTAACATGACACCAATCTTTAATGGGTGTCATTCATTCTTTGTTTCTTGTCAAGCATGATTATGGAAAGGTGTGATCTAATGAAAACTTCCTTCAAGAGACTAGCCTCACTATTGTATATAATATCTTGAAAGAGGTCATCAAGCATGGGAGATATTCGTTCAGTCTCTTTTCCATCGACTCAGCTCTGAATGCTGTTCTATAGCAAGCACAGATATTTTGTGGTGGGTATAGGCTTCTCTGGGGTTCTTGCATTGAACAAAGAGTGAATGAAGAGATATAGCAAGATTATAGGGGCTTATGACAAGGTGGCTTCATTGATTTTTGAGAATGATGCAGAGCTTCGTGATTTTGAAACATCCCTCGACTCCAGGAATGGAGAGAGAGAGAGAGAGAGAGAGAGAGAGAGAGAGTATGAGGGCCCATGGTTATGTGCTACGAAATGCTGGATGCATATGTTTCTGCCTTAACGGATTGGTATGTCATGGTACCGCCATTGATCCTTGTCACCCACACTGAAAATGTAATGTGAATAATAATGTTACTGTGTAGTTTCTATGTAATGGCTGGCAACTTGGGATGAAGGGTTTTTTTTTACCAGCGAAAAACTGGCATTCGGGTGTACAGAAATGAAGCAGAGGCGCAAGAAATATTTCAACAAAAAACCAGGGTAGATTTGTAAACTACCATTTGATGCTAAACTACCCTTAAAGTTCATCATTTGGTGAAAGCTAGTCAATTTATGATTCAAATGAAATCTATACTCACCACTCGTATCATCTTTTAGTTTTTGTTGTGAAGGTAATTCCATCATAGTGGAGCAGTTTTCAAGTTTTCCTTCCCTTTCCGTTTTTTTTTTCGTTTTTAACTGGTTTCTGGGCACTAGAAACCCTTCTGACACAGGCATGGCTGTAGTTATAATTTTGTATTTCCATGCTAGATAATTGACCTCGTCGAAGGCTGAATTAAAAAATATTTGATCTTGAGGGAGCTGTTCAAACTTTTTTGTTCAATTATATATCAATAATTATTTTTATAAAAAACATAATAATTTAAATTAGCATGACCCTTCTTTTTTTTATTAATCTATTTTTATCAACTAAAAAAATATAGTTTTTTTTTTCCCGTAATGTACTTCATTTAATAAAAATCAAAGACAAATATCCAAAAGACTCTTAACTATCCAAAATAAAAATAAAAATAAAAATGATCTTTATTTAATTAAAACTCTATCATATTAATATGATTTATTTTTTAAAAAAGTTCTTTATAAAAATGTTTATTTTTTGAGATGAACAAAATAACTTTCAAATTAAAATTTTATAAACTTAGATTGCAACATGTTTTCTTCCTCTTGTATCTCTATTATAATTTATAACTTTATTTGATGGAATTAGATGACCAGAATTCAATAAAAAAGACAAAAGACAATGATTAAAAAACCCAACCTTGGCTTTTTTTAGTATATTTAATAATAATAATAATAAATAAATAACAGTTTGTTTATTATTTTTGTCTTTCTTTTAATTTTTAATCAATTTTTTTAATTGGAACCAATAAAAAAAAAAAACTCACGTGCCCCCTCGTATCTTTACATGTCAAGATTAACAAAAAACAAAGAGACTATAAATAGGCAGACCTCTACTGATCAAGTACCATATTATAAGTATTCAATTATTTAAATTGAAAAACTGCTTTTAATTACTACGGATGTGCACGGGAGACTTTGATCAATGCTCTGTAACACCAGGAGACTCGTTGCTTTTTTTCTTCTGAGAACTCATTACAAAGTTCTGCAGTCAGTAATACAAACTGTTGTCCTTTAACTGCTATACATGATTGTGCCAAAGTGCCTTGTGTCAGCCAAGATTTGACCAATCACAACATTTTATGTCTCCATTTAGAAATTGACCCCAGAGGTCATCTCCGTCCTTGGATGCCTTGAAAATTTGAAGCAACCAAATCACAACGAATGGCCTTCAGCCACCAGTGTCCGTGTGTTTTAAAGATGGCCTGCAAGTTCAAGCATAAATTTTGAGGCACGCCATAAACTATGAGGGCGGATTCGTTCATCACGAAAGACCAAGGGGCCAAGTTTGCGTCAGTCTCTCAGTACATTTAAGACTCTGGTAGCTTTCCTATGAACCATATTTCTCTGAGAAGGTGGTGAGCTCAAACATAGGAAACTACTAGAATATCAGTTCAGTATCCAAAACGATCATTTAGAGAGGTTCGTCCATCACCTGATTGCCCTGCATGAGGAATAGAAGTTATAAGACGAGGAGAATACCGCACTTTCAATGTATGTTAATTGTGAATCAAGGCACTGGTTTTATAACCAAATTCAAGGTTTTCAGAGAGAGCTTTTACCTTCAGGTGGCACCCAGGTTTCATAATCTGGGTTGCTATTGAGAAATGAGGGTTTCTCTGGGCCCAGCACTCTTTTCGGCCTTTTCTTTTCCTTGCCACGTTGATTTGTGCCTGATATCTCTTGGCTTTGATGATTTCCTTCTTCATCTTCTGCATGGTATCCTCTTTTATGTTTCAATAACAGTGCAACAGCATCTTCTGCCAAGAGCTCTGCTCCCACAGATGATGATGTCAACTGTTCAGGAGCTTCATTATCATTAGCTCCAGGTCCCTCAGCTCCCTTCCGTTTCCTTATTATCAGACCAGGAGCAGCACTTTCAATCTCTGAATCCACGTTAACCTCTGCACCATCAACACGAAGGATTTTCTGTCTATCTTTATAATCCACAAACTGATCAGACTCATCCATGACCAGCACCTCTTCTTGTTGGGTCTCCTTCATTTTCCTTTTGTCTATGGCACCTAGCCATTGGGGTTTTACAGGAGTATAAACAGTAGGCTTACCATCAGGTGCATCAATGACATTTTTGTCAGTTTCTGCTGCATCATTCGATACCATTTCAGCAACCACAGCATCTTCAGCTTTCTGTTTCTGCATGGAGACATTGGTCGGTTTTCCCAATGCACTACTTTTCTTTGGTTCTGTGGGTGGTTGGCTTTTGGTGGCAGAAACAGGCACCTCTGCTTTGTCAGGTTTCATAACCTGCACTTTTGAATCCCTTTTCCGAGCAGCATCTCCTGATGGGTCAGCAATCTTTAATAGGAACAAGGTCCTGTCTAGTTCAGATTGCAGAGAGGATAGTTCCTTTTCGAGTTGCATGGTTTTATCCAGAACTGACAAGAAAATTAAGAAATAAGCAACCAATGCAGCAATGATGAAATGTTTGCAAAGCAATTGCCAATCACACGCACACACAACACAGGACACAGCAGTAGCACTGACAGGTAAGGGAAACAAAACCACAAAGAGGCAAAAATGTTTCTCAAGCATATAATATGGCCTAAATATAAGTAATTTATATCACACTACCTAGCTGAGTCGATAACCCTGACATGTAGGTATCAAGTGCATCTCCAGCTCCGTTCTCAACTGCAGTTTCTGGTGCCATTTTATTCTTCTCGATCAAAAGCACTTCTTTTTTGTCTTCCATTTGTTTCATGATAGCATCTCTCTTGTCAAGAAGGGTATCGGCAGTTTCAACCGATAGATTTTCACCAGCTTTTTGCACTGATGGTTTCTTTGTACGGTCATAGAATTCATCATCATCACTAAATGAAGTAATAAGCATTAGTTATACAATTTGCATGATCATGATTTCTATGAAAGAAAAAAAAAAGGAAAAATAAAAGAAAAATAAAAAAGATGACTGGATGACCAATCATGCAAAATCATTACTCTAGTTTATAAAATATCAGGCCATGAGAATAACTCACAAACAATAACTCAGTAGTGTAAATAAAACATAGTATGACATTTTTATTTTCTTATTTGATGAAAGTTCCAAGTTTTTGGTTTGGAGAGAATTCTGCAAGATAATGTACCTTGAAAAATCCTCACCATCTTCTGCTGTTCCTTTTCCTTTACCACGAGATATCCTTCCAGAACGTGCCCCAATACTTTCCCGGATACTTTCATTAAGAGTCTCTTCCAAGTTTTCCAGTTCTTCCATTATCTGACAAAAGATATGAGAGAATATAATGTAAAGGTGGGGAGAAATTCAAAAGAGATTTTGCTTTCTATCATAAGAAAGTGTAATCACACAACATGTAGGGAGAAAAGACCAGCTTACATTTATCTTCATAGATTTTTTACCTGTGTCATTCTTTGTTCATTGCGTGCAATCTGAGTTTGCTGACCTTGTGTTAGTCCACCTTGTGCAATGTCTTTAGCACGAATGGCATCTATTTCCTTCTTCATATGAGCAATCTACAGCCAGAATTCAGTTGAATAAGCAAAATGAGCACTAAAATTAACATGAGGAATGGGGGAGAGGCAGAGTTCTACATATTCAAAAGAATGTAAGAAAAAGCAACAAAAACAGTTAAAATGCAAAAATGAAGTTTTCACTTCTCCAATCAATAAAGCATGCACCAATATAGCATATAAACCATTTAGATTTAGCACTTCTAATACCACAAAAATTGAAAGGCAGGACAGTAAAAAGAAACAAAAAAAGGAAAGGGGTCATCATAAAAATAGTACTTCAAGTGGTCTAAAGGTAACAAGATGAACATTTTAAAAGAAGCTGGAAATAAATCTGAAGGAGATTTAAAAAATGGTGGATACAGATTAGTCTCATGTTCAAGGTAAGCAAATCATCATTATATCAGACATTAAATATCTAGAATGAGGATCTCGGAGTGCAAAAATGAAAACCACATACCTTTTCTGTTCGTTTTATCACTTTATCACGGGTTTTCTCCTGCTTCTCTGTAAGCTGTCCTTTGTAGGTTTGCCATGTTACTTCATCACAATCATCCTAGAAATCCAATAAGACAAACAGAGAAGATGATCGTCAGCTTTCAACTATACAGCAAAAGAGTTTTGGAAAAAAATTGGTAAACGAAGGTAAATTTGACAGGAGTACATATGTTAGTCTTCAAGTTCCTAGTTGAGACAAACAAGTTCATAATGAATTGTTCTTTTTCTTTTTCTTTTTTGGATTACTAAAAATGCAAGAATTCTGTATAAGCATGAAACAAGGAGGTAAGAATGACAGAGTGTAGACAGCTATAAACAAACACTACTGTTGTCCAGCACGCATACTTCATATTGAACAAATAATAGTTTAAGCAATCCTCCTCACAAAAAAGGGCACACAAACATAATCTCATATTACTATATTTTTTGCAAAGCAGCTTATGGAAAAGTGTTGGCAGCAGAAAAGTTGTAAAAAGTCCACAACAATAATTCTCGCAAGATTACATCCAGAAAAATATTGAGTGACACTAACCTCAACTTCTTGAATAGCATCTTCTCCCATGCCCCATGAGATACCATCAGCAAGAGATGCTTCCAACCTTGCTCGTTGAAGTGAGGCTTCCTGATCTTGCATCTCTTGCCGGATCTTAGCATTTCTACGAATTTTCCTGTCAGCTTCCTACAACACGTGATACATTAAAACAATTGATGCATCCCTGCTGTTTAAGCGAGATAACATAACTGGCTGAACAGGCTACTAACAAATCTATGCAAGAGAAATAGAACTAAATCTACAACAGAGGTATACCTGTGACATAAAATTATATTCATTTAATCTTACAAACTAAAAAGTCTTAGCATTGTTTATTCTTTTAAACCTGGTGAACCAGCATACATGTCAACACCACGTGAACAATTTATAGAACACTTTCAACATAAGGTGATACATGCATGTGTTAGGTGATCCTTGAAAAGAGGAAAGAAACAAGAAGTAATGTCCAAGCACACAAAATCTCAGACATCAATCAAGCACTTATTATGAGTGTATATAGTGACAGCAATCTTACCGGTGGCATCAAGTCAGGTGGTCCTTGAAAAATATACAATCGAGATGAACTGTGCAAGGAAAGAACAGGTAAAAATCAGAAATATGCAAGGAGAATAATGTAGAAACAGCAACATTCATTCCTAATTCATGCCTTTCTAAACATAACACTCTCATAATATAAGACCAAATGCAAGACAGATCGAAACAATCTCAGTATGTATAGGACAAGGAATATGTGAAACAAAGCTTGTTAAAGGCTTTGACCATGAATCTTACAGTCTTTGGCCAATGGCCCCTTATGCATTATGTATTGTGGCTTAACATCACAAGTTACAGTGATGTTAAGTTATGCAGGCAATGATGCCGGGTGATAACAATAAAAAAAGAGTGTTGAACTAAACTAATGCTATAGGCATGAAAGATATGGAAGAATGGGATAAGTCAAGGAATCAAGTATGAAAGTTACTCACTGTCCAAATCGAATAACATCACCAACATGTAAGGCCACATAAACACCCTTCTCCACCTGATAAACAGAAAGGGAAAAGCAGTTAAGAATGCAACAAAAACCATCTCCCACTGCATGGGAAAACATACTTAAGAAAAAGAGGAAAAAACACTGACAAAAAAGACAAACCAGTAGCACATCATTAAAATACAAACGTACTCTACAAAAACTTTTCAGTGGCAAATTTCAAACAAAGAAGCCACCATAACTCTGCCTCACCCCTTTACCACCTGAGAGCAAGGCTTTCTTCTACCAGATAATCAGCTAATAAATATTCATGTTACGGTCTCAACCCACAAAATGCTAAATTTAGGAAAGTTGAAAACCATAAATTTTGCTAGTTTGGTTGATGATAAACCAGAGCTACTTCTTTCATTTGTGTCAACAGCATGAATACACTCAAAGCTGGCTTGGAATTAATTGCACATAGATATTTGATGACATGGTCGATCAGATGGATGATGGTGAGGCCAATTAGACTCAGATTTTCCTATCAAGGAAGAATTTTTTCCTCTGGAAGATTCTAGATCTGATCAGACATGACAAGAAAAAATTCTTCTGACTGCAAGACTGTGTTAACATGGAAAAAATGTTGGCTGGTTGCTATTAATGTTTGCTTAGTGTAGGAATCCGTCTCCAATAAGGCACTAGTGTTTAGGGTATCCAATGTAGTAGATCAATGCAGTGTATTTCATATTTATTAGGATTTCTTTTGTGTTAGTAATTAATGTAATCAGATTCCCAATTACAATATATTTTCTGCCTCTTGAAACTAGATTGTGATTGTACAAATTGGAGAGGCTAGCATTTATTTTGTACCCTATAACCTTTAGCAGCTATAAAATCAATTAATTCTTGGAAAGTTTCTCTAAACAATCATTTTAGTTCGCTTTTCTTTTAATTTCTTCCTCGGGATCCAGGACATTTGCTGTTAACATGAACCAGACCTCATGTCTGATTTAAAGTGCATTACATTTCCACCAAGTTGGTTAACTTGGATCTACCTGTCCTTTTGCTTTGTGCTTATATTTTAGTCCTTGATGATTTCCTTGGTATCAATAAGTTTACTTGGAATAGAACACGTCCCACGTACCCGACCAGATACTCCTTTAGTTCAGAAATATCATTCAAACACACCATAAATTGAAGGCATCAGTGTAAAAAAATGACTTATATAGCTGGTTATATATTAGATAACATGTAATGAACCACACACCACAAATTCCATTGACAATATCAATGTATCACTTACATCAGACCTTCAAGTAATGCATATATTTTAAATATAAGAAGCATAACATAAATAATCCTTACCTGACTCTTATTAACAAAGGTGCCATGAGTGCTGCCAAGATCATAAAGATACGCATCTCCATTTCTTTTGAACTGGAGAACTAGCAAAGAGAAGCAACTTGTTATATAATGACCCCAGCATCTACAATTAAGGAAACTTTCGACAACTCTATGTTTGAAGTCCCAATGAATAAGAGTTTCTTAACCCATCTTTCGATGAACAGGTTCTATGACATGGAAAGCTGGAGATAATAACTGACATTACACCACTACAAACAAAAAGAAAATTAATATAATTCTCTGAGAAAATAAGCTTCACAAATGTTGTGCATGTTTTGGATGCAAAATAATCTGCGTACGTAATCTTCATGTCAAACAACAATGCACTTGGCCAGAAGGAAAAAAAAAAACTACTACTAGGAAGATATTTATCATACATTTACCGATAGCAGTCTCCCAAGAGAAAGCATAACGACTACAATCACCGAGCAGCTTGCAGCTATTGGAATGGGAAATTAGCAGCAGGTTGTAAAAAAACAGCAAGTTACTAACTGCATTCAGCTAGGGTGATACACGAGTCTACATGCTAGAAAAGTGGAGGAGGTTAGCTAAATACCAACAGAAACAGAAAAGTTCCTGTCAGCAACCAAGTTCACGGCTTTTTTCTGTCTGATCTTGACATTTATGGGACAGTCAGATGTTTCAAAAGTACTAACCCCAAAAAAATAGCACATGCTACAATACACATAATCACAATTTTTAGCTCGATTTCAATTAATGCCTGGATCGAAACTGATTACAAAATTGAACTAAATCATTTACTTCGTTAACTAACTTAATTTCATCAAACAATTCTCAACATCCAGAATTAGAGAGAGATAGCACAGCAAGTACCGGCATGGAAGCGAGAGATGGTAGGGTGTTCGAGAATGAAATCGCAGAGCTCCACACGGCCAAACATGTAAGCCCCTTTCTCACAACTGAACAAACGAAGGCCATTAACACTGCCATTAGTTAATAACAATTAGAACCAAAAAAAGAAGACCAGAACAAGACTTACACTTCGAATTGGTCGATAATGGAGCCATCTTTGATAATCTCGAGGGAGAATTTATGGCAAGGTGGCCCACTCCATTCAGGAATTGTGTACGGCACTGACGGATCCTTTGATTTTGTTTTCTCTTGCTCTGTAGAAGTTTCTGGTGGGGTGGGAATAGGGTTTGTGGGAGGTGGCGGGGCCATGGAGGGTTTTGCAGCTGTTGTTGAGGAGATTTTCTGTGGTTCGTCGACAACTGAAGTTTTAGATTCGGGTTCGGATTCGGGTTCTGTGATGGAGGCAGCTTCGGTTGAGGTGGTGGGATGGGGGTTTCTTGGAGGAGGAGGGCCCATGGTGGTGGATGTCATTGTTAGTGGCTACGGCAGTTCGGAGAGAGGAAATTGAGTGAAAGGTGCCAGGAGGAGGAGTGTTTTTACTTTTTACGGGTTTTGGAAATGGAAACAGTAAGTCAAGCGGGGCGGGTCGGGTTTTGATTTTATCGACGTGGCGTGTTTGGGCTTCTCATTGAGTTTCTAGGGTAATAATAATAAATAAGACTTCTTTAAGCTATTTCAAAGTGTTTTATTTTTAAAAAATATATTAAAATAATATTTTTTATTTTTAAAATTTAATTTTTATATCACCATATTAAAACAAT
>Ga0325402_1000416_pt1 | contig 29165 bp, 13 predicted proteins | sample PopdelMetagenome_22_FD_207212 | JGI IMG/M metagenome (GOLD analysis project Ga0325402, IMG submission 207212) | Populus deltoides microbial communities from Bellville, Georgia, United States - Xylem-PdKOR-R3 | ecosystem: Host-associated > Plants > Phyllosphere > Stem > Wood/Secondary xylem... | reverse complement strand
TTAAATTGAAATGATAAATAAAGACTAATATAAATAAACTATTCAAGAAAATAAAACTTAATATAACTTACAATATTTTTTATTAAATTAAAAAAAATTCTTACACTAACTTACACATCAAATAAAGAAAATAAATTTCACAACCATACCAAATATTTATTTATTTTTTAGATAAATTAGAAAAAAGTGGTCTTATGGATGTAAAAAATGAGAACAATCTCTCACAAAATTATCCTCTTAATTACCCTTCTAATTAAAACATTTGGAAACCTAATTAATTTTCTCACACAAAACCCATTATTAAACCTCACTTTCCTTTTTTTCTACTCTTTCCTCTCTCTCCTTTCCCTTTTAAAAACCACATCTTTGTGAGCCCTCTCCTCTTTCGCTTTTACTCTCTCTCTCTCTCCTTCCCAAAAGCAACAAGGAAACAAAGAACAAGGAGAGAGAGATACCAAAAAATCCCTCTCAGATCTCTCTCTCTTTTGAAAACCCCAAATTTTGAATTTTCAAAAATGAGCCAGAAATCACTGATCTACGCATTTGTTTCTCGAGGAACTGTGATTCTTGCTGACTATACTGAGTTCAGTAGGAATTTCAATTCCATAGCTTTTCAATGTCTCCAGAAACTTCCTGCTACTAACAACAAGTTTACTTACAACTGTGATGGCCACACTTTCAATTACCTCGTTGACAATGGCTTTAGTAAGTGTTTTTGATTTGTGGGTTTTGTTTAGTTTTGAGGTTTTCATGTTTTCAAAGAGTTTTTGTTCTGGGTTTTCTGTTTTGGTAACTCGGTTATCATTGTTTTTTGCTGTAAGAGAGGGTTTGTTGGGTTTTTGTAGATTTTATTTAGGGAGGTGCGGTTGATGAGACATGAATTGGATCTGTTTGATTCTCTTGAAACTGTGGCTCGACTGTAGAGAGGATTTGTGTTTTTGGGTTTCGGAAAATGTTATGTTAATGCAAAACCTAAGAATTCTAACGTTCTTAAATAACATAAGAAAGTAGTGTAAGGATTCTAAGTGACTTTGCCTTTACGTCGAAGATTGACTTGAGTGTTTTTGTTGTTGCAGCTTATTGTGTGGTTGCAGCTGAATCGGCTGGAAGACAAGTACCTATAGCTTTTCTGGAGCGTGTTAAGGATGATTTTGTGACAAAATATGGCGGTGGAAAGGCTGCCACAGCCCAGGCCAACGGTCTTAACAAGGAATTTGGGTGGGTGATCTAGCTGGGTTAAGACTGTTGAGAGAAGAGGGTGAAGTTTTGTTTTGTTAATGTTGTTGATAATTGAGGTGAACTGTTAACTTGCTGCAGGCCAAAATTGAAGGAACATATGCAATATTGTGCTGATCATCCTGAAGAGATAAGCAAGCTTGCCAAAGTGAAAGCTCAGGTCTCTGAAGTTAAGGGTGTCATGATGGAGAACATTGAGAAGGTAGGTGACCTTTTGCCCACCTGAAACACAGTATCACATTCTTCAAGTTATATTTTCTTGTGATACATGATTGAATGAGGCACAAGTTTGTTGTTGAATCATTAGTGCTAGAATGTTAAAACGTCTAAAAGTTACTTCATGTGTGCATTCATGCAAGTTTGCTTGTTTATGTGCACGTGGGCACTTGGGTGTGTGTGTGTTTCGTCACCGAGTGTAAGTAATTTCATGTTCCTGACAAGATTATTATTTTCAAATTACTTTTCATGCAATACTTGGGTTTAAAGCTGTTATAAGTATTTCCATTGAATCATTAGGTTTTACCAAAATGTTCAAAAGTTACCTTATTTGTCATATGTGTAGATTCTTTCAGGTGTATTTGTCAATGTGCCTTTTGAATGTGTGGACATGTATGTGTTATTGAGCATCAGTTCATTGAGGTTTATGTTTAAGTGGGATGGCATTCCCATTTTTTGGTGCACAGGTAGCTTTAATTGCTGAACTGAGTCTTCAGCACCAGTTTATTCGTGTGCTTTCCCTCCGAAGTTGTTGGACTTCTTATTTCATTGTGTTCATTGGTGTGGACTAGATGGACACTTTTTTCTCTGTATTTCCGTGTGTTTTCTTATGTTTGTAGATTATGAAATTCAGCTGACCCCATTTGGAATTAATGTGTTCACTTCATTTACTGTTGAGATTGAGCTGCACTTGGTTCCTCTAACACATGGTGTTTTCAAGGTTTGAATAAAAGATATCTTTTTTCTCTATTGATACAGGTTTTGGATAGGGGGGAGAAAATAGAACTTCTTGTGGACAAGACTGAGAACCTTCATCAACAGGTCAGTGACTCTCTCTCTCTCTCTCTCTCTCTCACGCACACGTGCGTGCACACACACACACATTTATGACATTTCTAGGGAGCAGTAAGCTGTTCTAGAAAGTTTTGCTACTCCTCACTCGGTGTTTTGGAAGAATGGAGGGTTTTCTTTAAGGAAAATATGTAATCATCTAAATGAAATTTACTTCGTTGTTAGTTTTTATACCTGTTTCACAACAATCATATCACATTATAGCAACACCATCTTAACATGCCTTTTGACAATTTATCTAGATGCATTCCTAATCTTCATTGTTTCGGAAAGATACTGATCCCCTTTTATTGTTTGTGAAAATTGGTAAACTTTAGGCACAAGACTTCCGCAGTCAAGGGACACAAATCCGGAGAAAAATGTGGCTGCAGAACATGAAGGTTAAGCTGATTGTATTGGGTATACTGATTGTCTTGATCCTCATCATAGTCCTCTCTATTTGCAAAGGCTTCAACTGCTGAGAGTGAGAGATGTTTTTGAAGGCTTGATAATACTGTTTCCAGAGCTTTTGCGAGTTACAAAAACAAATACCGAATATATTGTTATGACTGTGTGTAGCAGCAACTAGTGATTTCTTTGATATATCGTCCAAGAACTTTATTTTTGAACGTGAATGAAACCCTATATGTTATTTGTCATATCATTCCCAACGTTTCTTGGTTGATGGATAAAATTTTGGATTGTCACCGTACTTTGTAACCCTACTGTTTCTAGAGCTTTCTTAATCTTTTGCTTGCACGCCAACTTACTAGCTGAGCAAAAACTACTCTCCATATTAGAATTTTCATGGCACCAGTTTCATTTCTTGCAATCCCAGAATAGGTTTCGTGGTTTTGATAAATGATCGCATCGGTGATACAATCATTAAAGTTTGGCTTGAAGATTTTAACCATGTAAATCAACCATGACATGAATCATTCATTGCCCTCGTGAGCTGCATGCGAGAATAGAGGCAAAAATCAATTAGAACCCAGTAAAAAAAAAAGAAAGAATGTTTATATATAATTTCATCACGAACAACAAAATTCAAGCACAAGCAGGGAATCTTGAGATCAAGTATGGTTTGCGTATTCCAATTTTGGCAGGGAAACAGAGTTTAAATCCTGCCAGCAACAAATCACAAAAAAGAAATTAAAATCCCTCCTATTTGTGCCTTCATTGCTTCCCCAATCTTAAAACTCACCTTTCCTCTCTCCACCGACAAATCACCATCACCATCACTTCTTTTCTCATTCTCCCTGGAAATCCCCTGGGATTTATTTCCACTTCCACCACTCACCAAATCAGAATTCTCCCACAAGGCCAGGCCCCCTTCCCTCCTCTTTTCCCACCTGTCCCCACAATTCTTATAACTAGTCTCATCAGGAAACCTTGGCAACCACCTTGGAATATGCAAACCCCTGGAATCCAATTCATCTATTTCCAAAGAAATTGAATTCCTCCTCAAAGAAATCGAATTCCCTCTTGGAATAGGCTTGGCAAAAGGGATTTCATCACTGAACTCAACAAAAGATTTAATATCTTTAAACACACCAGACCTTAAAAGACCAATGCCACTACTACTACAATGCAGCGTGGATCCTCCTGTAAAACCTTGTACAGATGACATGTCATGTAATGAGTTGATGATGTCAAAGATGTTTGATTGAGTGCGGTTGGATGCATTGGAATATGACACAGCTGTTTTGGCTAGTGTTTGGAGGTAAAGGGTGGCTATATGGGTTAGGGTTTCAAGAGCTGAGAGTTGTGTGGACTTAAACCCTACTGATTGGCAGATTTGTGATACTGCTGTTTTTGTTATTTTGAAGGCATAATCTGATGGATTTTCTGCTGCTGCTGGTGGTGGTGGGGGGTTTTGGAAGCGGGTTTTGTTGGATCTTTTGTGGGGCTTTGGTTTCATGGTGATTGGATGGACGGTCATGGAGGAGGAGGTAGAAGAGAGGCTGATGATGATTGGCGGAGGGGGAGGAGCAGGATTCTTCAAAACCCTTACTATGGATAATTAATCATATCTTGGATTTTGTGCATGACAAGACTTGAACCCTAGCTGCGCTCCAATTTCTCTAGAGATGTTCCTTTTTGCCACCGAACCACTGATACTAATTTTTCACTGTTATTGTGATTTAAAACTACTTATAAAGAAAGTAATTAATTGAATTAACTGATAAAAAATTAACATTGGAACAAGAGAAAAAGAAAATTAAGATTAACCTTTGCGTGGAAATTAATTCTTTTCATATTAGAATTCGGATAGTCTATTATATTTTTAAGACTTAAGCAAAAAAAAATAATGATAAAAACTCTTAATTTTAGCACTGTTCTTGAGCAAAACAATTAGCTAGACTCTTGTCTTTTATTTTATTTATTTGTTCACTAACACAGTGTTTGGGAAGGGGGAAAGGGGAGGAAAGAAATAGAGGGGTATAGAAAAACACCATTTTCAAAGTATTTTTTATTATTTAAAAGTGTTGTTTTGTGGTAAAAAATGTTTTTGAAATTTTTTAATTTTTTTTAAATTAAATTATTTTTATATTTTTAGATTATCTTGATATGTTGGTGTCAAAAATAGTTTTTTTAAAATAAAAAATTATTATTTTAATTTATTTTTAAATAAAAAATACTTTGAAGAGTAACTATGTTTTTAAACATTATCTGAAAAGATACGTGAAAAGTGGAGGAGAGCTACTCAAATGTGAACAATTCTTGAACTCTTTAATTTGAAGAGAAATTCTATAAAATTATTATTTTATCTTTGATAAATTATAAATATATAATTATTCACTATGTCAAAACCATCCTCTTCTATAAATTACTTTCATTATAAATTATATATTTTTGAAAGAGAAAATAGTGCAATTTCTCATATATTTAATAATTTTTCAATAATTTAATCTTCCCCTCCAACTCCTTACAATTTTTAAATAAAAAAATATTTTCTTTTCTTCACTCTCATCCCCTTATTCTTCACTCCATCCAAACAAAAGAAAGAAAATTTCCATTGGAGATGTGTTTATATTTGTATATTTTCAAAATATGGAAAATGGGCCTTCTCTGAATATGGAACATGGGCCTTTTCTGAATATGTGTTAGCATCATCTAAATACTTTTGGCCCAAGACCACTTCTTATGGGTCTCTCTGCCTTTTAACCGTTTTAACCACCTCTCTCAAGCCTTTGAAAGGAGAGAAGCAAGAAATCAAGTGGCAGCTTAAAATGGTGTCGCCAAATTAGCAAGCATGTAGCTTAACTGGTGATAAAATCCCTTTCCACCTAGAAATTTCGTGTTTGGATCTCTCTTCTGTAATAATAATTATAAAATATTTTCATTAATGCATCAGATTTGAAAAGGAAAAAAGAAACAGAGTTGAAAAGAATCTTATCATATTAAATCAGTCTGTCCTTCTATTGATTTTTTCTCCATGAACGAAGATGAAAAAAACTAATAACATGAATAGTCATGTAGAGAGCTAAGAAGGGAAGTAACATGGCATCTCCTACAGTAGACCTACTGACTAGCGAGATAATTTTGGTCCTTGAGAATGAAGCATCTTTGCTTGGATGACTTGCTGATGAAATTTACAAAATCAAGATGGAGTCGATAAGCATGAGATCCTTTGTAGAAAGATTTCCTCGCCGAGGGAGAGAAAACCAGGGTGGATAATGTAAAGAGCATGGCCTGTGATGTGGAAGACATCATCGACAACTTCATGTATTACAAGAATAGGCTGCAAAATTCGGGTAAGTACTACACTAGGCTTTTGAATCAACCATTTACATTCCCAAGAATATCTCTGTGAGGCATCAAATTGCAGCAAAATTAAGAAGGAACCATTTTGCATTATGATACTAGATTGATGAAAAGTCATGGCGACTCTTGTCTTTTCATCGAAGATGTCTTGTTGGGATTGAAAATGTAAAATGTGACTGTTGGGGTGGTTCTTAACGGGAAAACCATGACGATCTGTTATTTCTTTAGCCGGAATGGGTGGTTTAGGTAAGATAACTCTAGTTGCTACTAACTACAACAGCCAAGTTGAAGTTGTCAGGCCACATTTTGATTGATATGCTTGAATCACTGTTTCTCAAAGTTATGTTATTGAAGATTTATTATGATAACAGGACTTGTAAAAAGCAATAAAGGAGGACGTTCCGATGAATTTGAGCACCATGAGTTATAAACAATTGGTGGAGATTCTGGTGAACTTCTTACATGGAAGGAAATATGTGATTGTATTAGATGATGTGTGGAGTATAGATCTCTGTAGAGAATAAATGTTGCACTTCCTGATAGTATGAACGGAATCAGAATTTTGCTTACAACTCGAAAACAAGATGTAAGTTTCTTGGGGCACTACGGTAGGAATTAGATCGATCATGACGAGAATGGACTTCTCCGTTATGTAATGGAAGAGTCACAGCCTCTTCTCGACTAGACGAAGGAGACATGAATTCCATTCAGGCTTGGCTTGACCCTCCTGGAGGCGCAAAGTTCATCATTCATTGTGGTGGCCGGAGCCTCGCCTGGCAGATTGGGATGACTTGGATGCTGAGCAGATCCAGATAGAGTCTCACTCATAGATAGAGGAAGAGTACTCATGTTATGGGCATCGGATCAGATAGCCCTTCGGGGAACCAACCGCACATCCAATTCCGATCAAGCTTCGTTTTCATTTGGGGCTGGAAGCCATGTTCATCAGCTTCTACCTCTTGAAATGGATGAGGCTTGGGCATTGTTTTGGATGGAAGCTTCTTCAAGCAACAAGGGATGTTGCCCACAAAATTTGGACTATTAGCAAGGAATGTTTCTGAAAAATGTAAAGGCTTACGTCTAGCAATTGTGGCTTTGGCTGGTCTCATGTCTACCAAGAAGTTAGAGTTCGAGTGGAGGAAAGTCAATAAAATCTTGAATCTAGTCCTGAGCTTGGATTCGTAAAGAGACTATTGATGCAGAGTTTAAGTGACTTGCCTTGCAATTAAGACATTGCTTCTTATATTGCTGTGTCTTTCCCGAAGACCATATGATTCGACGTAAGAGGTTCATTAAACTGTGGATAGCTGAAGGGTTCGTTAAGATGGTGAGAGGAGCAACATTAGAAGAAATAGCTGAGAATTACTTGATGGAATTCATTTGCAGGAGTATGCTTCAAGTAGTAGAGGGAAACCCATCCATTCAACATTAGACCAAAAGCTTGCAGGATGCATGATCTTATGCAGGAGCTAGCAATTTCACTATAATAATCTAGCAATTCAGGAGAGCGGAGCTCGTCGACTGTCAATTCAAGTCCAGGACCGAGAAATACAATCTAGCAAGGGCATGCTCTCACACACTCGCTCTTTCTTTCTGTTTCCTGCAGACAAGACTTCTAAACCTCTTTTAAGTAAAGTGTTTCATGGATTTAAATTATTAAGGGTGTGGGATCTAGAGAATCCACAGATTGGTAAACTACCTGGTTCAGAGATTAATTCATTCAATTACAGGTACTTGAACCTGACTGGAAATCAAGTGGAGCAACATCATAAATCAATCGAAAAACTTTCCGAGTTAGAAAACGCTGGCTATTAACGAAACCAAAATCGAGGAGTTTTGGTATGCAGCTCATAGACAAATGCCCTTTATGGGATGTAAATTTAATTTTTGTTTGTTGTTGTTAGGGATTATGGATAGGTTGGAGGTGCGGGGGTAGCGTCCTCGTGGATTTACTATAAAGATAAATTTAATTTGATATATAGTGAAATAAAGCTACTCTGCTCCTCCTCGTTTATGTGGATGTAGACACATTGTTAAGCAATTTTTCTTGTTTTCTTTCTTGTGCAATATTCATTATTATTGCTGAAGGTTTCTCAACACTTGTGATCGCAAAGCTGCAGTATCTACGGCACTTAACTGCATACCTTCACAATCCCGGATATGGAACTGTTCAAACTAGTTGGAAAATTGGAAAAGGTGGCATGTTGGTTTCCTTCTCTTCACTCCGTCACATTTTTGCTCTTCTTATGGTCTAGATTAAGAGAAGATCCACTTCCTTGCCTACAAGCAGTGCCCAATTTGGCAAGGCTTATTTTCGTCAACGCCTGTGTAGGCAAACAGTTATGCTTTCTTGATGGGTTACAGAAACTCAAGATCTTGAATACATACAACTGCAATCAACTAAATGAGATTGTTCTAGAGAAGGGAGTGATGCCAGGTCTTCAAATTTTGAGCCTTGGTAGATGCATGAAACTAAAGGCATTGCCTCATGGTATTGATATTCATAATTGTTAGAGAAGAGATCATAGAGTGCATTCGTGGAGAAGGAAGAGTAGATCGCCAGAAGGTTAAGCACATTCCCAATACCAGCTATTATTTCCAAACACAATCTGGATTGTCTTTTGAAAGATTTCTTGACAGATTGTACCACATAAAGGTGAGTTATGTCTTCTACTATATGAATTACGATGCCAAATTCTTCTCTCTCACTTGCACATGTACGCATCTGCATGCCCTTTTATTTGTTCTCATTACTAGTTAATAGAAATTATCATTGTTTGAGATTTAAAATTGCTTCTGATTATGCTGATTAACTGTGGTATTAATCTGCAGAAGTGATTTAGAAAGAATGGAATGCCTAATTGCGTAGTTTATGATTGAATAGTGAGCTGGTGTGATTTGTTGGATATGTCCAAATTGCACTCTTTTCCTTTGTGTGTGTTAGTTTCCATTTCTTATAGGAAGTTTTTCCTTTTTGGCTAACATGTTCTATGCTAGCATGCCAGTTTTGTTTTGAACCAGAACTTGCAGCATAAGTTCTCAGATGCATCACGGGCTAGTCAAAGGTCCTCTGCAGTCAGAGCATTGCTGTTGAACTCGTCTGCATCATAGTGACTCTAGATATCGATTCAAGGTGTCCACTGTCCAGTCTCAATATTCTAGGGTAATAATAATTGTGCTTAGCACCTCAAACTCTTAATCCCAACTGAAATAATTTGCTGTAATCCTAGAATTTATGTACACGCGTATTTGTCACTCCAGAGAAATGAATACAGATGCCATTAACCCTGTTATGTTCATAGGCTGGATTTCCATGTCCAGTTGCTTTGTGGTTAAACTACAGAATGATGACCATCAAGCATGACATGCTTTTATATATATTTGAGCAGCATTGGGCTACAAATTTCTGCCAGACATCTACTAGTGACTGGGCTTGGATCAACTAGAGCTTGAGCAAAACCTGTCCAGCATCAAAAAAGGAACTCGAAACTTAACCTCCTCCTTAAATGCTCCCCTCTTCTCACCAACTGAATTGCTCCCCACTTCTCACCAACTGGGCTAAGTCTAATTATTACCAGAAGGATCACTATAAGTTGATGTGATATATAGCAGCTACTTGAAGCTCATTTAGGACCACTGCAACTTTTTTGAATGGGGTATGGTAGGTAGTTCATCAAAGAACAGATCAAAGAAGAAAAAAACAGAACGTAGGCCAAGATTCACGTGATAAAATAGTATGCACTCACAAGGTGAGTTAAAAACACCTCTAGTTTTGAACAGATTACAGCATCATTATTTATTCACTTTCCTAAGATATCCACAAAAGAAAAAAATCTTGTAGATAAAGTCTAGTAAAAGGGACTCTGCCGTCTGAATTGACCTATAGTTTCACCAACATGACCTGACCAAGTAAGAAGTTAATGCTATTCACCTTGATGAGCACACAAGGTTCTTAGCAGGTATCTTCAGATCATCAAGTATAATAGGCCATACTATTTTCTATCTTTCTATATTACCCAATCACATTATTTTCAACTTCAACATCTGAACAAATTGTTTCTTTCTCACCAATTTACAAGGAGACTATTCTTCCACCCATGGAAACGAGTAGATGAACTCATTGACTCTTTAAAGTCTTAATTCCAAGTTCAAGGAGACGGTTTCACACCCTTACAACTATGCAGTATCAGACAACGCATCTACAGTTTTGCTAGCACATGTAATGGGTGCCCACTCTCACTGGCTCTAATAAAGACAGTCCCATAAGACAATTCAAGTTGGGGCACTAGACTTTAAGGTTTAAAAACTTCTAAAAGCAAGACATGACAATCTTTCTACCATAGATGGGACTTGGAAGTTGGGTCTGCATCAAGCACATAGCTTGGATGTTGCCATAATGTCCAAAACCCCATTAATGGGATGGAAAAAGTCGTGCAGGCTTGGCACATGGAATTATTGCTAGTGGGAAAAAATATGACCTGTGCAATATATCTTTCAAACCTCAGACAGAAAAGTTGATTGGTTTCTATTGATTTCACTTTTCAACACTTTATCCACAATTGCTTTATATTCAAAATGAAATTCATAATGCCCTAGCTTTTCTTCTACTCCACCTATGTCAATGCCATCATCCAATCCCACTAATAAATCCCTTCAGCCATAGAACAACCCTCTTGATAGGTTGTCAAAATTCCTTGAAAGTATGAAACACATTATGGAGGGTAATGACTCATGATCATTACCTTGTAGATTCATGAGTGGGACCTATATCAGAAAGGCATAATGTGTTACGCAAGAAGAAAAGACAAAGCAATGTCAATTCTATGTGAAGGGCTAGAGCTGGTTTGTGCCCTAACCCACATTTAACACAAAAGTTGAAGGGTACTCACATCTTGGACCCCATAGAGCCTTGCATAAGATCCAAATTTCACGCCTGGTTTCGTCTAATCTCTATCCTCTTTGGAACCCCATCAATTCAAATGAATGAGAAATCAACGTGACATATAAATCTCCATTTTTAAGGCACTTTTACATTATTTTGCCCCTGTCTTATCAGGGATACGCAAGGATTTAGGGACAAAAGGATGGACCAAGTTTGAGGGGGAGAACAAAACAAAGTTAAGTGGACCTATGGATGATCATTTCTCATGAAGTGTTTGGTGTTAGATAGTTAGCATCCCATGTGGGAACAGCTCAGGTTGTTTTATATATATATATATATATATATAGTTTGTTCTCCTGATTTTTACTGCAAATTTAAGAGCTAATTAAGGAAAATGATCTTTATATTGATGAAGAAACGGGAAATTGAGATGGGGAGCACCCCCTGCACATGAAATTATTCCTTGTGATTTCATGACAAGAAGATTTTTTTTTTCTTGATGGTGCTATCAGGGTTTGTTGGTTAGCTTTTTGGCTTTAATTTCTTTCTTCAACTATAATTAATAATGTATATTAGCCTATGATCATCATGGAGCATTAAAGCCCACAATTAAGTAGATTAGTTAGACTATTCTCTTCTACTCACTGAACAAAACAAGCAGGCCACTTTGCTCTTCTAGTTTTTGAAACACAAAATTTTATTAAGAAAAATAGTGGGAAGAACCATTATACAAACTTGAAGTGAAGTCACATGTATACCTAATATTGTTTTACAGAATTTGAAGGCAAAGTTCATGCTTTAAAATGTCATGATGCCCCTCTAATAGCTAGAAAAGGACAAAGTTCCTAATTCAAAGGCCCCACTTGCCAAGATCCTTTTATAATTATCAAAGGTTTCAGTGTACCTTCACAATCATTTGTTAATCTTTTTGGAAATTTTTATTCTCCTATCTCTTAGATCTCCAGGTGTTTCACATTCATGGAAGCCTACAAGAAGGGCAGCACCATGAAATATATATATATATATATATATATATATATATATATATATATATATATATATATATATATAAAAAAACAATATTTTTTTTTATTTATATGTGACTTCACCTCAGTTGTTAATTGTTATTGTAAAGCTACAGATGAGGAATGCCGGCACATGCCTGAGTTCCATTAACATTTTTTTTTTTTTTAAATGTTCTTGAAAATGCAAGAGCTACATTACCTGCTCCAGAAGTTTCTGACAAAGAAACAAGAGTTCACACTAAGTTATATGTAATTAATTATCCATCATCAACAACTCAAGTGCATGATATTAAAATGTATACAGATATTCAAACATAAGACTTAATTAATTTAAGTTATCTGGGAATTTAAAATAATTATGTTGATAAGTAAGTGACTTGTGCATCAAATGGCATTTTGTTCAACAGTTAGGTGATTTGGTAAGCTAATCAGAATCCAACAACAGCATGGAGTTGAACGTGAATTGTGATCAAGAGGATTTAATGAGATCAATTGCTAATTAATTATCAGTATCAATTGACTGCTATCTTTGAATATGTAAGAGAAGGTTAATTTTAAGCTATGCCATGAGAAATTAATGAACTCTGTGGTTGACTGTCGTATCTCATAAGCACAAAACATTTTACTTAGTTTGCTTCATGATCATGAGGGACAAGCAAACTCAATTTGATTCTACATTCTTAATGATCATTAATGCTCTTAATCAAGGAGGAAACTACTAACAACAATATTTTCAAGGTCAATAATGGGACTTGATGAGGACAAATCTCCATTAGGAACTTGTACCTGAGGAATTTCTCCTGATTTTGTGATCTTGATTGTAATGGCATGCCAACAAGAAACTTTCTTTGATATCTTACTGGAAGTTCGTCATAAATTCCATCTGATTAGACCTGTAAATTAACTTATCTTGCTATATAGGGCATGGTGGCAACACTGTAACTGTGAAAATTCTTGTACAACAACATATGGGGAAAAAAAAGCGTCTTTTCTAGCATACAAAGGAAGTTGCAAGGATTCTGAAGCCTTTCAAGTGATTTTGGAATGAAGTACAAACAAAGCGTGAAAAGAGAAGGTAATTTTCATTAGGTAGGTACTGCCTTGCACGCAAACAAGACTTTTCAGAAAGTTCTTCAAAACTGTCCAAGAAATGGCGATTAATTTCTCTAATATATCTTCCAAACTTAACAGAAGATAAGAGGCTTGAAATTGAAGCTCGTATATATATACACAAGTGAAAGATTAATTCAAAGAGACTAGAGGTCACTCAACTTTGCAAATCTTAGGCACTGAACAAGTTAAATTGTTCCTCGTGCATGCTTATTGAGACAATATCTTTACTATAATTTCTTGAATCATGCTTGGGATTATATATTTGGCCGATTCTCAAGGGCGTGTCTCAAATAAATTTGGGATTTCAGAACTAATCATCTACCTATAAATTCCTTCTCACCTTTCAAACATGTACCAGCTATAGCCCAACTCATAATTGGCGATTAATTAATGGATTCCAACGCTAAAAATTAATCTCAGAATTCTTAATGGTGTATTGTGGAGTGAAATCAATTAAAAAAAAGGATACATTAACCTCAATCATATATATTTTCAAGTACAATATCACAACTAAAACAGGGCCTATAGTTCTATTGTAACTCCATTATTTTTTTTTTTTGGTTTTGATGCGTGATCATGTCATGACACAGAATAATATTCTTTCAAAATATTGCACCTATATATAGCTACATATGCATGTTCCTAACTCGACCTCTACAGCAAGTACTGCAGTTTCCATGCACGTACTCAGTCTTGGAACCTTGTATAGTGATGTTCCAGCAGTACTGCACTCGAATAATGCATATATTGCGTTCATTTTTGCAGGAGTTCACCAAATGCACATGCAAGAGCCAGGAAAACTACAGGAAAACAAAGACTTCTTATGTGATCATCACGTGTTGATCAGAGGTTTTCCTCCAGATATCATTGATTATTTACCTACCAATTCAGTTCTCTCTTGCCAATTATTTGCTACAAGATTTTCATATTTCGAGGATAATTGATGGATGTTTAATTAGCTTAATACTACTCCTATTTATACCTGACCTCTGTATAGGTTCCTTTAACTTCATACGACCAATATAATATTTGATATCTCGAGTTGTTGTTCCTTAGAAGGATATGTAATTATAAATTTGTTTTGTGTATATCTTGTAGACCTGGCAAAGCCGTTGTTTATCATTTGTTGAGATGCTGTGCATGGTGGGAGATGAATAAAGAATGTAACTATCTGCTATCTTAATTATTACGATCTCCACTGAAAACTTGGTCAAAAATAGACGACTCCAATTCATATGGGGCAAAGCACTTCGGTAACAGTCTATATATGATTCTCTATGGACAATGACAGGTATCCCATGAGGCCTTTGTCTTGATCAATCTAAGATTACCAACCTAACTTTTATTATTTTTGGTCATTAGTAGTAATTTAAAAACACCGCTTCCCTGTTTGATTCTTGGTGGGTTCCTTAGTATACAATATTATAGTTTCAACTTGTAAGAAATGGAAAACCAAATCCACAAAAAATGCTTCCTTAGAGAACATGATATGGACCACAATGGCACTTCACAGTTTAATTATTATTCTTTCAATTATCGATTATATTATACCGACAACTGTAGGCCGGGCTCAAAATCTTAGCTATCACATGCATGCACATCCATCGGCATCCCAAAATATAGCCGTTAAATCTAATTTGAGGATCAGGACACAGATCAAGTAGATTAATTCAGTTGATTTAAATAAAGAACCTAAAAAACAATTGTTTGAAAAGGGTAATTAAATAAATTGGATTTTAACAGAGTTGATTAGATAAAACTAATTAACTTTAAATTGATTTTTTTTACACTCGAGGGAGGGAGCTGGTCGGTCGGCCTAGCCGAGTTTAATAATAATGCTGCAAAAGCTACAAATCCTTGCTTCTTTGAATTTTTTTTTTTATATATAGTAATGGGTCCAATCACATATCTACTCTAGTAATTTCTTCAGCTATCATCTCCATTAATCCAAGATAACTTTGATTTCACTTCAACTTTTCTTATTTTATTGTCGTTTATTTCTAGTTTCTACTAATGTGTAACATATTCTCAATGATCATAATAAATAATACTACCTAATTTTGGATACAACCTGCTACATATCAGGGACAAAATCAAGTGATAGTGGGGCTAGACTTGTGCCATTTCAATATCTTTGATGTTCATGTTGTGTCAACTTGTGTACTATGAAACTGCCAGCACCTTCACAGTGTTTTCAATGAATGCTTCTATGAACATTGGCGTGATCCAAAAATTGTTCAATTGATTTCTTCAGCAAGTTGTGACCACTGACCGCTATGACAGCCAATTAACTATGCCATAGTGCAAACAAACAAGGCAATTTCTGGCCAAACTCTCTGTTTGGTCCCCATCTCCAATAATATCGATCGACATGTATCACCAATGCCATGCTCATAAGCCCCAGGCAGACGTAAGTGTTATTTAAAACCTGTTAGAGCTAGACGTAAAATGCAAGGTGAAGACAGGCATACATTAAGTGAAAAAAGATGCTAATTTTATCATAGAACATATAATTTTCTATATTAAGTGTACGTATTAATTGTTAAGAAAATAGATGAGAATAGTTTAAGAACACCACAATAATAAAAATGTATTTAGCATGAAATAATAATTATCTAATATTGTGTTGTTACATAAAGATTATAAACACGAATTTCACATCACTCAACTCAAAATGTAGTACATTTTGTCTATTAAGATCTACTAAAATATATAGCTTTTTGAACTTTATGCTTAATAATTTGTAGAACAATATCAACTATAATAATATGGTTAAATATGTTTTATTTTACAGTTTATTTAAGATAACAAATATTGTACACGTGAGTCACATCAAAAAACACTTGATAAAATAAAGTGACAAAGTTAGCATGCATCTTTGCAAAGAGACTCCCAATTTATCATTCAAGGGTTTGTCAAGGAAAGAGACTCCCAAGTTGAGTTCTCACCAAGAAAAATCAAGATGGGTACAATTTTTTTTTTTTTTCAGCTTGGGTTTTTTCCAAAGAAAAGATAGAGATGTGAATATTTGTATTTAAGACAGAAATCAAACAAGTACTAACCTTTAATCTAGAAATGTTTGGACATGTAAGAAAAGATGAACAAAAAATTGTATACATCAACATCATTACAAGATTGAAAGCTGGAAATTTGGCCCACGATTGATAATGTTTACACGAAAATAATAAAGTACACGACTAATGACAATACCACTAGAAAAAAATTATAAAACAAGATTTCTATCGTGTTTAACTCTAGCAGCCTCCAAAAGAGAAATTACAAGAAAGTGATTGGTGTGGCCAAGTCCTGATCAATCAGTTTGGTTCACATTTTTATGTATGTACACATTATATTGTCAAAAATTATTTGTTGGCGTGCAATTCAAATGTATCTACAGATTTCTATGATAATGACACAAGCCAGTACAAGATTGGGGGCTACTATATGCTATGTATGGGATCGATGATGCCAAGAATAAGTACTTGCATTAATTTCTGGCTTGGAAAATGTAAAAGATATGCTCAAATGTGTCTTGTTTTTCTTCTTTGTGGCAGTGGGAAAAGCAGAAAAGTTAGATTATGTTTGTTGATAAAAACTAATTGATTCGAGTAGTATAGGATGTAGCTTCTTGGAAAATCAAAATATAAATCAATTTCATTATGATTGGTGTTATCGACAACATTATTTTATGAGGATAAATCTCTAATTTGAGAGGGAATTGTTCAATGATCGATGATGCTACATAATTACTACACACACACACAGTCGTGAACTTGCTAGAAATCAAGAATTATAAATGAAATTTTGATGAAAATATAAATATCATCATCATTAATTAGTGTTTAGACTCTAACACTAATATTGAATCAAGAAAAAAATCACTCCCCGTAACTAGTTAGGTCTTGCCACTTCGAATAAAGATACAAGGAGGCCACTTTATTTTTGTCTCATGCATGTGTCCTTTAATCTTCATTATACTAAAGTCTTATTTTCATAGGTTAAATATTAATCACAATAGCATATATATCTTATCTTGGAACCTGTTCGACTGCATGAAAACGTGTTGCCTTTAATTGGTGGTGATGTAGTGCATGCCAAGACAAATTTACATTACCTGGTTGAAATTATAAGCATTCATTCAATTATTTTTTACACGTATTTTGTTGCTGTCACCATTGATAAAGAACTCTTTTTTTACCCTTTGCCAAAGGCATCCATGATTAGATGCATGAATTATTCAATTTCAGTCTGTTTCTCCGAAGCAGCCATGTGAATTCTGAAGGTTCATGCATGACTGATCAAACATTTCTAGAAAATGGAATATATAGATAGTTGAATATTCAATTTTATTTTCATGAATAAATAAAAGTTCTTCCTTTGATTTTCTAGATAATAAATGGGTGGTTGAGGTCCATAATTGTGCACAGTTTAATGAAATTTGTTTCGATAATTGGGATTAAATAGAGATTAATGTAAAATTTAGTAATTATTGATGTGAGTATGGAAATTAAGAAATACATTTATCCAAAAGGAATTTGGTAATTAGAGAGAAATCAACATTCAAAAACTCAATCACATCATTAATTAGGTGCATTGTCTATTGACTGAATAATAGGCATGTTTTTATGTATGACCTACCATGCACAATCAATTTGGGGCAAACTAGGGGTTAATTTTCGCAAAAAGAAAAAATAAAACACAATGACAAACATTTGAGGTGGCTCCATCCTTGAACAATGAACATTTTATAGTGATGTCATGTCATTAGAACTAAATGAGGGACCTAATTTCTTCTCTCTCTCTCTCACAAATTGGATCTCGTATCCTTTTCAATTAGGTCAATAATCATAACTTAGTCTTATGCTTAAGATATGGGGAGAGGGACCCAATGCCCTCCTTTTGTTGCTTTAGTTGAAAAGAATGGACACTTTGTAATCAATGACTTCCAGCACATTTAACTATATGTTGTAGCTTTGCTTACTTTAAGAAGTTCCCCCTCCAAATTTGTAGTAAAGTGATTCTGCTTCATCTCATGCTTGCAAGATTACAATTTAGATTAGAAAATTCACAGGAGTGGGAGAGATTGGAAAATCCTAAATGAGGCAGGGAAACCAATGAATTGATGTTCTTGCTATTGCTATTTTTCGTGTTGGGGTGGCTCCCACATTTAAGAGCTTTTTGAATCATCATGGGATCTTCCTAGTGGCTAGGCATATAATTCCAACCTTTGAAAAGATATTGAAGATGGTAAAATAAAGTGAGAGTGGATGGCAGAGGTAGTGGCTTTTGATGCTTAAAACACTCCTTTTTCAAAAGGATATCTTCAATTCTATCTAGGAATTAATTTCATTCGAAGCATATGGGAAGAAATTAAAAAAAGAAAGTTTCTTCTAGGCCTCTTTCCGTCGGTTTTTCAATATTTACAAGCAATGAGATATTATTTTGCTCCGTCAAATAAATCTTATTATGTGTGATGCATCTAGCTTCCTCGCTCAATCAAAAAGTCTTTAGCATAAAACACTTACTTACAAACTTCTTTGACGTAAAAATCACAATATGCAATCGACTGAAAATCGGCATGGACAAAGAAAACCTGATTACTTAACTAGATCTTCTTTTATTAGCATAAAAGAATTCAAGAAAAAAGAAAAGGAAGAAAAGACAGGTGGCTTCTACATGTTAAGAATATTCATGGGATAATGATGTTCCAACTTTTTGTAAGCAAAATGTACTTTTGTATGTGAGTTTGGAGCTGCCTTTAAAGTGGACAATTTTGCTGAAATTCCTAATTGCCTTGTATCTATATTCTTACATATGCTATTCAAGCCCATGTCAAGATTACTTAAGTATTTATAATTCACACTATGACCCCTTGCCCATGATGATAACTACTGAATACACATTAATCTACATATATACAACGTTAATGTAAAAGAGGGATCGATATTGCTTGCTTTTACCAGGTTCTCTTTGTTCCATTACTTTCGTTGTCTTTTAAGGTGGTTAAAGTAATGTAATCAAGCAAACATAGGGTTTCAAGGTATTGTGCACAATAGGGGGTAATGATGTTGAAGAGTGAGCAATAATAGAGGGAATGAGAAAAAGAGTGAAAGATGAGAAGGGGGCGGTGGATATGGGAATCCATCTGTCGACATTTATATATTTTGCTTTCTTTTCTTGAGGCAACTCCTTTTCTTTTTAATTTTCTTTTCTTTAATTAATCTTCTTTCTCCTTTAACCTTTGATTGTGCTTGAGTGTGGGGGGATGTTAGATTGGTTTGGGACATGGTGGGGTGACTGTTCAATATCTCCATTCACTTTTGTCAATAGCATATGATAATGGTTCCAAGATTTGGCCATGATGGATTCAATTTTGGTTTTGGGGGACCATCTAATTTGGTTGATGGAGAATACTTGAAATTTGTGAAATTTGACTCATCTTTTATATATTCTCCATACATTTCAACCCTTTTCTTCTTTGTGGCCTTTCAAGCATTATTTTTATTTGATCAAATTCATTTATTAATTAGACAAGATTGGTTATGGTTAGACATTTGGAATTCAACTACGTTTTCGGAATCATTTATTGTATAATCCCTCTCTCTCTCTCTCTCTCTCAAAGGGAAGACAATACTCAACTCATTAAATTCATATTAAACTTGAATACATCACTTTCATGGAAAATTTGATACTCCATCCACAAACTAACTTTCTATTGACTTTTTCTTGCCTGTAAATTTAAAAGTACTTGTCCTACATTGGTCCATTTGGTCTGCCCACCCAACTTGAACGTTAAGGTATCTAAGGTAAGCGTGGCAAGCACCAAGAACTTTTTCCATTTGGCAGCAAGAAGATCACACAAGTGATCGATCTATATAGTGCATTTATGATTCTAGTTGGAGAAAAAAAAATATCAGTGGGTATCTTTATATGCATTTAGCTATTAGCTGGATGCAAAAACCTAAACCCTTGTCGGGGCATATGGAGAATATGCTGTATGAACGACACTATATATTATGGTATATATGAAGATTAATTTTCATCCAAAATTGGCATGCGATGGCAAGAATAAGTCTAGCTCAACTTAGGAATCAAAATTACCATCTACATGGATTTCATTTAAAATCACTATCTCAACAAGGGGATGCTTTCCCCTCCTAAGATTATAAATGGGTTTCCTATCATTTTCAAAAGACTACAAGGTAAAAATATTGCGAGTATGGATAGTAAGTGTAGGTGTTGAAGTAATTAGCCAAATTTGGAGCATTTAGATCCCATATATATCCAAAATATTGATAAGAAAGTGTAATGATTTTACAGAAAGGTTCTTGTGAAGATCATTTTCTCAAGAATTTCATTTATGAAATGAGTGATCAAACAAATCCCATTACTGAAATTGTTCAATGACAAAGTAATTTTGATAAAAGTCTGTATCTAGAAACTACCGTTTCCATTGGAAGGTTTTACAATTTCTGAAAGAAAAAAGGGCTTGGGAATTATTGCCTTCTCAACCTAAACATCTAGAATGAGGTTAGCGTTAAGGAATGCCTTTGGTTTTGGTAAACCTCATACTCATTTTATTCCAATCCAGAGTCAAAACCACCCCCAATTTGAGATCCCAATTCTCTCGCCAAATTTCTATTAATGATATGATCAGCATGGGATTTCAAAGGACTTTTTTAGAGAAAGAAAAAAAAGTCAAATACAATCAATTGCTCAAGGGAAAAAATAAATAAATTCCAACACTTAACAATATCCACGCAAGTCACCTGCTACATCTTCTGTATATTATTATTATTAATTATATATTTATAAGAAATTCAGTCGTGTTATGTTATCAATAACTGACAATAAATATTATATTATATTATATGGTCAAGAAAGAAAATTATATTTATCTGGTCATTTTTGTTCATGCAAATGAACCAGGTAAGTCTATATTATATTCTATTCAAGTTCAATGTACTTGTTGTGGAAGCATTAATCTCATAATTCGTTGACAATTAGATAAAAAGAAATCACAGATGTTGTCTAATTTGCCTAATTACAGTAACTGATTTTATCAGGATGGTATGTTCTTAGGATGGAATTAAAAATATAAAAAAATAAAAAAGATTTTAATTAAATCTGTTTTATAAATAATTTTATAATGCATGTCTGTGTTTTTAAAATAGAAAATAAAAGCGTACTGTTTTCATTTTTCATGTAAGAACAGTAATTAATGATAATCTTTTTTATTTTTTAAGGAAAAAAATGCTGGCCCCACCAAATAAGCAACCCATGCCTAGTTGTAAGGAAAAGGAAAAAACACGCGCCAGTTAAAGAAGGGGACAAGGTAGCTAAAACAGGGAAACTGAAATGAAACTGAAATGGGACCCACTCTTGTTCTTCTTGTAGGGTCCACAAACGTGGGCAAACAAATTGTGAATCGTCAAAAAACAGTAGACGCACTGCTGCAACATCACTAACCCACCTCACACGTGTAGAGAGCGGGACCCACTACCTTTCCCACGTGCGATATTTGGCCCCAACCACGATCACGTTCCCTATGAGGCGTGAACCTCTTTTTGCTTCTTTTTTTATTAATATTCTTTTTATTGGGGTGGTTTTTTGGATTTTAGCATTTGCTTACGTGGCTAAATAGCATGCATTTGATACGTGGGTGACTGGCAGATATGCCGCTATTATTGTTAATTTTCAGTTAATAAAATTTTAAAAACAGTGATTAACTTTCATGGACGTTTAAATCCCATGATTGCCCCTAAATTTTTTTTATTTATTTTTTCCTAAAAAACAGACCAAATCCACTCGGGAATTTAGAAAATCTAGAAGGATTTTTGTCTAGGAAGTTAATTTAAGGAAAATAAATAAATAAATAAATCATCAAATAAATATTATTAAAAAAAATTATATTTCTTCCCTTTTTTTTCTATCTAGAAGTCAGTCTTTTGACTTTCTATTTTTTATTTTCTCTCTCTTCATGGCCAAACCTAGAAAACCCAAATCCTATTGTGCCATCATTTATATTGCATGCCCTCTCACCTCTCAAGCATATATTTCTTGCTCCCTCACAAGACTCTCTCATACATATCTCTCCTTCTTCTCCACAGCCAAAATTCACAAGCAAAGAGTTTTAACCACTCCTCATGGCAGTTGAAACTCCTCATATGAGCCTCAATTTCCCTTCACAATTTATCACAAACAGGTACTAAAACATACTCTAAACCACCAAGTTTCTGTCTTTTATGGTTATCATCATCAATTTATCGTTGTTTTTCTTACATGGTTTTTTTTGTTTCGCAGGGATCTTGTGAAAGCAAATCAAGCAAACATGAATTTATACAATACCCAGATGGATTCTGGCCTTGTTTTCAATGAACCAGTGCCTGAAACACTCATGTCGTTCTATCAGTCTTCTCTTGGTTGTGACCCAATTTCTGCTGCTAAGGCTTCTAATAAAGATGATAGTAGTCTCACCTACAATGTTCCTGCTGTTGCTGCTCCAAGAAAGAGGGCTAGAGACTCGATCAATGATGACAACTTTGATGCTTTTCATGCCTCTCAAAAGACCAAAGTCTCTCCTTTATCTTCTTTTATTGATCACGATATCCTCTTTCAGATCCAACAACAGCAATCTGAAATCGACCGTTTCATTGATGATCATGTAAGTTGTTGTTTTTCATAAATTTTGTGCTCCGGGGTTATTTAAATTTTGATAAAAATCAAAACTTCGGTATATATTGAGCTTATTTTTTATATGAAAAAAATGATTTTCAGAATCAGAAAGTTAGAATGGAACTTGAAGAGCGGAAAAAGAGGCAATCAAGAATGTTGGTATCAGCAATACAAGAAGGAATGATTAAGAAAGTGAAAGAGAAAGACGAAGAGATCCAAAGAATGGGAAAAATAAACTGGTTTCTTCAAGAAAAAGCGAAGAGTTTGTACGTAGAGAATCAAATTTGGAGGGATTTAGCACAAACCAATGAGGCCACAGCAAATTCATTACGGAGCAATTTAGAACAAGTCTTGGCGCACGCAAGTGGTGGCGCTGCCACTCTGGCAGATGATGCAGAATCCAGTTGCTGTGGAAGTAGTGATCATGGGAGGTGCACGTTAGCTGGCGGAGAAGAGGGTGCGGTGAAGGATAAGATGGTAGTGGTTAAGGATAATCTTAACCACAACAGGATGTGTAAAAAGTGTGGGGAGAGGGAGTCAAGTGTGCTGCTGCTGCCGTGCAGGCATCTTTGCCTGTGTACATTATGTGGGTCCAATCTGATTGGTTCTTGCCCAGTATGTGATTCTGTCATGACTGCTAGTGTCCATGTTAACATGTCTTGATGACTAATTGTAGTCACTCTCGGTAAAAACATGAAGATAATTCAGAAAGAAGAAAAACATTATATGTAGTTCATAGGAATTTTTTCATTGTTTCACTTCTACTCCCATCTGCTCTTCTATGTTATCTGCTATCAATCCTTGCATGTCAAAATTAAGTTATAGGCTATCCAAATCCATCATATTGCTCTCCTTCCTTGAGAGCATCACTAAATCAGGCTATATATGTGATTGATTGCTTGATTGGTGCTGAATTAGACATCATTTTGAACCCAAGTTTTCTTGATTATTGTTAATATCGGATAGTTAGTGTAATTGATTCTTGTTTTTGTATTATATCCCCTCTAAGAACATGACCCGAAAGAGTAATTGCCTCGAAAAAGGCTAGATGCTAAATTAAGATCAGTGGGGAAGCTTTTATGGCACATCTCATAAGTGGCCTATCAGCTTTTCTTAGCTTAGGGTAAAGTAAAGTGTCGAGCTTCAAATTTCTTGGCTTTTTTTCGTGGTGAATAAAGAAACAGGAAGCAGAAGGGGCAATATTTTCAAGTTGAGTTCATTGTCCAATGACATGGCCTCCTATTAAATTGTCTTTTTGTCCCAAATGGCATGCAAGGTTAAAAACTAAAGTTGGGGTTGCGTGGGATGCCATAATGGCTGGTAGTGTTGTATGTCAAATTAGCATCATTGGCTTTTTTCCCTCGACTTCCTCTTCTTCTTCTTCCTCTTCTTCTTCTTCTTCCTTGAATCATACATAATACCCCATCCAAGTTAATTTCTCCAATAGGGTTTTACTTTTACTTTGTGTGGCTTGCTTTATGTAGCCTGATTTCTCCATTAGGGTTCCACTTTTATATGGGCTAGTGGTCCACAGATGAGATGATGGATCCATAGTACTCTTTTCTTTCTTGTTTTCCCTTTATATTTTCTGAGCAGGCAATCATTAATTTTTGAACGGTAGTAAAAAAAAAAAAAAAGGGAAAGTATGATTTTAGATGTACTTCCTCTCAATTGAAGTGGACATGTCCCACCACTGGGCTCCACTTTTACTTTTGCACTTTGTAATTTTTTGCTTGGTCCAGCCGGCAATTTTAATTAGGATAGCACATAATTATGTTGGGGAAATTACATGATCATCGTGATCATGTTGGAAAATTAATAATTAGTCAATTAAGGAAACAAGGCGATTTCTTATCCAGCAGGCAGGAAGTAAAACTTGCTTGCAAAACAATCATGTAACGTAATTGGAATCTATCTTAACTTCTAATGTTTGATGATTTATTTTATATAGAACAAGACACGCTATTCATGCTAGGAAGATTCATAAAATAAAATAATTCTATTTGCAATACAAATCCGATTCCATTTGAGATTTTAACATGATCCAAACAAAAACTATTAGTTGCCATTAAGTTGTTTTTTTAAGACAGGAAAAAAAATATAGAGATAGTATAGGCAAAATGAACATGTTTTTATGTATTATGTTCAAAATTATCACAAAAATAAATTTATTTTAAATTATTGTACCATCTTTTTAAATATACACTTTTTTCCCTCATGGGATTACAAAATCTCATCAAAATAATGGATTAAATCGATGGAGGATTGGCCACTCATATTAAAAAATTATATGTGTGTGTTTTTTTTTTGTTAAAATCAATATAAATTTAATCATTAAGACCTGTTTATTTTTGCGTTTTAAAAGTATTTTTGAAAAAAATTAAAATTTTTTGTTTCAAATTAATATTTTTTGGTATTTTTAGATCATTTTGATGTGTTGATATAAAAATAATTTTTAAAAAATAAAAAAAAATATTATTTTGATACATTTATAAATAAAAACACTTTAAAAAATAACCACACTCCTAAACTGGATCCACTCTTATTTGTGCTATTCATTAATATATATATATATATATATATAAACACCATGACAATTGAGGTAAAACAAATACTAGAAAATTTGGTTCCTATGAATTAAAACAATTAATAGCAGGAAAAACATTATGTATCTTAACCACGATTGCAATGAATTCTTTGAATATAATTGATTTTTTTCTTACACAAACCAAGTTCAAGCAATATGTTGTTCTTAGCTCTCTAATTGATCGATGGAGAGGTGGAAATTAATTTATTAATCCAATTTTGGAAATGTAAACAGACTGGAAAGGTATATTTTCACTTCACACAAGATCTAGTTTGTGTGGGGGGCAGGTGTTGACATTTAACCTCAGCATCGCCAAGTGTCAAAGAGGACATGACACGTCAGATATTAAACACTTTCATAATTGAGCAGGCCCACCAATTGTACCCGGGCATTACAAATATATTATTATTATTATTATTATTATTATTATTATTATCCAACCTTCAATTATTCCCAATTCACCGTGTATTAGCACATTGAAAGATTATATATATCTTTAATTAAATTATTTATTTCTTCTATTAAAAATTAAAAAAATATGCATAATGTGGACATGACACGTCAGATCCAGTTTATGTTTTTTTTCTTATATTTATTTCTTCTATTATTAATTAACAATTATAGAATATCAAAAGCTCAATACCTCTCCAAAATTTAAGACCAAAAGCACTACTCATTAATTGAAATAACAAAAGCAGCAATTTAGAAAAACTCAACGCTATCAACAGGAAAGCAAGAGCTAGCCTGCCCTCGATAGCTAGCAATTGAGCTCACAATCTAGCTATAGCGAATTTTAAAATAGCAGTAAAATTGCTTAGCCCACTTTCTAGCATTTGGCCATATTGGAGCAGGGGAAGGTGGTGGTGGTGGTTCAGGTCATGAACCTTAGAGAACCCTAGAAATACGCCGAGAACCTGCACAAAACGGACGCTAGTGGGGTGCCTGTGTGGTGGTTGCCTTGTTTGGTCTTGTCTGTCGGCACCTGTTTAATAAAGTAAGCAAAAAGATCAGTCAGCCATGTCGTTTTTGCCTTTGGTTCCTCCTCAAATCTTAAAATCTCCTTGGCATGCAATGGAGAGATAGATGCTGCCAAAGAGGGTGCAAAGCCGACAGATACGTGGTTTTGGGTAATACATATGACACGCACCCTGTAATTACTTTAAATATTTTTTAATTATAAGTATTTGAATCAATATTTACACACATCTAGATTAATTTTAAAAATTTATAAAATTAACAATGAAGTAATCCTTTAATAATCCTAAAATAAAAAAATAAAAAAACAAACTTAAAATAATTAATTAAGCTGCTCCTAATTGTTTTGGTAACAGGGAAAATAACCTAATTGATTTTAGTTTTTTTCTTCTAATTGTTTCTTGAAAATGACAAAAGCTTATGGGCCCAAGTGATAATTCTTGCTTTGTCATTATATATTTGACACGTGTAATCACTATCATGGTGTAAATGCCTGCTTCCTCGTCCAAGTCTTGTCACATTCTTGACCCTTTAAACTCTTGCTTGCTTGTGTACAGATAAATATACATTAAACATTTGGCCCTTCTAGTTTTCTTGGCAACCCAAAAGAGTCGTTTCCCCATGACAAGTACTCCTACCTACATGAACCATGGCGCCTTGCTTTTCTTTTTCTACTTATTTCAACCTTGACAAGATGCTGCTCTCCTTCCTTTGTCCAACTAAATTATTGCTTTCAAGGTGAGTTAGCGGTGCCATGCTATTCATATCATTAATAATTTAGCTAACCACACAAAGTTCTTGGGTGGGTTGTGATGGTGGGGTGGTCCTCGTTGTATCCAAAAGCCATCACATGTTAAGAAATAATTGAGATTAGGTTAACTTGATCACACTAAATCACTTGTTAAAACCATAGGTCTTGGGATTAATTATTATAAAGTCAAATTGCTAATTTGATGTCACAAATTTGACCCCAAGAAAACGCTACCAATTTTGTTCCAATTAATAGAGGCAGCTTTGCTTCATTAACAAAATAAATCCAACTATGTCAATGTGTTTGTGGATCAATGCCACCTACCCTCGTTGATGCCGTCTAGGCGGCCTAGACCCACTTCCTAAATTTCCCATCCGACTTTCCTAGGCAGATTCATCTCATAAAACTTTCTTGTTGGCAAGGCAAGACTTAAAATCAAAAGATTGCTAGTTATCAACTCTCACCGTCTCTATAATACAATGGATTGCAAATAGGGGGAAAGGTGGGAGTTATCACATCATTAGATTTGAATAGAAACTTCCGGTGTCATTGTCTTTTAAAAAAAATTCAAAGGTGTCCTTTATTTGTTAATAGTTGGTGTCAACTTTATTAATAGCACGAAGCAAGGTGAATATTACTTTTTAAAAATGATTTTTAATCTAAAATATATCAAAATAATTTTTTAAAAAATATTATCTCAAAGTTTTTTCAAGAAAAAACCTTTAGTGTTACTTGTATTCGCCTCCAATGCCATGATGGATGACCTAATCACCATAAAACTAACAAAATTGTTTATGGAACAAAAGTGAAGCCATCCTATGTATCATTTTCATCACTTGTGTTTGTTCTTGCTTTTATCTTATCGTAGCACCACACCACACCCACCTTGTTTGTTTCAATCAAAGTAGTTCCATTCCATCCTTTGAGTCCAAGTTGAGATAAAAGAGTATAAAATTCGCCAAAATTGATTTATGGGGGTGTGAGGAGGACATGAAAGCAACATTTGATGATGGAGATTTGGGCTAATGGGACCTACCAAATTGAGACCTTTTGTCCCTCTATGACCGGCATATGATTTTAATATGGAAGAGCATCCTATCCATTTGGGGTTGCAAGTACATGCATCCATTAATCTATTTCTAGCTCGCTCATTTCTCTTCAAACTTTATCATATTAGCCAAAGAGAGAGAATAGTATCTTTTCTTATCTTAAAAGCACGTTTTGTTTTTAATTATGTAATGGATGATTGATTCCACACAATCACATTTTGATATTGACCCATTTGCATATCTTATAATAAATAATTAACCCATATTTTTTTTTTAAAAAAAAAGGAGAGAATAGTACCTCAAGGCAAGTACACTTCTTGCTTTGAGAAAAAGGGAACTTCTTTATTTTATTCATGTCTAAGCCTAAGAGATCATCAAGAGAGGTTCTTCTTTGTTCTAGATAGAACTTCAAATTATTCTTTCAAACAATTGTTCCTTTAATTAATCGACGCCCTAGCCCATTTGATGTGGCCTACCCCCGGCACCTATGCGCATGTATCACACATGCAGGGTATGATACATGAAGCCAACATATTTTATAGGCCTTGAAATGTGGAAATTACAAGAAAAAATAATAGAGAGATGGTGACCCAATTCATAATTTGAATAGGCATGATCGTCCAATTTATTAAAAAAAAAAAAGAAAACCCTTACAAAATCAATCCCTCTCATCAACATGCTATTCTTTTCTTGATTTATCAGAGAGTTGATTGATTCCGATTTGGATTAGACAATGGAAGGTTATTCTATTTCTAGAACTACCTGAGATGATGTTAACCTCTCACTTAATTACCCCATTAATAATGAAATAATATTGGTGAAATTTTACATAGAGAAGAGTTATTGCCAGCATTAGTCTTGAACGAAGTTTGACTGAGATTTATTTAAATGGTCAATTCTTTTACCCAACAATTAAGATTAAATTTCTTCTTTTTTTTTTAATTGTGGGGTATATTAGGGATTATTTCCACTTGTAAAACTCTAGTTCAGAAATGCCTGGGATTTCAAGATCAAGTGATCTGGAAATGATGGTACATCATGTTACACACACTATTTG
>Ga0325402_1000414_pt1 | contig 29195 bp, 27 predicted proteins | sample PopdelMetagenome_22_FD_207212 | JGI IMG/M metagenome (GOLD analysis project Ga0325402, IMG submission 207212) | Populus deltoides microbial communities from Bellville, Georgia, United States - Xylem-PdKOR-R3 | ecosystem: Host-associated > Plants > Phyllosphere > Stem > Wood/Secondary xylem... | reverse complement strand
TGGTAAAATATCAACTAACAAAAAGGTTACCTCCGCATATATACTCATTCCCGAATTCCTTCATTTTCATGCGCGAGTAACGGGCAACAATTTCTTAGATGATAACAGTGACAACATAACTTGATCTCAACACGTTCCACGTTGAAGACACAATAGCAATTAAAAGTATATTTAATTTGATGTGTCCATTGACTTTCTAGATCTCAACACGCTCCACGTGGAAGACAGAATAGCAATTAAGTGCTAAGGGCTAATCAAGGCAGAGACCCACAAGTTTAATTCGTATGGTTTTTTTAAAAAAATTATTTTAATATCAGTACATTATAATAATCTAAAAATAAAATAAAAACAATTTCAAAAACAAACACACAACTCTTTACTATTGTAAGCCTCTTATCTCACCACATACTACAAAGAGTGCCCGATCAGAGGGGGGGAGGGAGGGAGGGAGGGAGGTTCAACGCAGAATTTATGGCCCCGTGTATGCTTACCAGACTACAAATTGGGTCCTTGATAATAATAATAATAATGGAACTATGCATATATCACTCTCACATCACACGAAAGCTCCACATATCCTCCTATTTTCTTTTCTAGAAAACAGGCAGCTACGTAGAGACAAGCGTTGTGCCCTATAACTAACGACTAAAAGTATTCCAAGTTCCAACAAGCCGACCCTGAAGATACATGTTGCGAAATCTTTAATCAACCTCTCTAGAAAAACTTGAAGCTCGGGACAGTTAAACCTGTTTTGTTCATCGATATTGACCGCCTGCTCTTCTAGAAGGAGTTTCTAAAATCAAGAATTGTATTAATATTCTGGATACTTGCTACTTTCTTTTACTTCATCTTCTTTGTTCTTTGCCCTCTAGAAGCCGCCCACACTCCTTCTCAACAACCTATTTTTAAGCAAAATGTCAAAGCATCTTCCATTCAAGCTCCTTGCTTATATATAGTCGTAACAACTTGGCCAGTTTTTTTCATCAATCTACAGCAAAGCAATTTACAAACTTCCTTCAAGAATCTCTTCTTAGTTCTCTGTGGAACCCTCAAGTTTTCTTGCCGTTGCTTGATATTCACAATGGTTGCAAAAGAAACGAGCCTTCATCAAGTACCGGTACATGACAACAGTGAGTTGCAAGATTTTGATGATGCAGCAGAAACACTATCTCTCTGTGATCTTCCGCTAAATGGTTATGCTTCTAATTGGGATGGCTTCTCCAGAGAAGATCAAAGCTTGGGATCGTCTTTTGATCAAGATTTCTTCGAGTTCTTCAGCGAAGACTTCACCGCCTCTAATATTTATCCCAAAGATGAAATCATCTTCTGTGGAAAGCTCATTACTTGCAAAGGAGAAGCAGTAGCAGAGAAAACACAGAACCTGGAAAGCACAAAGAAAGCTAAAAATACCAAGAAGAGCATCATTTTCCCATGGAAATCATCCTCTTTCAACAAGTCAAGGGCCAAATCATCAAAACATCTACAGGAAAAGAGTGACAAGACTTTGCAAGAGCCTTTATCAGAGAATCATGGGTTCGCAACAAGGAAATGCGATGATAGGTATGACTTTTCGATGAAGAAGGTATCAATACTAGCGACCCCAACGAAGCCAAGATGGTACTTTTTGGCATTTGGAGTTGGAAGACTTCCAATGGAGATGGAGCTAAGCGATATCAAGATGAGGCAGAGCAAGAAGAGCCCATCGAGGATGATTCAATCTGAAAAGGTGATTGAAACGAGTAGTGGGAATAAGAGAGGGAAAGGATCGTGGAGTTTGCTTCGGGTTTTGGGGTGCAACAGTCAACATTCCAGTGCTCGGGCTAAGGCATCACTTGGTGGTGCACCAATTGTGTGAGAGGTCAGCGGAGTCCTGGCAGCATGTGTGGTTCAGCAGGCCAAAATTGACCGTGTAGTGAAACGCGACAGTAAAACTAAGATGACCGTTTTTTGCAATCACAGACGGGTGTAATTGGTTGGTGGCTAGCTCCCAAGCATTCAACAGGGACCTAGGGATGACGAAAAGGCTAAAAACTATTCAATCAGAGACGCCCATCCCCTTTAAAATTTTGTTCCCAGGGAACGCGTGAACATGGCTTAGATCATAATTTTTTAAGTGTGTGTGTGTATATATATTGTATACAATAATATATACATGTATTCCCACTTGTTCCAATATTGATCATTAATTACAGGATGTCGTAACACATTATAATGCCCCGGCCAGCATATCAGTTGCCCTTGCCCGTGGTCCAAGAACCCCCAAGATGAGTCCTGGTTAAGGAAAAAATAAAACGAGCAAAATTGACTTCAATTGACAAAGTATAATTTATGAAGAAAGGGGCTAGCAAAGTAAACAGCTTGCAAGCATCTGATTTCGTTTATTGCTGCTCCCAAAAGTGCCACCCACTAATGGAGCACGATAAGATCTAGAAATATTATTAGACAAACGTGAAGCTATTTAAAAGATGTATATAGTGCTTTCCATGTCATGGAAATAGAACAGCAGTTTCATGCACGACCGTAGTTGTATGAGATGGCCGCTTCAATTATGTTTCAATGTTTAATTAATATATTAGCCACAAGCAAAATAATAAGATACTGACCAAATATTAGCCAACATTGATCACGTAATGCAAGAAATGACGTGAACCTTTGATGGGCTTCATATCTTTATCGCTTAGTTCGAACTTCACTAGCTTGGACAATCAAACTCTCTTTAGACAGCAAATATTAACCCAAAACTTTATTTAGTTTTCTTCTCGTAAATATGATGAACAAGATTCACCGAGGATTCGTCAGACCTAACATCTTACAATCTAAACAAAAATGAACTTGAACCCTGTTTGAAGATCAGAATGTCTTTTAAGGCTAAATAAGACGCGGTTCAAATTTGCTGTACGACACTGTAATTGAAGTTTTTATGATCTTACAAACATCAAACATGGTGGTAGGAAAGCTGAAGTTCTTCCATTTCTCTCCACTGTTTACATCGCACGCATCGAAATGGTTCTAATTTAATGTGAATTTCCTTCAGCATTAACAGCCAAATCCACCTTCATTGCGTTCTTTGGAGTTTGTTGCCTCTTTCCTTTTGATTTCTTCTGCTCCAGGGAGCTACAGAAAACATCAGTTTTAGTTACCACAAACCAAAGCCCTTCTCAAGTTTGTTATTATTTATCATAGTCAAATACAGATTTATTAGAGATTGCACAGAGATTTACAATGTTGCAGCTACAAGGGGGCATGCTCGCAATGGTGAGCCAATGCAGTGACTATATAGCGTGGCAATCCTAGTAGAAACAACTACACTGGGCCTGACCCAGCATTACCTTATTTCTTCTGGTCTTGGCCTAACACGACTGCTATATTGGAATCTCAATTAAATAAACCAAATCCAATTTGAAAAAAATTGGCATCTCCTTTTCCAGATGTCATTGAATATCAACATAAAAAATCTGGCATTGAGCGACAGAATGACTAAATTATCAGTTCAGTTTGATTCAAAATGGGAACAGCCCACCCCAACTAGTAACTTAGCATTCAGTTCAACATCTGTAAGGCCCAAATATGTCAATATACGCCTCATTCATTTGCCCCATGATTATTTAAACGGGTTTTCATAGCAGGGATAAGATGCCTAAAAAACTGACCATCACAGCACAAGCCATTCGGTGCAGCAAATTATAAGAGTGAAAAACAAGGCCAAATAGAGGGCGCACCTTATTTTTCCATTCATAAGCAGATTTCTGGAACCAGCCTTTTCAATTACACTTGTGTAATATTTTGTAAATGGAGCATTGCCACCGCACTTTTCAAGCTGCACAGTAACCAGAAATCAAATTTAGAACAAGTGACATCCACCGAGTCCTACAAGAGAATAGGTCACAGATGGATGCATAGAAAAAGGAGAGGGGGGCAAACCTGAAGAAATGATTCAACAGATTGCTGATCATTCGGAGAAAAAGTAACCTCATCTCTCTTCTTCCGGACAAACTCAATGTTCTGCTCCACCTACAGTTAAAAACAAGTATGAGAAATAGTGTTATGTGAATCATACATCCTTCCAAGAATAGTAATAAAGCACTGCTGAATACCAATGATTATGGTTAAATTTAGCATAATCAAAATTAAGGAATTTCCCATTGTCACAATAACAAGGTGCTGAAAACATATTGCCACCACAAGGATTGCAATCACAACCCAGAGCTTTCAAACAATTATGCCAACATGTAATATAAACTAAGCTTCAACCTCTTAAGAAATCCTTTTTGTTAGACTAGGCTCAATGATTTACAACTCAGGATCTCGCCATGCCCAGAAAGCCCTAGATACTCAGCTTAAAGAACCAAGTGGCCAGGCAGGAAAGCCTCTTGTCTCTCAACAAAAGCCTGAGTGTTGAGCGAGCCCATTACTTATATTGACTTGGATTCACAGAGATCTCTAAAACATATCTATAATGCCCGACTATTTTCCTCTTAACTAACTACCAAATTCCTATGAACCATTTCCCAAGAGCAATCTCAAAAGTAGATTGTAGCGTGTTTAAACTTTCTTAACTATGATATAATCTAACACCTTACTCTTTGAAAAGAAATCATTTACCTGATCAATAAAACGCTTCACCACACGCCGTAAACTCTCAATAGTAGTCGTCTCATAGAATTTCCTCAAATAGATGAGTGGAATGGTTGCAAGATCAGGAAATGATATGTGATAACTCCATTGAGCAAAGTGCACCGCCAACAGCTCAATGGCTGAAAAAACACACTCGTCCTGGAAGTTTCGAGATTTTAGCCAATGCTTTGGCAACTACACAGGAAACAACCACCATCAGCTTAACCATGCATGCAGCACACTTAATGCCAGAGAGTTAACAGGTGGATTTTAAAAACCGACTGATTGATAGTAAAAGAAATCAAGTATAAAAGGTTTGAACACATGTCATAGAGCTAAACAGCCTCGCCATGTAAGCCACATAAGAAACCCAGCTCAGGATAAGTAAAATTTGTACTGACCTTGACCGCAGATGAAAAGCTGAAGACCTTTCCAGGTTTCGAACTCTCCTTGCCTATTTTATATTCCAAAATATCCAGCACTAATGATGTAATTGGGATGAAAACTCCACTAGATTCAGAGAGAGTATTCAACCATTGGATGCATTTAACTCTTAAAGGCATGTATCTTGGTCCTGGAAACAGGACAGCTACTCCATTTATGATCTGAATTATCGTATAAAGCAGAGGCTGCAGATCATAATCATGTATATTCAAAGAAATAAATGCAACCCACAGATCTACACAGTTAGCATACTGCCAACTGCATATCTTCTTTACTGCTTCCTGCATAAAAGCAACATTTCAACACAGAATTTTGATCAATTCACTCTTTAAAAGTTGAAAAATAAAGTACAAAAATCAGCAATGCAACCAAGGACAGATGTAAAACGATGTTAGGATTAAACAAAGCAAGGTACCGGTATAGCTTTCTGAGTGAATACCTTCTTTGTTCGTAAACCAAGCTGCAATATCTTGGCAAGTTGCTGGATAGAAACCACTGCCTTGCTATAAGCTTTCTGCAGATCTTGAGAGCATAGCTCGATGAAGGAGCTTTTCAGAAATTGTTGATGCTTAAACAGAACTGGATCCACAAACTTGCAGTGGTCAATAAAAGCCTTGTATGATTTAATCATGCAGGTTTCAAAACAATTTGAGTTAAACACAACAGCTACATCTTTGATGATGAGAAGTGAGCATGCTGATAGAGTTCCTTTGCCCGTTGCCCATAAATGAACTGATATCTGCATACAATTCCAAGTCTTGGTAAGGCACAACCGCTTAAAGCATAAGATTGACATAAAACACCAAACAAATTCACAACAAGTACTGAATAATGCTAAGGTCTGAAATTCCTGAGAGCCAAAGACCCTAACATCCAATATAAAGCAAAATTGTGCAAGCCTTGGTAATATACAAATTAGACATGAAAGGAAGATGCTATTATCATAATCCTCAGAAAATCATTGTTATCTTGGTTTCTTAGTTGCGTTAGTTACAAATTTGTAACATTCTAGGATTAATATACCTTGATGAGTCTGCCTAGTAAAGGAGGAAAGGCAGCAAAAAATACCATAGAAGCTTTGAGTCTGGTTAAGGCGAAGGCTAATATCTGAGAGTCAGTAACCTCATTTAGGAGAAACAGGGTACTTCTCAAGTAAGACTTGACTACTGGCTTCAAAGTTTTCCATTTGGAAGTATTCTTCAGTTCCAAGATGGCCTCTTTCCTATCATTGGAGCCTGATATTCCCAGAATTTTACGAAATATATTATCAGCCTCGTGAAGCATGAATGTCAAGATCTTGCAAAAAGTGTGGCTGTCTTCAACAATGGTGGGTGATTCAGATCCATAGTGGCAGGCAGCCCTGTACCCGTTTAATAGCCTTACAAAAGCAGGAACATTATTCTGCTCCTTGACTAGTTCACACAAAGAATCAACAGTAGAGCTACTCAAATTCCCCATTTTATTTGTGGACTCCCTGCCATCCTCATCAGACTCTTCTTCATCTGAATACTGCTGTGAAGGAAGAGATGGTTAAAACTTGATAAAGGGGGGTTAAAAAGATACAACAGACTCAAACCAGATTGAATATAAGGTTCAATGACTGGAAATTACAAACTTTGATGGAGGGAGAAATTTCTTTTGTCTTAGAACAGATCATATGGAGAGTAATATAGATGACAGCTACATATATAAACATCAAGTAGTCATAAGATAGATATACAAGCCAGTGGAGCTTGGAATTTGCAAAAAAAATCCACACCTTTAATTTCTCAAGATATTAAGAGTCCTGAAAAAAAAAATTAAGACTTCATAGCTTACATTTTCCTCATCCCTTAATGTCTGCAGATGTTCCTTGTTGCTTTCCAAAAACTTGGCAAATTCTGGATCCTGTCAAATTTAAGTGACAAAGTTTAGTTGAATCTCTACATAATGACAGTAAATTCATAAAATGGATTCTGCTGCCTAGCAGACATTTTAAGTACAGAAACTAACAAGAGAAACTCAATACCAAAAAACTATCACAGATTCCAGACAAAAGGTCAAAGCCTAAATGGGTTTATAGAATAAAACGAGATTCCCTATCACAATTAGATTATGATAGGTTTAGATTTTAGCACTCACAAATTTTAGAGTCAACCAACAAACTGAAGTTCTAACTTTATATGAAAAACATTACTCAAAATCTTATAAATCCTTTGAAAAACTCTATTTCGAGATAATAAAAAATTATGATTTGATCACCTTGGCTTTCAAGTTGTTCAGCCTTTTCATTTTCTTTTCCAGTTCTAAATGAATTTCCTTGTTCTGCACCGATAAATCACCACCACCATTGTACTCTGCATGCAAATTACTAAATACATAAATAAAAGGGGCAAATTGAAATTTAAAAATACCAGAGAAACTGGTGATGGTATCCTGACCTTCCAGATGATTCTCAATTCTAGTTTCACCATTATATGAACAACTTGTATCCTGATAAGTTACCACGACCAACAATGTTAGAAAACCTTGCAAAGGAAATGTGCCAAATTAAGTTTAACAAAAACAAAGTTGGCATAACATAATTCAAAACCTCAGATAAATATCCGTCACTATCTGAATCATCCCCATCCATATCACTATCATCTTCACCAAATACGGCATCAAGGGAAATATCCTTAAAATCTTCAACTTCATTGTTTCTGCATGCAAAATAAATCAATAAACAACCCAATTCTCAAAATCATTCTCCTATGTAAACAAACAAGCATAGACAGACAAATATAATATCAATTAGAAGCAGATGAACTATTTAAGAGAAACCCTTAATCATATCTTGAGAGCAAAACAAAATTAAACTCAATCTTTCACGGTCAAAACAATGCGCCTAATCGCAGCAGCATTAATTTGCACCTGTTTTCTTTACCTTCCACTATACTTTTCTTCTCTTTCTCCATCGGAATCTTCAGCTTGAGCTCTCTCATCTCCTAAACCAGTAATTACCCAACAAATTCAAGCTACGGCAACAACAAAAGCAAAGAACGCAATGAAAGTAACAAACACCAAAGTTAGACATACTTTTAGAAGCTTTCTTTTTGAAGAAAGACTTGACCTTCCTCTGCCTTTTAAGCACTGACTGTAAATTCTTCTTTGCAAACTTCCTTGCTTTCTTTCCTAGCTTCCCCATTCCTTTCCTTTCCCTGCCCAAAAATATCACCAAAATCTATAAAAGAACACGGAAAAATTCAAAAAGAAAAGAACCCAGAAAGCACTTTATGCCTACTTCAAGAATTAACAAGCATGAGCTCTTGGGTTTTGGTGGCTTCCAAGACTTGGAGAATAGCAGTGAAGTACCAGGGCACATGAAAAAGGAGAGGGTTTAGGTGGGTTTTTACGTCTGCTTGGAAATAAATATAACCCTAAATCTTGTGGGCCGTGGATGTGGCCCGGTCCATTTTAAACAAGATAAAAGCACGTAATCACCAACATGTCCTTTGGTTATGCTACACCTGGCAGTGAATGGTTGGGACTGTAAAGTGCCACAGAAACTGGGAGATGCACGGAATCAGCAAGAAGCTCTTTCACTGTTTCTTCTTCTTCTACAGAAAGCTTTGAAGAGTTTTTGGCAGTATTCATTCTCTCTATTTATTACTATTTATAAATTTAAAAAAAATGGTGAGCAGATTTGATTAGATTTTTCTCTGAAATAATTCTGGATTTGATCGATGATTGAAATAATGATAGATGTGAAATTGATAATCATGGAGTGATTTTCAGGCGACGCCGTTTCTGGCTGGGCTAGCAATAGCAGCAGCAGCACTGGCTGGGAAATACGGGATCCAGGCATGGCAATCATTTAAAGCAAGACCACCAAAGCCTAGAATACGCAAATTTTATGATGGAGGTTTTCAGCCTAAAATGACGAGAAGAGAAGCTGCGCTTATTCTTGGCATTAGGTAATTAATTTTTCTTATTATTCTTTCTTGATGGATATTATTTGTTTGATTATCTTGAAATTATGATTAATAATTGAAGTTCGAAAGATGGGGTTTTTTTTAGCAGAGAAAATGCTGGAGCAGAGAAGGTGAAGGAAGCACATAGAAGAGTAATGGTAGCAAACCATCCTGATGCGGGTGGTAGCCACTACCTTGCTTCAAAAATCAACGAGGCTAAAGACGTGATGCTTGGCAAGACAAAGGATGGCGGATCTGCATTCTGATCTTTCTTCAACATGCCCAACTGCTTGCTCGCTGCCTGCTGCACATAACACACTGAGGGTTTTTTTTTTTTTCAAAGCACAAGAAACTGTGAGTTGCTACAATATGTGCTCTTCTTGTCTCTTCACTAGCCATTTACTACTAAGGCTAGGAGTTCAATTGCAGCAAGTCCTTCAGCGATGAGATTTGTTGCTGCAGTTCTTGGTGATGATGACAATTAAAATATGTATTCAGACATCTGTTACTTTTATTAGTTATCTTTGAGAGTCCAACCTGAAGTATCTGGTTTACACTGAGCCTTCAACTTGTATTCTTCAGCTGAGTGCGGTGCACTGCAGGTTGTATTAGGAATTCAAGTTTCTCACCTGCAGGAAGACTGGGTGCCCTGTATCACCTATATGAGAAACGGATAGAGGACTCGTTTGGTATGCAACAATTGTTATTTTTATCAGAACCTGTCAGACACCACATTTACAATAGCATGTGTTTTTGTGGTCATATTAATGACATCGCATGTTACTGCCCCATATGATATTCTCCTCCAATTTAACATGCCAGTATATGCAAGTAATCACTCATCACTGAGTGTGAGTCCACGCTCTATACTTCAAAGGGAGTCGCTAGCACTCTAGCACGAGGGACGGTTAAGCCAATAGCCCAGCATCGGCATACCCTCCTATTAAAATGGGGGTGGTTCGCCTAACCACAATGACATGATCACCTTGTAGTAACTTGAAAAGAAAAGAAAAACCAGTGTTCGACATTTTTTTCACAACAAAAGGACCTGTTCAAGTATAGAACAGATAGTGGTGAGGGAACTAGCATAATGGAACTCTTATGTTTTAGATCTCAATTTAACTGTAAACATGATGGTGTTTTCTTGCTCCTCTGTTTATGTTCCAATGGGACACAGACAGAATATGTTATAACAATTAAAAAAGAAGAAGTTAATATACAAGTACTGTACTTGCAATCCCTGCTGCTACATCTCTAAAAAGGAAGTGCGTGCACATGCCAGTGGCCAGTTCAAGCATATGAGTGGTGCCTATGCCGATCCTTGTCTCTTGATGAATAGGAGGAACTGTGGTAGTCACGGTCTGAAAATGCAGAATGGTCACAGATGAGAGGACTGCCATTTACATCGAGAAAAAAAGAAAGATGAACCTCTTAAGAAAAGTTAAAATACATACCACGTGAGGAGTGATGCCTTGATTTCTCCGAGTGTCCTGCATTTAGATTAAAAGATCACATATATAATTAGAAATGTGTTATAAGAGTACTTAAAGTTGTATAAAATTTTAAACAAAGAAGAGCTAGCCCCCAAATTTAGTGTAACATATGGACAAAAAGGAACTTGGGAGCTGACCTGACTCTCTTCCTCTATCCTTTGAGCGATGACGACCTCGATCCTTAGCCCTATCCCTGTCTCTTTCAATTTCATCTCGCTCTCTTTCCCGGTCAGAATCTCTGCCCCTATCACGATCCTGGGCCTTTATTCTATCCCTCTCTCTTTCCCTCTCCCTGTCCCTGTCCCGTTCCTTGCTCTTGTCACCACTCGCTTCTGTTCTGTGCTCAGACTTTGATCTTGGAATGAGCTCTTCTCTTGCCTCTCCCTCAGTGGGCTTGGATTCATCATCGGTCTTTTTAGATTCCTTCAGCTTGTCTAAGGCAACTTTTGTTATGTCCTTGGATCCGCCAGATTCAACATTGACCCCACTTGGAGCTGCCTTTGGTTCAGTTGAATCATTATTAGCTGGCAGGCTAGTAGTCCGTGGAATTTCCTATTCAAGAACAGAAAAAATATAATTTCAGTCAATGGGTTTATATGATGAAGCATCCCTGTCTCGGATGAATATGAAGTAATCTCTAAAATGCTTGCAGTTTCTATCCTTTTTCTGATCAAAACAACAGGGTTGTTTTTTTCTTTCTTGAGGAAACAACAGCAATACTTGCTTTGTCACTAGGTAATATACTGCCTTTGATGACAAGGAGACAGTTGCAAATATTGTAAAAACCAAAAATTAAATGGTTGATTTAGAATCAAATTGATGAAAAACAAAATACAGAACCACCTTTGAAATCAGCTGCAATTGGGAATCTGAAGACTTGTTCGAAAAAGAAAAATCTCCATCCTTGCAGACTGATACATACTGTGCCTTAGGAAGGCTATATAGGTGAGCCAAAACTCTACAAACTTCATCAATCCCAGATTTCTCTGCATCAAATGCTTTCCACCATGGTGGATTCTCAGGAAGAGGTACTTGAAATCTACGAGCTGCAGCATATACAACACCACAAGCCACAACTGCACTCTTGAAACGAACACACAAAGTTGTCCGCAAACTGCCAAGAGAATGGATTAATGTAGAAAAATACCAACAAGAAAGCACACTATTATGTCCCAGGAAAAGAAGACATAGTAAACAAGCAATAACACCAAAATCCATTAATTTAAAAACAGAAGCAGCGTCTGTTTTTTTAACCACCTTGTTGTGCAATTCTGTCTTGTACTAATAGCTTGAAGAGAAAAGCAACCAGGTAAGCCTATAAAAGATTGTAATTCATGCTAACTGTTACATCATAACTGGAGCTTATGTTATAAGTACTCGGCAATCTTTTGCACAGCAATTAAAAGCCTTGAAAGATGATGCAATTGCTACAATTGATCTGAGGAAATAAGTTACAAAGGAAGAGGAACTTAAACTGATAGGATCCTGTCAAAAAGTAAATGCTCTTTTTATTGAGATCGGAATGACTATTTTTTAATTATCAAGTGCAAAAAAGCAGTTATCTGAAAACTGACATCAGATAAGCTATTTCACTAAGCAAGGAATATTATTTTATATCTGCTGTGGTTTTGTTTAGGGAATCCCTGCCTCTGAATAAATAATTCTTAGTTCCAAAATTGATGGTCATGTTGAACATGATTTTTATTTTTATTTTTTCCACGGAAAAAGCAACAGCGCACAAATTCATCAAGCTGAATATACAGACTACGCACATAAGACTCACAAAACAACTGTAGAATGATACATTCAAAATGTTTGATTCAGAGAAGTACCTATCATTAGCTAAGTTCCATGCTTCTTGTCTTAATTCTTGAGGTGTTCCAAGGGTCATTAGGTAGTTTGAAATGAATTTGTGGGGATGCTCAACATGACAAACAAAACCCATTTCCTTCAATATATGCCTCTCTGTTTTGCTCAACTCAATCTTCAACTCTGCAAACTTCTATTGACACAGAGAGAAAAGTGTAAGTGCCTAACACCAGAAGGACTAAAACCAGCTGTGAGCCAAAGGGAAGAGAATGATACTGAAGCATCTTAATGCAAACATGATACCATATTTCTAACCTTTGAATTCAGGTCCAAAAACTCTATGGGTAAGTTTTCCCTCCTGCACTCCATTCTGTGGAAAACAATGATGACTTGCCTCGATTTCCTAGGGCTTTCCTCAAGTTTAGATGCAAGCCATACACAACTAGCCGCAACTTTCTGCAGAATATTAGCACATCCTAAAAACATATTAGACAAATAAGTGGGAATTATCAAAATTGCATTGCTAGAACTAAATAAATCAATGCCCATCTCTCGTAAATTTAACACTGTAGGTGAAAATATCACTTATAACCTTGACATTGAAACGGGCAAATGACTTCTTGCAATAGAATCGGTGGAATAAAACTTGACCGGTAGCCATCACAGCTTGAGGTCTTTGAGTATAAAAAATAATGAAACAGAAACAGATAGAACCAGCATGAGTTAAAGGCATCAACAAAAAACCGAGGAAAAAAAAACATATGTCTAGTACATGATTAAGCAGAGAAGAGAAAATACAGTTTGAGTAAAATGCCGCTCTCTTGGATAAGATCACAGCCATAGATCCTAAGAGTTGTCTCCGTAGCTTCATCGATTCCATCTTTCCTTGACGGGGAGTTTTGTAGCTCATCATCAGTTAAATAGAAGTTATCAATTGCTGTGTAAATCATTGAAACTGCCACAAATAACCCGAATCAATTATGAATCTATAAATTCTGGCATGTTATTAAAAATCCATCTTTTTTTCCTGCTAAACACAAAAAAGAAGCATGCTTGCTGGTTGATTGGCTTTTGTAGTGTAAAGAATGCTAAAATTATCCCCAAGATTTCCGCAATTGTGGTGAGTTGCTTTATGCAGAAAACACACAATTAAACCCAGATAGAGAGAAGACACAATCAGAGACTGACCTGAGATCGCTGGCGAGAAGACGAAGAGCGGCGGTATTGAAGGAGAGAAGCTACCGGTTGGGGGTTAGGGATTGTGATTTGTGAGGTTTGCAGGATGTTGGAATTTGATTTCTGCGCTTCAGCTTAAAACGGCTACGTTTCCTTTTAAAGAGGTTTTTTGTTTTTTCGTTGATCAGGGCCGGTTGGATTTTCAGATTGTGGGCTTCGCTCTGTAAATTGAGCTGGATCTTCGTTATTGGGGTTTCACCTATATTTGCAGTTTTTTTTTTTTTTTTTTAATGTTTGATGGGGCCATGAGTCACTCATGCAGGTCGCGTGATGCTACATTGCCACGTGGAATATTTTTATAGCTACAAGTCAAGATCACGAGGGGTTACATCTTGCATGTCAATCTAGGTTAATTACAGTGTATAACTTGTAACTATTATATAGCATTAAAATTAAATTAAATTAAATTATTTATGTTGATTTTGGTGAGTTGGTAACATATTTTTTTTCCTGAGAAAAGTGTATGAATTTCACTCCGAACAAAATATTTTTTTCTCTTTTTTAAAGTCAACCTTTTAATTACTTTAGATTTTACTAACCATGTCTTTACCGATTTAATTATAAATTCGATATGATTTAACTATTGATTTAGATACTGAGTTATTTATTTTGTCTCAAACAAAAGAGCCAGTGCTTTGTGTGCAACGCATATTTGGGTGTGGTGTTGTGTGTTGGATTTTGAAAGTGTTTTAAAAAAAGTTTAAATTTTTTTTATTTTTTATTTTTTATTTTTGTTTAAAATTAATAATTTTTTGATATTTTTAAATTATTTTAATGTACTGATATTAAAAATAATTTTTAAAAAATAAAAAATATATATTATTTTAATATATTTTAAAAATAAAAAATATTTTTTAAAAAAACTACTACTGTATTTTTAAATCAAGTCATGCCCGTTGTTCAACATGAATCTTGTATGTGTAGATTTTTTTTTTTTAATTCGAGAAAACCTCATCCCTTCAAAAAGCACACTTTATAGGTCCAGGTGAGGGAGTAAAACCCCGGCTGTTCCACGCTCTTACAAGAGGTGCACGCTCTGACTCGACCTCGAGACCTGCTGTACAGATCTCAAACCCTTTGCCATCACGCTACACCCCTTGATATGTGTAGACGCTAGCGTCTATTAGAGATCTTCTTCGAGCTGTTATGAACATTCCTTTTTCATTACACGAAGAGGATAAAAGTTTTGTTTATTTTTATGTTTTAAATGTAAAAAAAAATGTAATTTTTTTTAATATTTTTTATTTTGATTTTTTTATGTTTTTAAATTATTTTGATGTGCTATAACAAAGATAATTTTTTTAAAAATAATAAAAAACAATATTTTAATATATTTCTGAATAAAAAATATTTTGAAAAGCAATTATAACCACAGTCTCAAACATTTTTAATATATTTCTGAATAAAAAATATTTTGAAAAGCAATTATAACCACAGTCTCAAACATACTCGAAATCTTATCCTTGTTGTTGTGATAATCTGATCACTTTTGATTTCATATATTTTTTGATTAGAGTAAAGAGGTTAAGACCTAGGGTTAATTTTAATATTTCAGGCTGTTTGAGGCCGTCAAGAGATTTTCCATGGTATATAGTATTTTGTTGTGGTGTTTTGAGATTAAAAATAGTTTTTACAGTGCTGGACACCCCTGCGCAAGGGGTTCTTTTTACAGCCAAATGCAGGGGGGGAATAATTTATACTGACAATATTATTTTACCAGGAAATGACTATATTGTAAGCATTATATTACTTTGAGTAAAAAAACCAAAAAACTAAGAAAATCGAGAAAACTAAAAAAAATAATTGAAAAAATCGAATTGTAAAAAACCCGATTAAAATTTTGAAAAACCAATCGGTTCGGTTTCGGTTTTATAAACCTAAAACCGAACCGAACCGAAACCGAAAAAACAAGTCAAACTGGAAAAAAATAGAGTTGAACCGGTTTTTGTTTTAAAAACTGAACCGAAACCGGTTGGTTTGAACCGTTTTTTGTCTTAAAAACTGAACCGAAACCGGTTGGTTTAAACCAATTTCGGTTCGGTTACGATTTTTTTTTTAATCAATATAAAAAATGATCAGCCCTAGTTATTTTTCATCGTTTCCAAAAATACTTGTATGCATAATAAAACTCGGTATAGATTTAATTAAATAAAGTCATTCAACGCGTGCAAAAAAAAATTTCCCATTAAGATGCCTTACAATTTGTACCTGAATTCATTTGTATTGCTCCACTAAGTTAATTCATTAGCCCTTTCCATTGTTTTACCAAATAAAACTACCTGCTATTTAAAAAAAGAAAAATAGAAGTGGACAACAAGCTATTTATCCTATATATATATATAAAAAAATAAGCAGTTCCCAGTACGTGGGCAGCTCAGGAGCTGCTGGTTTTTTTTCTGTTTTCCTTTTGTATTTCAATTTTTTTTTAATTGTTTCTCCCCCAGTTTGATATTTTTATTAATTTTTCTTGTTTATTTTTTTCTTTATAATTTCATCATTCAATATTTTATTAATTTTTAATTAGATAATATAATTTATTTTGGTTTGGTATTTATATGTTTATCACGATCTCAAATAAACACCGCAATCTTTATTTGTTTTTTAATTTTGTAGGTGTTTACTTTATATAAAAAAACAATATAAAAAATTGTTGAATCTGGTTGACTCAATGATTCGGATCTCGAGTTTGACTGGTTAACTTCAATTAATTAAGAACTGAGTTTTATAATTTATTTTAACCATATAAATAATTTTTAATTTATTTAATTAAATACACACATAAAGTTTTCAATTTATGGTTTTTATTTATTGATGTCAAAAAAAACATGTAAAGAATGTTGTTATGTATTTTTTACATTGAACAAAAATTTATCTTACCTACAATGAGATACAAGTCAAATAACTTTAGTAACAATATAATTTTTTTTTGGATTAACGTGAGTGTTCAAGTTAACTTGTACGTACTTCAACTAATTTTACGGACCCTAAAATTAACGACCATGTAAGCCTTTAATGGCCTTGAGGTTTGTGGGACTCGATCTAGTGATTTCTGAAAAGCAAACTTAAAACCTAATAAATTAAGTTACACCCCTTAAAATTATAATATAAAATACTTTTGGAATGCTTAACTGAGGTTTTTTTTTAATAAGATGTTAAATAATATTTTATAATTAATTGACATCTCATTCTAGATTATTTTTTCAAGTAATTTAAAAATGCATTCAATGTATATTTGATTTTTTTTACTTTGAATTAATTTTTAGTGTTTTTTTATCATTTTAACATGTTAATATTAAAAAATAAAAATATATAATATTTTAATATATTTAAAAATAAAAATTATTAAAAAAAATTACTGCATCAACGACGGTCGAAAATCTTTTCCATGTGAAGTTTTGGATGGATCTGCTCGGCTTGGCAGAGTTAAGAACAACGGGTTTAGCAAATGAATGGCTACAATATAGAATTCAAATTATGAAAAAACAAAAAAGAACCCTCAAAATTTGTATTTAAAAACCCAATGTGGATAGACATGGATTAGTACATTATCCACCAGCAACCAGAGTATACTGTTGGCACTCAAAATCTGATCCAAGTGTCGTCTTCCCCTTCCACCGGGTCCTTACGTCAGATTTTATCCATTTTTTTATCAATAAATATCCAAATATAAACAAAAACAAGCAAAGCAAACAGCAATGGCAGCAGAAGTAATTTCCCTTTACTTCAATTTCACAAAAATTCAGAACACAAAACTATAACAATAAAAAACAAAAACCAAGCCAGAGGCCTATGCTTCCTCTTCCTTCCCTACCACCAAATCCTCTCCCTCTCTCTCTTTTTTTGAAAAAAGAATCCACCAAATTTTATATAGCACTTTGTTCTCTCTAAGGGTCTAAAATTTTATCCACGATTTTTTCTTCCTCTCACAAAGAACTGAGCTTTCACTGAATATATAAAAAAACCTCTCGTTTCCAATACTCTATCAACAACAAAGCAAAAATGGACACAACAACACCGTTTACCGGTCCGTATAGCTAGGGTCTTGCAATTTCAGATTCAGATACCCTTTAAGGCCGCTTCAATGGATCTTACCCAATCCGGTTCAGTCCACTGTACACTTGCTGCGCCTAGTTCTTTCTTTTTTATTTAATCTTGTGCTTTTCTGGGCACAGTTTTATTTCTACTGTTTTTTATCAGACTTTATGTATAGATTTGAATTGGTAAGGCACATATAAGAACTGGGGGAGTAAAAAGATTGGATTTTTGTAATTGGGGTATTGTGATTTTGTAGTAATGGTGTCTACAAATGATCCAATAGAGTCTTTTATGAATTCAATTCAAGTGGTCAGAGATGCTCTTTCACCACTTGAACTTGGGATTCGGAAAGCTGCTAAAGATCTTGAAACTTGTTGGGGGGTTTCAAAGAATGATCATATGGCAACCCGTGATTCAGATACTGATAATAGCAGTAAAGTCTCAATCTTCACTGTGAAAAAGAAGAGTGTTAGTCTTGGAAATAGTGAATATAGGCATTGCGGGGTTAGTGAAGAGAAAAGGAAAGGATTTTTATCCATCAAGGTTCCTGTTAGGAGTTTATTGAGGATGTTTTCGATGAATTTGGAAAGTGGACACAGAAATGGCGGTGATGATAAGGTTGGGGTTTCGAAGAAATTGTTGAAAGAGAAGGAGACGAGGAATGAAGATGGGTCTTGTGTAAATTGTTTGCGGTTTGCCTTGACGTGGTCTTTGTTGGTTAATGGTTTTGTTCAGGCATTTCCTAGCCCATTTAAAACAAACAAGAAACGGTTTCAGAAAGCAGGTGACGAGGATAAAGAGTATTTGCATTTGTGCAAAAATGGGTCAAAAGCAAAGGTTTCGGGCGAACTGAAGCAAAGGGAATTGAAGGTTCAATCTGTTAAAGGGTATCAGAATGTGAACGAGAAGGGTAAAACAGAGAAACACGTGTCCATCGAATGCTTTGTAGGGTTTCTATTTGACCTCTTGATTCAGAATCTACAGAAGTTTGATCAGAGTTTACAGGAAAGAAATGTCAAGGGTTGTAAAAATAATTGCTCGAACTCAACTCCAGCGCCTTCCCAGTTTGATCATTTGACGGCAATCATGAGTATTTGGGAAGGTCAAAAGGTGCATGTAGATGGATTTTTGGGAAATTTGAGTTTTGCGAGAGTTGGTGGGTTACCATCAAGCATAGTTGGAGTATCCTCTTCAGTTAATGAAGAAGGTGATGATGGTGTAAGCAGCGCGCCTACCAACAGCACCGAGGACACTGGGGGTAGTTCGCCACAGAAACTAGCTAGTGGGATACTAAGCATTCCGCTATCGAATGTAGAGCGTTTGAGATCCACATTATCCACGGTTTCTTTCACAGAGTTGATTGAGCTTGTGCAGCAGCTTGGTCGATCTTCTAAAGAATATCCTGACAAGAAAAAGCTGTTCTCTGTCCAGGATTTCTTTAGATACACAGAGACCGAAGGTATGGTTTCTCGTCTCCTTAGGAAATTGACCTGTACTGGTTTCTGTTCCTGCTTGTGTCAAAGGAAAATTGGAAATATACGTGCATGAAATATTACTGAGCGTACTTCTTGTTAGTGTTCTAGTGCTCTCATAGACGAGTAACACTTGTTTGTCAAAGTTTTCTCAATATCAGTTGAATGGAGCTGATATATCCATCTATTTGTAGAACGTGCTTCGCTGGAAAAGGAGATCTTATTTGACTAAGGGGTGTTTCACAGGGTGGTAATGGAGGTGTTTAAAAGTGTTTTTTGTTTGAAAATGCATGAAAATAATATTTTTTTTATTTTTTAAAAATTATTTTTAATATTACCATATTAAAACAATCCAAAAATGTATATAAAAAATAATTTTAAGCAAAAAAAAAATTTAATTTTTAGGAAACGTTGTTCCAACGCATTTCTGAACACTGTCTAAAAGAAAATTTAGTAGATGCAACTGTTAATTTTTTACTCTCCAGACTAGAAAGTAAAGGCAAAAAAAAAAGAAAGAAAAGAAGAGAGAATTGCTTATCTTCAAATGGATTTCTGATTATACTGTCAATCCTTTCTGTATCTCTCATCCTAAATATTGCTCTTATTTGCACCCTCACATTCTTATAGGAAGGAGATTCTTTGAGGAACTGGACAGAGATGGTGATGGTCAAGTGACTTTGGAGGATCTCGAAATTGCGTTGAGAAAGAGAAAATTACCCCGTAAATATGCTCGGGAATTCATGCACCGTACTAGAAGTCACCTATTCTCAAAATCATTTGGTTGGAAACAGTTTTTGTCCTTGATGGAACAGAAGGAACCGACAATTCTCCGTGCTTACACTTCTCTTTGTTTGAGCAAGTCTGGGACCCTGCAAAAGAGTGAGATATTGGCATCATTAAAAAATTCGGGACTGCCAGCAAATGAAGACAATGCTGTTGCTATGATGCGATTTTTGAATGCAGACACTGAAGAATCTATTTCTTATGGGCATTTTCGTAATTTTATGCTTCTGTTGCCTCCTGATCGACTTCAAGATGATCCCAGGTAAAATGTTTGTGTTTATTTGTCCAGAGTTATGACACAAGTTTTGTGCAAGCTCATTCACATCGTTTACTGCAAGCTTGCCTTCATTTGATCAGACAGAAAATTTGCAATTTTCTTGATTATTTCTATTTGATGCTGGCTTCTTCTTCTAATACATACAGGAATATATGGTTTGAAGCTGCAACTGTTGTTGCTGTTGCACCACCCGTGGAAATACCTGCTGGAAGTGTTTTAAGATCTGCTTTGGCTGGGGGTCTTTCATGTGCACTCTCTTGTTCTCTTATGCATCCTGTTGATACAATTAAGGTGTGCTATTCAGTGTTTTTTTTTTTTTTGTTCACTTGATTGTCTTTAATGCAACTAGAAACTTTGGACCAATTACAGCTACATTGACTATTGGTCATATAGAGGGATATTCATGATCAAATACTACATAGCCTTTCCCCTTTAGTTGGTCATCCTCATTCTGTCAGTATCTCGTCTTTTTTTTTATAATAGACTTGTATTAGACTGTCAAAAGGTGGAAAAAAGAGGAACTTAAAAAAAATTATAATCCAGAGAATTAAATATTGGAGCACATAGATGTGAAGTTAAATTGAGCAATGTCTTCTTAATTTACTTTTGGTAATCCTCTTATATATATATGCATGCTGTTTTTCCATTAGTGCTGATGTTAGGTCTTCTCATGATCTGTTGTGTTGATGGTCTTTTAGACTCGGGTGCAAGCTTCAACGTTGACTTTCCCAGAAATAATTTCAAAACTTCCACAAATTGGAGTTCGAGGATTGTACAGGGGTTCAATTCCTGCAATTTGGGGACAGTTTTCAAGGTTTTTTTTAGTCTTTTTTCCTCCAGGCGTTTGCTGAGTAACAACTATTTATCTACTAGCTCACCTTTTCTCCACGGGCATTTCAGCCATGGCTTGCGAACTGGGATTTTTGAAGCTACCAAACTTGTGCTAATAAATGTTGCCCCAACACTCCCAGATATCCAGGTGATGCTTATCATTATGCTACTGGGGTTGTTAATTTTCCATTTACAAGTTCTAAATCATTTAAATCTTGGTCTTCCCAAATCTCTTGAATTGTGTTTAATTGCAAAGAGCTCAAACTGGCAGTGATGATTTAGAGCAGCCGTTTCTTTATTGTGCGTGATGGCAAAGCATTAATAGATTCTGCTTAAGCATGAGACTTTCAACAATATTACTGTTTTCTCGTATCACTCAGTTCAGCTTTATTGTTATTACTGCTGCTCTTATTGTTGTTATCTCTACTGATCAAAACAATTCAGTTGCTTTCTGGCTCGCCTAGTGGTTCTTTCCACTAAATCTATATAGGGTGCTCAAACCATTGTGTTCACTTCATTTGTCTTGCTCATCAGTTGTTGCAAATCTTTTGTGTTTGAAAGAAGAAGATAGATCAGCACAGTATATAATTGTTTACTTTAGTTCTTGACTAGGCTATTTTCCATGACTTGCACTCTATGTTATCATATCAAGCTCAAGAGTTGTTCCTGTGCTAAAGGAGATGCCTTGACAAGTGATGCATAAAAGTGAATATGATTAAGGCCCGTACCCCAATTTTATGTTGTTTTGGAACAACTATTCCAACTCTAATCTGAAACAACTGTTAACATGCATTGGGAGGTTATACAGGTTCAATCTGTTGCATCATTCTGCAGCACATTTTTGGGGACAGCAGTGCGGATCCCATGTGAGGTACTGAAGCAGCGTTTGCAGGCTGGCCTTTTTGACAATGTAGGACAGGCTATTGTTGGTACTTGGCAGCAAGATGGCCTAAAGGGGTTCTTTCGTGGGACTGGTGCAACTCTTTTCCGTGAGGTTCCATTTTATGTTGCTGGCATGTGTCTATACGGCGAGTCCAAGAAGGTAAGCAGGTTTTTGTGCTTAAATATTAATAAATTTTTTCTTTTTTCTGTGTAAAATTTTAAAGGCGCAGTTTTCAATTCTATTTTTCGGGTCAACCAGAGCATGGTACTTTCTTCTTGTAGTCCACTAAATTTGGCAAAACTATTGCATCAGTAGAATGCCATTATTGATTGCAGTCCTCGATACCATGGGGGCTTGGTGTTCTTTTGCTTACTTTCTTAAAAGGGATTTTATTTTGAAGATGATTTGTAGCAATAACATTTATGTTGGGGTTTGTACAACAGTTTAATGCCAAGAATTGGTTGTTCTCTTTAAATTATTAGCACGTGAACACAGTGTTAGTGAACACAGAATGGGAAGCGCGTCTACTTTCATCACTAAATATATTATGTAGAAACTTAATAGTTACTTTCATTACTAAATATATGTTAAAGAAACTTAATAGTTGTAAGGAGTGAAGTTTTGACTACAGAAGGGAAGGGGAAAGGAAGTATGCTAATAAATTTTCCAAAACCTGCCCCTAGATGAAACATTTAAGCTTTACTTGATCCTACTACTGCCCCTAGATGCATTTGAGGATGTGCGACTGATTTATGTTCTATTTTCTATTAAAACATAACGTATTCTTCTGCCATGTTTTTCCTTTAGTTTCTTGTTTTCCATTTAATGTGTAATTGGCGTGATTCTTCAAGGTTGCTCAACAACTTCTAAGGCGGGAGCTGGAACCCTGGGAAACAATTGCAGTTGGGGCTTTATCTGGAGGCCTAACTGCTGTTGTCACTACCCCTTTTGATGTGATGAAAACTAGAATGATGACAGCTCCACCAGGAAGAACTGTATCAATGTCATTTATAGTTTTCTCTATACTTCAACATGAGGGGCCCCTTGGCTTATTCAAAGGAGCAGTGCCAAGGTTTTTCTGGATTGCTCCCTTAGGCGCCATGAATTTTGCAGGCTATGAGCTAGCAAGGAAGGCCATGGACAAAAACGAGGAGGCAGCTAGATCAGCTGTCTCAGAAAAAAGTTGATTAGTCCTGGATAGATATAAAGACCTTTCTGAAGCAAGAATCCTATCAACCGCAGCCTCCAGGTTTTAGTTTTGCAAATGCTGCTGGAAGATATTTTTCCTTTTCTGAATCTCCAGCAACAGAGGCATCAAATTTTATCTGTCAAGTTTTTTTTTTTTATATATCTTTTTCTGAATCTCTAGCGACAGATGCATCAAATTTTATCTGTCGACAAGCCCATTTTGTTTTCCTTTTCTTTTCAGGTCAAGACATCTTATTCCAGGATGTCTTGTTCAGAATTTTCAAGGTTTGCCAAGAATGGCAGATGATCTGTTTTTGCAGTGATCTTGTACCTTGTTCCCAGATTTTGTACTGTACATTTTATGTGCGGTTATTTTATTCTTTCCTTAATTCGAATCCTACTGCATTCAATTAATCATTTGCAAGGATGGTGTTTAATTTTGCATTTGCTGATCTTTATCTCCATTCAGCATCCACCTGCTTGTAGTTAACACATGAAAAGTACAAACGTTGTTGGGATTTGATGGGTTTTTGAGAGTAAAATTATATTTGGTGTGATTTTTATAAAGTAACTTAAGGTTTTATTATATTTTTTATTCGAAGAAAATTCATGGATATATTTGGTTCAAAAGTAGTAAAGAATAAGCATCTCATTTTTGCTATCATAATCAGATTAATCTGTGTCACAGTGGTTATTAGACTTGGCGTCGCCTCTTCTATTCATGCATATCGACTGTTTAGAAGAAGAAAAAAATATTTTGGTTCACAGGCAAAACAACGAGCATCTGACTCCGAGAAATAATCACTAACTGAACCAGACCCGGAGGACACGAACGTCGGATGTTCGATACTAAACGTTTATGACTTCGCGATGCTTGACGATGCATCAAGTTTATGCTTGTCAACATACTTGGGGACCTCTGTGCCTGCAAAGGGAGGGAGGGGCAATATCCTCTCCCAGCACAAGAACATGAATCACAATTTACAAAGAAAAAAAGAGCCCAATATTCATGCGGGCACAGCCATAAAAACATATAAAAGCCTATACCCATGAATTAGCCTGCGACCAGTAATACGTTGAAGGTTTTCCAAGTTATTCGCCTCTTGTTTTAAGAATAAGATAATCCACTATCAGCTCGCCAGCTTTACATGTTTCCACCCCCTTTTTACTACATTGACTTTTACAAATTTCTCAATCAAATACTTCGATGACATGTTTTTTAAACTTAACCTCGCTATTGGTACACCGAATTTCACTTTTATCTTAATTAAATATATGGATTTAATCTCTCTCATTTTGGCATATCAACTTCTTTTTTTTTTTTTTTTTTTATTAATGAAGTACTTCCGTGAATTTTTCATTTTTTATCATGGATTTTTTCTACTAAATTTTTTGTAAGTTCAAATCCGATAATGAAAATATATTTACATGGAATTTTTCTTTTACTTATATATATATATATATATATATTTTTTTTTTTTTAATAGAACATAAATTAACTAATAAAATATTGCTAGTTAATTAATAAAAAGCAAGGGACAAACCAACTCATAATCTAACACTTCTACAATCAAGAACGATCCCTTTTGTTTTTTGTTTATATTTTTTATGAAGAATAATCATTAACCTCTCTAGAATCTACGAAGAGCCTTGAGGGAGCCTTAGCAGCATCTATGATGATTATATGATGACAGTTCCGGAAGGTTCATACTTATATCAACGGTAAAGTCAGTCTGGGATTCCATTAGGAATATGGAAAAGAAGAGGGAAAAACAAGCAAAGTCTGTGAAAGCTACGCAAAAATTGTATTCATCATATTTATGTTTATGAACCTCAAAAGTTCATACAAGAGCTACAGACAGAATTCTCTTGTTTCCACCGGAGTTGGTAAAACAAAAGCATTGCTCTCAAAATAGAATGGACTGCAATCCAGAATGAGTGTTTAAAATGCTAATCACACCTGGATTATTTTCATCATAAACAGTTTAAAATGTAAAAAAGAGATCGATAACAATTGATGCTGAAGTAAGCACATCGCTTTATAAATCCCCAACCTGCTTGTCCAGGTGAAGTTTAGCATATGACATGGGCATTGTTGAAGGTCAAATTCTACAAACTGGGAGCAACCTTTTAGAAATTATTATTGTAAAAGGAACATGGAAAACACCACAAGTTCAGAATTTCAGGGCTGGAGCCAAAATCAGCTATGTGATCAATAACCCCAATAGTCATTGCGGATTTCGTCATCAAACTTTTTCTTCAGCTCAGGATGCTTCTCAAAGTACTCCTCTGCAGTCATGGTGCTGATTTTTGTCTGCTCAAATTGATGTCTGGTGGTTAGAAATCATAAATTGGACAAGAATAAAACTAAAAGATGAAGTATCCATTTCCATTCACCTTCAATTCTTGAACTTCAGCAATTTCTTTTTCCAGACGCTCAGACTCCTTCAGGGATTGTTGCTCTGCTTCTTTCAATTCCACCAACTGCAAAACCAAAAGAGAATATATACTGTAAGAGAGAGTGGGGGGAGGGAGGGGTGGTTGCAAGAGACAAGTTTAAAAAATCACTATAACAATCAGAATTGCACTATTGGCTCACACCAATTGATCAAATTTAGGCTTGTATTCTGGAGTCACTTTATCTTGAAACTTGGGGATCTCTATGCCTGCAAAAAAAAAATATGGACAAGTTGACTCAGTTCAGTATTCTGAATCTCTGATAGAAAGTGGCTCCATTTTAGTAACCAGACATTATAAGGATGAATATCCAGAATATATTCCTGTCACGCGCTGATTCTGATCCAATAAGATAGCAGAGCTATGATTCTATGTACACTTGCTTTATACTTTAGAACTGAAAAATTGCAAAAATAACGCTACTTACATTATGGACCAAACCTAAACCAGACAAAGCATACTCCATTGTAGGCAACAAAACAGTTCACACAAAGTGCAGGAACTAAGATTGGTGTAAAGAATCTAAAGTATAAGTCTAAGCATCATTCATGCATTGGGCAAACACATGCCAGGGAAGGAAATCAGTATCAAACAAGGGACAACCTAACAAATATTAATAAATCAACTTAATAACAGTATAAAACACATAGCAAACAAAACAAGGCATTAAGGTGAGTTTCTGAAGCATAGAACCAAAACAATATACTTAAAAAATAATAAAACAGACAGAAAGCAAAAGGACTTTTAGAAATGTGAGGAATACGAGAGAGTTTCAGAATCAGAAAGGTAAAGGGTAAAGGGTAAATTCTTTTTTCCTTTCATTTTCATAAGCAAGTAAAGGGTAAAAGTTTTCAGGCTTTGGTTATAGATTGAATCATAAGCAAATTCAGAAACATCAGACAGGTTTTCAATATAGCTTATAAAGAGAGAGAGAAAATCACATGAGGTTTAAAGGATGAATGATAACATACATTGGATAGCTTTCACCATACCATCTCATCAAACCTCTTAATATGAATTAATAAGAGAAGATCAAACAAAGAGACCCGTCATCTATAGATGTTAAGCAGAAATTCAACTTTGGAAAATATTTTTAGACCCCGATGGCAGGGAAGTCCATCCATTAAGTGTTCCCTCAAGATTAACTATTAAAGGGCAATTACAACAGTGAGGCCTAAAGCAGGGATAAAATGTCTTTCTGCACCACTAAAAACATGAAGAGATATTTATGCCGCTAGCTATTAAAAGTTCAAGCACTCGATGAGTGTCAGCATATGAATCCTTCAATAAGCATCTAATAATCTAAAGGAGGATGCATTTTCAATCAACCCAAAGCAGATGGTTGCTAGAAATAATAAATCATTTAGTATCAATAGTGTCCCAAGTTAAAATTATTTATCCAATATAGACAAGGAAACCTTAAACAAGTAACTTCCAGCAACATCATTGACACCAGCAATTAATAACAACATATCAAGTAAACAGGTATCAATCAGCATAAGGCAGCAGTTATACTACAGCGTAAATCAGGTAAACCAAAAGACATGAGAGTCATGTCTGCAAATGAATAATGAAACATACTTTCATATGCCTGTTTGTACATGTCCACCAAGCGAGACCCAATTCCTCTTCTATAATATTCCCAGTCTATGGGTTCGGGTTCCTGCACAATAAAACAATCAACAATCATTAAACAATACTCACAATCACTAGAAAAGGTACCTAGAAAGCTAAAAATTAAAAGTAAGAACAGCAGGAACAGTTTTCACGGAGCTGGTTTTGGACATACAAAGTCACTCCTAATAGACAAGCACGAATGCCCCTCGACGTATGCACTATTAATAGGTCTCTGCTGCTATTGGAGACACAATTGAGTGCAATGCAGCTTGAAATACCGATATTTACAACTGCACACATTATTGCAAAATAATTTCCTTTTCTTGTTGGCAACTATTTTGATTCTCTCATCAATCCAACAATAAATTATCCGCGATATAACCATACAGTACGAGAACAGATCAATCACTAATTTCTCATTTTAATTTTCATTGGCAACAATGTAGTTTCAATGCAAACCAGATCCATTTCCAAAATCCCAACGAAATCCCTGATCAAAATTAAAATAAATTAAAAATACAAATCGATCAGAAAAATGATCGAGATAAATATAAAATCCCTATCTTTATGACAAAGAAAATATATGCAAATTAAATACAATACAGTTAACCAAAATTCTATATCCAGAAACGAAGAAATTCATAAAAAAATTCGAAAAAGGGGAGAGATCTAGAGAGAGATAGGGAGGGAGGGAGGGAGACCTGGCTGAACTTGGTCTCGAGTTGGGAGTTAACTTCGTTGAAAGCCCGACGAAGCGTAGCGAACTCTTTGCGAGCCTCATCAGAGACTAAAAGCTTAGCCATCCCATCCCAATCGATGGTTCTCGATGCTTTAAATGCCACATCCACTACTTTCTTTGATGGTCCGCTCATTTTCTCTCTTCACTTTCTCGGCTGCCAAACAGAAGGTTTTCGGATTTGTAAAATGTTTTGCTTTTGCGTGATTTTATCAGTGGCTCAGGGAGTTCACTTGATGGCCGTGTAGCCCTTTTTTCGCTTCGGCCTTTGTGTGAAATTCTGCGTCGTTGTCTGGGATAAGGTTTCGAGTGGTAGCCCAATGGGCTTGTAATGGGCTAGATTCGCTGGTTAACCTGATCCGCATTAAGTCCATATAAACTGGGCTAGCTAAGGATATTTCTTGTCCGATGGTCTTCCGTTTTGAGCATGCGAGGTTTTCAGCGAACCGAAAACACGACCTTGGTGAAACAGAAGAGCCAATTCATGATGATTAGGCTCCTGGGAAACAATCATGCTCTACTTGTGGCAGCAGAGCCAGCCATTTCATTGTACCTTGTCCCATTGCTTACAGCAAGACTTGTCTGCCAATTACAATCAACAGTTCATGGGATTTATGAGCTAACCCGTGTTAAAATTTATGCTGTTACATGTATGCGCTCATAGCATTTCTTCTTAAAGTTACAGATGAGTTATGACAGGCCTTGCCATTAAATCCTACAACATTTTTACAGGAGGTTCTGAATTTCATGGCCAGTTTTGCAGCGGCATGACCATTAAATCAGTCAGCGATCCAAATGTGAAAAGGTCTCAAGATCGTTTAAGAATCCACCGATGAAGACATTCCACTGTTTCTTCCCTTTCAAGACTGTCGATAGACTACTTTGAGGGTGGTCCAATTAATTGAATACACACACAGTTAATGTAGACAAGTTTCATATGCCGCAATAACTTTGCATTGACCTTGAATTTTCTAGGTTTCGTTGCTGTGTTGGATGTGATCCGGTACCCAAACTAGGCTGGGCACATCACGACGTGTTAGTCAAAACAATATGCCTTACAGTCCTGTTTCCGAGCAGAGCTTTCCGGTATTACATGTGGTTTGCAACTCTAGAAACGCAATAATCCCGACAGAGCTGTGGTCAGGTTAGCTTAACGTGTTCCATTTCAAAAGAAGCAAAAACTTGACTGTACACCTGCTCCCCAGTCAATATTCAGGACCTTGAAGAATAAGTGATGTGTCTAATTTGTGGTCACTTTTCCTCGAGCAACATCTCGTTCATCATCATAGAAGGCATTTGTGCGTGAATCATGCATGTAGGAACAAATAATATCTATGTTGCAGGAAATATTTGGGGTTGCGGTTAAATTAGCTTTTTATTAAAAAAAA